>Ga0210409_10004146_pt1 | contig 15773 bp, 14 predicted proteins | sample IncBWH17MmetaG_FD_161649 | JGI IMG/M metagenome (GOLD analysis project Ga0210409, IMG submission 161649) | Forest soil microbial communities from Barre Woods Harvard Forest LTER site, Petersham, Massachusetts, United States - Inc-BW-H-17-M | ecosystem: Environmental > Terrestrial > Soil >...
GCGCCGTGCTGGCCTATGTTTTGCAGATGGCCTCGTTCATTCTGCTGCGCCGAAACGCTCCCGACATGGCGCGACCCTTCACCAGCCGGCTGGGGATTCCGGGCGCACTGGCTGCGGCGGGGCTGGCCATCCTTACGCTGGGGGCTCTGTTCGCGAATCCCGAGTACCGGACCGGCGTGTGGGGCGCCGCGGTTTGGTTCGCTTGCGGCGTGGCGTACTTCGCTTTCTATGCGCGGCACCGGCTGATTCTGTCGCCGGAGGAGCAGTTCGCGCTGGCGCTCGCCTCGGAAGGAGCCGCTGCCGCAGATTCTGATTCCTCCCCGTTGGCCCCGGACGGCCCCGACGCGGAGGAGCGCGCGTTGTGAGCTACCGGGCGATCGCCCTCGGCACGCGTTATACGTTTGACGACCTGAAGACACTACTGGCGAAGGCCACGCCCGCCCGGTCCGGGGATGAACTTGCGGGGATCGCCGCAGCGACCGCGACTGAACGCTCCGCGGCGTGTATGGCGTTGGCTGATGTCCCGCTTTGCGATTTCTTGGGCGAGCCGATCATCCCCTACGAAGCGGATGAAGTCACGCGGCTGATCTTCGATACTCATGACAGTGCGGCTTTTGCGCCGATACGGCACCTCACCGTGGGCGACTTCCGCAATTGGCTGCTGGACCCGCGGGCGACGGGCGATGTTCTGACCTCGCTCGCGCCGGGCATCACGCCCGAAATGGCGGCGGCTGTTTCCAAGCTGATGCGAGTGCAGGACCTGATCGCCGTGGCGTCGCGCATCCGCGTGGTCACGCGCTTCAGGACGACAGTCGGGCTGGCTGGCCGCCTCTCTGCACGCCTGCAGCCGAACCATCCGATCGACGATCCGCAGGCCATCCTGGCCGTGGTGATCGACGGCCTCTCGCTGGGAAGCGGCGACGCGGTGGTGGGCATTAATCCCGCTGCCGATAATGTGGCGGGGGTCGAACTGCTGGTCCGTATGCTGGAACAGTTGAGAACGAGATTTCAGATTCCATTTCAGAGTTGCGTGCTGGCGCATGTGACCACGCAGCTTGAGGCTCTGCGCCGAGGCGCTCCAGTGGACCTGGTGTTTCAATCCATCGCGGGCACCGAGGCGGCGAATGCGTCTTTCGGAGTGAACCTCGCGCTGCTCGACGAGGCGTGGCAGGCGGCCCGCGAACTCCGGCGCGGAACCGTCGGCGGCGATGTGATGTACTTCGAGACAGGGCAGGGCAGCGCTCTCTCAGCGGGCGCCCATCACGGCGTCGACCAGCAGACCTGCGAAGCGCGCGCCTACGCCGTGGCTCGCAAGTTCCATCCGATGTTGGTGAATACCGTGGTCGGCTTCATTGGGCCGGAGTACCTGTACGATGGCAAGCAGATCGTGCGCGCCGGCCTGGAAGATCATTTCTGCGGCAAGCTGCTGGGTCTGCCGATGGGCTGCGACGTCTGCTACACCAACCACGCCGAGGCCGACCAGGACGATATGGACGTGCTGATGACGCTGCTCGGCAACTCCGGGGTCAATTATGTCATGGGCGTGCCGGGCGCCGACGATGTGATGCTGAACTACCAGAGCACATCCTTCCACGACGCGCTCTACCTGCGTGCCCAACTGGGGCTGCGGCCCGCGCCGGAGTTTGAAGAGTGGCTGGCGGCTTCGCAACCCGGGCTGCCGGGAATCAGGGCGCTACTGCAATGAGGAGTCTCCGCGACTTCACCATGGCGCGAGTTGAATTGGAGCGCTCGGGCGCCGCGCTGGCTACTCGGGAAGTGCTCGCCTTCCAGTTGGCGCACGCCGCGGCGCGCGATGCGGTGCACCATTCTCTCGACCGCGTCAGCCTGCAACTCGCGTGTGCCGACCGGAAATGGCCACTGCTGGCGCTGCACAGCGAGGCGGCGGAACGCAGGATCTATCTGCGGCGGCCCGACCTGGGTAGACGTCTCAACGAGCGGTCGCGAGAGGCGTTGGAAGCGCACGTGGGGAACACCTCCTGCGACCTGGCCGTGGCGATTGTCGATGGCCTTTCCGCTCTGGCCATCGATCGCCATGCCTTACCGCTGCTGGAAGTATTATTGGCGCAGCTCGACGACGCGGGCTGGTCCCGCGCGGGCTTGGTGCTGGTGGAGCAAGGGCGCGTCGCGATCGGAGACGAGATTGGTCTCGCCCTACACGCCAATCTGGTGCTGGTGCTGATCGGCGAACGCCCCGGACTTAGCGCTCCCGATAGCCTCGGTGCGTACTTGACCTGGAACCCTGCGCCAGGGCGGACCGATGCCGAACGAAATTGCATCTCCAACATTCGCTCGGATGGGCTGGGCTACCGGGAAGCCGCCGATCGAATCTTCGCCTTGGCGGCCGAAGCCCGGCGGAGACACTTGACCGGAGTAGCACTCAAAGAGGATCGAGCTTTGTTATCGAGCGCGCCAACAACAACATCGAACCGTTTGGGCTGAGCGGCATCAGTGCGTCATGGCGTAGGTCACATAATTTACGCCGATGCGAATTCCCAGCGCTGCAAACTTCTCTGGGTAGGTCGGCTCGTCCGCCCATTCCCAGGAATCGCCCACGTCCGAATTAAAGGTCATCGCCACCATCAGGCGGCCATGATCGTCGTAAATGCCGCGCCAGTGGGCCGGGCAACCTTGGCATTTGTAGGTTCGTCCGCTCCTGGCCGACCCCATACTCGCCACCTGGTAGCGATTATCCAGATCGTAAACCGTATGGAAGATCGGTTCGGCGTTATCGATTTCCACGATGTTACGGTCCGGAAAAACACGCTTCATGCTCTCCTCGAAGACCTCCCAACCTTCCTCGCCCCAGAAGTCGTCGCACATGAAGAAGCCGCCGCGCAGCAGATACTCGCGAAGTTTCAGAGCCTGGGCGCCCGTTAAGTTCCACTCGCCCACCTGGACCGCGTAGAGCCAGGGCCAGTTGTACACGTCGTCTCCATCGTTCAAGTTGACCGGCTGCTCCACCGACCGCACTTGAATTCGGGTGAGACGCCGAAGCTCCTCGGAAAAATGCCGGTCTGCGCGAGGATAGTCCTGGGTCCAACTGGAGTTGCCGTGCACCCACTCGCCGGGGCCCCGAAACCGGCGCGCAAACCGTGCACCGGGCGCCGGCGGGTACATCAGCCGGGCGAAAACCCACTCGGTCTTCTGCTGATAGTCGCTCGGCAACGGGAAGTCGTTGTACTCGACCCCCGGATATTCGCGGAATGGAAGCTGGAAGGCGAACAATGAACCCGCGAGAACACCCCAGGCTGCTACCCGCCGCAGGGCCCTTGGTCCGAGCGTTCGTCGCAGATCCATAACGTACCGCCTGCCCGAGGATATCATCCGGAGAGCCGCGAAAGGTCTGGCGGCGGAAATACGGGATCCCCAGGCGCAATGCCCAGCCACAATGCGAAGATGGGTAATAGGCCGTATCCATGCGCATTCTGAACCGCGCGAAAATCCTGTGGAGCTATCTTCGAGGCAACGTCCGCGTGCCAGCGCTGCCCGTCGAGTACATCGTCGAGACCACGGCGAAATGTAATCTCTATTGCCCCATGTGTCCGCGCGAAACCCATCCCCAGCCGAAAGAAGATATGACCGATGAGATCTTCGAGCGGCTGGTCCAAGGCGCGGGCTCCACGGCCGAGCACATGATGCTGATTGGCCTGGGCGAGCCGTTTCTTGACCGAGCTATCTTCGACCGCATCGAGTACTGCGAGCGCCACGGAGTTTCGACGCTCCTATCGACCAACGGTACCCTGCTGGACGAGGAGACCTCCGCGCGCCTGCTCGATTCCAAGCTTCAGCACGTCACACTGAGCGTCGACGGCGCATCTAAAGAGACCTTCGAGCATTACCGCAAGGGCGCGCGCTTTGAACGGGTCCGCGACAACTTTGTCCGTTTTGCCCGGATGAAGCATCAGCGCGGTTCGCGGATGCAGATCGTGGTGCAAATGGTTCGCATGCCGGGCAACGCCCACGAAGTGGACGAATTCAAGCGTTTCTGGAGCGCGATCGAGGGCGTCGACCAGGTTCGCATCAAGGAAGACGAAACCAATCTGGTCCAGCCGGAGGGGCAACGCAGCGGCGGAAAAGCACGGCCGTGTCATTATTTGTGGCGCGGCGCCATGTATGTCAAGCACGACGGCCGCGTGTATCCGTGCTGCCAGAGTTACAACCTGGACGGTGCTCCAGTGGGCGATCTGCGCAGCAATTCTCTCGAGGAAATCTTCAATTCGGATGAGATGACCCAATTGCGCTCGTTGCATGCCCAAGGCCGCTCGGCCGAAGTGGACATGTGCAAGCGCTGCTGCACCGCGATTCCGCACCCCGCTCTGGTCGCCGGAAGCCTGCTGCTGCACGGCAAGTGGGTGCGCCGCGCGCTGCCCGTCGTCGAGCGCCTGGTCTACAGCCGCAAGCTTCCCCAGTCGCTCCTGACAGCTCCGCGGGAAGAACTCGTGCAGATCCAAAAACGCTAGGCACGCACAGAATCAGGGCCGCGGTGCGGTTCGAAATCAGGTTCCGCACCTAATACACGTGGCCCATGCGCCCTAGCCGAGGGTCCCTAGAACACGGTAATCGGCGACAATTTCGCCCGGTTCCAGGGCCCGCCCGCATTCTAAGACGCGTGATCCGCGCCGCGACCCAGCTTGTAACGGCCCCGTAATCCGCCGCGTCCTTCAGTTTTTACTTGCCTTCGGGCTCCGAACGAAGGACACTGAAAATTCATGGCTAGCGTTAGATTCACGGAAACTGGACCGCTGCGCGAACCGGCCGACCGTTGGAGCACAGCGGAAGCGGCCGAGCTGTACGATGTCGCGGCCTGGGGCAAAGGCTACTTCTCGGTCGGCAAGGAAGGCCACGTGTGGGTACATCCGGAGAAGGACCCGGCGCGCGGTCTGGATCTGAAAGAGCTGATCGACAACCTTCAGTTGCGCGGAATTCCTCTGCCCATCCTCATCCGCTTCGGCCAAATCCTCAAACACCGTCTGGGCGAAATGCACCAGGCATTCCAAAACGCCATCGCCGAGCACGGTTACAAGGGACAGTACTGCTGCGTATATCCGATCAAGGTGAACCAGCAGCGTCACGTGGTCGAGGAAGTGTTCGAGTACGGAAGGCCCTATAAGTTCGGTCTGGAAGCTGGATCGAAGCCGGAGTTGCTGGCTGTCCTGGCGATCGCCGATAACGACACACCCATCATCTGTAACGGCTTCAAAGACGACGAGTACATCGAGTTTGTCATGCTGGCCAAGAAAATCGGCCGCCAGATCATCCCCGTGGTGGAAAAATATACCGAGCTCGACTTGATCCTCAAACATTCGCAACGGGTCGGCGTGCGGCCGACCATCGGGTTGCGCGTCAAGCTCGCCAGCCGCGGTTCCGGGCGCTGGAAATCGTCGGGTGGGTATCGTTCCAAGTTCGGTCTCACGGTTACTGAGGCTCTACGCGCGCTCGAGCAACTCAAGAGCGTACAAATGGAGGATTGCCTCCAGCTCCTGCACTTCCACCTGGGCAGTCAGATCACCAACATCCGCCAGATTAAGGCCGCGGTAATGGAAGCGGGCCGCGTGTACGTGGAGCTGAAGCGCGCCGGCGCGGGCCTCTGCTACATGGACGTGGGTGGTGGACTGGGCATCGACTACGACGGCTCGCAGACCGATTTTGAATCCAGCGTCAATTACACGCTGCAGGAGTACGCCAACGACGTCGTCTATCACATTCAGAGCGTGTGCGACGAAGCCGAAGTGCCGCACCCGGCGATTGTCAGCGAGAGCGGCCGCGCCGTGGCGGCGTATCACAGCGTGCTGGTCTTCAACGTACTTGGCGTCACCGGCTTCGGCGATGGCGAAGCGCTGCCCGAAATCCCGGACGATGTCGAACAGCCGCTGCTCGATCTGCAGGACACGCTGAAGGGCTTGTCGAACAAGAACCTTCTCGAGAGTTTCCACGACGCGCAGCAGGCTCTGGATTCCGCGCTCAACCTGTTCAGCCTGGGCTATCTGCCGCTACAGCAGCGCAGTTGGGCGGAGAGCATCTACTGGGTGATCTGCCGGCGCATTCAGAAGATGGGCAAGGATCTGGAGTTTTTCCCCGAGGAGCTCGAAGGCCTGGACAGTTTGCTCTCCGACACATATTTCTGCAACTTCTCGTTGTTCCAGAGCATACCTGACAGTTGGGCCGTGAAACAGCTCTTCCCGATCATGCCCATTCACCGCCTGGAAGAAGAGCCTTTCCGTCATGGCATCCTGGGCGACATCTCATGTGACTCCGACGGTAAGGTGGACCAGTTCATCGACCGCCGCGACGTTAAGAAAACTCTGCCGCTGCACTCCTTCAATGGCGATCCATACTTCATGGGCGCGTTTCTGGTAGGCGCATATCAGGAGATCCTGGGCGACCTGCACAATCTGTTCGGCGATACCAACGCCGTCCACGTCGGCCTTGGCGACGACGGCGCTGTGGTTCTGGAAGCCGTGATCCACGGCGACCGCGTGCGCGAGGTGCTGGACTACGTGCAGTTCCAGTCGCGCATGCTGCTCGACCAATTCCGTAAAGACGTCGAAACGGCGGTGCGAGAAGGCCGGATCGGCTACGAAGAGTCTGGCGCGCTGGTGCGCTTCTACGAAGAAGGGCTCAACGGCTACACCTACTTGGAGCAGTAATGGCCCTTCCCGTAGAGCACGCGCCAATGCGTGCCGCGTCGAGACTCATCTCGACGCTTGGCGCTGTGTTCTTAACCTGCGCCCTCCACGCAGCCCCCGTCCTACAGCCCCCGCGCACCTTCACGCTGCCCGAAGGGGCGATTCCCCTGAAGCACACCGTGGAACTCACCATCGACCCTGCGAAAGACACCCTCGAAGGATGGATGCGCATCCAGGTAGAGCTGACCAAACCCACCGCGATCGTCTGGGTCAACGCCCGCGACATCACCCCGCGTGAAACCGTCGTAGCCGTCAACGGCCGAATTCTACCCGCGCTTGCGACACCGCTGGGCGGAGAGTTCCTGGCGATCCAGACCGGCGAGTCCGTCGGCCCGGGTGCCGCAACCCTCTCCATTCGCTATCGCGGACATCTGAGCGACAAAGCGCTTCTCGGCCCCTACCGCAGAAAAGTGGAAGGCGAGTGGTACGTCTACACCACCTTCACTCCTATCGAAGCCCGCCGCGCGTTTCCGTGCTTCGACGAGCCGCACTTCAAGACCCCCTGGGAAATCTCGATACGTCTGCCGCGCATCGACACGGCATTCTCCAATGCGAAACAGGTAGAAGAAGCCGACGAGCCCGGCGGTTTGAAGCTGGTCCGTTTCGCGCCGACCGAACTGTTACCAGCCGAGTTGGTCGCGTTCGCGGTCGGACCCTTCGATGTGTATCCGGCTCGCGACTACCACAGCGTGATCGGCGGGCGCGATATTCCCATCCGTGTCGTCACCGCCAAGGGCCACGCATCCGAAGCACGGGCTGCTGTCGATGCATCCGCCACAGTCCTGCCGCGTCTCGAAGCTTACACCGGAATCGCGTATCCCTTCCCCAAGCTGGATCACGTCGCTTTGCCCGAGGAACAGTTCACGGCGGTGGAGAACGCGGGGATGATCACTTACCGCGCCAAGAGCCTGCTGCTGGAGCCCTCCGCGGAAACACCCGCGAACCTCCGCGCGCTGCGCTCCCTGGAGGCCCACGAAATCGGCCACCATTGGTTCGGCGATTTCGTCACACAAGCCGATTGGGACGACACTTGGCTGAGCGAAGGATTCGCGACCTTTATCTCCGAGAAAGTGCTGGACCAAGAAATCCCTCCGGAGCGCCGTCATCTGGAGGCGATCGCCGCGCGCGAGCGCATCATGAACTTCGACAATTCCTCCCGGACGCGTCCCGTGCGCCGCCCCGCGGCCAGCCGGGAAGCCTCTAGTGGCATCTACCATCGTGTGATTTACGACAAGGGTGCGGCCGTGCTCAACATGCTTGAAGGCTGGCTCGGCGAAGATGCCTTCCGCGCCGGAGTGCGTGACTACCTCACCCGGCATCGTTTCGCTAACGCGACCGCGGACGATCTGGCAGGCGCTCTGCGCGCTGCTTCGGGAACCGATCCCTCCGCGGTGATGCACGCTTTCCTCGACAAGACCGGTGTGCCTGCCGTGCGCGGCGACGTGCGGTGTACCCGCGATCGCGTCACTCTGCACCTGGAACAAATCCGCCCCAGTGTGATTCCAGTCTGCTGGAGCACGGACAGCGCACACAAGGACTGCACTGTATTAGATGCCGCGTCACGCGACGTGAACTTAGCGAGCTGCCCCGCGTGGTTCTACTTGAATGCTGGCGGCACCGGCTACTACCGGACAGCATGGAACGCGGAACAAATCGCGGCTCTGCCACTCGACTCGCTCATGCCCGCCGAACGCCTTACGCTGGTTTTCGACCTTCGCGCGCAGAAAAACGACCGCGCCGCGACCCACGCCGAGCTGTTGAAGCTCACCTCCGACCCCGAGCCTGCAGTAATGCGAGCCGCACAAGCCGCCCTGGAGGCCGAAAAATCCCCCGCCCAAAAGTAAGTGGGGCAGTCCTCCAGGACTGCAGCCGGCCTCCAGGTGGCTTGCCTACTTTTCGACGAACTTCGCGACCGCCCCGCCCGGCCCCACGGCCCACCCGACTCCCTCGGCGGTGAAACTGAGAGCGTTGTACGCGCCCGACCCCGTGGGCGCCCACGACTTCCCGCCATCCACCGAAACATCCGTTCCCGAAGTCCCGACCGTGACATACATCTTTCGCGCCGCGACGTATGCCACGGCTGAGCGGAATCCCGCCGGAGGTGCGCCTCCTGGCCCGCTCCAAGTCTTGCCCGCGTCTTCCGTCACCGCGACATTGCCCGCCGAGTCTTTCTCGTTCTTGTAGTCGCCGCCCACCGCCACTCCACGCGACCCGGAAGCAAAGGCCAGCGAAAACCCTCCCGCGTTCGGTGAGTCGTTGCGCAGCGGCGTCTTCGCGACCGACCACGTCTGTCCGCCATCGGTCGTGTGAAATACTCGCGCCCCGCCCGGGCCGCCCGTAACGAACCAGGCCTCGCGAGTGCCGCGCGTAAACAGGCACGTCCCACTAGCCGCGAACGCACTCTCTTTGTTCCCCGCCGCCGGGCCCTTCTCCTTGTGCCAGGTCACGCCCCCGTCCACGGTGGTCATGATCGTGAAGCGTCCTTTCACCGGATCGCCCAATAGAATCCCGTGGGCTTCGTCCCAAAACCCGACTGCATCGAAGAATCCCGCCGGATCTCCGTTGGTGTACACCACGTTCCAACTCGCTCCGCCATCGTTTGTTCGATACACGCGCGACGCCGGACCCGCGCCGCTTGAAAGCAGCACCGCCGTGTTCTCATCCAGCGCGTACACCGCCCGGAAATCCAAATCGGCAGCACCCGGCACGGTCGCGACGCGCCAAGTACTTCCGCCGTCGACGGTGCTAAGAAATGTTCCTTTCGATCCGCTCGCCCACGCCACCTGCGCGCTGACGGCCATGATCCCGCGCAGCGACGCGGTGGTCCCGCTCGTCTGCGGCTGCCACGACTGTCCTGGGCTAATCGAAGCAGCTATCGCCCCGAACGCCACCAGCACCACCGCACGCATCATTTGATCTCGATTCCTTCCAGCTTCAAATCCTGCAGCAACTGTCCCGACGCATTGCGTGGATACCCGAAGTCCCAGAACGGCTTGCCCGGACCGCTCTCCCACAGCCGCTGCTTGGTCGGCGCCAGTAACTTGCGCAAGCGCTCGTCCAGATCGCGCACCTCGGCATCCCCGACCTCCGCCATCTGAATAATCATCCGTAGATCCAGATCGTTGCGATAATCCTCCAGACCTCGCTTGTAGCCCTTCTCAACTTCCTCCACAAACTCGCGCCAGCGCTGGATCAAGCCGTCACGCCCGCCCTCAACCACATGTCGTGGATATCCGTTGTCCGCCAGATACTCTCGCACTCGATCGATACTCATTTGCAGTCCGCCATATTCAGTCGGGACGCTTGGCCTGTCTATGGAAGTAGCGCTCGCCGTCGTTAGGTATGAAGAACGTCCTTATCGTTCGATCAGCGTTGTACGCGCCGAAATACCCATGACTCTTGTCGAAGCGCGTCACGATGCCGCCGGGCTTGTCGGCTTCGAGGATCGCGCCACCCGCGGGAGCGTCCCGAAGTCCTTGCGCCAGCCGCAGATAATCCGCCTGTGAGATATTCCCAAACTCGCGCCCGTGCTTCTGATAGTGCTCATCGAACTGCCGCTGGCTGCGGAATCCGGGCCCAGCCGCGGACAGCACCAGCGCAGCCACCAACAGCCCTGCCACTAAACGAAGCACTCGCAAGCGGGAGAGCATGCCCCCATTGTGGCGCAAACTTTAGTTTGCCGCGTCGGCACTTATGCCGACGCCCGCTCGCCCCGCCCCCGGTAAAATAAGGGCAGACCATTGAAGCTCCTCGACACCAGCCCCCAACCCCCCGTCGCCAAAGTTGTCCCCCACGAAGCCACGCTCTTCGGCGACACCCGTACCGACAATTATTCCTGGCTCCGCGATCGCGCCGATCCCGCCACAATCGCGTACCTGGAAGCCGAGAATGCCTACCACGAGAAGGTGATGGCGCCCACCAAGGACCTTCAGGCCCGCCTCTATTCCGAAATGCTCGGCCGAATCAAGCAAACCGACGCCAGCGCCCCAGTCAAACGCGGTGAATACTTCTATTACCAGCGCACCGAAGAAGGCAAACAATACGCCATCTACTGCCGCAAGCACGGATCGCTCGAAGCTCCCGAACAAATTCTCCTCGACGGCAACACGCTAGCCGAAGGCAAGCTCTACTTTCGTTTGGGCAATTTCGCTGTGAGTCCCAATCACAAACTGCTGGCGTATTCGGTCGATTTCGCCGGCGACGAAACTTACACCATTCGCGTCAAGGGTCTCGACTCGGGCGAGCTCCTGGCCGACGAAATCCCAAACACCTATTATTCGCTCGAGTGGGCCAACGATAATGCGACCTTCTTCTACACCACGCTCGACGCAGCCAAGCGCCCGCACCAGGTCTTTCGTCACTCCGTGGGCCAATCCGGCGCGGATCCCGTAGTTTATCACGAGCCTGACCAGCGCTTCACCGTCGAAGTCAGCAAGACGCTCAGCCAGGCCTTCATCCTGATCCAGATCGATAGCCCGCTCACGTCGGAAGTGCGTTGCTTGGACGCGAATCAGCCGCTAGGCGAATTCAAACCTGTCCTGCCCCGGGTGCATGAAGTCGAGTACGACTTGACCCACCGCGGCGATTCCTTCTTCATCCGCACCAACGATGGCGCGAAAACCTTCCGTGTCGTCGAAGCGCCGGTCAGCGATCCTTCCCGCGCCAACTGGAAAGAGCTGATCCCGGGCCGTCCGGCCGTTACCATCGAACAAGTGCTCGCCTTCCGCGATCACCTGGTAGCCGAAGAGCGCGACCGCGGCCTGATCAAGCTCCGCATCACTCCTTTCGAGGCTGGCGAAACTCATTACGTCGAATTCACCGATGCCGCCTATAAAGCCGAGTTAGGCGCCAACGTCGAGTTCGACACGCCCCTGCTGCGCTTCCACTATTCGTCCCTCGTCACTCCGAATTCAGTGTTCGATTACGACCGCACCTCGCGAGTCCGGCGTCTGGTCAAGCAGCAGGAGGTCTTGGGCGGATACGATCCGTCGCAGTACGCCACCGAGCGCTTGCGCGCCTCAGCCGCCGACGGCGTTGAAGTCCCCATTTCCCTCGTTTACAAGCGCGGATTTGTGCGCGATGGCTCAGCGCCCATGCTGCTCTACGGCTACGGCTCCTACGGCATCAGCATTGACGCCGAGTTTCGCTCCGACCGCCTGAGCCTGCTCGACCGCGGCATGGTGTACGCGATCGCCCACATCCGCGGAGGCGCCGATCTCGGTAAGACCTGGCATGAGACCGGCCGCATGCTCACCAAGAAAAATACTTTCACTGATTTCATCGCCTGTGCCGAGCACTTGATCGCCAACCGATACGCGTCGTCCAAGAGGCTAGCGATCATGGGCGGCAGCGCCGGAGGCCTGCTCATCGGCGCCGTCGTCAACATGCGTCCCGCTCTGTTCACGGCCGCGGTCGCGACAGTTCCTTTCGTCGACGCGCTCAACACCGAACTTGATCCAACACTCCCGTTAACCGTCGGCGAGTGGGAGGAATGGGGCAACCCAGCCGAGAAGCCATACTACGACTACATTAAGTCGTACGCGCCCTATGAGAACGTGACGGCGCAAGCGTATCCCAACATGTTGGTGACCGCGGGACTGAACGATCCGCGCGTGTCCTATTGGGAACCCGCCAAGTGGGTGGCCAAGCTCCGCGCCCTCAAGCGCGACTCAAACCTGCTTCTGCTCAAGACCAACATGGGCACCGGCCACTTCGGCGCCTCCGGCCGCTATGAGTACTTGAAAGAGACCGCGTTCAATTACGCGTTCCTGTTGGCCGCACTCGATGTAGAGACGTAGCTGCCCACAACCAATCGTTACAATCAATAGGGCGCACAGGCGTGAGGCCGTTGTGCGCATGTAAACAATGGAAAAGCGCCGCATGTGCCCGAACTGCCGGGCCTTCATCACTGTTGACGACAAGGTCTGCCCCTATTGCGACGTCCAACTGGGCACGCCGATCGTCCAGAAGCGCTCGCCGGCCGGAGCGATGGGCGGCCTGATTCCCCACGCTCACTTCACCACGGTACTGATTTTGTTAATCAACACCGGACTGTTCGCAGCCATGCTTCTGCGCAGCAGCAAAACCACCGGCGGCCTCGGTCTGGACCTGGACGGTCAAACTCTATTCGATTTCGGCGCGAAAGAACGCCGCGCCATCGCTCTCGGACAGTGGTGGCGTCTGATCACCGCGGGCTTTCTGCACGGTGGCTTGATGCACATTCTGATGAACTCCTGGGTGCTGTTCGACCTCGGCGCGCAAGTCGAAGAAAACTTCGGGACCGCCCGTTATCTGGTGTTCTACTTCGTCTCCACGGTCACCGGATTTCTTGCCAGCTACTATTGGTCGGCGTCCCTTTCCATCGGCGCATCGGCCGGGATCTTCGGTTTAATCGGCGCAATGATTGCCATGGGTCTCCGCGATCGCTCCTCCTATGGCGCGGCCGTACGAGGCTTGTACATCCGCTGGGCCATCTACGGCCTCCTGATGGGCCTGCTTCCCTTCTTCGCAATCGACAACGCGGCGCACCTGGGCGGCCTGGCGGGAGGATTCGTGATGGCGTATATAGCTGGCACGCCCGGATTCTCGCGGAACTGGGAGCGCGTGTGGCAAATCGCCGCTGGCATAGCAGTAGGCGTCACCGCGCTGGCGTTCGTCAATATGTTCGAGTGGCTGACCTCCCAAGTCGAGCGCTGAGCCATGACCGCAAAACAGGAACTCGATTCCTTCCTGGCCAAGTACTCCCAGGAAATCGAGAAGCTGACCCGAGCCGCGTTCTCTTGGATGCGCAAGAAATTTCCTGCTGCAGCCGTGATCGTCTATGACAACTACAACGCGCTGGTGATCGGATTTGGAACCAGCGGAACGACCTCGGATGCTGTGTTTTCGCTTGCGGCGTACCCGCGCTGGATCAATCTTTTTTTCCTGCGAGGCGCGACGCTTCCCGATCCAAAAAAAATACTCCAAGGCAACGGTAAACAAGTCCGCAGCATCACCATCCGCAAGATGAACGACCTGACGCATGCCAGTGTCATAGTGTTAATCGACGCTGAAGCGCGCCGCAGCGGTCTGACAAAGATCACCGGCCCGCCCGGCAAGATCGTCATCAAATCCATTTCCGCCAAACAGCGCCCCCGCAAACCAAAGTAAGTGGGGCAGCCATTCTTGGCTGCAGCCGGCTTTCAGCCGGCCTAGCGCTCACCAAACGCGCCTCCTTGCGTCCCCTCCTGATCGGATATAGCCTGAGTTCTGGAATCGAAATGCGAATCCCGATTTGCATCCTCCTCGCAGCCGCCCTAGCCGCCGCACAAACGCCCCCCTACCGCGCCCCCCGCCTCCCTGGCACCACGAACCCCAACCTGAACGGCCTATGGCAATCGCTGACCGAAGCCAACTGGGACATACAGGCCCACGCCGCGCAACCCGGCCCTCCGCAATTCGGAGCGTTGTTCGCCGAGCCTGCCGGCCCCGGCATCGTCGAAGGCAACGAAATCCCCTACCAACCCTGGGCGCTCGCCAAGAAGAAGGAGAACTTCACAAATCGCCTGGTCCGAGTCAACACCGACGGCGTGCGCCTGGAACCGCTCGATCCTGAAGCCAAGTGCTACATGCCCGGCATCCCGCGTGCTAACTACATGCCCTTCCCCTTCCAGATCGTGCAAGGCACGGACAAAATCATCACGGCCTACGAATTCGCCAACGCCAGCCGGGTGATCCACATGGACAAAGTCGGGCCAGCGCCGGTCGACAGCTACATGGGCTGGTCGGTAGGCCGCTGGGAAGCCGACACGCTCGTGGTCGACGTCACCGGCTTCAATGACAAAACCTGGTTCGACCGCGCCGGTAACTTTCATAGCGAGGCTCTGCACGTGGTCGAGCGATTCACCCCCGCCGCCGCCGACATGCTTAACTACGAAGCCACCATCGAAGATTCGAAGGTCTTCACACGCGCCTGGAAAATCACTTTCCCGCTCGACCGCCGCCGCGATAAGAACGCGCAGTTCTTGGAATTCAAGTGCGTGCCCTTTTCCGAAGAGCTAGTGTACGGGCACCTCCGCAAGCAGTAAAGGAGATTCTATGAGGACTCGAAAATTGACGATCATCGCGGCTGCTACCGTAGCCTGCGGCCTGGCCCAGACCGCGCCCAAGTTCCGCACGCCCTGGGGCGACCCCGATCTCCAAGGCACTTGGTCCAACGCCACCACCACTCCTCTCGAGCGCCCGGCCAAGTACGGCGACCGCCAGTTCCTCACCGCCGCCGAGCGTAAAGCGCAGGACCAGGACACCGTCATCGCCACCGACAAACGCCACGAGCGCGGCACCGACGCCGACGTCAACGACGCCTACAACGGCTTCTGGTGGGACCGCGGCTTCTCCGACGGCCGAACGTCGATGATCTACGATCCTCCCAACGGCCGCATTCCGCCCCTGACCCCGGAGGCCCAGAAACGCCAGGCCGGCCGGCGTCGCGTCGTTCAGGCGGGCGATGACGTTTCGTCGAAGGATTCCTTCGCCGGTCCGGAGGACTTCGAGTTGTACACGCGCTGCATCGTCCGCGCCGCCCTGCCCCGCGTCCCCACCGGTTACGATAACAACTACCAGATCGCGCAGGCGCCCGGCACCGTCTCGATCCTGCAGGAGCAGATGCACGAAACCCGCGTGATTCCGCTCGACGGCCGTCCGCACCTCGATGCAACCGTGCGCCAGTGGCTAGGCGACTCACGCGGTCACTGGGAAGGCGACACCCTGGTCGTCGAGACCACCAACTTCTCCGATCAGGTAACCTTCATGGGCGCGACTCAAAACATGAAGCTGACCGAACGTTTCCGCCGCGTCGACGCCGATCACATCGATTACCGCTTCACAGTCGAAGATCCCTCCACGTGGACCAGTCCTTGGTCCGCCTCCATCCCCTGGACCAAGGCCGGCCTGCTCTACGAGTACGCCTGCCACGAAGACAACTACGGCCTGTACGGCATCCTAGCCGGAGCCCGCGCCCAGGAGAAAAAGTAGCAGCTTTTAATTCGTTCGGATTAGCGTTAATCGGCGTTTATTCGTGGCTAAGTC
>Ga0210409_10004148_pt1 | contig 15772 bp, 8 predicted proteins | sample IncBWH17MmetaG_FD_161649 | JGI IMG/M metagenome (GOLD analysis project Ga0210409, IMG submission 161649) | Forest soil microbial communities from Barre Woods Harvard Forest LTER site, Petersham, Massachusetts, United States - Inc-BW-H-17-M | ecosystem: Environmental > Terrestrial > Soil >...
CATGCCGGATCAGGTCAGGACCGGGGTGGGATTCCTCCTGTTCCCGGAAAGCCGTTTCCAACCAATGATGGAGTACTCGGGTCTGATTTTTGTCAGCGCTCCGGACAGCCCGAGGAGCATGGTCTTTGGCGCGCGCGATCCCGTTGATGGAGTCTGGGGATTGCGCATGTATCCCTGGAAGAATGTTGGCATCGACATCGGCTACCGCTACATGCTGAATCTGAGGAACCTCAACGACCGGAGCGGATTTGTCGTAAAGGTCGGGATCGGCTACTGGCCCGAGAAGGCCCCGCCGGTCAACCATCCGCCCACGGTTTCGTGTACCGAGGACAAGAGCATGGTGTATCAGGATTCGGGCGATGTGGTTATGGTTACGTGCACAGCCTCGGATCCCGATAACGATCCTTTGACCTGGACGTGGTCCTCGACCTGCGGCAAAGTGGATGGCAGCGGACCCAACGTTCGCTGGCTTTCCGCCGGCGTGCCAGTGGGATCGTGCACTATCACCGCAAAAGTGGATGATGGCCGCGGCGGCTCCGCCAACTCCAGCGTTTCCGTCAGCGTCCAAGCCAAGCCGCATCGTCCCCCGACAATTACTTGCTCGGCGGACCGCTCGTCGGTCTTTGCGGGTGAGAAAGTCCACATCACAACCAATGCCGTCTCTCCCGACGGTGACCCGCTCACGTACACCTGGCGCGCCAATGCCGGCCAGGTCGTGGGCAATGGCGCCGCTGTGGACTTCGATACGACGGGCCTGGCACCGGGAAATTACACGGTAACGGTGCGCGTGGACAACGGCTTCGGAGGGGCGGCAGATTGCTCGTCGACCATCGAGGTGAAGGCCGTGCCTCCACCTCCGCAAGCCAGCAAGATCAGCGATTGCGCGTTCGGCAAACCGCTCAGCACGCGCATCGACAACGTTTGCAAACGCATCCTTGATGACGTCGCCCTCCGCCTGCAGAATGAACCGCGGGGCAGCGCCGTGATCATCGGCTACTCCGATCCTAAAGAGGCCAAGCCCGATAAAATCGCCGGCGATCGCGCCACGAATGCGGTGAAATATCTCGGCGAAAAAGGCATTGACCCATCGCGCGTCACTACTCGCACCGGCGCGGGCCAGGCCGGCGCGACCGATAACCGCCGCATCGACGTCATCTGGGTGCCCGAGGGCGCAACGTACTAGCCCGCTCTTCGGCCTGACCACTTCGGGCTCCGCGCCATGCCGCCTTCGCGGCTGGCTCGGGGCCCGTTCGAATTTCGACAGAAAAATCCACAGAACTTAGCGGCCGCATGGAGTCTTTCCGAGCGGATAAGTGTTTGCGTTAGGGCAACTTGGGGGGATTATCCGGCAAGTCGGATTGATGGGACGGATCCGCCGAGGACACGCCGTTGGGGAGCCGCCTTAAGACAATGGAATATTCCTGCGCGGCATCCTCGCGCGTTGCCTTGACCGTTTGGGGCGCTTGAACGATCACATATCTGCCGGGAGCGGTGAATTCATCGAACTCCACTTTCAGACTCAGTTCGCGAGACTTCTTCATCCTCACCATGAAATTCCCATCGGAATCTGAAATGGCCAGTTCCGGTCCGATTTGAAGGGCCGCGCCGGGAATGGGGTTTCCGTCGGGATCGAGGACTTCACCGCGCACAACATTTTGAAAGAAGGCGCCGGAGAAAGACGTTCCCGGCGAAGTGTTCCCCAGCCCGTGGTACAAATACGTGGATCCATAGGCCGTGTAACGCACCTGGCCAAGCGGCGTGACATTGGTATCCATATTAAATTGCATGCCGTGGGGAAGCTGGAAGTGCAAGCCCACAACCATGACCTGTTTGAATTGTCCCCCGGAGGATTGCACAAAGGGGAGAAACACGGGCTGGTAGTCCACGCTCACCGATAAGAAATTGGATATGAAGGAGCCGCCGAAATCGACCGTCGTCTGGCCGTTGTTGTGCGAGATCACCTGATTCAAGCTGAACCGCGAGTTCACGATCTCCCGCAAATTCCCGATCACCGAGTGCTGCGCCGGATTTTTCTCAAGCCCGCTCCGCAGAAAATCCACGCCGGCCTCGAAATGCCGCGTCAGCATGCGCCGCACACCAAACGACATCGCGGACGATTTTCCGAAGGAACTGGAAGAATCGAACAACGAACCGTCCAACAGGAATCCGGCGACGCCGGCCCCTACGCCAATTCCCTGGACCATGGCGCTCTCGACGGACGTGGGCGAGATGTATGCCAGATAGTTATTGCGGCTGATAACGATGCGAAAATTCGGTGCAGGGTGCAACTCAAAACGTATATTTTCCTTGTCATTCTCCGACAGTTGCGGCGTCGCAACGAGGACGCGCCGGAATGCATTGCCGGCCAGGGCATAGCTGGCGTCCAGCGCCATCCAGTGCTTGTCGATCGAAAAGCTCGCGGCTCCATACCCCTGGTTATTTCCCATGCCCGCGGAAAGCGCGATCTTAATGTCTTTCCTGGCCGCCCAATCGATGGCCTGGATCGAAGTTTGTCGTGTGGAAAAAATGGTGCGCGAGAAGAACCGAAGGGTTGGAGAAAGCTGTCTTTCGTAGAAAATCGCGCCGGCGGGCGTATCGTTCCGCGCGGCGTTGAAAAACGGCGCAAAGTATCCGTCAGTCGTCGTGCCCGCAAAAACGAAAAGGCGTCCGTCCGTCACAGGCCGGCTGAGGCTCACTCCCCTTCCCAGAAAATAAAAGGAGTGGTCGAATAAATCCGTGGGCAGCACGAACGGAATCTGCTGGTCCCCTGCGCCGATCACCGACGTTTTGTACGGCCGCGAAAAGAAGAATCCCAGTATTGGGCCCCCCAGGTAACCGAGATCGATCCTTCCCGTGTAGTTTGACCCATGAACCTCGAGCGATCCGCCTTCCGCATCCAGCAGGGAAGACGCCCCGCCGCCCAGCTGAAAAACCTGCCCGGTCGCCCGGTGCGGGCAGGCAAGGCACACCATGGAGACGATCGCAATCGGGAAGGCTCTCCAAAATCTTTGCAAAGCCCCCGGGCCGGATGGTGCCGGCGCGTTCATTGCGCGGCTGAGAGCTCCTTCAGGCCGGATTCCATTTTGAATTTGGGAAACTTCAGGACGATTTGTTTCGGAGTACCCGGCTGTTCCCAGTCGAACTCAATATCGCGCCGCTGGCCCGGGAAGAGCGGAAAGCCCGCGAACGTTTGCTTGCCCGAAGTGGAGATGACTTCTACTTGCTCGACGCGGCCGTAATCCGAGCCGTGATTCTCAACCTCGGCCGTGATCCGGCGTTTGCCGCCCTGCACCGTGAGTTCCGCCTTGTTCCAGGTGATCTTCGATTCCTCCAGCGATTTGTGCCCCAGCAAGTAAACGGTGTGAGGCAATTCCAGAGCCAGCTTCAAGCCCGTCGCCGTCGTAGGGCCGGTAACGGTCGCGTAGATGGTAAACCAGTTGGGATATGTTTCCGTTGTCGCCTTGTAGAAGACGTAATACGTCTGCTTGGGCGCCAGTCGGAAGCTTGTGGTGGAAAGCTGTACGTGGAGCCCGGGATCCAGTTTGCGGAACGTCGCCATGCCCGTGGAATCCACCGTAAAGCTGTGCGGTTCCACCACAACTGTCAGTGGAATATCCCCGTCGTTGTACAGCTGGAATCGCCCTTCCGCTTTGTCCGTGTATTCGACGATTACGGGTGAAATGGTTTGGGCCGGCGCTAACCGCGCAAAAAAGAACAAGCAAATCAAAGCCAAAAACGTTCGTTTCACAATTCCCCCCAGTACCGTAATTTTGCTGCGTGGCCCGAATTTCCCGTCCGCTACCGCGCTAGTTCGCCTGCGCTTGAATATGCAAAACGCCGGTGTAAGTCGCAGCCGGCAGATTCAATCCCGTCGTATTGATTTGCAGGTTCAGCGTATCGGTGCGCGTTCCCGGGTTGGAAAAGAAAATGAAAAAGAACTGGTTGAAAAGGGTGATGCTGCTTCCCGCGGCCAGCGGACTCGCGCCCGTGAAGGCAGTGTAGGCTCCGCCGTTAAAGCTCCCGGACACGCTCGCGGAAGGAATGTTGTCGGCAGCCCCGTCCGTCAATGCCGCCGCGGGGCTGGTAAAGTATGCATATTCCACGATGTTGCCGAAGATGAGCGGCAGCGTCCAGCTGGTTGTGATGGTGACGGGAGAGTTTCCGGTCGCCGTGCCATTTCGGACAAGATTGAAGTTTACGAGTCCGGGCGCTGCCGTAATCGTGATGCCGCTGTTCAGCGTGGCGTTGAGATTTACGGTGGCAATGTTGGATTTCAACTGCGCTCCGGCCGGGGAAGGACAAAGAGCAAAGACAATTCCCAGCGCCGCTAGAACGGGGATCAAGAAGCGCAGCGAAGAATTGCCTGCCTCTTCCACCGACTTGTCTGCCCATCTGAACATTGTGACGACGATCCTTTGCCAGTCCATCGCCGCGAAACTCGCGGGTCCTTCACCTGCCGATCCTCGCCGGGGAATGAAAAGCGGTTCGGAAGCCACACCGCATCCGAACCGCAATCCAAACGGAGGCATGACCGGCCTATCGCAAGAGCCGGTCGACGCCTTTGGATTAGAGCGCTTGGGCCTGGACGTTGAGCACACCGGTATAAGTGGCTGCGGGCAGTGACAAGCCGGCAGTGTTGATCGTCAGGGCAATCTTATCGGGGCCGTGGCTGGAGTTGAATGTTCCCGCTGCGCCGATAGCTTGCGTGAAGACCGTCATGCCGGTCGCGCCGGCGAAAGGCGTAGCCCCCGTAAACGGATTCGCGCCGCCGCCATTGACGTTTCCGGTCACATTGGCGACAGGGATGTTATCGCCGGCCCCGTCAGTCAGCGCATTGGCGGTCAAAAAGTAGGCGTAAAGCTTGACGCTCGTCCGTGTCTTGGCCAGCGCCCACGTGGTCGTGATGGTGACCGGATTGTCGCCATTCGTGGCGCCGTTGGGCGCCAGCGGCGTGAAGTTCACGGTCGCTGGACCCGCGGCAACAGTCAGAGACTCCGACATGACCGCGTTGAGGTTCACAGTGGCGTTATTGGAATTCAGCTGCGCGTGCGAGGCCGGAACGAATACAAATGCCAAATAGAAAGCTGACAGCACCATCATTGACTTGCTCGAAAAACGCATACCGCCTCCGGTAGTTTGAGTTTAGTAGAGCGCCGAAAACATCGCAGTCTTCGGTGCTCCTGGAGCGCGGCGACTGAAACCATCTTGCCGAATCCGCTCGCAGTAGTACTGTTTTACGTTTCAATGCGGAACGGAGCAGTAGTACTGCGGTACCCATTCCTAAGGGTAAATACACAAGACGAAACAGGAAGTACTGCGCCCATTTCAGAATGAAACATGTATGTGTATGAATGTGCAGGACTTTTGTTTCATTCTGACATCGTGAGATGCATGGACCGAATGGAAAATTAAGTGCGTTATCCTGAAAATTCGTTTTGTAGATTTGCGGGCTGACTAGAACCTGCGGGGTCTGCAATAGAAATTCGACACCCGTGCACAGAGCCGAGGCCTGTAGAATAGGGAGTCGTTTCAGGGTAGGGCCTCGAAAACCAACACTCAGCCATGCGCAAGGGTGTCCTAGTCGTTTCATTGCTGCTCGCCGCCACGGCGGCGGACGCTCAGGTGTGGAAGGCGCTCGGACCGCCGGGAGGCGACGTCCGCGCCCTCGCCGCCGATCCTTCACGGCCCGCCCGCATTTTTCTCGGCACTGCGGACGGCCACATTTTTGGCTCCGAAGATTCCGGCGCGCATTGGACGCTTTTAGGGCGGGCCAGTTCGCAGCTCGACGCCGTGATCACTGCTATCGTCGTGGACCCGCGCGATGGGAACGTGCTGTTTGCATCCTCGTGGACGCGAAACGCGGGCGCGGGCGGTGCGGTGTTTCGCAGTGCCGACGGCGGACGCTCGTGGCGCGCCGCGGGTCTCGCGGGCCAGGCCGTACGCGCGCTGGCCATGGCGCCTTCCGATCCGAATGAACTTGTGGCTGGAACACTGGACGGTGTCTACCGTTCGCTCGACTCCTCCAAGACCTGGGAACGCATTTCCCCGGAACATCACGGGGAATTGCGTAACCTCGATTCCCTGGCCATCGATCCGCGCGATCCGCAAACCATTTATGCGGGGACGTTTCACCTTCCCTGGAAGACGGCCGATGGCGGGCGCTCATGGCATCCCATTCATGAGGGCATGATTGACGATTCGGACGTCATGAGCCTGCTCATTGATGAGGCAAATTCGCAACGCATTTACGCCAGCGCCTGTTCGGGCATCTACCGCAGCGATGACCGGGCCACCCAGTGGAGGAAAATCCAGGGCATCCCTTATACGGCGCGGCGCACTTACGCCATCACGCAAGATCCGAAGCAACCGGACCGCGTGTACGCGGCTACCTCGGAGGGTTTGTGGATGACGACGGACAGGGGAATGACGTGGCGCCGAACTACCCCTGAGTCCTGGGTTATCAATACCGTGGTGGTTGCCGAAGGGAGTCCGGGGCGGGTCTTGATCGGCACAGAAGAACTGGGCGTTCTGGCCAGCGACGATGGAGGAGAGCATTTCCAGGACGCCAACCTGGGATTCGAACACCGGCAAATTCTCGCGCTGGGGGTAGACCCGATCCATCCTGGACGTGTCCTCGCTTTGCTGGCACATGCTCCCGAACCCATCCTTGCAACCGAGGATGATGGCCGGACTTGGTCGGGGCTCGGGCCTGGACTTCGCGCCGAACATGCCCTGCGGGTCTACGCTGCGCCGGATGATGCCTGGTGGGTTTCCCTGGCCCGTGGCGGCCTGATGCGGTACGACGCCGGTAGGAAAGTCTGGAAGCAGGCCGGAACGGTCGTTGACGAGGCTGCGGACGCCGAGGCGCCACCTTCCAGGGGAGGCCACCGCACCCCGGGCAAGGCCAAAGGCGCACAGCCCCTGCTGGATGTTGTCGCGGACATGGCCTTTAGTTCGAAGGAGTGGTATGCCGCGACGCCGGGCGGATTGCTCGTATCGAATGACCGCGGCGCGACTTGGAAACTGAGGCCTGTCGGCCCTCTGACGTCGCTCCCCGTGCAATCTGTGCGAGTTTCTTCCAGCGGCCAGCGGATCAGGGTCGTTTCGCTGCGAGGGCTGGTATTTTCCGACGATGGCGGGAACTCCTGGACCTGGCATGATTTGCCTTTGAAGTCGGGCGGCGCTGTCACGTTGGATGCCCAACCCGGCGACGAAAATACGCTCATCGCGATTGCCCGCGATGGTCTCTACATTTCACGGGATGCGGGAATAACCTGGCTGCAAGCGGCCTCGGGACTGCCCGCCACTCCCGTTCAGGACTTTGCCGCGACCGGCGGCGTGTTTGTCGCCTCCATGCGCACCGGCGGCCTATACGTTTCTTCCGACACCGGCCGGACCTGGAACCGCGTACCCGGGACCCTGGCCGACGGTTTCTTTGCGGCGGTGGCTCCGTCGCATGAGCCCGGAGTGATTTTCGCTGCGTCCGCGACCGAAGGGCTCTACAAGGTGGAATGGCCCGGTTCCGCGGCAGGCGGCGCGGGCTCTACTGGCTGGCCTCAGAAGGAAAACGCTCGGGAAGAGTCGAGCCCACCAAACTGACGTGTATCCCAAAACAACGTCAGGGTAATCTGATTGAAGAACTGTTCCGTTTTGAATTCCACGCAATTCCCATTCTTGCTTCATCTACCTAAAAAAGAGATTAAGCCGTCACGAAGCGGAATTAGCTTGCATTAGTTCCCAATTCGGCAATAGAATCGCGACCACTCTCCGGGGCTGTCACTATAAGTGACACAAATAACCAGATTTATGCTTTCTCCAGATTTGGCACGCCTGTTGCTCCTGCTTTGAAACGAGGTTCCAGCCATGGAAACCAAAATGCATATGGATACCAAAGTAGGAACGCTCGCCGCGCGGAATACGGCCTTCAGCCTTCTGGTCGTCGATGACGAAGTCACCACTCGAAATTTGTGCCGCGATGTGGCCGCCGATGCGGGGATGCAAGTCTACGCGGCGGCGACCACCGAGGAAGCGCTGGAAATTCTGGACCAGTATCCGGTCGACATTGTGGTCACGGATTTGCAGGTGCCGGAGCTTGGCGGCCTGGAGTTGTTGAAGAGAACTCACGCCAACAACGCTGAAACAGCCGTCATGGTGCTGACGCAATATGGGACCATCGCCACGGCAATCGAGGCCACGCGGCTTGGCGCGACGGACTACGTGACCAAACCGTTTCATGTGGAGGAATTGCGCGCCAAGCTCGATCGCCTGATTCATTCCATCGAAGTGGATCAGGAGAACCGCCTGTTGCGCGAGGAATTGCGCAGCCGCCCCGGTTTCGGCGGCCTTATCGGCATGTCGCCGCGGATGCAGCGGGTGTACAAGCTGATCCAAAAGGTGGCGCAACATACCTATCCGGCATTGATTCTCGGAGAAAGCGGGACGGGAAAGGAACTGGTCGCGCGTTCGATTCATTTTTCCGGGCCGCGCAAAAACAAACCGTTCGCTCCGGTGGATTGTTCCTCGCTGGTGCCCACGTTGATCGAATCGGAGTTGTTCGGCTACGTTAAGGGCGCGTTCACGGGCGCGCAGCATACGAAGCAGGGATTGTTCGAAGCCGCCGGAGAGGGCACGCTTTTTCTCGACGAAATCGGCGATCTTCCCATTGACCTGCAAGCCAAGCTGCTCCGCGCCCTGCAGGAACGCGAGATCAAGCCCATCGGGTCGAACGAGCGCATCGGCATCCGCGCGCGCGTGATCGCCGCGACGAACCGGGATCTGGAATCGGCCATTCGAACCGGCGCCTTCCGCCAGGACTTGTATTTCCGCCTGAACGTGGTGCAGATCAAGCTGCCGCCGCTGCGGGAACGCAAGGCGGACATTCCGCTTCTCGTGAACACGTTTCTGGAAAAATTTTCCGATCACGCGCGTCCCATGCAAAGCATCTCGGAAGACGCCATGCGCAGGATCATGGGTTACGACTGGCCGGGAAACATCCGCGAGCTGGAAAACGCCGTCGAGCGCGCCGTGGCGCTCGGTTCGGGGCCGATCCTGCACGTGGGCGATTTGCCGTCGAATCTGCAGTACACCTCATCGGAAAAAGTTTCGGACGTGGACGAACTCGTGCCGCTGGAAACACTCGAACGGCGCGCCATCTTTCGTGCGCTGCAGGAGACGTCCGGAGACAAGCTGGCCGCCGCGCGCCTGCTGGGCATCGGAAAAACCACGCTGTACCGCAAGCTGAAGCAATACGAATCGGGCCGCGCGCAAGCGTGAGATGGCTGACCGCCATTCGCTGGCTTCGCGAATTGGAGGCGCCGCCTTGCAGGCCCTGCAAGGCGGCGGGGAAACGCGCGGATCCGGTGGACCGGATTTCTCGGCGTCCGCTGCGCTCCGACACGGTATGCGGATTTCTAACTGGGGCCATGGCGGTCGCGCGGACACCGGGTGTTATAGCAGTAATCAATAAGTGAGTTGTCGACAGCACTCTTGATTTTCCACAGCCCCTCTTCCTGAACGGCAATTTTCTTGTGCTACAAAGGGCGAAGAGATACGCGCGAGTGCCACGGTCCTGTTTGGCTCGAACCATTCCACGCGTCACGGATGCCGTTTTCCGCACGTCGGCCGCAACGGCGGGCAGGCTACCCGGCGCGACATCGAGGAAAACCGCATGGAAGAGGGGAAAGCAGCACAGGCGCAAAACGGAGGCTTCCACCGAAACTCTACTTGAACGTTGCAATTTGCTGAGGGAATTCCACAATGCGCCGACGGTTTGTTTTAAGTTTGCTGATCGCGTTGATCCTCTGTCTCGTATTCTGCGTGTTCAACCCCGCAACCGTGCGTGCCGCTACCATTCATCATTATGAATACGTATTTACCGCCGGCTTCATCTATGTCTACGACATGGATAACGGCCATGGATTGCTGAAAACCGTGGCCGTTCCGACCACTGCGGGCGTGAGAGGCGCCGTCGCCAGCGTAGCCACGGGCATGCTCTACATCAGCTACGGCAGCGATGCAAATAGCGGAGGATTTCAACTCGCCTATAACTTATCGACGGATCGAGTTGTGTGGACCATGAGCTACCCACACGGTATTGATAGCCAGTCCGTCAGTCCCGACGGTAAGACGATTTATATGCCGGCGGGAGAGGCATCCAGCAGCGGTACCTGGTATGTCGAGCAGAGTTCGAACGGCATCGACCTAGCGAAAATTTCGAGCGGAGGATCGGGAGCCCACAACACGATTGTGAGTCCCGGCGGCAATCGAGTCTATCTGGGAAACAGAGATCTTAATTTGTCGAAAGGCGCTCCCGGGGTGCATGACTTCGATATCGGCGACACGGCGACGAATCTCATCGTGGGAAGCGTGTCTCCGCTGCAAAGCGGAGCCAGGCCTTTTACCATCAATAGCGCGGAAACACTGTCATTTATCACGCTTACAGGCTTCCTGGGGTTTCAAGTCGGAGACCTTGCTGCGGGAAAAGTCATCTACACAGTCGCCGTGGACGGGTCGCATATTCCCGGGTTTACGACATTCACTACGGCGACGACTCCGAGTCACGGTATTTCATTGTCTCCGGACGATAAAGAACTATACCTGATCGATGAAGCGAATAGTTACGTCCACGTTTTCGATGTGAGCGGCCTGCCTGCGAGCGCTCCGGCGCAAGTCGCAGATATCAAACTCGTGAACTCCATGGCCGGAAGTGAGGCTGGATGCGCCTATGACTGCGGCAAAAACGGTTGGCTGCTGCACAGCAGGGATGGTCGTTTCGTTTACGTGGGGGACTCCGGAGACGTGATCGACACACTTACGCGAAAAACGATCGCTACGTTGCCTCAACTTGCCAATAGCCGGCAACACATTGAAATCGATTTTCAGGATAGCACGCCGATCTGGGCCGCCACTTCGCGCAGCGGGATAGGATACGTGAACCCGTTGCCGCCAACTTTTACGACGCGGATTACCAGTCCAAATTTGGGGAGCACGGTCTCGGGCACGAACGTAACGGTGTCGGCTTCCGTGTTCGACAGCGCCAGCATAGCGGCAGTGGACCTGTACAAAGATGGAGTCCTCTACGCGAGCACCACGGCGAGTCCGTATTCTTTCAGCTGGGACACGACCAGGGACGCGAATGGGCCGCACACGCTGATGCTCACAGCCCAAGACACTCTGGGGAATACGACCAGCTTTTCGGACAATTTGATTGTAAACAACGCAACCCCTCCGAATCCGCCGTCGATCACGACGACAACACTGGCCAACGGCACGCAAAATGTGCCGTACAGCGCCACGCTGACGGCTTCGGGCGGCACCCCTCCCTACGCCTGGTCGATCGTTTCCGGAGCCTTGCCCGCAGGTTTGTCCCTCGCGCCACGGACCGGAATAATCTCGGGCACGCCAACCGCCACGGCATCGAGCGACTTTACCGTTCAGGTCAGCGACGCCAATTCTTTGACTGCATCCAAAGCCCTTAGCCTCACCATCAACTCAAACGAGGGAGGCGGCGGCATCGCGCTGGTCCAGGCCAATGCCATTCAGGGATCGGGTGTGGCGTCCCTGTCGGCCGTGTTTGCGGCAAACAATACGGCCGGGAATCTGATCCTCGCGTTCGTGCGCATGTCTTCGACACGGCAGAGTGTGAAAGTGACGGACAGATTGGGAAATGCGTACACCGAGGCGGTGGCGCAGGTGCAGGCGGCGGATGGCCATCAGGTGCACATTTTCTATGCCAAGAACATTGCGGGCGGCGCGAACACGGTGAAGGCCACGTTTTCGGCAGCGAACAAACACCCCTGGCTGGCGATCTACGAATACAGCGGCTTGAGCAAGACGGCTCCGCTGGATCAGACGGCGCGTGCGCAGGGCAGCAATGCCGCACCGAGCAGCGGGACGGCGCCGATGACGGCGAGCGCCAACGAGTTGCTATTTGGAGGGATGGGGCTGCCGTCCAGTTACAGGGGAACGGCTGCGGCGGGCAGTGGCTATGCAATGCTGGAGCGGAGCGCCAGTGGGTCGTCAGCAGACAACGAGGGAGAGGCAGTGACCTCGCCAGGAACGTTCGCAGCCGTGTTCGGGTTGAGCCGCAGCACCAACTGGAGCGCCGTTTTAGCCACGTTCAAACCATGACGCTGCCGGACCATTCATGAGAACCGGCGTGTTCGAAACCGTGGCCGCACACTCCGCTTCTCGTGAACGCATTTCTCGAAAAATTCTCCGGTCCCGCGAGTCCGATCCACAGCGTCTCCGAGGACGCCATTCGCCGGATCATGGGCTTCGGTTGTCAGGGAAATATTCGCCAACTTGAAAACTCGGTCGAGCGCGCCGTGGGGCTCGGCAGGGGCGATCCTGCGCGGGTTCGAACTCGTGCCGCCGAAAATGCTCTAACGGCGCGCCATCTTCCGCCCCGCAGGGAACGTCCGGAGACGAACTGTCCGCCGCGCGCCAGCTGAGTATTGGAAAAACCACGCTGTACAGGAAACTCAAGCAGTACATGCGTGAACCCATCATACCACTTGGATAACTCCACTCGGAGTTATGATCCCGAGTTTTTGCGTGCCTCGTTCTTGTCCGCGCCCGCGGACACGGGCGGGTTATTGGTTTGAATCATTACGCCTAAAGGTTCCCCGCGCGCCCTCTGCGCTGTTTTTCCTATCCGGGAATCAGGCTCTCACTGAGTTTCGGGTTGGGAATGTGCAGCATCTTTCGATTTCCGCATGGTTCGTATCTTCCTGATGCTGAGCAAGTTACCCTGCCGTTACTTATGGCAACCGTGGTGCAAGACGAATACGCGACAGGAGGCTGCCATGATCCATCGAACATTTTTCTTGCACTATCACACGATCTGCGAAGCCTTTACGAATGGGCTCACGATTGGGACAGCGCTGCTGCTTGGCTATTTGATTCTGTCGGCGCGGCTGTAGGAGGGGGAATGCCTGCGGTTGGCTGGATGCGAAGATGGCGGGGCGGTCGAGGCGCGGAGGAGCAGGCCAGGGCGCCGGTTCTTGCTGCCGCGAGAGGGGAACCGCTCAGTCAGTTGCTCCAATTGGGCGCTCGCGCCCTCTTGGCGGCAGCGGACGCGGATCGCGCGGGGCTGTGGCTCTCCGGTGAGCGTAGGGGAGAGTCCGGCACTGGCTGCGTTGCGGAGACTGAACCGGGTCCAATTCCGGAGCAGTGGAAGCGCCTTGATGTTTCGACGCCTTTTTTACGGGCGGCGCTGGAAAGTCCAAGTCCGTTGCGCGTGGAATTCGCCGACGAGAAGACTCTCCACCTGGGCCCGCTGATCGGAATGCGCAGCGCAGTCTGGATTCCCCTGCGAGCGGGCGACCGCACGTTTGGGGTGGCTATGGTGGCCCACGCGCGGCCACCGGGGCAATTAGATCTGGACGCGCTACGTGCCCGAGGGGATGAAATCGCCCTGGCCGTTCAGCATCACCGGAATTCCCGCCGCAGCGAACTGGCCGCCGAGGAGCTGCGCGCACGGTTGCGGCTTTCCCGCGCGATCCTGTGCGGCGTTTCGGCGGACTCCATCCTTTCGCAGATCGCCCGTGCGGCACGGCACTACCTGCAGGCGGAGTTCATTGCGTTGGGCCGGGGAACCGCGCCTCCCTTTGCAGGGGAGGGGTGGGACGGCGCGGCCGGGTGGCTTGCCGTCGTGCATCAAGAAAGCCTCTCGCAACTCTGGCGCAATGTTTTGAAAGATGGCCGGGAATCCGAAATTCCGGGAGAAACCTTGGAGAATCTCTCCGGGGCCTCGGCGGAAATTCCACGAGCGGTCCTGGAACGCGTTGTGGCCATTCCCATTGAAGTCCGGGACGTGACGCGCGGCGTCCTGATGGCGGGATTTTTACAATCAGAAGATTCCGGCGAGGATTTCCCCCGGCTGGAATCCTATGCGTTGCTGGCCGCCTCGGCGCTGGATCGCGAGGCCGCGCGGGAGGAGCGGACGGCGTACAACGAAAATTTGAGAACGATCATTGCGGACAGCGGCGAGAGCCTGATCGTGATCGACAGAGAGGGAAGGATTCTGGAGGCCAGCCGGGCCGCCGCGATGCTCTTGTTCGCGCCCTGGGGCCGGATGGAGGGAACGCATCTGGAAGAACTATTTTCCAGCGTCGCGCGAGATGCGGTTGTCGAGTGGCGAGAGCGGCTCCAGTGCGCCGCCACCCCTGCCGCGGCGAAGAAGGAAGTTCATCCGCCCGCACTCGAAGCGGCGCTCGAACGGGGCGGAATTGTTCGACTGCATCTCCGGCGGGAGATCACGGGAATGGGCGGGAACGGGCCGAGGTGGCTCGTTCATGTTGAGGATCAAGGAGCGCAGCAGACACATCGCGAAATGGAAGAACGCCTGAAGGCCGAGATGGCCGGTCTTCTCGACTCGATCGAATCCGGCGTGCTGCTGCTCGATGCCAACGGGCACATTCTTACGGCCAGCGACCGGCTGGGGGCCATCTTTGGACTTGAATCGCGCCGCCTCCTGGAATTCGTTTCCATTGACGCGCTGATCGGTAGCCTGTCGTACCAGCTCCTGCGCCCGGCGGAAACTGCGGCGCGCTGGCGCGAGCGTGTGCGCCAGGGCGACGAGGCCAGTTGGGATGAATTCGAGCTGGTCCGCCCGTCGCGAAAAATCGTGGAACGCTTCGCACGGCCGCTCTATAAGACAGACGGCACGCGGCTGGGCTGGCTGGAAGTTTACCGCGACATTACCGGGCAGCGGCTGATCCAGTCCAAGCTCCTGCAGACAGAGAAAATGGCCGCGCTCGGCCAACTCGTCTCCGGGATCGCCCACGAACTCAACAATCCACTGACGAGCATCCAGGGCTATTCGCAGCTTCTCTTGAGCCGGCGGTCCGCGGCGGATCGCGCGGCGGACGCACAGCGGATCTCGCAGGAAGCCGAGCGCGCCGGACGCATCGTGAAAAACCTTCTGCTCTTTTCGCGCGAGACCAAGCCCGAGCGGCGCGCCGTCCATCTGAACGAAGTGATTGAGCGGACGCTTTCCTTGCGCTCCTACGAACTCAAGCTCGAGAACATCGAGGTGGAGCTGGCGCTCGATCCCGCGCTGCCGCCAACTCTGGCGGACGCGGCGCAGCTTCAGCAAGTCGTGTTGAACCTGATCGTGAACGCGGAGCAGGCCATCGTACTGGCGCGCGGGGAGGAGCCCCGCAATGGCCGCATTCTCATTCGCACCCGGCGCCTGGCGGGAGGTCGCCTGGCCATGGAAGTGTCCGACGACGGCCCGGGCATTTCGCCCGAAATTGTGTCCCGCATATTCGATCCGTTTTTTACGACCAAACCGGCGGGCATCGGAACGGGGCTCGGGCTTTCCATTGTGTATGGAATTGTGCAGGAGCACGGAGGGGAAGTCTGCGTGGATAGTTTGCTGGGGCGCGGCGCCACTCTGACGGTTGAACTTCCCGCTTTGCCGGTTTCGGGATTTGATTTCGCGGGCGAAGAAAGAACCATCCCGTCGCAAGCGTCCGCCCTGATCCCGCTCCAGGCTTTGCCGCGGACGGTTGCCTCAGGGCGCATTTTGATTGTGGAAGACGAGCCGACAGTGGCGGCTTTGATTGCGGACGTGATGGCCGAGGAAGGGCACCGCGTCGACATGATTTTGGACAGCCGGGAGGCCCTTGGGCGGCTCGAAGAGGAGAGCTATGCGCTGGTAATCTGCGATTTGAAAATGCCGTACTTGGATGGGCCGGGGCTATATCGCACGCTGGTACGGCGGGAGAGCCCGATGCAACACAGGGTCCTGTTTGTCACCGGGGAC
>Ga0210409_10004149_pt1 | contig 15767 bp, 15 predicted proteins | sample IncBWH17MmetaG_FD_161649 | JGI IMG/M metagenome (GOLD analysis project Ga0210409, IMG submission 161649) | Forest soil microbial communities from Barre Woods Harvard Forest LTER site, Petersham, Massachusetts, United States - Inc-BW-H-17-M | ecosystem: Environmental > Terrestrial > Soil >...
CAGGTGCGGGGGTTCGTGCCAGGCCCCATCAGGAAACGCCGAGCGGCCCGGGTTCCAGCCGACGATCGTGCTCCAAGCCCGAGTGTTAATGGGACCTGAAGGAGCTGGCGGGACATTCGGTTGTGCGGTAGAGAACGGATTGAACCAGTGAGCCACGCGGCCTGCAAAGCCTGAGGCGCTCTTTGCTTTCAGCGGCTGAATCAGGGGCCCAGTTAAGTGAACTTGCGTCGTTTTGGAAACCTGGAAATCCATGGAGTTGGTGTCCTTTGGTTCGCTCAGCCTGAGGAGCATGGGAGTCGTTTCAGGTGATTTTATCGCGGGCGCCTGATGGAGTGTCACGGAACTGCTGACAGGGGTTACCCCGTTGGTAGGAGCTTGCTGTGCGAAAAGGGTTCCGGCAGCCGCCAGGAGGACCAGTGCGACTTGTGTAAATCCCACCTTCATATACTTACAGAACGCCCGTTTTGTTGATCTGTCAAGAGCCCCTGGGAGCGCCGGCGTCTCGCCGGCGATGGTGGGGCGAGGCCGAGCCCTCACTAACTTCTTGATCCATCTGGATGATTGATCAGGGCTTTGCAGCCTCGCCCCACCAAGTTAATGCGTCTTAATCATTCATCCAGTCCCCGCGGTGCCGGGAAACAAACGCATTGTCGTTCAGATGGGGGTAGGCGCGGTAGACGCGGTCAATCTCCTGACGTTGACGAGGGCTCAGGGTCTCGTTTGGATTCAGACACCAAGTACCTTCGAACAAGCCTTGGCGCCGGAGGACTTCATGCAGGCCTGGAATGCAGCCGGCATACCCGTTGGCGGCGTCGAAAAACGCGGCGTTGGCATCGGTGATCTCAACAGCCTGGCGGAGCACGGCCTGAGGAATCGGGGCGTTGGCCAGGGCGAGCCGTCGACAATGGGCGTGTAACTCAACGGCTTTCCTGGTCCACACGGCCCAGTGTCCCAGCAGACCTCCGACGATGCGGCGCACGACCTTTTTGCCAGCGTGCTCGAAGGAGAAGGGGGTCAGCAGATCCAGCACGATATTATCGTCATTTCCGGTATACAGGGCGATGTCGTCACGTCCGGCTTCGACAACCGCACGAATTACATCGAGGGTTTGATAGCGGTTGAAGGGAGCGATCTTTATCGCCACAACCGAGTCGATTTCTGCAAAGCGCCGCCAAAACCCGTAAGAGAGCACCCGCCCACCCGCCGAAGGCTGGAGATAGAAGCCGAACAATGGGATTATCTTGGCCACGGCTTTGCAATGAGTGATCAGTTGGTCTTCTTTGGCTCGCGGGTGCGCAGCCAGGCTAAGCAAACCGGCCCCACAGCCACGCTGCCGTGCCAACTCAGCCTCCGCAACCGCTTGTCTAGTTGTGCCGCAGATCCCGGCAATCAGGGCAAAACGAGTCTCGGCCCGTCCGACTTCCTCCGCCGCAATCTCCAGCAGGGGTTGGTACAAACCCACTTTGGGATCGTGAATGGCGAATTGGGTGGTATGAACGCCGACGGCCACTCCTCCAACGCCGGCGGCCAGGTAATATCGAAACAGCGCTCGCTGCCGGCGCAAATCCAGCCGGCGCTTGGAGTTGAGAGCCAGGGGACAGGCGGGGATCACGACGCCTTGGCTCAGGTGCCGGCGCAAAGAATCAATATTGGCCATCGCGCGATTCGAAATGAGTCGGTTTGCCCAAGTCGCGTCCCCCCACTTTGACCCAATAGGAAATCCAATTCAGCATGGTTTCCAATGAAACCGCGGGAGTGCCCAGCCGAGAACTGAGGGCAGCAGAATCTCCCAGCAGAGCAGTCGACGTTTCTTGGCCGGTAAAGCTTGGCGCGTGGCCGAGCAACTCGCCGAACCTCGTCGCAACCGCACGGACCGAGAACACTTCAGGAAGGCACAAATTCCAAGCACTGGGCGGGGAGGAAGCGAGAGCCAGTGCGCGGATGACCATTTCATTAGCATCGCCTTGCCAAATGCAATTGAAGTAGCCGTTAGCCAGGTCTATGGGCAACCCCTCATGAACCTTCCGCGCAATATCAACCAGGACGCCGTAGCGCAATTCGACCGCGTAGAACAGCCGGAGCAAGGCGATCGGACCACCATGGGCACGCGAATGAAACTCGAAAATGCGCTCGCGCGCGACGGCGGAGTTTGCGTACTCGCCCAGTGGGGTTAGGGCGTCGGTTTCTCCGGAACCACCACGACTCACCTCGCTCAGTGGATAAACATTGCCCGTCGACAGCGCGGCTATTCGAGCGGAGCGATACCGTTCCGCCACTCGAGTGGGAACAAGCGTGTTAATCCCCCAGGTCGTCGATGGATTCCGCGCGGTGCCAAATTTCACCCCGACCAGGTAAATTAGATTCGGAGCATCCGGGAGCTTTTGCACGGACGCCGAATCCAGCAGGTCGCAAGGGATCGTTCTAATGTGTTGGGAGTTGAGCCGAGCGACTAGAGCTTGGTCGCTAAAGCGGCTGGCGGCGATCACCTCTAACGGATGCTGTGCCGCCTCGGCGGCTCTCCTGGCCAGGATAGCCAGTGTGGGGCCCATTTTTCCCCCGGCGCCTAAAATCAGGAGCGGGCTAGTGAGAGTCCGGACGAAATCCTGCAAGGCGGCGCTGGGCCGTGTGAGGCAGGTCTCGAGTTGCTCCTCGGTGTCAATCCGGGTAGGAAATGGTTCCTTGGGGATAGTCACTGCGGCTCGTTTCGGAGTGAATTCACATCGCGGTTATGCCCTACCGCGTTGGGAAATGCAACTGGAGGGATCCGTCCGATCGGTCGGATCGGACCGATCAGAGCAGCGTTAGGCTCTTTTCCGCGCAACCCCGGCTTTGATGGCGGCGCGTTTGACGGCCTCGGCCACACGCTGAGCGACCTCGCGGTTGAAGACGCTGGGGATAATATATTCGCGACTAAGCTCGCGAGAGGCGATGCACGCGGCGATGGCACGGGCGGCAGCCTGTTTCATACTCTCAGTGATCTGGCGCGCCCGCACATCCAACGCGCCGCGGAAAATGCCGGGGAACGCCAGGACGTTATTGATTTGATTGGGATAATCACTGCGGCCGGTGGCCATGATGAAAGCAATGCGGCCGGCTTCCTCGGGCATGATTTCCGGGGTGGGATTGGCCAGGGCGAAGATAATGGGCCTGGCGGCCATGCGCTTTAAATGTCGTGCCTCGAGCGTACCGGGACCGGACACGCCGATGAAGACATGAGCTCCGCGCAGAGCCTCTGCGCAGCCACCAGACACTTTACGAGGATTGGTATGGTGCACCAGCCAGGCTTTGCTCTCGTTCAGGTTGGGGAAGCGGCCTTCGTGCAAGACTCCTTCGCGGTCGCAAACGATGATGTCGCGGGCGCCGCCCCGTAAAAGGATGCGCGTGACAGCCATGCCCGCGGCGCCGGCGCCGGAAACCACAATCCGGGCCCTCTCGAGCGTCTGATGAGTCAGCTTTAAAGCGTTGAGGAGCGCGGCCAGGACGACGACCGCCGTGCCGTGCTGATCGTCATGAAAGACGGGGATATCGAGTTGTTCCTGGAGTCGGCGCTCGACTTCAAAGCAGCGCGGGGCGGAGATATCTTCCAGGTTGATCCCGCCGAAACCCACGGACAAATGCTTCACGGTGGAAACGATTTCGTCCGGATCCTTCGTGCTCAAACAGATGGGGTAGGCATCGATGCCGCCAAATTCTTTGAACAACATGGCCTTGCCCTCCATCACGGGCATGGCGGCTTCCGGCCCGATGTCGCCCAGCCCAAGCACAGCCGTGCCGTCGCTGACGACGGCGACGGAGTTGCTTTTGATGGTGAGTTGCCAGGCTTTCCGCGGGTCGGCGGCGATGGCTTCGCAGACGCGCGCGACCCCGGGCGTGTAGGCCATCGAGAGCGTGTCCCGTGTCGTAACCGCCACCTTGTTGCGAATCCCCAATTTGCCGCCCAGGTGCAGCAGGAACACGCGGTCGGAGACGTTGATGACCTTGACGCGCGGCAAGTGCCGGACCGAGGAGACCAGTTCCTCCTGGTGCGCGGCATCACGAGCACGCACGGTGATATCGCGCGTCATGAACTTCGCGTCGGGGGTGACGATGTCCACGGCACCGAGGTCGCCGCCATGCTTGCCAATGGTGCTAACCACGCGGGCGAACATGCCGACGCGGTTGGGATAGGTCAGTCGAATGGTGAAGCTGTGACTGACCGAGGGTGTCAGTGGATGATGGTTTTTCAATTCAGTTGTACTGGGATTTTACCGGTTTTGGCGGCAGCGTCCGAGTGGTTTCCGTTCCGGGCCGGCGACTTCAGGACATCGTTAACGCGATCGAGGGCGCTGGCCAACTCCAAACGCACCGCTTCCAATTTCTGTTTTTCCTGGTAATTGGGGTCCACGGGTCTGGCTGGCGGCAGCCCGAGAATCTCGCGGGCGCGATCGAGGGCGGCGTCGATGTGCGGGCAGACATTTTCCCGGCCAAGACGGTCGATAAAGCCGGCCTTTTCCATCACCATCATGGGATTGGTGTGGGGGGCGCTCAAGACCAGGTGCTTGCCCCGGCGGCGCAGTTTTTCATAGAGATCTTCCAGGGAGTTCAAGCCGGTGGCGTCCATGGCCACGACTTTACGCATGCGCAAAATGAGGACTTCGGGCTCTTGATTGACGCGTTTCAGGACGCTCTCGAGCTTGTCGACGGCACCAAAGAAGAACGCACCCATCATGCGGTAAATCATCACGCCTTTGGGTACTTCTTTGCCAACCAGTGAATGGTGAGACCCTTCGGTCTCGGTGCTTTCGTCCACGGCCATGATTTGGGTCGTTTCGGAAGACCGTTTGATAAACAGAATGGCGGCGAGAACCATGCCAATTTCGACCGCCACCGTCAGGTCCACAACGACCGTCAACGCGAAGGCTGAGAGAAACACCGCGCTGTCGCATACCGGCCATTTGGGCAGGCGGGAGAAGTTGTGCCATTCGCCCATGTGAAAGGCGACATTGACGAGCACGGCGCTCAGCGTGGCCAGAGGAACAAATCTCGCCAAGGGCGCGGCGACGAGAATAATCGCCAGCAACGTGACGGCGTGCACTATTCCGGCAACCGGCGTACGCGCGCCGCTTTTAACATTAGTCGCGGTGCGCGCGATGGCTCCCGTGGCCGCAATCCCGCCGAACAGCGGGCTGATAATGTTGGCCAAACCCTGAGCGATAAGTTCCTGGTTGGCGTCATGCCGATCATCGACCATGCCGTCGGCGACCACAGCGCACAGCAGCGATTCAATCGCAGCCAGCAACGCGATAGTCATCGCCGGCTGGAACAAGTGCTGGATGTTGTCCCAGGATAATTCAGGGAAGTGCGGTTTGGGCAGGCCTTGCGGGATGCCGCCGAAGCGGCTGCCAATGGTCTCGACGGGCAGGCTGAAAAGAGCCACGGCCAGCGTTCCCAACACCATAGCAACGATGGAACCTGGCACCCGGCGCTGCCACTTTTTTGGCCAGAACAGAATGATAGCCAACGAAGCGGCCGCCAAGCCGAGGGTCGGCCAGTGGGTCGTGCCGATATGTTCACCCAATACCTTCATCTTTTCGATGAATTCGGAGGGCACTTTCTCGACGCGCAAACCGAGGAAATCTTTGATTTGGGTGCTGAAAATCAGCACGGCGATGCCGCTGGTAAAGCCCATGGTCACCGGATAGGGAATGTACTTGATCATCGTGCCCATCCGGGCGATGCCCATGGTTAAGAGCAGGCCCCCTGCGAGGATGGTGCAAATGACCAGGTTATCGAAACCGTATTTTGCTCCGATACCGAAGAGAATCACGATGAATGCCCCAGTCGGCCCGCCGATCGAGACCTTGGTTCCACCCAAGCCTGAGATAATGAAACCAGCGATGACGGCCGTGAAAATGCCGGCCTCGGGCTTAACTCCGGAGGCAATAGCGAAGGCCATGGCCAGCGGCAGCGCCACGATTCCCACGGTCACGCCGGCGATCAGGTCCGGGACGAAGTCTTTTCTGGAGTAACCTTTTAAAGTCTCGAAAAGACGCGGACGAAACGGGATATTCAGACTCATAAAATCAATCGTTTAAACTTTCAAAAGGGGGGCTCGCCTGGCAGCCGAGGCGGGGATGACCGGGGTTGCGCGAAAAACAGGGACCTGCTGGAGAACCGCGAACATGTTGCGCGCGTCGGGCGCGCGCCGCAATTGGTCAACCAGCGCGGAGTTTTGGCTCAACCTCGCCACCGCGGAAATCAGGTTAAGGTACGTTTTGGCTTCCGGTTCAGGGGCCGCGAAAAGGAAGACTGTATGCACGGGACATAGAGCTTCGGTGGACCAAACGAACGGCTGTGAGCTTCGCGCTAAGGTAAACGTGAGCCGCGGCAGGCCATTGAGCCGCGCGTGAGGCAGCGCCCAACCGCAGGCAATCGACGTAGAACTTAGTTGTTCCCGTCTCATTACAGCGTCAGAAAACGTCGTTAAGTCATGCAGTCGCCCTTCACGCTGCAACAGAGCGCAGAGTTCGACGATCACAGCGGCCCTCCCTTGGCTCTGCAATTGTGGCACCATCAGAGCAGGAGTGGTGTAATCCGCCAGCTTCTGGGCCGAAGGGGTTGTCAGGGTTGGAGGCATTTTAACGTCTATTGATCAGCATAAGGGTGGCGTGAAGAGCAAACCCCGTGCCGGGTGAGCGGGTTAAAGATGTTACCTGTTCTGAATGAAACGCTTAGTGAGTTAGCGCACAGGCCGGCGCGTGGCTTGAACGTGGCAGCGTGTGCCCGTTTGTGCAGTTGTTGCACTGCGGTACCTGGGGCAGTGCATGTAACCTTGGCAAGAATCCATCGTCCTATAGTAAGGGACGTGTGCCTGGGTCGCGTGCCGGGACTTCTCGCCTAGCCTGGGCAGACAAATGCAACCATTACAGGAAATCACCGACAAACAACTCGATTAAAACCTGAAACAGGACCCTCCTATGAGACAATCAAAACGAACGATTGCAGTGTTGGCTGGCTGTATGATGGTAAGCGCTGGGTTGACGGTTATGGCTCAGGACTGGCCTCAATGGCGCGGCCAGAACCGGGATGCGAAAGTGACGGGGTTCAGTGCGCCTGCCTCCTGGCCGAAGGAGCTTGCCCAAAAATGGAAGGTAACGGTGGGAAGCGGAGATGCGACGCCGGCTTTGGTGGGCGACAAGCTCTACGTTTTCTCCCGACAGGAAGGCGATGAAGTGACGCGCTGTTTGGACGCGGGCTCGGGCAAAGAGCTATGGCAGGATAAGTATGCCGTTGATGCGCTGAAGGGGCCCGATTCCTCACAACACGGCGGCCCGCGCAGTTCGCCGGTCGTGATTAACGGCAAAGTTCTGACTCTGGGTGCTTGCGGGACGGTTTCCTGCCTGGACGCCGCCAACGGCAAAGTGCTGTGGCGGAAAAACGATTTTCCAGGGGCATGGCCTCGATTCCACACAGCGATGTCGCCGCTCATCGTTGATGACCTCTGTATCGCGCAATTGGGCAAGGACAGCGATGGAGCAGTGGTTGCTTATGAGCTCGGCAGCGGCGAGCAAAAGTGGAAGTGGACAGAGGAAGGGCCCGGTTATGCCTCACCGGTCGTTCTAAAGGTCGGCGATACGAAAATGGTGATTGCTGAAACCTCCAAAAGCATCATCGGGCTCGATAGCAGTAACGGCAAACTACTGTGGCAAGCGCCGTACGCACCCCAGGGAATGTCACATAATGCGGCGACTCCGATCGTCGAGGGCCAGACGATAATCCTCTGCGGGCAGGGTCGGGGCACGAGAGCGCTCAAGATCGAAAAGCAAGGGGATGGCTTTGCGGCTAAGGAACTGTGGAGTAATGCTGAAAATTCGGTCCAGTTTAACACGCCGGTCCTCAAGAACGGGCTGCTGTTTGGGCTCTCGCAGCGGGGAAATTTCTTCTGCGTAAGTGCTGAGACGGGGAAAACAGTTTGGGTGGATCCCACGGGAGGGCGCGGCGGGTTTGGGTCGATTGTTGACGCCGGATCCGTGTTGTTGGCGCTCACTTCGAAAGCGGACCTGATCGCGCTAGCCCCAAGTGACAAGCAATATACGGAGGTAGCCAACCTTAAGCTGTCCGACAAAGCAACGTATGCCTATCCCGTTTTGGCTGGCAATCGGGTGTTTGTGAAAGACCAGGACTCGGTCACGCTGTGGGCCATTGAGTAGTGATCCAGCACCAGCCGGCAGCCGATTCGAAAAAGACGCAAAAAAGCTGAAGGATGACTCTTTTTGTCCATTCTTCGGCCTCGATTTTTCTGCCTACGCGGCGCTGAGTTCGTTTTTGCGGGCTTCGCAGGCCTGGATGCGTTTGGACAGAAAAAGCTGCTCGGATTTGAGCTGGGTGAGCTCCAGGGCTTGGCGGAAGTAAGCAGCGGCGGCTGGGAAGTTGGACCGGCGAGCCTCAAAGTCGCCGAGCACGGCATAGAAAAGGTAATAGGAGTCCAGTTGCGCCCGGTTGCGAATGGCCTGGACAGCGGCAATTCCGGCGGCTGGTCCATCGACATTGGCAAGCGCTACGGCGCGGTTAAGAGCGATAATGGGTGAATTATCGAAGGCGACCAGCCGATCGTAGAGGGCCAGGATTTGGCGCCAGTCGGTTGAGTTGTAGTCCTGGGCTGCGGTGTGACAGGCAGCGATGCCGGCTTCGAGATGATAGCGCGAGAGTTCATCGCCGGCGGCGGATTGGGCGAAATGAAACATGCCGCGCGCGATCATGGACTGGCCCCAGCGTTGTCGGTCCTGCTCCTGGAGTCGGAGCAAATTGCCCGCGTCATCCACACGGGCAGGGATACGCGCGGCATTCAAAAGCATGAGCGCGAGAAGCGCATGGGTCTTGGGTTGATGGCCAACCGCATGCTGCGCCAGTAACGCGGCAAGACGAATCGCTTCCTCGCAAACATCTTCGCGAACTAACTTTTCACCGCTGGTTGCTTTATATCCCTCGTTGAACAGCAGGTACAGAGCTTCCAGGACAACATCCAATCGCTGGGCAAGTTCCCGGCCCGCGGGTATTTCGAACGCGATGTGCTCTTCCCGAATTTTCTGCTTGGCGCGGGTCAGTCGTTTGGCAATGGCGGCTTCGCTCGTGAGGAAGGCGCGGCTGATTTCCGTCACGCTAAAGCCGCAGAGGGTATTCAAAGCCAAGGCGATTTGCGCCTCCGGTGGGATCACCGGGTGACAGCATACGAAAATCATCCGCAGGCGGTCATCGGCAATTTCGTGCTCGGTGAAGATGGCAGAATCGGGCGAGAGGCTCGGCCGGTCCATCAGGTGGATAATCTCGGCTTGCTTGTCGCGGAAAACCTTCTCGCGGCGGACTACGTCCAGGGCGAGGTTTCGGGAGGTGCGCATCAGCCAGGCCGAAGGGTTGGTTGGAATCCCGTAGAAGGGCCAGGTCTGCAAGGCGCGGGCTAATGCTTCCTGCACGACGTCCTCGGCCAGCGTCAGGTGATCCAGGCCAAAAATGCGGGTCAAAATCGCCACCATCTTGCCGGCTTCGTGACGAAAAAGGTGGTCTAACAACGAGGATAGATCCGCCGGAGGTGCGGGCTGAGTGTCCGGGTTGGCCTCCATATCCTTGAGATATTCAGCGAGCCTGCCATCTACCGATTTCCTCGCAAGAGGGACGGGCTTGTACGCGGTATCGATCCGGCCCGTCCCTCGGCGACGAAATTATCGGAATTTCAGGCGGTTGCCTCGGCGAGTTGAGCGTTGGGCAGAGCCTCGTTGGTCAGCGGGCAACTCTCGGCGACGGGCCGGACTTCGACCTTCGCCCCGTGCACCAGCCCCGGGCACTCCTGGGCGATGGCGATCGCCTCATCGAGGCTGTCGACCCTGAGCAGGAAGTAGCCTCCGACAGTTTCCTTTGATTCCGCGAATGGTCCGTCAGAGACGACGCGTCCATTTTTGCCGGAAACGACTTTGCCTTCTTTTTCGAGCGGGCTGCCGGCCACCGCCTTGCCCTGGGCCGTCAGGCGTTCAAACCAGGCCATCCACTGGCCGGCGACCTTTTGCATCTCTTCGGGCGAGAGGCCTTTGTACCAATCGTTGCCGCGGAAGAGAAGCATGTAATGGGGAGCTTTCGTCTGTGTGTTCATATTTGCCTTTCTTTTGTTCATTATTAATCGATCCGTTCGATCAGATCAATCCTATGACGAAGCAAGACGGCACTTATGGACACGGAAGCGCACAAAAATGGAGGCAGAAACATGTAAAGGAACACATCTTTTTTCTGCCTCCATATTTTGCCACGCCGCATGGCAAAACGCGCTTGCCTCTAAAGTTAAGACAGTCAACATGGCTGACGATGAAGGCCCCAACACTACCAGTTTTCGTACTAGCGCTCGCCGCGATCGGCTTCGACGGACCTAATGAGACTGCCGCCATTTCGGCCTCATTGCCTGCAATTCCTCCCGCTTTGGGCGTGCCACAGCCTGGGCCCACCAATGATGCTCCCTACGCGCCGCAGCCGATTGTTCAGGGCGGGGTGGTCATGCCGCTCTATGCGCCGGATTCGCCTTTGCTCAAGCAGGAGCGGGTGCATGAGGCCGAGCAGTACAACCTGAGCAAGTCGGTGCCGGGCAGGATCAACAGCATCGTCAATATCCATAATCCTTCCATCGAGGTGCACACCGTCGACGGGGGGATCAACACCGGCGCGGCCGTGATCCTGGCGGCAGGTGGCGGGCACAACACGCTCAACGTGGGATCCGAGAGCGCGGATTTTGTGCCTTACTTCTATGGCTACGGCGTCAATACGGTGATTCTGCGGTACCGGCTTCGCCGCGACGGGTATAATGTCCAGGCCGACGCGGTTCATGATGCGTTTCAAGCCGTACGACTGGTGCGCGCCCACGCAAAGGATTGGAACCTGGACCCCAATAAAATTGGGATTATGGGATTCTCTGCCGGCGCAGAACTAGCTGCGCCGGCAGCACTGTTTTTTGAGGATTTCGACAAAAAGAACAACGATGCCGGCGATCCACTGGCGGGCGTTTCCTCACGTCCGGATTTTGTGGGCCTGGTGTATCCCGGTCCCACGCCGTTCGCGCGCAATGGCAACCCGGCCATCCCGCGCAACGCGCCGCCGGCCTTCATTGTCTGCGGCGGCTCGGGTGATCGGGTCCATGCCATCTGGGCCGATGAGTATTTCTCGGCCATGCTTCAGGCGCGGATCCCTAATGTTGAAATGCACATCTACGGCAATGGCCGTCACCCGGGGGAAATGTTGAGTGACGGCAGCCGGATGAGTGCCGGGCTGGGCTACCGTAACGGCATTCCATTTGGGAGCTGGCAGGACCGGTTCGCCGACTGGTTCAAAGATCTCGGATTTTTACAGAAGCCTGGAATCGAAACCAAGGCAGCTCGAGATATTGCTGCTTTCATCAGCCAGCCACAGCCGCAGACCGAGAGAGGTCCTGGCGGCCAGCCACCGAGCTCAGATCGGGAGAGCAACCGAGCGGGTGCGCCGGGCTCCAAATAGCGGTTTTCTTTTCGTTCTATGTCGTTGGAGGCGTGGCCCTGCTCCTTGGAACGATCGTTTACGCGATGGGTTCCGGACCAGGGCCATTGCTGAAAAGGTGAAGATCGACCTGGGAGCGCCGGCGTCCCGTCGGCGAGTTCACCTGTACGCGAAGGAGCCACCGCGGCCGGCGAGACGCCGGCGCTCCCAGGGCTCTGTACCTCCGCGACCATGGCTTCGAATACTTTGAGACTCCGTTCCCCGATGAAACGCCGGCGGACACGGCCCTCCGTGTCGAGAATCACCGTCGTGGGCAACTCATTTCCATCATACTGACCGCCAGCGGAGCCATGCGGATCCAACAGCACCGGATAGTTAATTCTGCGGTCTTTCACGGCTCGCGCGACTTTGGCCTGAATCTGCTTTAGCGATCGGCCGCCAGTTTCCTGTTCCCCTTCTTCATCGGGCACACCGTCCAACGCGACACCGACGATGGCCATCTGATTGCCTAATTTGCTTTGGAGCCCAACCAGGTCCGGAATTTCCGCCAGGCAAGCCGAACACCACGTAGCCCAAAAGTTGATGAGCACGGTTTTTCCCCGCAAATCGCTCAGGCGGACTTTGTGACCGGCGAGGTCTTTCAGTTCAAAGTCCGGGGCCTGTGATCGGCCAGCGTCAGCGGCGAGCGTGTCGGCAGAACTGCCAGAAACCGCGGCCGGATATTCCCTGGCATGATCCTGCCACCATTGTTTGCGTCGCTCCACGCCCCGGCGAATCACTTCCACGTTTGCCGGGTCGACCATGCCCGCGTGTTCTCCCTCCGGTGCGGGAATTGCCAGCCGCGCGCGCACTCCGTAGTCCTGTCCGGACCAGCGCGTCAAAGAGACTTCGGCGTCAGCAACGACCCGCAAGTCCGTGTCGTCCAATAGCGGTATCACAATCGGCACGGCGCGCTGCGGGTCGACTTTGCGGAGGTAGTCCAACCCCATTAAGCGAAGCATAGGGTCGAGATCTTTCAACTGGGCCCGGGCGCAGTCGAAGAGTCGCGAACTGTGCCGGGCGGCCAAAACTGCCAATGCCAGTTCGCGCACGGATTCATCAGCGTCCAGGGCGGCCGCCACTGCCAGTGGCTCGGTTCTGGCGAACCAGGGAGGGTTGGCCGTGGCATTGGAGTTCAGGAAAGCAGCGACAAGACGTCGGTGAGGTACCTTGCCGGTGGCCCAACAACGCTCGAGGAACGGCACCGGGTCGTCGGCCTGTTTGGCCAGATCGAGGAATGTCTCTTCGCGGGGGATCGTGGAATTGAGCAGCATTCTAATAGCCAACGGGCGTTGTATTTGCCGGTTAAACAAGACCCAGGTCAGGAGCAAGGCCAGCAGAATGCCCGCCAGCACGGTGGTGCGGCGCGTAATGACAAATAGATTTGGCTTCATTGGGTCTGTCTCCCTGCCGCCCGACCGTACCAGATTCCCGAAAGCAGCAGTACGACCGCGCAGCCTCCTGTAAACAGAATCAGGAATGTCGAAGGCAGCATGAACCAGGCGACCACGGCCGCGCTGGCCGACAAGCCGGCGCAGAGGTAGCAATAAAAAGCGCTAGCGTGGGCGCTGCGAATGGTCTGGCTCAGGATCGTTTCCAGCGCTTGATCGCCACGCGCCAGTGCTTGTGCACACTTGTCCGAACAAACCATTCGCGGTGCCTTTGGTTCTTCGATGCATTCGGCGCAAAGCGCTCGTCCGCAATAAGCGCAGACCGCAACGGCGTCACTTTCTGTGTGTTTCAAACACTTCACAATGTTCCTTCGTGCGGTGGTGGATGGTTCGTCACATTTCGACTCTAACGGCATCATTACCCGGCGCGGAATTCCGTACGGATTCTTGGGCGCTCTGGATAGATAGTCGCGCGCCTGCTCGAAACCTTACACTTAAGTAGCCGCAAATGCGAGAAGGCGCAGAGAAGAGCGTTGAAATGGGGCGCTGGGACGCCAGCGGCATCCTAGAGGTCCTTGATTCTGAGATAACTTGGTGGATTGTGAACGGGTCTATGCATGCTCTACGCTAGCATTTGGCGATGATGGACGTTCACAACCGCCCAGCCCAAGTCCCGGTCGAAGCCACGGCGCCGGATGCGCCGCCTGCTGCCCAGCGTAGGCTGGACCCGGAGCGCTGGGTCGAGCAGTACGGGGATGTTCTGTTTGCATTCGTGGCCGCGCGGGTGCGGGACCAGGCCATCGCACAGGACTTGGTTCAAGCCACGTTTCTTGCCGCGCTCAAGGCCAGTGAAGGGTATGCCGGACGCTCGAGCGAGCGCTCCTGGTTATTTGGCATTCTGCGCAACAAATTGGTGGATCATTACCGATTGCAGAGCCGGGAAGTAACGGTCGCCGGTTTGGAGTCCTCGCTGCCCGAGGAGGAAGGCGCCTTTTGCGAAAGAGGGCCCGGCAAGGATGGCTGGGTGATGAAACTGGCCCCGACAGCCTGGGAAACGCCTGAAACCAGCCTCGTGAGCAAAGAATTCCAGGACGTGCTCAAAAGCTGCCTGTCAGGCCTTCCGGATAAAGTAGCCCAAGTGTTCCTTCATCGGGAGGTGGATGACGTTCCTTCAGAAGAAATCTGTAAGGATTTGGGTGTCTCTCCGAACAATCTTTGGGTCATGCTGCATCGGGCGCGCATGGGGTTGCGCCGCTGTCTGGAAGTGCATTGGTTCGGCCACAAACGTGACAAAAAATGAAACCTTGCTCCGGCTATCCTGTCTGTCTAGTCATGTAGGTCCCTAAGGCGCCGACTATGTTGAACTGCCGCCAAGCTACCCGCCTCATATCCCAATCCATGGATGGCAAGCTTCCATGGCACCGACGCCTGGGGATGCGGATCCATTTGCTTTACTGTGTTTGGTGCCGACGCTATGCCGCCCAGTTGAAATTCCTGCGAACAGCGGCCAAAGAATTGTCCCCGGAGGCTTCCAGTTCCCCGTCGCCGAAACTTTCGGACCAGGCCAAACAGCAGCTGCGGGAACGGCTCAGGGATGCCGTAAGAAACCCTCCGCCTTAAATCACTGCATCGGTAAGGTGATACCGCTCTGCGCCTGGTACTTTCCCTTGCGGTCGGCGTAGGAGACTTCGCATACCGCTTCCGTGCGAAGAAAGATTACCTGGGCGAGCCCTTCATTGGCATGGATCTTGGCGGGCAAAGGGGTGGTGTTGGAGATTTCGAGCGTGACGTGCCCTTCCCATTCCGGTTCCAACGGAGTGACGTTGACGATAATGCCGCAGCGAGCGTAAGTGCTTTTGCCCAGGCAGATCGTCAGGATGTCGCGGGGAATGCGGAAGTATTCCACGCTGCGGGATAAGGCAAACGAGTTCGGCGGCACGATGCACGCCTCACCCCGCACATCCACAAATGAGCGGTCATCAAATGCCTTCGGGTCGACCACGGTATTAAAAACATTGGTGAAGACCTTGAATTCATCGGCGACGCGCAGGTCATAACCGTAGCTGGATAAGCCGTAGCTAATGACCCGTTGCCCCGTATCGAGGCGCCTCACCTGCTGTTCGACGAAAGGCTCGATCATCCGCCGTTCCTTGCAGAGACGCCGGATTTCTCGATCAGAAAGAATGCTCATGCCGTCCCCAGTGGAACTCGAACCCCAGCCCATGGCAAGCATGTCTTGGGTTTACCAGGGACCTTGGCGCCTACAGAACTCCTAAGTTCGATTCGCGTTTATTCGCGTCCATTCGCGGTTGAACCCCTGGCCGAGGGTCTGAGGCCCCGCCTCTTAGGTCATTGTGCCGCCAAGGCGCAGCGGAAACCGATATTCGTGGCGCTGTCTGTGGGTGGATTGCCGTACCGATACGATGCCCGGCAATGCTCCGCATAGAAATTCCAGTTACCTCCGCGTCCCACGCGGGTCGAACCGGTGTCCGGGCCGTGTGGGTCGGTCTGAGGGGTGCTCGGGTAATTGCCGGCCCAATCCCAGCACCATTCCCACACATTCCCGGCCACGTCATACAACCCATAACCGTTGGGCGCAAAAGATCCGACCGGGCTGGTGTAGGGCATTACTCCATCATTAAAGGCCGGATTGTAGCCGCGCGTCGGGCTGATGTCATAGGAATAGCTGCTATCGCTGTAATAATTTGCCTGGGCGTGGGTGATGGTGTCCACATTTGACCACGGAAAACGATGCCCGGTTGCCCCACCCCGCGCCGCCTTCTCCCACTCCGCCTCAGTGGGCAGACGATACCCGGCGTGCCAATTGACATAAGGAGCACTCTGCCCCGTTTT
>Ga0210409_10004151_pt1 | contig 15765 bp, 12 predicted proteins | sample IncBWH17MmetaG_FD_161649 | JGI IMG/M metagenome (GOLD analysis project Ga0210409, IMG submission 161649) | Forest soil microbial communities from Barre Woods Harvard Forest LTER site, Petersham, Massachusetts, United States - Inc-BW-H-17-M | ecosystem: Environmental > Terrestrial > Soil >...
TCAAACAGCAAATCACCCTTTTTAATCGGGTCTCCCTCGCGGTAATTTTGTGTCAGGAGATAACCGGAGACCTGCGCACGGATTTGGGCATTGACCAGCCCGTCCAGCACACCGATCCATTCGTGATAAATCGGCACATCGGCCTTCGTTACTGCGACGACTTCTACAACCGGGGGCGGCGGCGACTTGGCTTGCTGCTTGTCCCTGCAGGCAGGACAGAAGACCAACGCGATTGCCGCCAATGCTAGTTTGGGTATTTCAAACTCCCGACATCTCCGCCAACCACGCTGAAGCGGGCTGTTAATGAAGACCCCGGTTCTCCGCCCGATGGTGCGGATCATCCTGTACAGAACCTTATTTTTTAGGGATTGTTGCATTGTGATCTGCTCTGAATTCAGCGGGTTGAGTTTCAGCGGTTTTCAAAGAGGTATTCCCAGCGGTATTGAGAGGAGCAGGTCCTGGATTCCTCGGGGCAATGAACGCAGCGCCACCTGCAGCCGCAACCCTTGGTTCGGTGGGATAATTCTGTTCCCGCCACGCATCGATCCCGCCGAGCAGCGGCCGGACGCGAGTGAAACCTTTGCGCTGGAGCTGCAGGGCCAATCGAGCGCTGGACACCTCGTTCGGGCAGGAACAGTAGACAATGATGTCCCGGTTTCGTGGAAATTCACTCACCCGTTTTTCGATATCCTCAAGACTGAGGTGAATTGCGCCTTGAATGAGGGTCGGATCCTGTTCGACAGCCGCGTTGGAACGCAGATCGAAAATGAGCGGAGTTTCGCCAGCAGTCAGCTTTTGGCGCAACTCATCCACTGTGATTCGCGCCATGCGCAACTCGCGTAGAAGGCGCTGCCGTTGCCAGGCTCTGTAGGCGATATAAAGTATCGCCAATCCGATAACCAGACTTAGCGCGCTCCCGCCGATGCGAGCGATGGCCGCAGCGATCTGATCAATTTGGTGGCTGAAAAAGTACCCGAAGCCAAGCAAACAGCCCCCATAGAGAAGAGAACCGGCTCCGTCGACGAAAAGAAACTTTCCAGCGCTGATTCCGGACATCCCTGCCAACGGGGGCGCCACGGTATTCATGCCGGGCACGAACTTTGCAATGAGCACCCCGCGCAGCCCATATTTCGTAAATACATTTTGAGTGCGACGGACGCAGGAATCGGGCTCGAGGGAAATACGACAGAGCAAGGCGAGTACCTGGTTGCCCCGGTAGCGTCCGAGGTAAAACCAGATAGCGTCTGCAAGGAGGCACGCGATAACGGTGACCCCGAGCCCCAACGGCAGGCTAAATTTTCCTGTTGCGGAAAGCGCTCCAGCGGCCAGCAACCACGGAAGGGATGGCAAGGGCAGTCCCATCTGTTCCACAAACACGGCCGCGAACACCAGCGGCAACCCATGGTTGATGAGGAATCGACTCGTTTCGCTCATTTCAAACTACGTGCTCGGCCAGGAACCACACCTGCATTTCATTGGTCCGAATGACATCGCTCACGAGTAGGTCGTTCGTTCCATCGTCGCCCATTTCAGCTGCCTTCCGCGCTGACGCTCGCGCACCCTGGAGAATGATCTCATGCGCGGTGAGCAAGCGTGAGATTTGAACCGGAACTTCCTCACGGCCTTTGGGCGGGCGTGGGATATTTGTATTTTCAGCCACGTCCGCCGCCATGGCGTAGCTCAATCCGCCGAGCGTCTGGATTCTTTCGGCAATCTGGTCGACCAACTCCGCCTGCTCGTCATGGTGTTTGTCGAATAACAGATGCAATTGGTAGAACGTTTTCCCCGATACCTGCCAGTGGTGCTTTTTATAGAGATCGCGAAGGCTCATCGTATCGGCGAGGATCTGGTTCAAACGCTCGACGCTCGCCTGACACACCTTCTCGCTCAATGCGTTCGGCAGCTTGGCGATGGTGCCGAAAGCCTGAATTTCGGCGGCTCTCTGGTGGATTTTAGGTTGAGCCCGCTCCGGATGGTACTTAAACCCTGAGTTCGAGTTGTTCTTGGATGTTTTTGCTTGGGCTGTTGTTGTCGTCATAGAACTTTGGTGTTGAGTTGTTGTTCCAGGGCCGCTCGCAGTGGTTCGTAATCCGCTCTGCCGTCGTACCTGGCTCCGTTGATGAAAAAACAAGGCGTACCGTTAACGCCGCTCTGAATGCCGCTCATTCGGTCTTCCTTGATCCGTTTGATGATCTCGCCCTTCTTTATCGCGAGCGCGAATTCTTGCAAGTCCAGCTCCAAGGTTTCGGCCCAGGCGGGCAGGACGTCCGGTGCCAAATCGGCCTGATTCTCGTAAATAAGGTCGTGCATCCCCCAGAATTTTCCCTGGAGCCCCGCCGCTTCGGCCGCCTCAGCGGCGACCATCGCATAAGGGTGGGCCTGAGTCAGAGGAAAGTTTCGGAAAACGAAACGGAGCTTTTTGCCAGACGCTTTTTGCAAGCGTTTGACGACCGGATAAACAGCACCGCAGTAGGGGCATTGGTAGTCGCCGTATTCGACTAACGTCAGAGGGGCGTCGGCTCGGCCTTCGGTGTGATCGCGCGCAGAAACGGGTGTGGCAAGAGTTGCGGATTCGTTCATTGGTCCTCCTTCACCGGAAGCCGGCTTAATTCAGGGATCGTCGTGTCGCCCTTGTGCTGAGCAATCAAAGCGAGCGCTTTCAAAATGCCATCCGCTCCGGGGTTTATTCCCACCGGCGAGACGTAGCTCCAACGAATAAGGCCTTCGGCATCGATCACGAACAACGCCCGCTCAGCCTCGCCGGTTTTTTCGTCGTAGACACCGTACAAGCGAGCCACGGCGCCCTTCGGTTCAAAGTCGGCTAAAAGCGGCGTGTGCAATTTGCGATCTTTGCTGAAGGCCAGATGGCTCCATATGCCATCGACGGAAATGCCGACTATCTGGGCGTTGAACTCATAGAATTCAGGCAAGAGTTCGTTGTAGAGCGCGAGTTGATCGCTGCACACCGGACTCCAGTCTGCAGGATAGAAGACAAGCACTATAGGTCTACCGCGCAGGTCGGAAAGCGAGACTAACTGATCCGGAGTGCTGCGCAGCGCGAAGTCGGGGGCGGGCGTTCCCGCTTTGAGAGCAACCATGGAAGATCTCCTTTTAAACTTGAAGGTTTCTTTCGGGCACCAGTGCGAGAGTAAATATTGTCAGAAACATAATGCTCTTTTCTAAACGTTTATGAGTTGAGATTCCTGATAAGCTCCTAGCGGAACCCGCCGCTGATATAGAGCGTTTCGCCAGTGATCCACGACGAATCCGAAGACGCAAGGAAGGCAACCGCCGGAGCGATGTCCTGTGGCTGTCCGATGCGGCCCAACGGCGTCGTCGCCTCGATTTGTTTGCGAAAATCGCTCTTGATGATTCCCGCGCTGTGTGTGCCCTCGGTTTCTACCATGCCCGGATTGATCGAATTCACGCGGATCTTTCGCGGCCCCAGTTCCTTCGCCAATGAGCGGGTTACCGCGTCCACAGCCGCCTTCGTGGCGCTGTACACCGAGCCGCCCGGAATCCCCAACGTGCTCACAACCGAACTGGTGTTGATGATGCTGCCACCGTCTGGACCAAAGTGCGTCAGCGCTTCTTGTGTGGTGAGAATCAGCCCCAGGACATTCAAGTTGAAATGCTTGTGAAAGTGGTCCTCGCTGATCTTCTCGAGCGGCAACATCTCATAAATGCCGGCGTTGTTAACCAGGATATCCAATTGGCCGAAGGCCTTTTTGGTCCGGGCAAACAAACGATGAATATCCGCTTTCTTCGCGAGATCTCCTTGGACGGCAATGGCTTTGCCGCCATTGCTGACAATTTCGGCGACGACCGTGTCTGCGCCGCTCTTGCTGGCAGCGTAGTTGACGACCACCGCGGCGCCGTCAGCCGCGAGTTGCTTGGCGATAGCAGCCCCGATGCCTTTGGAGGCTCCGGTGACGACCGCGACTTTACCGGCCAGCTTTTTTGATTGCGTGTTCATAGATGATGGATTTCGGTGTTGATTTGCTTTCAGGAATTGGCGAATGCCAGGAGATCCTCATGTAAGTACTCATTCGAAGGTGCGTTGTTTTGAGCATCAATCCTTGCCTTGGGGGAGACTTGCCGGCACCAGGGTACGAGTCGTGGAAACGATGTTATTGCGAAATCGTGTCGCCGGAGCGCTGTGCACCATCGTCGCCGCGTACTCGACTCCCTGGCCATACGCGCCGCAATGCTCCTTCACGACCGACATCACCTCCTCGTAGTGTTCTTTTCTCGCCCAATCGCGTTGGAATTCGAGCAAGACCTGCAAGGCCGTCAGGGAGACGGCGCCGGCCTGTTCAATGCGGCGGATCGCTGCGGCGTGCGCCGTTTGACTCGTGCCGCCCGATGCGTCTTCCACCGCATAGATGCCGTAACCTTCCTCCAACATCTGCAGCGCAGGAAATGCCAGGCAAGCCTCGCTCCAGAGCGCCGCGATCAGGAAGTTTTTTCGCCCGCTGCGCTTTACCGCCGCCACAAAGTCCTTGTTGTCCCACGCGTTCATGCTGGTCCGTTCGATCGGTGGCTGCTCTGGAAACAGAGCGAGCAGTTGCGGAGTGATGTTTCCGCTGAACCCTGTGGATTCGACCGCGGTCAGGATCACCGGCACTGAAAAGATCTTGGCGGCCTTTGCCAGAACCAACACGTTATTGAGCAGCGTCTGTCGGTCCATGCTGGCCACGCCAAAGAACATTTGTGGCTGGTGATCGATGAAAACAACCCCGCAATTCTCCGGTGTCAAAAGGCCTCTATCTGTTGAACTGGCGCTCATAAAGTCCTCAGCCTATTTCCTGGATCCAGCTTTAAGAATCGTCTCTCCCACAATGTAGCGCTATTGAGCAGAAGGTTGAATTTTTCGTACCCCAGATGAACGACCTGCGTCTCCTCCTTTTGAACGAGGATGGTGGTTATCGCCTGGTCTTCTATTCACGTGTCCCGCGTAGCTTTCTCTTGCTTGGTTTGATAGCCGAACCTTTCGCTCAACGGTTTCTGGTAAATGTCACCATTGAGTAAAGCGAGATTTCATTCGAAAAAGGCCAAGCGGATGTTTAGGGCTGAAAGCCCGTGATGTGAAAGCCTGGGCTGGAGCAAAGCGGAGGCCCAGGAAAGGAACCAACCGAATCTCTTAAGGCCTGTAGGGCCGAAATTCGCCAAAGAAATGCGCGCTCCCAGCTAAAGCTTAGCTAAAGCTTAGCTAAAGCTGCACCAAACCCCGGCGGCTTGCTACCGCGATGGCTTCGGTGCGGCTCAAGACGTTCAACTTGGTGAAAATGCTGCGCAGGTGGGCCTTCACCGTGGTTTCACTGATGTAGAGATTCACGCCGATTTCCTTGTTGCTCTTGCCGCGGGCCAGCAAGGCCAATACGTCCAGTTCCCGGCCGGTCAGAGGTTCGCTGCTGACGCCGGCCGCCAGCTTTTCGATAAGCGACTGAGGGATGCACGTCTCCCCCCGGCTAACGCGTCGGATACAGTCCAGCAACTCCTCGCGGCGAGCGTCCTTCAGGACATAACCTTTTGCCCCCGCCTTAATCGCGCGGTAGATCTCATTGTCGGTGTCATACGTTGTCAGCACGATGACCCGGGCAGTTGGGTCCTCCTTGTGGATTTCCGCAATGGCACCCACACCGTCCAGTATCGGCATGCGTAGATCGAGCAGCGACACATCCGGACGGTGCTTGTGCCACAGGTCCACCGCCTCCCGGCCGTTTGAGGCCTCGGCGATGACCATCATGTCCGGTTGCAGGCCGATGATCGAGGCCAGTCCTGCAGTCACGATCACGTGGTCGTCGGCAATAAGCACCCGGATTTTATCGGCGCCCGCACCTCTTGCTCCATACCGAGAGTTGAAAGGCGCGGTAGCCGCGGCGCGGGCTTGTGGTTTGGATTCGGCAATCATAGCGCAATGACTTTCGAGATGTTCGCAAACGGCAGGACAATGGAAATCGCGGCACCCTGCCCTTTCGCACTTTCTATTGATAAGTGTCCTCCCATCCCTTCGACTCGTTCTCTCATCCCCTGCAAGCCGAAGCCGTCGTGCCTGCCGATGGGATCGAAACCGATCCCGTTGTCTCTCAGATTTAAGCGAATCTCGCCCTTGTCGAAGAACAGTTCTGCCTTGAACTTGCTGGCCTGTGCATGACGCAGAACATTGGTCAATACTTCCTGTCCGATGCGTAGCAGGTTCTCTTCCCATTCCAGCGGCAATTCTGGCGGCTGGCCACGCACAATGAATTCCGCCTGGACGCTTGTGCCCGCTGTCATCTTCCGGATCAGACTCTGCAGCGCTTCGCAGATATCATTCTCCTCCAGCGTTTGTGGGCGGAGCGCTCGCACGGAACGCCTCGCCTCCTGTAAACTGTCGCGGGCCAACTCGCCGGCGCGAGCGACGTACTCCCCGGCTTTGGCCACCAACCCCTGCGACATCGCCTCCTCGACCGCCTCTAACTGCACAATCACACCTGTGAACCCTTGCGCCAGTGTGTCGTGAATATCCCGGGCCATGCGATTTCGTTCCGCTACGACAGCGGCCCGGCGGCTTTGCCGGGAAAGACGCCGGAGTTGGCACGCCAGCATGGCCTGATGAGCCAAGGCCTGGGCCAAGTCCATTTCTTCGGTTCGAAACGAGCGTTTGCGTGTGAAGCGAATGCCGACCACCCCCTCGACCTGGCCGGCGATGAGCATCGGCACGATGAGTATAGTGACAACGCCCAGAGACTGCACGTGGTCTCGCCATGGAAACGTCGGCCCCTCCCGAATATCCTCCAGCACGCTGGGCTTGCCGGTGCGAAAGATTTCCGGCCACGGCCAAACATCCTCGATTCTGAGCGTGGGACTGATTTTTGCCAGGGGAGCGTCGGAGCTCGTCAGGAGCCTGCCCTCTTCAAACGCAAATTCGAAGCTGACCAAGCCACTGTTCTCGTTTCTCAGCCAGATGCTGCTGCTGTGCGCCTGCAACTGTTCGGTGATGGTTCTTAAAACATGCTCCACAAGCCGGTCAGGGGCGGATTCCTTCGCCAGCGCGTCCAAGGTGCGGGTGAGGGCCTCGGTTTGTCCGAGGGCCAATTGGGCCGAAGCGCGCAATCGGGATTCACTCCTGCGCAAAGCCTCTTCCGCGCGCTCGCGCTCGATCGCGACGGCCGCCAGGTGCGTCATTTGCTCGATAATATTCCGGTGCTGCGGAGTGGGATTGCCAGGTTCGCCGCAATAAAGCGCAAACGTTCCCATCACCTCGCGGGCGGTGGAGAATATCGGCGCTGACCAACATGCTCGAAGCCCATAAGGCAAAGCCAGATGCTTGTATTGGTCCCATAGAGGATCCGTCGAGATATCGGAAACGATAACCGGTTCCCTCCGGTAAGCTGCGGTGCCGCAAGAACCTGAGCGAGGACCAATGAGGGCCCCGTCAATTGCGTCAGTGTAGCTTTTGGGAAGGCTGGGAGCCGCACCGTGCCGCAGGCTCTTCCCATCGGAACTAACAAGGAGGATCGAAACGAGCACATTGCCAGAAACTTCCTCGCCATATCGGCACAATGCATCAAGGATCGGTACGAGTGGGCCACCCCTTGCGATCATCTCCAGGAGTCGTTTCTCACCTGTGACCAGATCCTCCGCTTGCTTGCGCTCCGTCACGTCCATCACAGACCCAACGAACTCGATTTCACCTTCAATATTTCTGACCGCATGAGCGATCACATGGAGATGCCTGACCGAGCCATTCGGCATCAGCAAGCGATGTTCAAAGTCAAGACTAGTTGCTTCGCGCGAAGCGACATTAATCATCTGCTGAACAAGGGGCACGTCCTCGGGATGAACACGCTGAAGCACCAGTTCCAATGAGGGTTTTAGTGCCCGGTCGTATCCCATGATGCAGAAGGTTTCTGTGGACCAGATCAGCTCTCCGCTGGAAACGTTCCAACCAAAACTACCCGTGCGACTCAGTCGCTGGGCTTCAGCCAAATAGGCCTCGCTTCGCCGCAGCGCTTCTTCACCTCGCGAGCGCTCGATGGCGATACTGGCAAGATGAGTGAAGCGTTCGATCAGCTTTTGGTCCTTGGGCGTCGGGCTGCACGGCTCGCGAGAGAGGATTGCAAAAGTGCCCAAGACTCTCCCTTCCGACGACAAGATGGGCGTAGACCAGCAGGCCTGCAGCCCGTGGGATAACACCGAGCCACGATAGCGCTCCCACAGAGGATCCGCCCGAATATCGGCGGCGATGACTTGCTCCTTGCGGAAGGCGGCCGCTCCGCATGGGCCCCAGCAGCAAGAGATTTCGAGGCCATTAAACGCCTCACTGTAGCTTTTCGGGAGACTGGGGGCCGCACCCTGCCAAAGCCGCTCGCCCTTCGCATCCAACAACAGAATCGAACACAAAGAACCGCAGGATATTTCCTCCGCCACCCGGCACAACGCATCGAGGATCGAAGCCAGCGCATTGCCGCCCGCAATCATTTCGAGCACCCGTTTTTCTCCCGCCAGCACTGCTTCCGCCCATAAGCGGTCCTCTCGAAGCGCGCCCGTGCACGTCGGTCCGAGTTCTTGAGAATCAAGAACCCGCGCGAGGCTTTCGCTTTCTTGCAAACCGGTATTCATGGGCACAAAAGCGGTTATCTTACGTTTGAGATATCACCTGATTATTTGCAAAATAACACATACTGCTGTTCGTGGCGAACGTAACGACGTGTGAAAAAAAGTGACGGACCACGAGAAGCGGCGGGACGAAAGAACCAGGCGGATTCTGCGCCCTCCTTACCAGGACCATGGGCGGGGAAATCAGCCACCTCTCATTAACACCCTGCTTCAGCGGGGTGCGGGCGGCAGGGCGGAAGCAACTGGAACCGTTTCAATTGAAACGGTTCCCATTCCTCCTCAACCGCAAACACCCCGCTGAAGCGGGGTGTTAATGAGAGGGCCGCAAGCTCTCGTGTATGGACGTTCTTTTGCCAGCCTCGGCCCACCGCTCCTCACGGCAAGGGAACAAAGGAACGCTAGCCCGCGGCCTACCCCGGATTGTTGGCCACCGGCGCGCGGACCAATGGCAGACGCACTTTGAAGCGAGTCTCACCGCGCTTGGATTCAAATTCGATTTCGCCTCCGTGGCGGTCGGCGATAATTCGGTTACTGATGATCAGCCCCAGGCCGGTGCCGGAGCCCACGCCCTTGGTGGTAAAGAAGGGTTCGAAGATTCGCGACTGGATCTCAGGGGGGATTCCCCGTCCGTTATCCACGATTTCCACGACCAGTTGATTATCTTCGACGAAGGTGCCGACACAGATCTTGCCTGAACCATCAACCGCATCGACGGCATTATCAATGAGATTGGTCCAGACCTGGTTCAGTTCGCTGCCATAAGCCATGATGCGCGGCGCGGCACGATCATATGCTCGAATCACCTGCATATTCTTCAATTTATAACCCAGCATCGTCAGCGTGCTTTCGATTCCCTCATGAACATCGACTTCCTGCATGGGCGACTCGTCCATGTGGGTATAGGATTTTATGGCCTTTACCAACTCGGCGACTCGACCTGTGCTTTGGTCCACGAGCTTGAGGAGCGATTGCAGGGTTAAGCGTGCATCGAGCCAATTCAGTGCGGCCGTGTGGCTGTTCACGGCTAACTTCTCCGTTACTGCTCCCAGCCAATCGGCATTCAGGCCGGCATTGACAAACGTGGAAGCCAATCTCCACCCTTCGGCAATCCCGTGCTGATCCAGCCACCGGGTCAAGGCCTCCTCGCGATCACTGCGGGTCAGCGAATCGAGCGGGGACGCTTCGTTTAAGCGGCGCGTGGCCTCCTGCTCAGCGGCCAAAAGGTGCTCCCAATCGTCCGGTTTCAGCACCCTTCCGAGTTGGCAAATCAGACTCTGCACAGCTCCGATTGTTTGATGGAGTTGCGCCGCCGCGCGACGGGCGGCTGCGGCCGGATTGTTCAGTTCATGCGCCAGCCCGGCGGCCATCGTGCCCAGCGAAACCAGCTTTTGACGCTGGTGGGAATACCCCTCGAGGTTCCGCAGCCGGTTGGCTGCCGTTCTAAAGATTTCCTTGGCCACGGAAGGGCATGTGCCGAGCATCCGCCAGAAACCCTCCTGGTTAAGCCGAAACAGCCGCGTGGGTTTGGAGACACGCACAATCGCATGCCAGGGAGCATCCAGCAGCAATGGGATCTCGCCCATAAACATGCCCGGCTTGTTGACGGCCAGGAGAATCTCTTGGTTGTCGTACCGCCGGAGGATGCGGATTTCCCCTTCCAGGTTCAGAAAGAAAAACTCTGCCGGCGCATTCTGCTCAATCAGGGTGGCGCCTGGCGCCACTTCAATGATTTCTCCACATTGGATGCAATCAAGCTGATCGTCTTTCAAACCGGCGAAAGGCGCCATTTGACGGATAGTCTGCTGCAGCGTGGCATCTATTTTCATAATGTGCTGAGATACTCATGAACCAGTTTCACCGCCATGGCGCCTTCCCCGACCCCCGAAGTAACTCCCTTGGCCGAGCGATGGCGCACATCCCCAGCCACAAAAATACCCGGAACACTCGTCTCAAGGTAAAACGGATCCCGATCCACATTCCACCCTTGCGGACGGCGCGATTCTCGCTGGAGCAAATGTTGGCCGGAGATCACATAACCCTGCGCGTCTCGCTCCACCACACCCGCGAGCCACTCAGTTCGGGGAACGGCCCCGGCATAAATCAGCAACGCGCTCGCCGGCACCGTTTGCCTCTCCCCGGACTTCTTGTTCTCGATGACGAGCTCTTCGCAACTATCCGAGCCCCGCACCTCAATCACATTGGAGTTAGCCTTCACTGCGATATTCTTGGTCGCGTGGATCTGATCCTCGAGGTACTGGGACATCGTGGCGGAAAGCGAGTCACCACGAACCACCATTGTTACCTGCCTGGCGAATCCTGAGAAATACATGGCCGCCTGCCCTGCCGAATTGGCGCCGCCCACAATATAAACGTCGCCATCGCGCTGTGAAAAAGCCTCGCTCATGGGCGCGTAGTAGTGAACGCCTGCGCCCTGCAACCTGTCCAGGCCTTGAACCTCCAGTTTGCGGAATGCAATGCCAGTGGCAATCAGCAACGCGCGCGTAACCACCTCACTTTCATCGGACAGTCGCACGACCTTTGACGGCCCCTCGATTCTCACCCCGACAACCTCTTGCGGTGCCAGAATCTCGACCCCAAAACGGCGAGCCTGGGCTACAGCGCGCCGGGCCAGGTCCCCTCCGCTCAGCCCGGTTGGAAAACCAAGATAGTTTTCTATCCGCGAACTTCGGCCCGCCTGGCCACCGGGAGCCTCACGCTCTATCAGAAGGGTGCGCAAGCCGTCGGCCGCTCCATAGACGGCCGCGGCCAATCCTGCGGGCCCAGCACCCACGACGACCAGGTCATAAAGTGGTTGTTCGGCACGGGTCTTCAGCCCCAGCCTCCCGGCAACCGTGGCGGCCGTGGGGCTTGCCAGAAACGACCCATCGCGAAAGACCACTAAAGGCAGAGAGGAGCATTCCGTTTTGCTGCTGGTGACCAACTGTTGGGCGGTTTCGTCCTTTTCGACATCCAGCCACTGATAAGGGATAAAATTGCGCCCCAGAAAATCACGGATTTCCATCGCCGCCGGCGACCAGCGATGGCCCACCACACGAATCCCATCGAAGACCGGGTGGTAGGATGCCTGCCAATCGTCCAGCAAGTCGTCCACGATGCCATAGAGGCGCTCTTCGGGCGGATCCCACGGCTTCATCAGATAATGGTCGATTTTGACGCTGTTAATTGCCCGGATAGCGGCATCGGTATCGGCGTAAGCTGTCAGGAGCGCGCGCTTGGCGTCGGGGTAGATCTCCAGCGCTTTTTCCAGGAATTCCACGCCGGACATATGCGGCATGCGCTGATCGACTAAAAAGAGGGCCACCGGTTCATTGCGGAGCTTCAACTGTTCGACCGTCGCCAGAGCGGAATTTCCCGAGTCCGCCGCCATGACGCGGTAACGATTGCCATATTGCCGGCGCAAATCGCGCTCTACGGCCCGCAACACATCCGGGTCGTCATCAACGGTCCAAATCACCGGTTTAGGCATAGTGTTTCTGTCCATCAATCATGCCCATTAGTCAAATTGGCGCGGCTACAGCTGTTAATCCTTCGATAGGCATAATCCTCAAGGTTCGCGTTAGACAAGATTCCCGATATTTCTACGCTGGCAACCGTTACTTTGGGTTCTGGGGAGCTGTCTGCGACTGCTCCGCATTCTGAATACTTTGTAAAGTGGAACTGGCGAAGGTGGCTTCAAAGCGGCAGACTTGGTTCATGTTGCCGATTCACCTTTCAGGGCGCCGCGGACAATTCGTCGCCGGCTGACAAATCCAGGCATGTCTGAAACCGGGCGGACACCCGAGGCAATACGCGCATGGGAGCCACTACGGCGACCCATCTTTCGCGACCGGCTGGTGGCCTCGATCATTTCCAACACGGGGAGTTGGATGCAGGACACCGCGGGCACGTGGTTAATGACCGCGCTCACGACCTCTCCGCTGCTCATCGCTCTCATGCAGACCGCAGCCACTCTTCCCGTGCTGTTGTTCGGTTTGGCGGCTGGGGCAATGGCCGACATTTTTGACCGGCGGCGTTTGCTGCTCTTTTGGGCGGCCTGGATGCTCGTTGCGGCGGTCCTGCTGAGCGGATTTACGCTGGCAGGTTGGATCGGCCCCTGTTCGCTGTTGGTGCTGACGTGCTTGCTTAATGTCGGGGCAGCGATGAATGGACCGACATGGCAGGCAATTGTGCCGGAATTGGTGCCACGCGAGCAATTGCCGGTGGCAATCGCGTTGAACAGTGCCGCCTTCAACCTCGCCAGAGCCATTGGTCCGGCTCTGGGCGGGTTGGCCGTGGCCGCCTTCGTTTCGGTTTGGATGGGCGCAGGACTGGTGTTTTCACTCAACGCCCTATCCTTCGTGGCAGTACTTGTCGTGATTTACCGATGGCGCCGAACTCCGTACTTCAGGAGCGCCCTGCCGGCCGAAAGGTTACTGGGTTCGATGCGTGCCGGCGTTCGCTACGCGCGTTTTGAGCCGGCCGTGCAAGCGATTCTGATCCGAGCGGTTCTGCAGACCTTTTGTGTGAGTGCGATGTGGGGACTGCTGGCCGTGGTAGCGAGAGACGACCTGCATCATGGAGCGCTTGGCTACGGCATCCTCAATGGTTGCATTGGCCTGGGCGCCGTGTTCGCGGCGATTTGGCTGCCGCGCGTGCGCCAACGACTATCCGCTGACAGGATCGTCACGGTAGCCGCCTTGATCTTCGCGGCAACCCTTCTGGTCATGGCCTGGGTGCATTACTGGTTTCCATTGGTTCTCGCATTAATCTGTGGCGGCATGGCCTGGACGAGCACCGCCTCGAGCCTCAACATCGCCGTACAATTATCCGTGCCCGCCTGGGTCCAGGCGCGCGCACTCGGGCTTTATCAGATGGTGTTCCAAGGCGGGTTGGCCATCGGCAGCGCGCTTTGGGGCGGGTTGGCGGAGCGAATAGGTACGGCGCCGGCCTTGAGCCTTGCGGCCGGAGCGTTGCTGGCCGGCTTGCCCATCGCCCGGCGGTTTTCGCTGACTTCCGGCACAACCCTTGACCACTCGCCCGGGCGTCTGGCGAGCGCCCTCAACCGCGCGGCTCCGCAGATTGTCATTGAACCGAATCCAGAGGATGGCCCGGTATTGATTACGGTCACCTTCCGGATCGATCCAGCGCGGGCCGAAGAGTTCATCCGAGCCGCCCACGAACTTGGCCGGGTGCGTCGTCGCGACGGCGCCGTGCGCTGGTCTTTATTCGCAGATCCATTCGACCCAGCCCGGTTTATGGAGACGTACGTAGTGGAATCCTGGCTCGCGCGACAACGCCAACTCGAACGGTTTACGGTGGCTGACCACGCGATCCGCAACCATGTTTTCAGTCTCCACGTGGACGCGGCTCCGCCAGTCGTATCGCGCATGGTCCTGGCCCACGTTCCTAGCAACCGGACTTCGGCCGCCCCAAACAGGGCTGCGTAATCGTCCGTGAATTGGTAGTTTTGATTCTTGGCCACACTGGCAAAAGAAGGAGGGCTTTTGGCAAACTAGGCAAAGCAATCGATCTTGCCACGGCTTATGAGGTACTTATGAGAGCATCTCATCAGGGTTACACCCATAATCCCAGCGGTCACAATATTTCGATCCAAGGCGATGCGATTGCAGATGCACGCCTCACGCAGCGCCGCACCAGTTCGGCTTCAAAACATGGAGGCGGGAGCTATTCGCATTCCTTGCAGGAGCTTGTTTGGATTCTCATTTCATTGCTGCTTTTATTATATTTGGCGACCAGTTACGTATTCTGGGCGAAAACCGAATCCGCTTGGCCAATTTTTCGTGGGTTCTAATTCGGGAACACTACGGTTCGGCGGTTACCGCCAGCAGGAAAGGCCGGCCTGGGGCTGGCTTGTCGGAGACGAAGTCGAGCTGATTGATGGGGACAGCCGGGAAAGGGTTTTCCCAAGTCGTTTGGAAAAGACGGATCGTGCGTCCTACGCGCTTGGCCGCCGGGTTGCTCCCCGTCCATGCCGTCACGCAAGTTGCGTCCTGCTTGCCAGGAAGTGACCACCAATCAACCACATCCTTGCCTGCGCTGATGGGGATTTCGATTTGCCGGCCACCGATGTAATGGATGAGGTAGGTGCCCAGTTCGTCCCCTGTGTGTGCACCACCGGCGAAGATCGCCGAGTGCAGGAAGTGCAGCCGGTGACACAATTGTCCGACCGGAATTCCCTCGACCCGGCTTGGGTAAGCGAGGCCGTTGGCCGCGAAAGCCCCAACCTGGATCAATCCACGGACATCGAAGTCAACGCCGTTCAAGTTCTGCACTCCAGATTGCAGTTCACCCAAACTATTTTGTGCCTCTTTGGGGCTGTGCCAGCTCTGTGTGAGGGGCGCATCATAGTAATCGGTCAGGTCAATTAGATTCGCACCCGTGTTGGCGGCGCGAGGCGGGATGACTTTGGCAAGTTCGAGTTGACTGAAGGGCGCTGCATCCAATTGCAGGACCGGCGGCCCTGGAAGCGGAGCTTCGCGCGCGGGAGGGAACGGCGGAAGATCCCAATCCAGGGTCAACTTTTGGAGTTCCTGGCGGGTACGCCGTAAATCCCAAATGTCCAGTTGGCCACTCCACTCGGAGGCGACGAGTTTGTCCCCTTCCGGGGTAAAGCTGACCCAGGTGAGAGAGGCGAGGTTCGGGGCCCGGAGAGTGGAGATGACCTCCAGCGAGGGGACTTTCATAATCTTGACTTCGTAATAACTGCCATGAGCGGCGGCCAGCAGCCGCCCATCCGGGCTGAACGCCAGTGGGTTGATTTCGGACACTTGATCTCCGGCAAGGGACGGAGGCAAGGGCTCCCACGACCCGGTCTTCCAGACTCGCAACTCCATCATGTCAGCCGCCGCCAACCACTTTTCATCGGGGCTGAACGCCATAAAGCCGGTGCGCTTTAGGGGCAATTTGCCGACGAGCTGGCCGGTAGAGGTTTCGTAAACATTGACACCGGCGCCTTTCCAGATGCTCTTGGTGGCCCAGCGCCCACCTGGATCCATGGCCACAAATCCCGCCCCGGCGTGCCCCCGCAGCCGCACGACTTTGTCTCGATGTCCGAGGTCAAGCACAAGCGGGTCCCCCGAATCTGTCCTGGCGGCGAGGATCTTGCGGCCACTGCGATCGAGAGCAAGATATCCGAAGGAT
>Ga0210409_10004158_pt1 | contig 15741 bp, 17 predicted proteins | sample IncBWH17MmetaG_FD_161649 | JGI IMG/M metagenome (GOLD analysis project Ga0210409, IMG submission 161649) | Forest soil microbial communities from Barre Woods Harvard Forest LTER site, Petersham, Massachusetts, United States - Inc-BW-H-17-M | ecosystem: Environmental > Terrestrial > Soil >...
AGCGAAAGTGATTTCCGTCCTGTCGCCCCTACAGGTTCCGGCAGAGGTTGCGATGTGGTTGTGGATGAAGTGGGCATTCTGAAACATAGCTCAACACTCCATCCAAAACTTCTCATCACCAGCCCGTGTTTGTTGCGAGTAAACTCGACAACAACAAAGCCGAGCACATGTCCCTCAAGCTCACCCCAGCCGCGGTCGACACGCTTCGCGCAGCCTACAGCGAGATCAATCTCGTCGACCCGGCCAGCACCGCCTACACGGGCCTCTGCAAACTGCTCGACAGTCTTTCGCAGGACGATTTGAAGGTGCTGCGCGACGCCAACATTAAGTGGATTTCGAGCCTGGCGGACGAGCGCGTGACGAAGCACTAACCCAGGAGCAACGATGATGAGCAGCCTCGACGATCGTCGCCGATCGCGCGATCTGTTCACCTGGCTCATAGTGGGCGTCCTCCTGCTCGCAGAGTTATCCGTCGGCTACTTGCTCTGCTACTACCTGCTTGGGGAGATCGTTTACTTATGAGCAGCCTTCCCGACCGCTCTGACTCGCGGTCGGCTCAACATCCGGCGCTCTCGGTCCAAGATCGGGCGCTGGCAAAGTCTCGTCAATCCGGTGCTTGAGGTTGGTCGCCTTTTCTACCACCGCAGCGGCAACGCTGGGATCGTTTGAATTCTTCATCCATGTCGTACATCGGGGTCATCCTTGCAGCCAGAACATGGCAGCCAGAGCCGCTATAAGGGCGACAATCGGCATTAGATCGCGCGTCGGTGCGATCCGCCGCGCGGGCTTGCGACCATGTTCATTCATGCCGTCCATTCCGGGGCATCCTTGTTCATCACCACATGTTAGGTAGGCAGTGCACTTTCGATTTTCCCGACAACATTTGGTGATAGCTGTGTCAGGGAAGTCTGAAGGAATTTTTAATTGAGATGTCGAACGGACGTTCCGACATTCTCGCAAGTCGGCTCGACCCCGACCGGCGTGCCCTTCACCTTCCTCGACACCAAGTCGAACCAGATCCAGGGCGTGATGGTCGATATCATCACCGAGATCAGAGCGGCTTCCGAAGCTAGTGCGGATTCAATCCGAGGGCTTCGAACTGTCGGCTCCATTCCGCGGGAGCGTCGCGGAGTCGCTCGACGCCAATGCCGCGGGGCAAACGACCTTCGACCGCGGCTTTGATGAGGTCCGGTAGCCGGCAGAGCGCTCGCTTAGCTTTGTCGGGCCATCCGGTCGATCAGGCTTGCGGCATTCAGCAGCGTCGTTGTCTCATAGAGCAGTGGGAGACTACGGCCGGAGACTTGGTTCGATCCCGACTGCCAAGTGTGGGCAGCAGTCTCTCGGCAGAGCGATCTAGCCGCCCCCCAAGGTGCGCGAACTCGTCAAACGGCCACTATCAGCGAATGTCGGTTTCGGTGGCTGCTAGTCCGCGATCTGAACCCGGGTTGGACCGTGCGATGCGTCTGACTATTCCACTCGCAAGGACAAGGGGCTCAGAACCCCTGCAATCGGATTGTGGACCGCCCCTATGGGCTGCGATAAGCTTTTGTTCACGGCAGCCTGGGCAGCTCGCCAGCAGAAAGCGCCCGGCCGGAATGATCATAACAAATTTTGGGAGGATGCGATGGCAGTTTCCAAAGCCCTCACTGTCAACGGCCAGCAGGTCGAAATCAGCATCGATGATCCGGACATGCCGCTGCTGTATGCGTTGCGCGACAATCTCGGCTTGCACGGACCGCGCTTCGGCTGCGGGCTTGGTCAATGCGGCGCCTGCACGGTGCACATCGACGGGAAGGCGGTGCGTTCTTGCGTGACGCCGCTGTCGAAGCTCAAGCCCGGCGACAGAGTGGTCACGCTCGAGGGCCTCGGCAGTCCGCAAAATCCGCATCCGCTGCAAAAGGCCTTCATCGACGAGCAGGCCGTCCAGTGCGGCTACTGCATCAACGGCATGATCATGGAGGCGGCCGCTTTCCTCGACGCCAACAAGGGCAAGGTGCCGAGCGCGGCGGACATCAAGCAGGCGCTCGCCAACAACTTGTGCCGCTGCGGCACGCATGCGCGCATCGTCCGCGCCATCCAGCGCGTTTGAGGGAGGCCAGCATGACCGACACTCTCATCCCCTCGCGGCGCGAGATTTTGAGGGCCGGCTCTCTCGTCGTCGTTTTCTCACTGACGGGCGGCGCCGGAACTGCTTTGGCGCAACTGCAGAATACGGCGGCACCTGCCGCGCCGGCCAAGCCCGTGATGCTGACCGAAGTCGACAGCTTCCTCACCATCGACGCCGATGGCGCTGTCACCGTCTATTCCGGCAAGGTCGATCTCGGCACCGGCGTCAAGACGGCACTGACGCAAATCGCGGCGGACGAGCTCGATGTGCCAATGTCGAACGTCAGCATCGTGCAGGGCGACACCCTGACCACGCCCGACCAGGGCCCGACCTTCGGCAGCCTGTCGATCCAGGTTGGCGGCATGCAGATCCGCAATGCCGCGGCGCTCGCACGGGCCGCGCTGCTGGAGGCGGCCGCCAAGTGGCTCAACGCCAAGCCCGAGGAGCTCAGCATCCAAAACGGCGTCATCGCAAGCCCGACGGGGCAGGTAACGTTCGGCCAGCTGGTCGGTGGCAAGACCTTCAATCTCAAGGTCGATCATACCAAGCCGCCGCCATGGAAAAACGCCAAGGCCTACAAGTACGTAGGTACCAGCGTGGCGCGGCTCGATATCCCCGACAAGGTGACCGGCCGCTTCACCTACATGCACGACGTTCGCGTGCCCGGCATGCTGCACGGCCGTGTGGTGCGCCCGCCGGCCATCGGCGCCGAGCTCGAAACCGTCGACGAGGCCTCGATCGAGGCCATCCCGGGCGTCGTCAAGGTGGTGCGGGAGGGCAATTTCCTCGGCGTTGTAGCGCAGAGCGAGTGGAACGCCATCTGGGCCGCGCGTGACCTCAAGGCCAACTGGTCGGAGTGGAATGGGCTGCCCGAGCAGGCCAAGCTCTATGAGTACGTGCGCGGATCGAAGGTCGCCAAGGACGAGGTGACCGGCAACGTCGGCAATACGGCCGAGGCGATGGCCAAGGACGGCGTCAAGAAGCTCGCCGCCACCTACGATTTCGCCATCCATACCCACGGCTCGATCGGGCCCTCCTGCGCCATCGCGGAGTTCAAGGACGGCAAGCTCACCTGCTGGTCGGCCTCGCAAATGACCCACAGCCTGCAGAAGCAGCTCGCCAAAATGCTGGCGCTGCCCGTGGAGAACGTGCGCTGCATTTATGTCGAGGGCTCGGGCTGCTATGGCCGTAACGGTCACGAGGACGCCGCTGCCGACGCCGCGATCCTGGCCAAGGCGGTCGGAAAGCCTGTGCGCGTGCAATGGTCGCGCGCCGATGAGCACGGCTGGGACCCCAAGGGACCGCCGACGCTGATCGATATGCGCGCCGCGCTCGACGGCGCAAATGTGGTGGCGTGGGAATCGGAGTTTTTCATCCCCCAGCAGACGCCGAACATGTTCCTGGTGCCGCTCACGGCCGCAACCCTGAGCGGTCTGCCGGCCGACGAGGCGATCGCCCCCGGCAACATCTTCCAGAACTCAAACATCCCTTACAAATTCGCCAATATCAAAGCGGTTTGCCATCGCCTGGAGACGACGCCTCTGCGGCCCTCCTGGATCCGCACGCCGGGGCGCATGCAGAACACCTATGCCAACGAATGTTTCATGGACGAGTTAGCCGCAGCGGCGGGCGAGGATCCCATCGCGTTCCGCCGTAAAGTGCTTGATCCCGCCGATAAACGTGGTCTCGAAGTGCTCGACCGTGTAGCGCAACTCGTCAAGTGGGAGAGCCGCGCCTCGCCCAAGCCGGGCGCCAGCGGCGACGTCGTCACCGGCCGCGGCGTCTCCTATTGCAAGTACGAGCTTGTCCGCACCTACATTGCCGTGGTGGCTGAGGTCGAGGTGATGAAGTCCACAGGCGCCATTCGCGTCACCAAATTCCATGTCGCGCACGACTGCGGTCAGATCATCAACCCCGACGGGCTCAGGAACCAGATCGAGGGAAACATCATCCAGACCGTCAGCCGGACGCTGATCGAGGAGGTGAAGTTCTCGCGCTCGGCTGTGACGAGCCTCGACTGGGAAAGCTACCCGATCCTGACTTTTCCCGAAGTGCCGGAGATCGTCATGGATTTGATCGACCACCCATCGGAGAAGCCGTGGGGTGCGGGCGAGCCGTCGGCGGCGGTGGTGCCCTCGGCGGTCTCGAATGCGGTGTTCGATGCCACTGGCGTTCGGTTGCGTTCGGTGCCCTACACGCCCGACAAGGTCAAAGCGGCCATACGCGGCGCGGCGTAAAGGAAGCAGGGCTAACCAGGCGTTCAGCCGTGCCGCACTTTCGTGTAAATCACTCTCTCGAGGATGAGTGGGCTTTGCCTCCCGTGAGTTCAAATGCTGGGCGAAACAAACGCGGACGTGGGCCCATCGCGCGCGTCCGACCAAAATCCCAGTTACGCCTGAAAAATTCCCTGATCCTCGAATTATTTTCCCTGTTGTTTGCGCAGGGAATTCCACAGAAAGTCACTGCAGCACAGGCGCTTCTTTCCTCGAAATCGGCTGTCAAACCCCGAAAATCTTGAATTTCCCTGCTAAATTCCCTGTTAGCAGGGAATTCGCGTTGGAGACGGGTTCGAATCCCACTGCATCGCCAGCCAGCCAGTCCGCCTGTCGTGGGCGTGTCCTGAGGAGCGTGAGAAAGGCCCGCCAACAGCGGGCTTTCGCGACCTAGCCGCCGGTCTCCACCTTCCCATTTAGTCGTTTTGGCCGGTCCAACCGCCGAAAGTCTCCGCCCGGCTCCGCAAATATTCCCGTTTTCGGGAGACTGTAGCCGGAGACTTGGTTCGATCGCGACTGCAAGGGGAGGACGGCAGTCGATTTCTCGCACAGATAAGGTTTCCGACAAAACCTAGACAGTTGGGAACGCCTCAAGGAGGTTGACGGCCCCGACGCACCCCCTTGGTCGGGGTCGTTTTTTACGTCGCCATTTCCCTGAGCACAAGCCTTTGCCCTTGGAAAAGCTCAGGGGAGAATATGCCGAGGAGCCTGAGAAGCCTGCACCGAAGCCAGCGCCTGCACCGCCCGAGCCCGTCAAGGGCTACTGCGCGCATTGTCATAAGCAGTTGCCGCGCCGCTCACGAGCAGACGCCCTGTATTGCTCCGACGCCCATCGAAAGGCTGCAGCTCGACGGGCAGCCAAGATTGCCGAGGCCAACAAGGCTTTCAAGACCGATCTGACGATCGCGGAGAACACGCATCACGCCGAGATCCTGGCCGGGGAATATTCCTCGTTCGCTTGGTGTATGAACCGGCAAGCGGGGCTGCACGGCATCGAGGCTACCTTCTGGGAAACGCCGCACGGTGTTCTTATCACCGAGGATTCCCCCGGCTCCGCCGCGCTGGCAATGTCCGTGAAATCCTTCGCCAATTTCGGTCGATCTGACTGGCGGTTTGACGTTGTTCCGGATCGATCCCTGACGGAGCACAGTTCCCGCGATCCCAGGGTGGTCGAGGTTATCGACGCCGCCGTGAGCAAGAATATCAAGGCCGCTTGTGAGCCCGATCTGCTTGGCGTTTCGGTCATGAAGAGAGAGGAGCACAAGCAGTTCAAGGAAGACTGCGCGCATTCGTCTTGAAGCTCAATGGCCTGCTAAGTGGCCCCGAGCGCAAGGTGTGGATGCTCACCTGGTCGCGTTATTCGTTTGGCCACGCTTTGCACAAACAATTCGTTTGGCCACGCTTGCTCTGTCCGGGATAATTAGAGGATAACTTAACAACATCAATAAGTTGCGTATTTGGGTGATTTCTCAGGACGTAGGCCCCGACACATTCGACCGCCCGCCCGGCATTCCGCTCGGCGGGTTTTTCTATGGAGCAACCAAAATGGAAAGTGTTCGACAGATGCTCGGCACCATGTTCATCGCCCCGGCGGATGCTAGCGGTGACGAGGTGCTGGAGCGAGCCTGTGAGACGATAACCCGCGCCGTCGATTCCGGCGTAACGAAGCCCGAAGGCATTCGCCCGCGCGCGTCGATCGGTGTAATCCCTCAACTGGGCCTCGAACCTCTCCTCGTCCTCGATCCAGTCGTCATCAATCACGTTGGGCAACGTCCCGAAGATGTCGAAACGGTCCTTCATCCGCGCCGACAGCTTCGCGTAGACCTTTTCGTCGACCGTTGGCTGAGTGAAGCCATGATAGAGCGGGTTCAGCATGTCCACGCGGTCACGTCGTTGGCCAAGCGCTTGATGCGGCCGATCCGCTGCTCGAGCCGGGAAGGATTCCATGGAAGGTCGACGTTAATCAGCGTTCCTAGAGTCTGTAGGTTCAGCCCCTTGCACGCGTCGTCCATCGCCACGATAAGCCTTATCGTCCGCTCCTTAACGACCTTCTTGATCTGCTCGCGTTCAACGCTCTTCTACTCGCCGTTGATGTAGATTCCGGACTTCCCAGCGCCAGCGTAGACCGCGACCGGCTCGCGTGTAACGGGGGTCAGAACTCATCGGTCTTTGCACAAGGATGCGCCGATTTCTCGCCCGGTTCAGCGAACCGGTTTGATCGGTTCACGCACCATCCTGGGCGGACTTCATCACCGCTACGCCAGCGTTTAGGTTTTCGATACACACAGCGGGAGCCGCCGCAACTAGCCAAACCCAGGCCGCCCGCGGCAGCGCACCGGCGATGGGACCAGGTATCTGAGACAGCTGGCCGCGGATCTCGCCACCCGGATTATGAACTAGCAGCAGCGCCCCGCACCCCGTCCATTGAAGCGCCGCTCGATGAACATGTTGACGTATTCACGCTCAGCCATCGGTGTCGTGCCGGGATGCCGCGCCGCATGGTGGATCAAGTAGGCCTCATAGTCGGGCGCACCAATGACCCTAAGCCAACCCTGGCGCAGTTGTGTGGCCGCGTCCCGCGCGCACGCAAAGCACTCTTCCAGCGTCGCCCCCGTGACTTCCCGGCACGACGGGACCGGTTTCCGAGCGTTACGCAGGAGCACCGGACAATCCTCCCTCACGAATTGCTGGCGCCGTCTCAGCCGCACTCGGCATGGCGTTGCGGAACGCTTTCAGCGACATTCGCAGCGTGAAATAAGTCATGACTAGCACGAGAGCAACGAACAGCACTGTGAGCGTGCCGCATATGTAATTGTTGAAAGCCACACGCTCCATCTCGGCAATGCTCTTGGCCGGAGCGAGGACAGTGCCAGCCGAAGCCGCCTCGCTGTACTTGTTGGCCAACGCGTAGAATCCAACGCGCGGATCGGACGAGAATGCCTTCATCCACCCTGCCGTGAGGGTGCAAACCAGAAGCCATGCCGTGGGCGCAAGCGTCACCCAGGCGTAGCGCTCGCGCTTAAGCTTGATCAGCACGGTAGTGGCCAACAGAAGAGCAATGCCGGCGAGCATCTGGTTCGAGATGCCGAACAACGGCCAGATCGTATTCACACCGCCAAGCGGGTCGACCGTGCCCTGATAGACGAAGTAGCCCCACCCGGCGACACAGAGCAGTGTAGCAACCACATTGGAAAACAGGGACTCGGTGCGGCCGAGCGGGGCATAGATGTTGCCGAGCAGATCCTGAATCATAAATCGGCCTGCGCGGGTGCCGGCATCAACCGCCGTGAGGATGAACAGTGCTTCGAACAGGATGGCGAAGTGGTACCAAAAGGCTTCGAGCGCCTTGCCTCCAAAGGCCCGTGCCATGATTTGTGCCATGCCCACCGCCAAAGTCGGGGCGCCGCCGGCTCGGTTGAGGATAGTGTGTTCGCCCACGTCGGTTGCGGTCTGGGTGATCGCTTCGGGGGTGATCACCCAACCCCAATTGCTAATTACCTCGGCTGCCTTTTGAGGCGTGTCGCCGATTACCGCCGCCGGACTGTTCATGGCGAAGTAGATGCCAGGATCGAGCACACATGCAGCGGAAAGCGCCATTATGGCGACGAAAGACTCCATCAACATGCCGCCGTAACCGACAAAACGAGCGTCCGACTCCCGCTGGATCATCTTTGGCGTCGTGCCGGACGAGATCAACGCGTGAAAGCCCGACACGGCGCCGCAAGCGATAGTGATGAAAAGGAATGGGAATAGCGGGCCGGAAAATACTGGTCCGCTACCGTCGGTGAAACGGGTCACCGCCTCCATCTTCAGATCGGGCTGGACCAGATAAATGCCGATCGCGAGCGCGACGATGACGCCGATCTTGAGGAACGTGCTGAGGTAATCGCGAGGAGCGAGGAGGAGCCACACTGGCAGCATAGAGGCGATGGCGCCATAAACGATGATTGCCAAAGCTAGAGCAGGCGCGCTGTAGGTGAAAGCTGGCCCGAGCGTTGCGTCCTGGGCCACGTGCTGGCCATACCAGATCGCGAGCAAGAGAACGATCACGCCGAATGCAGAGGCTTCTCCCACTTTGCCTGGCCGGATGCTCCGCATGTAGACACCCATGAGCATGGCGGTCGGGATCGTGACGGCAACCGTGAACGTGCCCCATGGGCTTTCGCCCAATGCCTTCACGACGACCAGGCCGAGCGCGGCGAGGATTATGATCATAATCCCGAGGGTGCCAACGAGGGCGACGCCGCCCGCGATTGGGCCCATTTCCATTTTCACCATTTCGCCGAGCGAGCGGCCGTCGCGTCGCATCGAGCAGAACAGAATAACGAAATCCTGCACCGAGCCCGCAAATACCACTCCTACGAGGATCCATAGAGTTCCCGGCAGATAGCCCATCTGTGCAGCGAGCACCGGCCCGACCAGTGGTCCGGCCCCCGCGATGGCCGCGAAGTGATGACCGAAGACGACGTATCTGTTGGTAGGGACATAGTCGAGGCCATCATTATGGCGCTCGGCCGGCGTCATGCGCGTGTCGTCCAGCTGCAAGACCTTTTCGGCGATGAACTTGCTGTAAAAGCGATAGGAGATGAGGTAGACGCAGATAGCCGCGGTCACCAGCCACGCCGCGCTAACTGGCTCATCGCGATCGAGCGCGATGCCAGCAAGTGCGAATGCGCCCAGCGCGATTATAGCCGTCCATATCAGCCAAGATAGTGCCCGCTTCGCAGGATTTGAGAGTGCGCGTTCCGACATGGCCTTCCTCCCTAGGTTGGCCCCAGTCTAAAGGTATTGCCCATGGAATCGCCACTCGGCTACCTGCGATAAGTAGTTTACCAGGCCGACATGGTGACGATTTGCGCGTTGAGCAGATAAGGGTGGCGCGGCGAGGCAACAGCGACCTCGCTGAGGTGATGGCGCCGAACCTATGTACCTGAATCGGCATAGTCCAATACCGACCTGATAGAGTTCTATTCTCTACCTTCTCGCTCTGCTTTTCAAGCCGAGAGCGAAGGCGTTAGATTTTTGTCTTCTTTCCCTGTTCAAGGGCCTCCGACAGACCAATCAGAACTCCACTCACAAGCGTCGCATAATTCTGTGACATCGCGTTCTGGCTTTCTTCAGCCTCGCGCGAAGACCGCATGGCAACCTGAGCCTCGCGGGCACGTGCACTGAGCGTCTCCGCCACCTGGGCGCCGGTCTCGGTTGCGCCGCGCGGGATGTTGTCAAGACTTGATTCCCCTTGTTCTTTAATCGGGTCGCTAGAGCTTTGAACAGCTTGCTTGACGCCGTCGAGGAATTTTTCTTCAAAGGCCTCGAGTTCCTTGAGGCCTCTCTTTACGCTCGATTCCTCGAAGCTCGCGCCACCGTCGGTCAGTTCTGCAATGCCACCTTGTTGGCTTCGACGACCTTGAGCGGGGCATCATCCATTCCGGCCAGCGCATCCGACAAAGTCTTTTGCGTATCCGTCCTGCCCTCACCGACGCCGATGTTGCCGCCCGCGATTATGTTGCGGACCACGCTGTTAATTTGCTCCAGGCTCAGGTCACGCATCTGGAGCGCCTTGAGCGTAAGGTCGCGAATGGACGTGCGTACTTGCTCGTGCTGCTTGACCGCCTGGGCGGCCATTGACTTGAGCATTTCGTCCGGATTGATCGTCGAGGGTTTCATCTTGTTCTCCTAGCGTTTTTGAGTTTCCAACTTCAGGCTCAGAAAATACATGCTATTGCATTTTGGCCGCCGTTGATGGCGATGTTGGCGCCGGAGACGAAGGCTGCCTCGTCGGAGCAAAGATAGACGATCAGACCGGCAATCTCGTCGGGTGCACCGAGACGCCCAAGCGGTATCTGTGGGAGAATCTTCGAATCGCGCACCTCCTTGGGGATGGCGGTGACCATCTTGATGCCGATGTAGCCGGGCGAGATCGTGTTGACCGTCACGCCCTTGCGCGCAACTTCCAGGGCCATATGCCTTGGTGAAGCCGTGCATGCCGGCCTTGGCGGCCGAATAGTTGGTCTGCCTGAACGCGCCCTTCGAGCCGTTGACTGACGACACGTTGATGACGCGGCCCCAGCCGCGATCGGTCATGCCGTCCATGACTGCTTGTTCATACTGAAGACGGAGCCGAGATTGGTGCGGATAACCGCATCCCAGTCCGCCTTGCTCATCTTTTTGAACGTGGTGTCCTTCGTTATTCCGGCGTCTTTGCCAGAATGTCGATGGGCCCCGATGTCCTTCGTCACTCGCGCGACGCATCCCTGCATGAGTCGATATCAGCAACGTCGACCCCATAGGCACTGAACTGGCGTCCGGCCGCGCTATGCTCGCCGAGCCAGTCTTTGGCTCGCGTGTTGCTCGGCGAATGGGTTACCACCACGCGATAGCCTGCTGCATGCATCTTGGTGCTGATCGATTCGCCCAACCACCCATTCCACCCGTGATGAGTGCCACGGCGCATTGCTGTCCTCCCAAATCGCTGCTGTGTTGATTGCTGACCGTCTTGAACTTAGCGCTCGACCGAAAGGGCTACGCCCATGCCTCCGCCGATGCACAACGTTGCAAGCCCACGCTTGGCGTTCCGCTTCTGCATTTCATGCAGAAGGGTCACTAGAATACGTGCGCCGGACGCGCCGATCGGGTGACCGATGGCGATGGCGCCGCCGTTGACGTTCACGATGTCGGTGTTCCAGGCCATGTCCTGGTTGACGGCGAGCGCCTGCGCGGCGAACGCCTCGTTCGCCTCGACGAGATCAAGGTCGGCAACCTTCCAGCCGGCCTTCTCATGCGCCCGCCGAGAGGCGGGAATTGGGCCTAAGCCCATGATGGCCGGATTGACGCCGGCGGTGGACCAGGAGGCGATGCGGGCGAGCGGCGTGATGCCGCGCCGCTGCGCCTCCGTGGCGCTCATGATTACAAACGCCGCGGCACCGTCGTTCAGTCCCGAGGCATTGCCGGCCGTGACTGTGCCGTCCTTGGAGAAAGCGGGCTTGAGCTTTGCAAGCGCGTCGAGCGTGGTGCCGGGGCGTATATACTCATCCTGGTCAACGACGATGTCGCCTTTGCGTGATTGCACCGTCACCGGCGCGATCTCGTCCTTGAAGCGGCCGGATGTCTGGGCCGCTTCCGCCTTGTTCTGCGAGGCGACGGCGAATCTGTCCTGATCTTCGCGGCTGATCTGCCATTTCTGGGCGACGTTCTCCGCCGTTGTCCCCATGTGATAGCCGTGGAAAGCATCCCACAGGCCATCCTTGATCATGGTGTCGACGAACTTCACGTCGCCCATCTTCGTTCCGCCTCGCATGTGAGCCGCGTGTGGAGACAGCGACATCGATTCCTGGCCGCCGGCGACGATGACGTCGGCGTCTCCACTGGCGACATGCAGCATGCCGAGCGCGACTGCCCGCAGTCCCGAGCCGCACACCTGATTGAGGCTCCAGGCCGTCTTGTCTTCGGGGATGCCCGCCTTCATGGCGGCTTGCCGCGCCGGGTTCTGCCCTTGGCCGGCCGTGAGCACCTGGCCGAGGATCACCTCGTCGACTTCTTTGCCCGCGAGGTTTGCCCGCTCGAGGGCGGCCTTGATGGCAACCGCACCAAGATCGTGCGCGGGCAGGTTGACAAACGCGCCGTTGAACGACCCGACCGGGGTCCTTGCCGCTGAGGCGATAACGATGTCAGTCATGATTTTCCTCCTCTAGTCTCCAGATCTGGTTCAGGCGGCGCGCACCGTGACGTAGCGGCCGGGCGCCGTCTCGATCTCGGGAAAGGCGGTGCTGCCCAGGCGCGTGCGTGCCCGCACCTGCGTGCCGGCGTGTTAAGGCGAGTTCGCTGTAGCGTGTGAAGTTGGTTGCGTTGTCGCCGCTCGTTAGCAGGCCGGTCGCAAGCTGCTGCATCATCGCCTGGCTGGTTTGCGAGAAACTCGTCAGGTACTCGAGCGGGATCGGGTTGTTCATTGGCCCCTCAATGCAGTTTCACATGCGGTTCGGTGCGCCGCGTGATCAGTCGCGCAAGGGTATCGAGCGTTACCTTGGTCGGCCCGTGCAGCGCGAATTCATGCATCTTGTAGAGCGATCGGTACATCAGCCGCGCGAACAGGCCCTCGATCCAGAGGCTACGCCCCATGAGGCCGCCCATCAGGCTTCCGACCGTCGAATACTCACCGAGCGACACAAGCGAACCGAAATCCCGGTAATGCCAAGGCGCGAGAGACTGGCCCGCCAACCGTCGCTTGACCTGCTTGAAGACGTGCGTCGCTTGCTGGTGTGCCGCCTGGGCTCGGGGCGGAACGTTCTGGCCCGGCTTGCCATCCCAGGCACAGGCCGCGCAGTCGCCGATGACGAAAATGTTCTCGTCGCGGGTTGCTTGCAGGGTCGATGTGACGACCAGCTGGTTGAGGCGGTTTGTCTCCAAACCGTCGAGGTCCTTGAGCACATCGGGCGCTTTAACGCCGGCGGCCCAGACGACGAGTTCCGCCGGAATGAATTCGCCGCTTGCAAGTTTCACTCCGTTTGTCGCGACCTCGGCTACTTTTGATGAGGCACAGACGCGCACCCCGAGGTCCTTCAAAAGGGCAGCCGCCGAATTCGACAACCGTTCGGGTAGCGCCGGCAATATGCGGTCCGCCGCTTCGATGAGATTGATCTTGATGTCTCGGTTGGAATCGATGCGATCGAGACCGTAGGCAACGACCTGTCGCGTCGTGTAGTGCAATTCCGCGGCGAGCTCCGTTCCCGTGGCTCCTGCACCGATGATCGCCACCTGGAGTTGCTCGGGCCGCAGCGGCGTGGATTGCGCATGGCCACGGATGTATGCGTTCACCAGGCGGCTGTGAAACCGCTTGGCCTCCAGGGGCGTATCCAGCGACAACGCGTGCTCGCGTACGCCGGGTGTGCCAAAGTCATTGCTCTGACTGCCGATCGCGATGACCAGCGTATCGTAATGAAAGCTCCGCGGCTGCGTGACCCGCTGTCCCTCGTCGTCGACATGGGCAGCAAGATGAACGGCGCGCGCCCGCCGATCGAGCCCGATCAGTTCGCCGATGCGATAGCGGAAATGATGCCAATGCGCCTGCGCCAGGTAGTCGATCTCGTGCACGCCGAGATCCATGCTGCCGGCTCCGATCTCATGCAGCAGCGGCTTCCACAGATGGGCGCGGCATTTATCAACGAGGGTCACGTCGGCCCGTTTGTAACGACCCAGCTTGTTGCCGAGCCGGGTCACGAGCTCCAGCCCGCCGGCGCCGCCGCCGACGACGATGACGCGATGGAGATCGGACGTCTCGCTCACCATGTGTTCCGTTCCGAGCTTGCCGGCGTCGGACAGGGTCACTCCGCCGCCATTCGGGGCAGCGCACGCGCGCTGGTCTGTGCCGCATCGACGACTGCTAACGCCGTCATGTTGAGGATGCCGCGGACCGTGGCGGTCTGCGTCAGAATATGAGCGGACTTGTCGGCACCGAGCAGGATCGGTCCTACGGTGACGCCGCCGCCGGCGGCCACCCGCAACAGGTTGAAGGCGATGTTGGCCGCGTCCAGACTGGGCATTATCAGGAGATTGGCTTCCTCCGCCAGATGCGAGTCGGGGAAGACCCGATCGAGCACCCGTTTTGACAGCGCGGCATCGGCGTGCATCTCGCCTTCCACCGCCAGATCGGGCGCCTGCAACTGAATGAGCGCCAGCGCCGCGCGCATCTTGCCGGCGGAGGGCGAGTCGGCGCTGCCGAAGCTCGAATGCGAAAGCAAGGCGACGCTGGGTACGAGGCCAAAGCGTCGAACCTCCTCGGCAGCGAGCAGGGTGAGCTCGGCGAGTTGCTCTGGTGATGGGTCGAAATTCACGTAGGTATCGCACATGAAGAGCGGACGCCCGCCCAGGATCACCATGTTCATCGTGCCCAGCGTGTGCACGCCATCGCGCAGGCCGATGACCTGGCGCACATAGTTGAGGTGCTCGGCAAAAGCCCCCGATGTCCCGCACAACATGGCATCGACATCGCCGCGGCGCAGCAGCATCGCTGCGATCAGCGTCGAGCGGTTGCGCATGCCCTCGCGCGCCAGCGTCTGGGTCACGCCGCTGCGGCGCACGAGGTCATAATACTCGCGCCAGCTTTCCTCATACCGGCGATCGTTTTCAAAACAGACGATTTCGCAGTTGCGACCGTCCTCCAGGCGCAACCCCAAGGACTCGATGCGGGGATTGATGACGTCGGGCCGCCCCACAAGAACGGGTCTTCCGAGACTTTCCTCGACGATGAGCTGCGCCGCACGCAGCACGCGATCGTCTTCACCCTCGGCCAGTGCAATCTGCTTCTGCGCGACCTTGGCCGCTGCGAAGACCGGCTCCATGCTCGCGCCGGAATGGTACATGAAGCGCGCCATGGTTTGCCGGTAGGCTTCGAGGTCGGCCAGCGGGCGACTCGCCACGCCGCTCTCCATCGCGGCCTTGGCTACCGCTGGCGCGATGCGCTCGATCAGGCGCGGATCGAACGGAGTGGGGATCAGGTAGTCGGGGCCGAATTGGAGGCGCTGATCCCCATAGGCGGTGGCGACGACATCCGACAGCTCCGCGTGCGCCAGGCTGGCGATGGCACGAACGGCGGCCGATTTCATCGCCTCGTTGATGGTCGTTGCGCCGACATCAAGGGCGCCGCGGAACAGGAAGGGAAAGCACAGGACGTTGTTGACCTGGTTTGGATAGTCAGAGCGGCCCGTCGCGATGATGGCATCGGGACGTACGGCCTTGGCTTCTTCCGGCAAGATCTCCGGGGTCGGGTTGGCCAATGCCAGGATCAGCGGGTCCTTCGCCATGCGTTTGACCATGTCCGGCTTGAGCACGCCGCCGGCCGACAGTCCAAGAAAGATGTCGGCCCCCTCGATGATGTCCCCCAGGGTGCGCGCGGAAGTCGGCCGCGCATAGCGTGCCTTGATCGGGTCCATTCCTTCGGGGCGGCCCTCGTACACGACACCTTTAGCGTCGGTGACGAGAATGTTTTCCATGCGAACGCCGAGGCTGACGAGCTGGTCCAGGCAGGCGATGGCCGCCGCACCGGCGCCGGAGCAGGCGATCTTCACGTTGCTGATGTTCTTGCCGACCAGCTCGAGGCCATTGAGGACGGCCGCCGCGGCGATGATTGCGGTGCCGTGCTGATCGTCGTGGAACACCGGTATCTTCATGCGCTCCCGTAGCGCCCGCTCGATGTAGAAGCACTCCGGCGCCTTGATGTCCTCGAGGTTGATTCCGCCGAAGGTCGGCTCCAGGCTGGCCACGATCTCGACCAGCTTGTCCGGATCGCTCTCGTCCACCTCGATGTCGAACACGTCGATGCCGGCGAACTTCTTGAACAGGCAGCCCTTGCCTTCCATCACCGGCTTG
>Ga0210409_10004160_pt1 | contig 15736 bp, 12 predicted proteins | sample IncBWH17MmetaG_FD_161649 | JGI IMG/M metagenome (GOLD analysis project Ga0210409, IMG submission 161649) | Forest soil microbial communities from Barre Woods Harvard Forest LTER site, Petersham, Massachusetts, United States - Inc-BW-H-17-M | ecosystem: Environmental > Terrestrial > Soil >...
AACGAGGAACCCGGTCCTGTCGATCGGCCCAATCTTTCAAAAGACTACCTGGCCGGCAAGGCTCCAGAGGAGTGGATTGCGCTCCGCACACGCGATTATTATGAGTCCATTCACGTCGAGCTCGTGACCATGGATCCTGCCATTCACATTGATCCGGTTGCCCATAACGCGACGCTGCGAAGTGGACGCGTGCTCCCATACGGAACGCTTTTGCTGGCGACTGGAGCGGAGGCGCAGTCAATTCCAATGGAAGGCGTCGAACTCCCGCACGTCCACCGTCTACGAACACTAGCCGACAGTAGAGCGATCATCGCCAATGCTCAGCGAGCAAGACGCTGCGTCGTGATTGGTTCTAGTTTTATCGGCCTGGAAGTAGCTGCTTCGCTCCGCGATCGAGGACTGGAAGTCGCCGTCGTAGGGAAGGATTCAGTTCCGCTGGAAAAGGTGTTGGGTCCCGAATTCGGCAAATTCATAAAGGATCTCCACGAGCAACATGGTGTTCGCTTCCACTTAGGCTCGACGCCTCGGGCCATAAGAGAGGATCGCGTCGAACTGAGCAACGGAAAAACAATTGAGGCCGAGATGGTGGTTTTGGGAGTAGGCGTATTGCCACGGACGGCACTGGCCAAAGACGCCGGCATCACGGTTGATAATGGCATCGTCGTGAACGACAATCTCCGCACCAGTGCTCAGGATATATACGCCGCTGGGGACGTCGCGCGATATCCGGACCCGATCTCCGGAAAAAACGTGAGGATTGAGCACTGGGTTCTGGCGGAGCGTCAGGGACAAGCGGTCGCGCGCACAATGTTAGGCATAGGACATGCATTTCGTGATGTGCCATTTTTTTGGAGCCAGCATTATGACGTTCAGATCTCCTACGTCGGGCACGCGTCATCATGGGACGGATTTGAAATCATCGGAGATCTGAGAAGGGGGAATGCCTGCGCGGTTTATCGCACGGGCAACCGGGTGGTGGCGGTAGCCACGATTGGCCGTGATCAAGTGAGCCTACGGGCAGAAGCCACTTTGGAACGGAACGACCCTAGAGCTCTGGAATTCATTCTGAACGGTCAACAATAGACACGCAGTCAGGCAGGACGGTGGGCATGGATTCAGTGTGATCCGATTTAGAATGTTTTTCGATGCTGTTATGAAATGTGGTGTGCACTTCCACGACATGCCGACTGTTTGCGTTAGAGTGAACCCACCGAAGGCTTCCAATGAACACCCGAAGGGACAGTTTGTTGAGCCAAATGTTCAGCGCTAAGCTGCAGAAGAGCCCCATAAAGGAGGTTGGACCTATGTGGTCTGGCCCGCATTAGTAAATTTTTTGGTATTCGCGGTCTGGTCAAAGTCAGGGCACAATGACGGCCACCCCTTCCGAAGCTCGTTTATGGCTATGAGTGACGGTACAGCCGGTTGATCCAAATCGTTCGGGAGGGCAAGGTTCGCCAACCTCATCCTCCAGCGCGACGTTCTGCGCGCCTACCTGGATCGACTTTCGAAGATGTAGTCCCACCTGGGCTCGCCCGCTGGCCCACATCTGGAAACACGATTTCCGCGAAAACCCCGAGAATCAATCAGCTTACTTCGACGCTTTGTCGAACATTTACGAACGGCGTTCGGCTTGCGTTCGCAGATCGCGGAAAGAGAAGGATCTTGCCCGGAACTCCCTTGAGATTTGCGATTTTCAGTAATCAACACGTTACGCGGTCTTTGCCTGGATGGCAACTCCTTTTTTGATTCCGTAGTCGGCCAGGGCCGTCACCAGCTTCGAGATTTCCCGATAACCTTTGAGGCGGCGGAATTTCGTTTCCGCCAGAAGCATTGCCGAGCCGGCCCAGCGCTCCCGATGGTCGCCCTCCCGCCAGCGGTTCACTCGCCGGCGGAGATCCTAAGCCTGCGAGAAGGCCGATTCGATGATGTTGGTGGAGGCCAGGGATTTCTGCAGCAACTCCGGCACCCACAGTTTGTGCACAGTGAGAGTTTCTTCCGGCAGTTCGATAGACTAGAGTGACGTGGCCATGCCGGGATCAGTCCGCACTCCCGAAATGCTTGAAACCGCGAGCGTGCTCCAGGATCCGGCGCTGTATCTAGACCGGGAGCCGAGCCTGCTTGCGTTCCAGCGGCGCGTCCTCGAGGAGGCGCAAGACAGCGACAACCCCCTGCTCGAGCGGGTCAAGTTTCTCTCTATCTTGTTTTCGAACCTGGACGAGTTCTTCATGGTGCGGGTGGCGGCGCTCAAGCAGAGATTGGCCTCCGGTTCGCCCGACGGCATCGCTGATCTGCTGGAGCGGATTCGCGCGGACGTAAAGAGCATCACGGATGACGCTTATGAGACTTGGCGGCAGCTTCTGCCGGAACTGCACCAGGCGGGCATTGAGCTGCGCGAATATTCTGAGCTGACCGAACGCGAGCGCGGAGCCGCGGACGCTTATTTTCGCCAAGTGGTCTACCCGGTGCTGACGCCGCTGGCTTTCGATCCCGGCCGGCCGTTTCCGCATATTTCGAACTTGAGCCTGAACTTGGCGGTAGCCGTTCGCGACGCCAAGGGGGTGGAACATTTCGCTCGCCTGAAGATTCCGGATACACTGCCGCAGCTGGTTTCCGTCATCGATCCGGACACGCCGGGTCATTCGCGGCCGCCACTGATCTGGCTCGAGCAACTGGTCGCGGCGAATTTGCACATGTTGTTTCCGGGACTCGAAATTATCGAAGCCTATCCTTTCCGCGTGACCCGCGATGCCGAGGTGGCGATTCAGGAATTGGAGAGCGACGACCTGCTCGAGACCGTCGAGGAAGCCGTCTGGCAGCGGCGTTTCCGCGCCGTGGTGCGGTTGCAGGTGTCCCGCTCCATCCCCCAGCATATGTTGGATACGCTGGTTGAAAACCTGGAGCTGAGCAGCCAGCGCGACGTCTACCACGTCGATGGGCCGCTGGACTTGGGACGATTGCGCCAGCTGGCGGCCCTGGATCGTCCGGATTTGAAAGACGCTCCGTTTCTTCCCTACACTCCGACCGAAGTGAAATCCGAGGAAGATATTTTCGCTCTGCTCCGCCGCGAAGATTTGCTGCTGCACCATCCCTTCGAATCATTCCAGCCGGTGGTGGAGTTTCTGCGCCGCGCCGCGGCTGATCCGGATGTCATGGCGATCAAGATGACGCTGTACCGCGTGGGCCGCAATTCGCCGGTGGTCGAGAGCCTGCTGAACGCCATCGAGAACGGCAAGCAGGTGGCGGTCATGGTGGAGCTGAAAGCGCGCTTTGATGAGGAAAGCAACATCGAATGGGCGAGAGCGCTTGAAGCTGAGGGCGTGCACGTGGTGTATGGACTGGTGGGGCTGAAGGTGCACACCAAAGTGGCCCTGGTGGTGCGGCGGGAGGGCGAGAGCATTCGCCGCTACGTGCATATGAGCACCGGCAACTACAATCCGCTGACCGCCCGCCTGTACACCGATCTCAGCCTGTTCACCGCGGATGAGCAGATCGGCGCCGATGTCACCGACTTGTTCAACTACGTCACCGGTTATTCCGCGAAGAATGAGTACCGCAAGCTGATGGTGGCGCCGGTCGATATGCGGAAGCGCATGGAGGCGCTGATCCATCGCGAGATTGAGCACGCCAAACGCGGCGGCCGCGGCCATCTCATTTTCAAGATGAACGCGCTCGAAGATCCTGGGATCATCCGGTCCCTCTATCAGGCGTCGCAAGCCGGGGTCCGCATCGACCTCATTGTGCGGGGCATTTGCTCGCTGCGCCCGGGCATGGAGGGAGTCAGCGAGAACATTGAGGTAAGGAGCGTCGTAGGCCGGTTCCTGGAGCACAGCCGCATTTTCTACTTCCACAATGGCGGACAGGAGGAAGTCTACCTGGGGAGCGCCGACTTGATGGGCCGGAACCTGAATCATCGTGTTGAGATGATGTTCCCGGTGGAAAGCAAGCGCCTGATCACGCGGCTACGCGACGAAATTCTAGCGACCTACCTTAACGACAACCGCAACGCCCGCGCGATGCGACCGGACGGGTCGTGGGTGTGGGAGAAGATGGGTGAGCCGGTGGTGGATAGCCAGGCTCACTTCCTGATCCCTTCGCGGTCGACTTAGTACGCGGGGCCTGACGACCTGCGAGCAACCTACCAGCGTGGTTCCCGTTTTCGTCCGAAACCGCCGCCCTTGGGGCCCCTCCCGCCACCGCCGCCAAAACGGTTTCCGCCGCCGCGTTCCTCGCGTGGCCGGGCCTCATTGACATTGATCGCGCGTCCGCCCATTTCCGTGCCATTTAGACCCTGAATCGCGCTGGCCGCTTGGTCTGCGTTGGTCATCTCGACGAAAGCGAAGCCGCGAGGCTGCCCGGTATCCCGATCCCTTACGATGCTCACGCGTTCGACGGCGCCAAACGCGCCGAAAGCGGCCTCCAGCTCAGCTTCAGTGGTCTGGTAAGAAAGGTTTCCCACGAAAATGTTGGTCACGGACTCTCCTGTAACTGCCTTTGCGAGCAGCGGCGATTCGGATAGCGAGCTAATCTAGGTCAAAAGATCCATCCTCACTTTACCATCTCCCGGAAGGGTGATGAGAATCACGGTGTCAAGGTCGGATCGGCTCCGGCACGGCCGATCCATCCGCGCGGGGGTCGGACGCAGCGAACTTGGTCTTGGTGGCGGAGTTGTAGAGGATGGCCTGGCCGCGGCCCATGTACCCGGCGTCATATCCGCGCAAAATCCGGATTTGATGGCCGCGCTCCGAAAGTGGCTGGAGCACCGCCAGCGGCACGCGTGACTCGATCCACACGTCACAACCATTCGCGCCTAGTTTGCGGAAGCGCGCCGCGTCCACGGCTTGTTGCACGTTCATGCCGTAATCCACGATGTTGGAGACAAACTGCGCGTGCGCCATCGCCTGGTTGGACCCGCCCATGATTCCGAACCCGATGTGCAGGTCGCCCTTTTCCATGAAGGCCGGGATGATGGTGTGGAACGGCCGCTTCCCGGGAGCCAGCACGTTGGGGTGCCCGGCCTCCAGGGTGAAGCTAGCGCCGCGATTATGCAGCAGGAAACCCATGCCATCCACCGTCACGCCCGAGCCGAAACTGCCGTACAGGCTCTGAATCCAACTGGCGATGTTGCCGTCCTTATCGACGGTGGTCAGGTAGGTGGTGTCGCCGAACACAGGTGCGCCGGGGTTTACCGCGCAATTCGCTTTCTGGGGATCGATGAGCGCCGCTCGCTGGCGGGCGTAATCCTTGGAGAGCAGCCCGCGCACCGGGATGTCGACAAACTTGGGATCGGCGTCGAAGCGGAGGTCGGAGTAAGCCAGTTTCATGGCCTCGATACGCTTGTGCATCTCGTCCGCGTTGTAGGGGCCGCCGGACGCTGCGGGCGAGGTCTCCATGATGTTCAGCATTTCCAGCGCCGCGATGCCCTGGCCGTTGGGCGGCAGTTCGAAGACCCTCCAGCCGCGGTAGTCGGTCGAGATCGGTTCCACCCACTCGGCCGAGAATCCGGCGAGGTCCTCGGCGGTCATCGCGCCGCCCAGCCGCTGCGACGTTTTCAAAATCGCCGAGGCGATCTCACCCTTATAAAAGGCATCGCGGCCCTTCTCCGCAACCGCGCGGAACGCCCGCGCGAGATCCGGGTTGCGGAACAGGTCCCCTACCAGCGGCGCCTTGCCGCCGGACAGAAACAGGCGGGCTGTCTCGGGCTGAGATTTTAGCGTGGTCATCGAACCGGCCCACGAGTCATGGATGTATTCGGTCACCGGGTAGCCTTCCTCGGCGTAGGCGATGGCCGACTGAAACAAATCCTTCCAAGGGAGCTTGCCGAAGCGCTGGTGCATCCTGGCCCAGCCTTCCACCGCGCCCGGAACCGTGACGGTATGGATGCCGTGCCCCGGCATCGCTTTCATTCCCAACTGGGTGAGATGGTCGGGGTTCAGCCCACGGGGCGCGGGGCCCGAAGAATTCAACCCGGTGAGCCTTCCGGTCTTGGCGTCCCAGTAAATGACGAACAGGTCGCCTCCCATGCCGGTCATCATGGGCTCGGTCACCGCCAGGACTGCGTTAGCGGCGATGGCCGCGTCCGCCGCCGATCCGCCCTTCGCCAGAATCTGCGCTGCGGCCTGTGAGGCTAGAGTCTGGCTGGTGGCAGCAATTCCCTGCTGGCTAATGACCATGGAGCGGCCGTGGTCGCGGCCCTGCGGGAACAGCGGGAGCAGCGGGAACGCCGCAAGGAGAAGCACGCAGGCGAATCGAGCAAGCTTGTTCATGGGAGTCTCTTGCAGAATATCTGCGGTGGACGGCGAAGTCAACGCGGCGGCGGTTCACGGTCGGGTGCGGGTTCCGCGAAGTCCGCGTAAAAGTGGGCTGTTATTTCCAGGCCGAGTACACTGGCTTGCCGACCAGGAACTCGGGATTGGCGCCCGGCCGCGGACGGAACTTTTGGACCCGCCCGTTGGCCACTTCGGCGACGTACAGATTGCCTTCCTGATCGACACTCGCGCCGTGGATGTTGAACAGGCCGCCGGGGTAATCGCCCAGCGCGCCCCACGCGTAGATCAGATGGCCCTGCATGTCGAAACGCACGATCTTGGAGGTGGTATCGTCGAAGGCCCACAACTGGCGGTCGGCCGAAATGAAAAGGAAATTCACCGAGGAAGGCTGCGCGAACGGCCATTGATCGAGGAACTTGCCGTTCTCATCGAACACCTGCATGCGCCGGTTTCCGCGATCGCTCACATACACGCGGCGCGTGACCGGGTCGGCGGCGATCCCGTGCACTACGTTCAAATAGCCGGGGCGCGTATCGGGTGGCGTGCCCTTAATCCCCCAATCGAGGAGAAACTTGCCATCCTTATCGAACTTCGCCACGCGCGTTCCGTTGTAGCCGTCCGCTACGAATAAGGTGCTATCGGGCAGCCAGGTGAGAAACGTGGGCCGGTTGAAATGCGTGCCGTCGGCGCCGAGTTTCCCCGGCGTGCCGAGCGTCTGCACCAGCTTCTTGCCGTCGTTCGAAAACTTGAAGATCGCGTGGTTGAAATCGTCCACCACTCATACGTCTTTTTCGAGATCGTACGGATTGATGTAGACGGCATGCGCGCGCTTGATCATCGAATCCCACTGCGTCCACCGCTCCGTAATATTCCCCTGCGCATCCACGACGACGATATTGTCCTCCCATCGCGCGTCCACGCCCATTCTGCTGGGGAAGGAGAGGCTGGGGCCGAACTGCGGAACGGGCGTCTGCGGAGGCCGCTTCACCACCGGTAGTTCGCCGCGCTGGGCAATGAACACGCGGTTCGGACTTTCGGCGAAAACACCTTCGACGGCGCCCCACCCCCAGTTCTCGTGGCCGGGCAACTGCGCCATAGGTTTGGGCCAATCCCGCACCACGTCATAAGGACCGGTCAGATCCCATCCGCCTTTGCTCCCGGGAACCGCGGCGAAACCCGCGCCCGGCTGGCCTTGTCCGCGAACGGTTTCGAGGCGCGTCGCCACCATGGCGCCCGCAATGAAGATCAGAACAGCGGCCGAGGGAATCACCAGTTTTCGCTGCATGAAGATGACCCGCGCCCGAAAGTATACACCGAACTCACTCTTAGAAATTGTGCCAACCATGTGCTGGCACGTAAGATAAACTACTACTGTGAGATTTTGGGCTTTTTCAATCCTGATCTTATTTGCTTCCGCGAACGCATTCGCACAACGTGGGCGAGGCGGTCCGCCTCCACCTCCGCCTCCGCCGTTGCCGCGTGCCGGGGCTTTGATCGATATTACAGGCTATTGGGTTTCGTTAGTCACCGAGGATTGGCGATACCGGCAGTTTACCCCGCCCAAGGGTGACTACACGTCCGTTCCGATCGGCCCAGCGGGGAAAAAGGTCGCCGATGCCTGGGATCCAGCGAAGGATGAAGCGGCCGGTGAACAGTGTAAAGCCTATGGCGCGGCCGGGCTCATGCGCATGCCCACGCGGTTGCGTATCACCTGGCAGGACGACAACACGTTGAAGCTCGAAACCGACGCCGGCACGCAGACGCGGATCTTCGGTTTTGGCCCGCCCCAGGGCGCGGGAGGAGATTGGCAGGGCGTCTCTTCGGCTTCCTGGGACTCCCCCCGGGCTCCCATCAATACTTTTTTTGGCGGACTCGACTTTGGATTCACACCTCCGCCACCTCCGGGTGGATCATTGAAAGTTGTCACGACGAAGTTGAGGCCTGGATACTTGCGCAAGAACGGGGTACCGTATGGCGCCGGCACCGTGTTGACCGAGTATTTCGATCGCTTCGATCTGCCGGGCGCCGATGCGCTGCTGTTAGTCATCTCGGAGGTCAACGATCCCGAGTACCTGGCTCAGCCCTTCTGGACGAGTACGCATTTCAAGAAACAGAACGACGCTTCGGGCTGGAATCCCACTCCGTGTACGTCACGATGAAGAACTCGATGAAAAACATCCATGGAATTCTGCAGATTCTCCTGGCGCTGGTGATGGGCGCGACGCTCTACGGACAGGGACGCGCGGCGCTGGACATTGACATTTCAGGATATTGGACACCGGCACTTCATGAAGACGGACTGGAGCGCGGGGGCGGCCCCGAGATCGCCGATTACGGCGGGTTCACGTTGAATGACGCTGGCCGGCTGTGGGCCTTGTCTTACGACCCTTCGCGCTTGACCCTCCGGCATCATCAGTGTGACGCCTACGTCATGCCATACCAGATGCGGGCGGTCGGGAACTTCCGGTTCTGGGAAGAACGCGATCCGCACACCCAGCAATTGGTAGCCGTAGACATTTGGGCCCAGACCACGGAAGGACACCGGGTGATCTGGATGGATGGCCGTCCGCACCCTCCGGCTTGGGCTCCGCGTAGCTTCACGGGATTCTCGACGGGCCAGTTCGTTGGAAATGCACTGGTCATCTACACCACGCACCTGAAGCAAGGATGGCTGCGGCGGAACGGTTCCCCGGAGAGCGACCAGGCCACGGTGATGGAGTTCATCGTCCGTCACGGCGACCATCTTACCGATACCACGGTGGTTACCGACCCCGTATTCTTGAGCGAGCCGGAAGTCCGCAGCAACGATTATGTCCGCCAGCCCGGCGACCACCATACCTGGCTGTACGCCTGCGACGATGGCGAGCAGATTTCGGGGAGAGCGCCGGACGCGGTGCCGAATTATCCGTTTGGCAAGCAGCCGTTTGCCAGAGAATACGCAGAGAGGTACAAACTGCCCCTGGTGGCCAGCTTGTCGGGCGCGGAGTCGATCTATCCGGGGTTCGCCGCGAAGGCCAAAAACGCGACGGAAGCGGACTTCCTGGCAAAACTGCAACCCGCGCCGAACCGGCCTCCCGAGACGAGCAAGGCGGCGGATCCCGAACCGCACGACGGCGAAATCCACGTGTTGCCCGTTCGGGAAAATGTCTACGTGTTGGTGGGGGACGGTGGAAATATCGTCGTTCAGACCGGCGATCAAGGGGCCTTCGTGGTCGACAGCGGAGCGGGGATGCTGTCGGATAAGGTCATCGAGGCCATCCGCAAATTGAGCCCCAAGCCCATTCAGTTCATCGCGAACACCAGCGCGCGCGCCGAACACGTGGGAGGAAATGCCAAACTCGGGGCGGCCGGCTCCGATCCAAGCCTTCCGGGTTCGTTCTTCGACTTGCAGGCGCCGGGCGCGGCGACAGGTCACCTCTCAGACCCAGCCCACCACGCCACGCTGATCGCGCAGAACAATGTCGTGATCCGCCTGGAGGCGGCCAAAGCACCCGCGGACATGATCCCAGCGGACACGTATCTGGAAGAACGCCGGCGAAAGTTCCACAACGGCGAATTGATCGAGCTGTTTTACGAACCCAACGCCGTGACCGATGGCGACAGCATCGTTCACTTCCGCCGCTCTGATGTCATTGCCGCCGGCGACGTTTTCAACACAACGCAGTACCCATTTATCGACTTAAAAAACGGCGGCAGCGTGCAGGGCGAGATCAAGGCGCTGAACCATATCCTCGACCGCACCGGTTATGAACACGAGGAACAGGGTGGCACGTACATCGTCCCGGGTCATGGCTATCTGAGCGACGAGCACGAGGTGGTGGAATATCGCGACATGGTGGTCATTATCCGGGATCGCGTGCAAGCGATGATCAAGGCCGGCGCGACTCTGGAACAGGTCAAGGCGGCGGGAGTCACGGCCGACTATGACACTCGTTATGGCGCCAACTCAGGTCCCTGGACAACCGCGATGTTCGTCGAGGCTGTTTACAACAGCCTCAAGCAGCCGCCAGCCAAGACCGAAGCGAAGTGATCGTGGCCCGGGTGTGCGGTCGCGGGTTATTTCATATACTGAGTTGACATATGAGTACGATCTTGCGGATCTTTGTTATGGTGATCGCTTTGGTTGCGTCGGCGTCCGCGCAATGGCTGAGCTACCCCACCGCAGGCCTCCCGCGAACGCGCGACGGGAAACCCGATCTCGCGGCTCCCACGCCAAAAACCGCCGATGGGAAGCCGGATCTTTCCGGAATTTGGCTGCCGGCCGACACCTCTCACTTCATGGACCTCGGGGCGGATCTGAAACCGGGAGACGTGCCGTACCAGCCCTGGGCGAAGGCCTTGGCCGCTGAACGGCAGGGAGGGGTGCATAAAGACGACCCGCTGGCGCGGTGCATGCCGCCGGGCGTACCGCGGGTCGAGACCCATGGTGGGCATCCCTTCAAGATTATTCAGATGCCGCGCGAACTGGTGCTACTTTACGAAACCTCGACCAATGAGGTTTTCCGCGAAGTCTTCACCGACGGGCGCCCGTTGCCGAAGGACCCGCAGCCCTCCTGGAAAGGCTACTCAATAGGCAAGTGGGAGGGTGACACGATGGTGGTGGATACGATCGGATTCAACGCCCTGGGCTGGATCGACACCGGGATGGGCCGGCCGCAGACCGAAGCTCTGCATGTCATCGAACGCTTCCGGCGGCTGAACGTCGGGAAGCTGGAGATCGGTGTCACGATTGACGACCCCAAGGCGTACACCAAGCCGTGGAACGCGAAGATCAACCTGGGCCTGATACCGGACACCGAGCTGATCGAGAGCGTATGCGAGAATTCACGCGGCACCGAACACATGGTCGGCAAGTAGCATTACTTTCCCACCATGTGCGAGACGTCCTTTTCGCCTTCCTGACAGACGTACTCGAGTATATCGGTGTCGACCATGATGGACTGGGTTAACTTGATCGTCCACGGCTTGGTGTATGCCTTGGGATCGTCGACCGTCGCTTCGACTTCTAGCTTTCCGAAGTTCGGCCGCCGGAACCGTTCCGTGATTTTAGTGGCGTCGGTCAGCGGAGTGCCGTTGTTATCGGCCCACAAGCCGTCCCGGAAGCCGGTCGTCGTCACCACGAGCGTGTCTCCGTCCCATTTTCCCGTCGAGTAACCAAGCCAGGTTGGCTGGGGATCGTCGGTGAGCACCGGTCGCCCGTCCGTGAAGATTTGCCGGAACCCCTCGCGCTCATGGAGAATGGCGACGTATGCGGGCGTCTGTATAATCCTCCTGGGAAAGGGAACAGTGTGCATTTGCAGGATCCCTACCGGCAGACATCGCACGCCGGGACTCGTTTTGCTATTTTCCGCCGCACGCGTTTTCCGGATCTCCGCCGCCCACGGCTGAAAAGGCAGACCCTCCTTGTGTCCCGCATAGATGTCCCAGAATTGGGTGTTGCCTGGCCCGAATCCGCCAAAATTATTGCCGGGGCCCGCGCCGTCGATCATCCATAGTCCCGAGAGATCCGGCTTGCCATCGGCCGTCCGCGGAGCCGGCGCGGAAAGGTTCGGCTGGCCGTTCGGCAGGCGCGGAACTCCGGCGGTTGGGTAATTCAGCCATTGCGCGTGGGCCGATGCGGCCATCGCGAGCGCCAAAGTCCACCGCATGTGCCAGACATTCATATTACACGCCCCTCTTTCTAACGTTCACCGCTTTTATATGGTAATTCGCAGGCATTGTCAAGCTGGCGCCGTCCGTAAGACCGTCGCTGACGCTCCGGGTTCCGTGCCGCTGGACGCCCGGACCGTACAGAACCGCCATGCGTCGGCATGCGGCTTCCACCGGCTCGGTGATCCTCGCGGAGCCGGATTCCCGTCTCTACTTGCTTTCTGGACCTCCGAGCGGGATTCCGGACAGTTGCCTGGACACGTGGCGGGACCCGTGGACAACCCCTGCCCAGGGCGATTACACTAAGGTGGATCGGCAAACGCTGAACACCGGGAGGAACGAGATGCGCGCAGAACAAACCAGACTTGCAGTGGCCATTTTGACCACGACCGCATTTGTCGCGGCGGCACAGGCGCAAACGGGAACGTGCGTGAATGACGCACCCAACCCCTATCACTTGGTGAATGATTGGACTCACATGCCGCGTCCCTGGGCGGCGACCAACAATGTCTATGTCGACGCCAAGGACAACGTTTGGGTGTTTGACCGTTGTGAAGACCAGGGCTGCGCCGGATCGAGCGTGGCGCCGATCTGGGAATTGTCGCCCAACGGCAAGGTGATGAAGAATTTCGGCGCGGGCCTGTTCGTGTTCCCGCACCAGGTGGTGCCCGACAAAGGCGGCAGTGTGTGGGTCGCCGATGGCAACGCCAAGGACGGCAAGGGTAACCAGGTGATGAAGCTTTCGGCCGACGGCAAGGTGCTGATGACGCTAGGCAAGGCAGGCCAAGGCGGCAAGGGCCAGGACGTGTTCGATCAGCCGACGTCGGTGGCGATCGCGCCCAACGGCAGTATCTTCGTGGCCGAAGGCCATGCGCCGACCTTTGGCAATTCACGCATCACGAAGTTCGACAAGAACGGAAAATACGTCACCAGTTTCGGGCATGTTGGTTCTGGCGAAGGCGAATTCAGGAGTCCTCATGGGATCATTTTCGATTCGCAAGGGCGTCTGTTTGTCGCCGACCGCAGCAACAGCCGCGTCGACATTTTCGATCAGGATGGCAAATTTCTCGCCGCCTGGAAACAGTTCGGCCGGCCGAGCGGCATCTGGATCGATAAGAACGATACTCTCTACGTGGCCGATTCCGAATCCGAAGAGGCGCCGGGCAAAGACACCAACAATCCCGGCTGCAAGCGCGGGGTGCGTGTCGGCAGTGTGAAGACGGGGAAGGTTGACTACTACATCCCACCGCCGCCGGTGTCCGACCCGAAATACCCACCGCCGGAAGGTGTCGCGGCCGACTCCCACGGCACCATCTACGCCGCGGCGGTGCAGGCCAAGTCGGTCTACAAATACGTGAAGTAACGTAACGCGCCCGCGCGTTTAAGTGTCGCTGAGCAGCGCGCCACTACTGGCGCGTCTTACTCAGCCACAGCCACAACGCAACGCCGGCCAGCGGCACCAGCGCCACCGCCCAGAAGATCCAGTCGAAGTGCTGTTGATCGAACCAGCGCCCCGTCACAGGAAGTATCAGCGCCGCCTCCGCGGCCCAGGCTCCCGATGCGACACCCGCCACGCTCGCCGTCCGGTTGCCGGGGTACGCCCGCGCGCCAGTCCGCAATCCCAGCATCTGGAACCCGCCGGTGATGAACATGCACCAGAAGAACGACGCCAGCACCAGAGCGCTGGAATTCGTCCAGCCCGTCACTCCGAACGGAATCGCCAGCAGGGCTAACAATACGAACATCGCCACCGGACGGTTTTTCTCGGCGGCATACCGGTCGAAAATCCAGCCCCAGAAGAAGTACCCAACCTCCCACCCGAGCGGAGGAATCCACAGCACCTTCCCCAGGTCGGCCTGCGAGAAATGCAGCACCCGATTCAGATAGAGAGGGCTTAGATACAGCACCGGCCCGATCGCCACCGACCCCAGCGAATAACTCGCCACCAGCGCCCAGAAGCGGTGCTCACGCGGATTCAGAGACCCCATCTTTTGCGGCCGGCGCTCGGGCTTGGGCAGATACGGCGGCCTCGACACAAAGGCCCACAGCAGCAGCCACAGCGCGCCCAGAAGCCCCGTGACCAGAAACGCCGCTCGCCAGCCGAACTCTGCCGCCACCGGCACCACCACAATAGGAGCGAAGATCGCGCCCAGCGATCCGCCGCTATAAGAAATGGCGATTCCGCGCGCCTGGCGATTGGGTGGCAGCGAGTCCATCGAGGTCCGCAGCCCGCCCGGAAAGGTGGCGCCCTCGCCCAGCCCCAACAACGCGCGCGCTCCAGCGAATCCAACGAACCCCCGCATCCACGCGTGCGAAGCGCTCGCGATGGTCCAGAGGGTGACCGCCCCCATCATCCCCAGCCGCAAGCCGACGTAATCGAGGATCGCCCCCCACAGCGGGTTCGCGACCATGTAGGCGATCGAAAATGCCGAGACGATCTCGCCGTAACTCTGCGCCGTCAGCCCGGTGTCGCGCAGGATAGTCGGCGAGAGCACCGCCAGAATCTGCCGGTCCACGTATGACAGCCAGGAGCACACCAGCATGGCGGAGCACGCCACCCACATGCGCCAGTCGGTGGCCTTGCGGTGAATGGCGTCAGGTGCGGAAACGCTCGCCGGAACGGTAGACATCCGGCTTCGATGCTAACATAAGGCCCGCGAGAACCCGTTTTATACTGATCGCATGTCGATTTCCCGCGTCCTCTGCGCCCTCACCTTCGCGTTTGCGCTGAAGTCCACCGCTTACGCGCAGGGAGGCCAGGCTCCGCCGCCTCCGGGCCCTCCGCCCACTCTGATCAAGGTCAAGGACGATCTCTTCGTTCTTCAAAACCAGGTCCACACTTTGGCCGACCTGATCGCCTACGGCGGCAATGCGACCATCCTGCTCACCGACGCCGGCGTTCTCCTGATCGACAGCAAAAGCGATCGCGAGCATGACGACTTGATCGCGAAAATCAAAACGCTCACCGACAAGCCGGTCAAGTATGTGGTGCTGACCCACAATCACGCCGATCACACCGGCGGCGCCGCCAAACTGCAGGCCATGGGAGCGACGCTGCTCATCTCCGCCGAGGATCGCGAGAATATGGCGAGAGGCGGCCAGCCCGGTGTGCCCGACCTGGGCTATATCGGTCAGGCGCAGGTGACGCTGGGCGGCAAGACAGCCGAGTTGTATCAGTTCCGCGGCCACACACGCGGCGACACTGCGGTGTATTTCCCGGCGCAGCGCGTGATCGTGCTGGGCGACCTGCTGACCACGGCTGAAACGATACCCCCCATCGTCAACTACGCCGATGGCGGAACCTGGAGTGACTGGAGAAAATCCATCGATCAGATCCTCAGAATGGAGTTCGATACGGTGATTCCCGGCCACGGCCCCGTGATCACGAAATCGCAGCTCGCCGAGAGTCGGGCCAGGCTGGTGGCCATTCAGGAACGCGTCCGCGCGCTGGTCCGCGAGAAGAAGACCGAGAAGGAAATCGCCGATACGCTGGTCAAGGAATTCAACTGGGGGTTCGGCCCCTCAGCTGGCAACATCCCCGGCATGATGCAGGAATTCCGGTAGAGCGGGTGGCTCACGATTCGCCCAAACTCATTCCTCTCGATACGCTTTTTCCAACCCGGCGATATCGAGCTTCTTCATTTGCATCATCGCCTTCATCACTCTTTCGACGCTGGCCGGATTTTTATCCTGGACCATCGTAAGCGTCTGAGGAACCCGTATTGATCGAGCGGTTGAAGGTGTCGAAAATGGCAGCATGGCAAGCAAGCAGGAAATCCGCCACATCGTCGAAGGCCACGCCCAATCCGGGATGACGCGGC
>Ga0210409_10004161_pt1 | contig 15733 bp, 14 predicted proteins | sample IncBWH17MmetaG_FD_161649 | JGI IMG/M metagenome (GOLD analysis project Ga0210409, IMG submission 161649) | Forest soil microbial communities from Barre Woods Harvard Forest LTER site, Petersham, Massachusetts, United States - Inc-BW-H-17-M | ecosystem: Environmental > Terrestrial > Soil >...
ATTCGGGCGAAAACAGATTGGTCACGCGGTTCCAGTATTCTGCTGGTGTCACGCCCTCGACGCCAGCGGCAAAGTCGGTGTGACCGTGGGCGTTACCAAAGCCTCACCTTTGTGAGACGCGCGCGCCGGCACGCCGCAACCGGCCCGCGAGTGCGTGATCCAACCGCGCTTCGACGACCACGTTGGCACCGTCGTTCCGTATATCCAGCACTTCGGCGTCCCTATGGAGTTCCGCCAGGAGCTTCCCATCGGTCGCCGACAAGGTGACTTCCGCAACTGGCCTCGACTCCCGCACCGATGCAACGAGCGCGCCGCGCAATTCGTCGAGGCGATGGTCGGCGACCGACACGAAGACGGCGCCCGGCAAGAGATTCCGCACCCGCGCCATGAACGGCTCGCGCGTGGCGAGCGGAACCGTATCCATTTTATTGAACACGAATACCACGGGCTTCTCGCCCGCCCCTATCTCGGCCACCACCTGCTCGACGACCGTCTTTTGCTCCTCCCACGCAGGGTGGCCGGCGTCGATTACGTGGAGGAGCAGATCGGCCTCGGTGATCTCTTCCAGGGTCGCGCGGAATGAGGCGACCAGATTGTGGGGCAGCTTTCGAATGAAACCCACGGTGTCGGTGACCAGGACGTGGGTATTTCCCTCGAGCTCAATCTCCCGCGTCAGCGGGTCCAGAGTCGCAAACAGACGATCCTCGACCAGGATATCTTCGGCGCCCGATAACGCGCGGAGGATCGAGGACTTACCGGCGTTGGTGTAGCCCACCAACGAAACCCGGAAGGCTCTTTTTCGCGACTGACGCTGGATAGTTCTGGCCCGTTCGACATCTCCCAAGCGGTCTTTCAGTAGGCGAATGCGATTGTTGATCAACCGCCGGTCGGTTTCGAGCTGGGTTTCGCCGGGCCCCCGTAAGCCGATACCACCGCGCTGGCCCTCGAGGTGGGCCCACATGCGCGTGAGTCGCGGGAGCATGTACTCGAGTTGGGCCAACTCGACTTGGAGTTTGGCCTCGGCCGTGCGAGCTCGGGTCGCGAAAATGTCGAGGATCAGCTCGGCTCGATCCATCACACGGTGCCCCGTGACCTCCTCGACATTGCGCCCCTGTGCGGGGGTGAGCTCATCGTCGAAAATCACGAGCGTCGCCTGCTGCGCGTCCACCAGGGCTCGGAGCTCGTCGATCTTGCCCTTGCCGAGATAAGTTGCCGGATCCGGGCGATCGAGACGCTGGGTCAGTTCACCGACGACGACCGCGCCGGCCGTATCTGCCAGCCGCGCGAGCTCCTCGAGGTGCTCGTCGATCTGGTGCCGATCCGCCGATCGCTTGAGGGGCGCGCCAATGAGCAGCGCGCGTTCGACCGGTGGGGTGAGCGAAATCAGTGATCTTGCGATGCTTTCTCCTTGAGCTCCGCCCACCAGGCCAGCCGCTTCGCGATCTCTTTCTCGAATCCGAATGCGCCCGGTTCGTAGAGTACCGTGCCCTTGGCTTCATCCGGCAGATATTCTTGCGGAATGTATGCTTCGGGCACCGAGTGCGCATACTGGTACCCACGTCCATACCCCAGTTCCTTCATGAGACGCGTGGGCGCGTTACGAATATGCATCGGCACCGCGGCCGCCGGCGTCTTGCGCGCGAGCTCGAGCGCGGCTCCCCACGCTTCATAGACCTTGTTCGACTTGGGCGCCGTCGCGAGATAGACCGCGGCCTCAGCGAGCGCGAGCTCGCCCTCTGGGGATCCGAGGAACTGATACGTGTCGCGGGCCGCGATGGCCATCGTGAGCGCGGTCGGGTCGGCCAAACCCACATCCTCCGCGGCGAATCGTACCGTGCGGCGCGCGATGTACATCGGGTCTTCGCCGCCCTCGATCATTCTTGCCAGCCAGTACAAGGCGCCCTGTGGGTCACTGCCGCGCAACGCTTTGTGGTACGCCGAGATGAGATTGTAGTGCTCCTCGCCGGACTTGTCGTATCGCGGCATACGCGTTTGCAATGCCGCGACGGCAATCTCCGGCGTGATCACGCCGCCCGCGCCGACCTGGGTGGCTGCTGCTTCGATGGCGTTCAGTGCGCGACGGGCATCGCCATCGGCGCTCTCGGCGATGAATCGGAGCGCGTCTTCTTCGGCGCGGACACCAAGATTCCCCAGGCCTCGCTCAGTATCGGCGAGTGCCTCACGCTGGAGGCGGACGAGGTCGTCAACGCCCAATGGATCGAGCACGAAGACGCGCAGCCTCGACAGCAGCGCGCCGTTGATCTCGAATGATGGGTTCTCAGTCGTCGCGCCGATCAGCGTGAAGGTCCCGTTCTCTACGTGAGGGAGAAAAGCATCTTGCTGCGCACGGTTGAGGCGGTGGATCTCGTCGACGAACAAAATTGTTCCCCGCCCTTCCCCTCGACGGCCATCGGCCTCGACGACGACTTCTCGAATGCGAGGTACCCCGTCGACAACGGCCGAGAATGGGACGAAAACGCGGTCCGTGTAGCGTGCGATGAGGCGAGCGAGGGTGGTCTTGCCCGAGCCGGGCGGCCCCCAGAATAGCAGCGAATCGACGACTCCCCGCTCGATCGCCAACCGCAGAGGCGTGTCGGGCCCAATAATTCGGGACTGCCCCGCAAACTCATCGAGCGTTCGGGGCCGCATGCGAGCAGCCAACGGCTCGCTGACTCGGGCCGAGAAGAGCGTGTCGCCAGACTCGGCGCCGCGGCGGCGAGCCGGGCTCACGGCGCCGTGAGCCCCAGCCGCGCCGCGGCCGCGACCACCGCGTCGGTCAAGTCGGGCGCGGGATCGTACTCGTGGCGCGACGTCTTCCAGCTCTTGGTCGGCACCGCACGACGTTCCTCGAGACCCATGCCGGTCAGCAGATAGTACCAGCGATCGCTGCGGGCGTAGATGAATAGCTCGAGCTGCGGGTTGAGCGTCAGCTGGTCGTCGGCGGTGAAGACCGAGAACTCGATCCCGCCCGCCGCGGCCAGCGGGACCTTGAGCCGGCCGATCGCGTCCTGCACGTCCGGGAGCGCGGCCCGCTCGCCACGCCAGGATTGCTGACTCCTCTTATCCTCGATGGCCACGTCGACCGCCGGCGGCAAGTGCTCGGCCAGCACATAGAACAGATCGACGACACGCTCGGCGTTCGCGACGACGTGGGCGGCATAGTAGCCATCCTCCTTCACGAACGTGAAGCCGTCCAGGCCCGATCGGAACCGGCGCCAGATGGACGTCTCAGGTTGTCGGCCGCGGAAGAACATTCAGGAGATACTCGCGCGTGTTACGCGTCGGATCGGCCAATACCAAGTCGAGGAGATGCTCTAAAATCTGGCGTATGCGCGGGCCGGGCGGGATGCCCGCGGCGATGAGATCATTGCCATCAACTGCCAGGTCTCCGACCTCAACCGGGTCTCGAAACGCCGCACGGACCGCACGGCCATACAGATTCCGCACGACCTCCGGCGGGAATGCTTTGGTCACGGCCCACCGCGCGGCCGCTATGCGAAAGAACGCGTCGGTATTGAGTCGGCCTATGCGCGAGACCCAACGCCGTATCTGTGCCGGGGTCGGTTTCCCGGCGGCGAGGGTGGGTTCGATCTCCGGGGATAGCGCGGCCCACGCCTGAGCGAGCGCTTCCATCCATTTCGAGAGCGACTTCCGCCAGCTGAGCGTAATCTCGCCCTTGGCCGTCAGGAAAAGTGCGGCCAACCGATACTCCTTGCGCCGTTGCGATATGCAGTCGAGCGATCCGATTGTCTGGTCGTCTACGTCGCTCAGCACCGGGATCAACACGCGGAGCGCACCCGAGTCTCGCCACCGCGCGAACGCCAGGGATGGACGGCGTACCTGGTCCATCGTCTTCTCGATTTCCTGGGCGATACGCTCGGCCGAGAGACGGGGCAGATCGGGGACGCTGGAGACGATGGCGCTCCACGTGGCGGGATCGATATCGAACTCGAACCGCGCCGCGAAACGGATCGCCCGTAGCGCGCGGAGGCGGTCCTCGCGCATGCGATCCGGCGGCGAGCCGACCGCGCGGACTATCTTGGACTTGATATCGGCACGGCCGCCGAATGGGTCGCGGATTTCGCCCGAGCGAGGCTTGTAGGCGATGGCGTTGATCGTGAAATCGCGGCGCGCTAGATCCTCGTCCAGGGACGCCCCGAATTTCACGACCGCGTGCCGGCCGTCGGTTTCGACGTCACGGCGGAATGTGGTGACCTCGTGGACTCGATTCCGGCGGTCGAGGACGCCGACCGTGCCGTGCTCGACACCGAGCTTGACGTGACGACGGAAGAGGCGCATGACCTCCTGGGGCGTGGCCGCGGTCGCCAGGTCCCAGTCAGCATTGGGAAGCCCGAGCAGCGCGTCCCGCACGGCGCCGCCCACGCACCACGTGTCGTATCCGGCGCGTTCGAGCGTGTCGTAAATGTCGAGGACTACCGGCGGCGGCTCGAGCACGGTGGCATAATTATACGGTGATCTCTCTCGATGCGTGCTTGGCGGCCTCGCGATCGACGCCGGCGTTTCAGGCCGACGTCCGGGCCTACGCCGATTTCCGAGACGCGTCGCGCGTCGTGATCTTGCGGGCCGCGCCGCGGGTCAAAGTCCTGCGCGTGATCACGCAGCTGATCGCGGCGCAGCGCGACCTGGCGATCGATAGGGTGCGCATCGAGGGAATCTCGGGGTGCGCCGATTATCGGGGAACGGTCGTCGCGGAGATCGTCGACGAGCGACCGCGGACGTTCGCGTTCGTATGGGACTGCGCGTGGCGGGCGGCGCACGAAGGCTGGGTGGACTCGCGCGGCAACCCGGAGCAGGTGCGGGCCGCGCGCGAATTCGGGTGGCAATGCTTCTCGGTGTGGAACGACGTCTCAGTGCGCGAAGGCGGCGATGAGCTCATCGGCGCCAAGCCCGGCGCCTAGGGCGAGCATGAGGTCCAGCCGGGCCTGCGCCGGTCGGCGGGCGCCCGCGAAGATCGCGCCGGCCGCGTAGAGCGATCGGCCGCCGCCTGGAAACCCATAGGTCGGGCCCACCCGGCCTCGGGCCGCGCGGCTCGTGATGACTACCGGCTTGTCATCGGCGATCCAGCGCTTGATCGCCTCGTACATCGCGAGCGGCGTGTTGCCTCGGCCCAAGGCGGCGACTACCACGCCACGACCTTCGGGACGGAGCGCATCTAGCAACCTTCCATCTGCGCCCGCATACGCGTAGACGATGTCTACCGGGGTCGCTGGGTTTTTCGGTGTAAGTGCCTCGCGCTCGCCTGGAAGCTGCCGGCGAAAGAGCACCCGACCGTCGTCGAGAACCCCCAGTGGGCCGAGACCCGGGCTGTCGAATGCGTCGAGCATGTACGTATGAACCTTCGTGACGTCACCGGCGGTGTAGATGCGCGAGTTGAAGACTACCAGGACACCGGAGCCGACGGCATCGGGAGACGCCGCCACGCGGACGGCATCAGTGAGGTTCGAGGGACCATCCCAGCCGAGGTCTTCCGAGGTGCGCATGGCGCCGGTGAAGACAATCGGCTTGGGCGTTATCAGCGAGCGGTGGGTCAGATATGACGTCTCTTCTATTGTGTCCGTGCCCTGCGTGACGACGACGCCATCGATGTCTGGGCGAGCGACCAAGTCGGCGATGTAGCCGCGAAGGGACCACATCTGGTCGACCGTAAGATGCGCCCCCGGCATGGTCGCCCATTCGTGCACCTCTAACGCAGCGATCGATTCGATATGCGGTGCGAGACCGATCAGTTTTGCGCCGGTGAGACTCGGGACCGCTCCGCCGGCGGCGGGGTCAATGCGCATGGAGATCGTCCCGCCGGTGAATACGATCGCGATCACGTGAACAGTTTGCGAAGGCGTTGCATAACACCCCGGTGGAGGCGCACGGGTCCGACGGGAATGACATTTTCGCCGGCGAGGAGTCGCCGCGCGTTCGTGGCCGTGAGGAGCTCGGCTTGCTCGCGCGCCCCGATCTCTTCGGCCAGGTAGTGTCGCGCGCCGGCGAGCGAGCGGGAGTCGCCGTGATTGTCGCTGGCGAGGAGATCGGCCTGCCCGTCCTCGAGGAGCGCCCGGGCGAGCTTGCCCATCGGCCCGCCGGCGGCGAGCGCCAATCCGTCGATTTGCATCACGACGCCAATCTGTCGCCATTCGCGCACGAGGTCGACCGTGCAGCCGAAATATCGTTCCGGATGCGCGAGCACCGGTACTAGACCTAAGTTGCGCAGCCGATACAGTTCCTGCGTCGCGCCGGTCGGCACGCCCGTATGCGGAAACTCGATCAGCAGCGCCGACGACCCGCCAAGGGTCAGCGCGTGCGAGCGGAGATCGACGCCCGGTACGTCGAGCATGATCTCCCAGCCGCGCGCCAGCGCCGGAAGCGGCGGAGCCGCCGCCACCAGCTCGGCGAACCGCTCGGCGTACGCTTCGTGCGGCACGGCGTCGGCGTACGAGGCCTTGAGGTGCGGCGTGCAGATCACGCGCTCGACCCCTTGTTCCGCGAATCGGGTCAGCACCTCGACCGAGACTTCGATCGAAGGCGACCCATCGTCGACGGCGGGCAATAGGTGCGAATGGATGTCGACCACTAGCGCGCCGCCAGCACAAACTCCCGCACCGCCGCACCACTCGACGCGTGTTGCTCGAAGTGGGTTCCGACAACGACATAGTCCGCGCCCGCGCTCCGTGCGGCGCGTACGGTGTCCGGGGAGCGTATCCCGCCGCCAATGAACAAGAGGCCGCTCGACGCCTTGCGTGCGGCTCTTACGAGGTCGGGACCCACGGGGCGGCGCGCCCCGCTTCCGGTGTCGAGATATACGGCTTGCATACCAATGAGCATCGCGGCCGAGACGTGTGCGGAGACCAGTTCCGGTTTGTCGGATGGGAGCGGGCGCGTCTGGCTCACGGACTCAACCGAGGTGATGGTGCCGCCATCGATCAGCAGGTAGCCCGTGCTGAGCGCCGGGATTGCGGGATGGGCGGCGAAGAAACCGACCGAGCGGACGTGCTCCTCGATCAGATACTGTGGGTTCCGACCGGAGATCAGGGACAACAACAATACCGCATCAACCTCCGACACCAACTGCGAGGCAGCGCCTGGAAATTGGAGGAGCGGCAGCGCGGGGGCGCCTGCCTTGAGCGCACGGGCCACCGCCGCCACGCGCCCGTCGATCCCGTAACTCCCCCCGATGAGCAGCGCGGCCGCCCCGGCCGCCGCAGCATCGGCGGCCAACTCGGCCGCGTCCTCCGCGGTGGTGCGCGCCGGATCGACGAGGATCGCCAGCCCGCGGCGGTCCCGGAGGAGCGCCAGCGGAGTGATCATGCGTCGGTGGGCTCGGCAAATGCGGCGATATTGACCATCGCGCGAGCCCCAAGCGCGATGATCTGCGCCGGCGTATGGTCGCTCGCGGCCTCGAACGCGTAGGTGACGAGCGCATCCGCGACCAGCAGGTCGAGGGCGTTCTCGCGCGAAATGCACCCGTCCTTGAGCAGCGCCGCGAGGAGTCGCTCGGCCGCCTCCAGGTATGCCTCGGGCGTGACCTCGTCGGGCGAAGCGAGGTGCGCCTCGACCGCCGCGGCGAGCGCTGCCGGAGGCGGCGGCGTCACCGCATCGCGCCACCGTGCGCGCGTCACGTCAGGCGCGAGCGCACCGTCGGCACGACGGCGTCGAGCGCCGCGCCGATCCGGGACGCATCGGGGATCCCAGCCTGCGCCATGTGCGGCTTGCCACCGCCCTTACCGCCGGCCGCCGCCGCCAATTCGCCGATCAGCGCATCCGCGCGCAGTCCGCGCTCACGGAGGTCGTCGGTGACGACGACCAGCAGCGTGTTCTTGCCGTCAGGGAAGGAGGCGGCCAACACGCCCACGCCGGTTCGCAACTGCTCGCGCAGCGCATCACCCAGAGTCTGCAACGCCTTGAGGTCCTCGGGTGGGGGATCCAGGCGCGCGGCGACCACGCGAGCGCCGTCGACGGCTACGGCCTTGTCGAGCAACCCGCGCAGTTCATCGCCTCCGCCGCCTCGCATCGCGTCGGCGAGACGCTTCTCGAGGGAGCGTCGGTCGGAGAGCGCTTGCTCGACTCGCGTGACGATCCCGTCCGGATCGGCCGGCGCCTTCATGGCTTCCCCGATGCGTTGGATCGCGCGCTCGTACTGCTCCAGGTGCTCGAATGCGCCTGGACCCGTCAGCGCCTCGATACGCCGCGTGCCACTCCCGACACCGGTCTCCGAGACGATCTTGAAGAGCCCGACCTCGCTTGTATTTCTGAGATGGGTGCCGCCACACAGCTCCATCGAGAAACCTGGAATGCTGATCACGCGAACGACGTCGCCGTACTTCTCGCCGAAGAGCGCCATCGCACCCGCCGCGCGCGCCTCGGCCAGTGGGCGCTGTTCACGCACAACTGGGATGGCTTTCCAGATCTCGCGATTGACCAAGCGCTCGACTTCGTCGATCTCGGCGGGGCGCATCGGCGTGTTGTGGCTGAAGTCGAAGCGCAAGCGGTCTGGCGCGACGAGAGAGCCGCGCTGGTGCACATGCTCTCCTAGTACCGTGCGCAGCGCCGCATGCAACAGGTGCGTCGCCGTGTGATTCCGCTCGGTGTCCAGACGGACATCTCGTGGGACGCGCGCCGTCACCGGACCGAGTGTAGGTGTGCCTTCTACCAGGCCAATAATCGCCACCCGCTCGTCGGCTTTGCGTACATCCTCGACATCCATGCGCCAGCCTTCGCCGACGATCTCGCCCTTGTCTGAGATCTGACCGCCGGACTCGAGGTAGAACGGGCGCTTCTCGAGGACTACCGCGGCGCGTCCGTCTTTGAGGTCTTTTTTCGCGACGACTCGCGTCTTGACTTCCAGGTCGTCGTAACCGACGAACGTGTCTTTCGCTTCTGTCTCACCGGTCCAGCCGCTGGTGAGCTCGTCGCCCTCGACCGTGAGGCGGCGCCTCCGCCGCTCCTCTTGGGACATCGTGCGTTGGGCGCCGAGTGCCGCCTCGAAGCCCTCCACGTCGACCGTGTAGCCACGCTCCCGCGCCATGAGCTCCGTGAGGTCGAACGGGAAGCCATACGTATCGTAGAGACGGAATGCATCCTCTCCGCTGATCGTATTGGGGCCGTGCGCGCTCGCCGGAGGCGCGATCTCATCGAGCCTTGCTATGCCGCCAGCGATCGTCGCGAGGAAGCCTTCCTCCTCGCTCCGAGTTTGATCGAGCAGATAGCGCTGACGATGCTTGAGCTCTGGATAGACGTCGTGCATGGTGTCGATCACCGCCTGCACGACATTGATCAGCGTGGGTTCCTGGCGGCCCAGCAACCAGGCGTGACGGACGGCGCGGCGCAGAATGCGGCGCAGCACGTAGCCGCGGCCGTCGTTCGCCGGCGACACGCCATCGGCGAGCAGGAACGCGACTGCGCGCGCGTGGTCGGCGATCACGCGATACGACGCGGGGTCGTCGATGGCGCGGCCATGGCGCTCGACCGGTGCGAGGGGGTCGCGGCCGCGGTATGGGCGGCCCACGGCCTGCTCGACTGCCTTCAAGAGAGGCGTGAAGAGATCCGTGTGATAATTGCTCGTCACGCCCTGCAAGGCGGCCGCTATCCGCTCGAGACCCGCGCCGGTGTCGACCGACGGTTTCGGCAGCGGAATGAGCTCGCCGTTCGGCTGGCGGTCGAACTGCATGAACACGAGGTTCCAGATTTCCAGGAACCGCCCGGCCTCCGCGCCCTCGACGAACGCCGCTTCCGAGAACGTGTCGCGGCGCGTATCGGTCCATTCGCCCGTCGCGCCCTCGGGAAAGCGCCAGTCCTTCGCGTACGCGGCGAGGTCGACGTAGATCTCCGAGCAGGGTCCGCATGGGCCCGTGTCGCCCATCTGCCAGAAGTTGTCGGCTTCCCCGAGGCCGTAGATCCGGGAATCCGGGAGGCCCGCGATCTCGCGCCAGAGTGAGCGGGCCTCGTCATCCGGGCGATACACGCTGACGCGCAGATGCTCGGGCGCGAGCCCGAGCTCGCGCGTGACGAACTCCCACGCAAAGCGAATCGCGTCGCGCTTGAAGTAATCGCCGAAACTGAAATTCCCGAGCATCTCGAAGAACGTGTGGTGCCGGTACGTGCGGCCCACTTGCTCGAGATCGTTGTGCTTGCCGCCGGCGCGCACGCACTTCTGCGACGTCGTCGCGCGGCGCTCGGGCGGCGGTTGCTGGAGGCCGAGGAAGATGCGCTTGAACTGCACCATCCCGGCGTTCGTGAACAGCAGCGTTGGGTCGTCGCTGGGCACGAGCGACGAGCTCGGGAGCAGGGCGTGACCGTGCTGCCGGAAATACTCTAAAAAGCGTCTACGGATATCGGCGGCGGTCATCGTCGGCATATCCAACGAATATACCTGTTATTTCAGGACCGCTTCCACCGCCGCGCGAACAATGTCCGGGCTGTAGCCTCGCCTCGCGAGATACCCATAGAGTCGCCGTCGCCGAACCGGGCCTGGGAGATCCCCTAGTAGCGCGGCGCGCTTGCGCGCGACCGCCAGTGCGACCGCACTCTCATCGATCGCCTCATCGGCAAAGACTTCGCCAATGGCTTCGGCGGCGACATCGGCAGCGACGCCCTGGCGCCTCAGCTCCTGCTCGATCCGCCGCGCCGAGGTCCCCCGGCCACGTACGCGCGATCGCGTGACCGAGCGCGCATGCGCGGCATCGTCGAGGAGTCCGCGCGACTCGAGCGACTTGATGACGCGCTCGATGCGCTCGGCGGCGGCGCCATCGCGCCTGAGGCGGCGACGGATCTCGGCCGCCGAGCGAGATCGCGCGGCGAGGAGCCGGAGGGTCCGATCATAGAGCGCGCAGTCGGCGTCGGCCTCGGACAAGACGGCGGGATCGATCGTCGCGCCGACACTGAGATTGAGGCGCTCTATGTCGTCGAGCGAGACAATGCCGGCTGGTTGGCCATCGACGAGAATGGCGAGCCGGCCCTCGCGCCGGCCATCAGGAATAATCCCGGTGATCAACCCCATGCGCCCTTTGGGGGGTCCGGGGGGCGTAGTTGGGGTTTGCCCCCCGGAGGAGAACCGATGGCATTTGCGGCGCTAGCCGCAAATGCGGGCGTCGCGAAGCGACGCTGACCCTCGGCCTCTTTGCGAATGCAAAGAGGCCGAGGAGTGGCGCTTTGCACAGTACAGGGATCCGGGCCCTGTACTTCACAAAGCGTTAGCTCTCCTCGGCCCCCTTCTTGGCCGGACATAATCGGCAAATCAATCGTCCGTGGCCGCCTCGCCCGAATCGCCGGCGCCAACGAGATCTGCGCGTATACCGAGAATACCCTTGACCTTCTCTTCGATCTCGGTCATGAGCGTGGGGTTGTCCTTCAGGAACATCTTCGCGTTCTCGCGCCCCTGCCCGATCCGCTGGTTGCCGTAGCTATACCAAGCCCCCGACTTCTCGATGATGCCGCTCTCGGCGCCTATGTCGACGAGGAGGGACGTGTGGCTGATGCCCTCGGCGTACATGATGTCGAACTCGGCCTGCTTGAACGGCGGAGCGACCTTGTTCTTCACAACTTTCACGCGGACGTGAGAGCCGATGACTTCTTCTTTTTCCTTGACCGGGCCGATGCGGCGGATGTCGAGGCGAACCGAGGCGTAGAACTTGAGGGCTTTGCCGCCAGTCGTCGTCTCGGGATTGCCGAACATGACGCCGATCTTCTCGCGGAGCTGATTGATGAAGATCACGGCGCACTTCGATCGGGCAATCGCGCCGGTGAGCTTGCGCAGGGCCTGGCTCATGAGGCGCGCTTGCAAGCCCATGTGCGATTCGCCCATGTCGCCTTCGATCTCGGCCTTCGGCACGAGGGCGGCGACGGAGTCGATCACAATGACATCGACGGCACCTGAGCGAACCAGAATTTCGCAGATCTCGAGCGCTTGCTCACCGGTGTCCGGTTGCGAGATCAACAGATTTTCGATATCGACGCCGAGCTTCTTGGCATATTCGGTATCGAGCGCGTGCTCGGCGTCGATGTATGCGGCGACGCCGCCGGTGCGTTGCGAGTTCGCGACGACATGCAAACAGAGTGTCGTCTTGCCGCTCGACTCGGGACCGTAGATCTCGGTGATTCGGCCGCGAGGAATACCGCCGACGCCAATTGCCGCGTCGAGGTTGATTGCTCCGGTCGATATCGACTCGACGCGAACGCGTGGCGCATCGGGGCCCATCCGCATGATGGCGCCCTTTCCATGGTTCTTTTCGATCTGCGCGATGGCCAGGTTCAAAGCTTTCTTGCGATCGTCGTGCACAGTCGGCACCGCCATGTTCAACGCCCCAAGAGTTTGGTGGGAGCCCACGCCTGGCCGCGTGTGAGGGCTAAATCTACCCCTCGCATGCGGCTGCCAGTATACCCCGAACAAAATGCGAAGTCCACGGGCGAAAATCAACCATCAAGGTGGAAAACATATGCGTTTTCCACATGCAGAATTTTGACTGCCTCGCCAGTTATCCACACGGCAACGACATCGATCCTATACTCCATTCCCGACCGCCCGTAGCGCGCCAACCAGACGAGCGCCGAGCGGCGCAGCTGCTGGAGTTTGTAGAAGTCGACGGCACTGACCGGTCCGCCAAAGCTGAGGTCGGTTCGCGTTTTTACTTCGACGAACGCGACCGTCTTGCCCCGCTGGACTACGAGGTCCAGGTCCCTATGGCCGTTCTGGAACCGGTGCTCCAGCACCCGCCAGCCGCGCTGCCGGAGCCATTTCGCGGCGATCCGTTCGCCGAGTAGGCCGAGGGATTGGGATTGGGTGAGCACGTCGGGATATTGGCTGACCCGAGATCCGCCGCCGACATCTCTTTTGCTACGCCACCATCATTTCGGACCGCAAATGCGATCGAGATCCTCGAGGCCTGCGAGCACGTCGCGGGGTTTGGAGGCGTCGGGCGGACCGAGGACGCCCGCCATGTGGAGCTGGTCGATGATCCGCGCGGCGCGGCCGTAGCCGACTTTCAGGCGCCGCTGCAAGAGTGAGGTCGAGCCTTGTTGGTGTTGGATGCAGACCTCGGCCGCATCGCGGAAGAGCGGGTCGCGCTCCTGGGCGCCTGGGGCCTCGGCGCCCTCGGCGGTGTCGCGCTCGGCCTGTTCGCGCAGGCGGACGGTCTCGAAGATGTCGGGCTCGACGGATATGATCGGGGCCGGGGCGGCGTGCGACTTGTACCAGGCGAGCAGGTGCTCGGTGTCATCGCTCGAAATAAAGGCACCCTGCAGGCGCGCCGGCTCGGACTTACCCGGGGGAATGAAGAGCATGTCGCCGTTGCCGAGCAACGACTCGGCGCCGATGCCATCGATGATCGTGCGGCTGTCGACTTGGGACGCGACTCGGAAGGCGATGCGGCTGGGGAAATTGGCCTTGATCAGACCCGTGATCACGTTCACGCTCGGGCGCTGCGTCGCGAGGATCAGGTGCAGACCGATGGCTCTGGCCTTTTGCGCCAGCATCGCGAGGGGTGTTTCTATTTCCGCTTGGACCGTCATCATCAGGTCCGCCAATTCGTCGATCACGACGACGATATACGGAAGCAGGCCCTCCGTGTACGCGCGCTCCTCGAACGCGACGTCGGATTGCTTCGGGTGTTGCAACGGCGTCCCGGCTTCGACGCGGCGATTGAACTCCTGAACGTTGCGGCAACCATTTTCGGCGAGCAGCCGATAGCGGCGCTCCATCTCGATCTGTGCCCACTTCAAGACCTTCGCGGCATCGCGATTGTCCGTGACGACGTCCAGACGCTTGTGCGGGAGCGCGTTGTAGACGGACAGCTCGACCATCTTCGGGTCGACCATCAAGAAGCGCAGCGTCTTCGGCGTATGGCGATAGACGAGCGCGGTGATCAGCGTGTTGACGCAGACGGATTTGCCGGAGCCCGTGGCGCCCGCGATCAGGAGGTGCGGCATCTTCGCCAGGTCGGCGATCACCGGACGGCCCTCGAGATCCTTGCCGAGGGCGAGTGGGAGCGCTGCGCGCGCGGTCTGGAATTCTTTGGATTCGAGCAGCTCGCGGAGGGCGACGATGTCGGCGACCGGGTTTGGGACCTCGACTCCGACCGCACCCTTCCCTGGGATCGGCGCGACGATCCGAATGCTCGGCGCGCGCATCGCCAGCGCGAGATCGTTGGCAAGGCTCGCGATCTGGCGGACTTTGATGCCCGCGGCGGGAATGATCTCGAACTGCGTTACGACCGGACCCGTGGTGCGGCCGCCGAGATCACCCTCGACTCGGAACGTTTTCAGTGCTTCGAGCAACTTCGTGCCCATCGCATCCAGCTCGCGCTTGCCCAGCTCTACGTTTTTCTCTGGGGGGGGCGTCAGGAGATCTACCGGCGGCAGCTCCTCGAGCGCCGGGATGGGTGGCGGTGGCTCGGTTGGGTCTGCGGGCTCGATTACAGGGGGCGCGGCGGCGCCTTCGGCGCGCCGCGTACGGGCGCGCGTCTTCTTTGGGACCTCTGCGACGTCCGGTGCATTAATCGGGATACCAACTGGGGGGTCGATTCCCGGGAATTCGTCCGGATCCGGCTCCATGGCGGGGACCACCGGGCGCGGTGGACGGGGCGTCAATAGAACCCGAATGGGATTCCATTGCAGCGTCGCGGCGGTCAGGGCGCAACCGGCCAGGGCGACGACGATCCAGGATCCGACGGCGCCGAAGAACCCGCGCAGATAGAACGCCGCGAAGTTGCCCCACAGACCGGCGACATCGTCCGGCGACGGCGCGGCCGTCACCGTGGCCAGACCGAGGGCGATCGGGACCACGATAGCACTGCCGGCGAGAAAGACGAGCCAAGAGCGATCGGTCGTCTCCCGCATGCGGCCGAAGAGGCGCAACGCATGGATCGCCGGAATCATCGGCAGCCACAATGCGGCGGGGACACCGAAGAACGCCTGGAGATAGGCGCGACTGCAGGCGCCCACCGGGCCGAAGACGCCGTGAACGGCCCCGCAGCCGCGCATAGGCGTCGCCATCCACGGCGCAAACCCGTGGCCGCCGAACAACAGCGCGCCGCCTAGAAAAATCGCGAACAGCAGGAGCGCGATTCCTACCAGCTCGCGCCGGACATGCTCTGAAACGATGCTACCGCTCCCGATCAGGACCTAGCTTGGTAATTTGGCGGTCCTGATAGATCGGCACCACAGGGTACGCATCAATCATCGCCGCAACGACGAGATCGTCGGCGAACCCCGCCTCAGCCAGCGCGCGGCCGTGCTCCGAGTCGGAGAACACTCGCGCACGGTTGTCCTCGTACCGCGCATCGAGCAGGCCAGCCGCATAGGCACCATCGTTGATCGTCACGCCGGTCAGGTCCTTGGTGACCGCGCGCGCGAGCTTGCCGGCGCACACCGCGTCCTCCAGTGAGAAATGGCGGTCATGGCCCGCGCAAAGAATCGCGAGGTCGGTGCCTCCGCGGAGGGCGCTCCGTAACAGCGCGACCACCGGGGAGAAATTCACGTACGCGGCGACTACCGTGTCACGGGCTCCATTGATCGACATGAGGGCGGCGGTGCCGTTGGTCGTCGACAGGAGCACCGTCTTGCCTTCTACGGCTTCGCGCGTGAATTCCCGCGGGGAGTTCCCCAGGTCAAAGCCCGGGATCGTGTGCATCTTGCGCTCGCCCGCGAGCTTCACCTCGGATTTCGTGAAGGACTTGGATCGGACGATCATGTCCTCCGAGCTCTCGAACGGAATGACCGTCTTGGCGCCGTT
>Ga0210409_10004162_pt1 | contig 15729 bp, 15 predicted proteins | sample IncBWH17MmetaG_FD_161649 | JGI IMG/M metagenome (GOLD analysis project Ga0210409, IMG submission 161649) | Forest soil microbial communities from Barre Woods Harvard Forest LTER site, Petersham, Massachusetts, United States - Inc-BW-H-17-M | ecosystem: Environmental > Terrestrial > Soil >...
CCTTCGCCATCGTTGGATTTCCTTGGTGGCCTGGTTGGTTTGTCTTTTCGGGACCGGCTATCTGTTCTATACGGTGCCAAAGTCCTTCCTGCCCGTTGGCGACAGCTCGTTCATCCGCGGAGTTCTGGTTGCGCAAGAAGGCTCATCGCCGGATCAGATGCACGCCTATCAGGACGCGGCGGAGAAGATCATGCACGCCAATCCTGCAGTGGCGTCGACGTTCACGATGAGCGGAAACGGCCAGTTCCTGCCGGCGAATCAAGCGTTTTTGCTCGCGTTTTTGAAGGAGCCCTCTCAGCGGGCGCCCATCGCTCAAGTCGCGGGGCAACTGATGGGAGGGATCATGTCGACGGTGCCAGGAGCGCTGGCGTTTCTGCAGCCGAACCCGGTGCTGGAGATCAGTACCGGAGCAACGGCGAATGTGCAGGGAGAATTCGCGTATGCGCTGTCCGGGATTGACCCCGACCAAGTTTACGATTCAGCGAACAAATTGCTGGGGAAGATGCACGAGTATCCGGGCTTCCTGTTCGTGAACTCGGATCTTTTCAACCATACGCCGAACCTGCAAGTGGACATTCTGCGTGATCAGGCGAAACTCTACGGCGTTTCCGAGACGCGCATCCTGACACTGCTGCACGACGCATATTCGCAGAATTACAGCTACCTGATCAAAAAGACCACCGACCAGTATCAGGTGATTCTGGAGGTCGCTGACGAGCAGCGCGCCGACCCTCAGGATCTGAGCAAGCTGTACATCAAGAGTGACGATGGACAGCGCATGGTTCCGCTGAACGCGGTGACCAACTCGCACGCGTTGCTGGGACCGCAAGCGGTCAACCACATCAACCAATTCACCAGCGTCACGCTGTTCTTCAACATGAAACCCGGTTATACCGTCGGCCAAGCCACCGATTTTGTTGAGAAAAGCGCCAAGGAAATTCTTCCCCCGGATGTACGGGGAAGTCTGCAGGGGCAGGCACTGACGTTTCGCAACACTGCTTCGGATCTCGTGGTGTTGATGCTCGTTGCCATCTTTGTCATGTACGTAATTCTGGCAATTCTCTATGAGAGTTACCTGCACCCAATCACGGTGCTGTCTTCGTTGCCCGTGGCGCTGGTAGGCGGATTGCTCACCTTGTGGCTATTCAAGGCAGAAGCTTCGCTATACGCATACATCGGCATGTTCATGCTGATGGGCATTGTGAAAAAGAACGGCATCATGATCGTGGACTTTGCGGAGCAGCGGGTCCGGCAGGGAATCAAAGACGATCAAGCGATTCACGATGCCAGCATGGAACGCTTCCGTCCGATCATGATGACAACAATGGCGGCGCTATTGGGCGCTCTGCCCATCGCGCTCGGATATGGGGCGGACGGTTCGTCGCGGCGACCCCTTGGTCTCGTGGTGATCGGTGGCTTGATTGTGTCGCAGTTTGTGACCCTGTTCGTCACGCCAGCGATTTATCTGTACCTTGAGGAATTCCAGGAGAAGGTGCTGGACCGTTTTTCGTTCTTCCGCTCGACGCGGAAGCATTTCCCTCAAGTTCCCGCGCCGGGTCCGGCGTATGCGATGCAGGAGCGCAATGGAGACTAGGAATAGGAAAATGGCGATGTTCATACCTAGTCGTTCGGGGTTTTTGTTGAGCGCGTTGTTCTGTGGAGCTTGGCTTTGCCTGGAAGCGTGCTCGGTGGGACCAAACTACAAAAGGCCGGCTGTGACCGTCCCGGCCGCTTACCGCGGGGCGAGCGCGTCCGAACCGGCGACTACCGAGCCAACACCAGCGTCGGCGAATGCCAGGTCGCTGGGTGACGAGAAATGGTGGGACGTTTTCGAGGACAAGGAACTACAAGGCCTGATCCGCACGGCCCTGAAGAATAATTACGATGTGCGCATTGCGGCGGCGCGAGTCTTGGAAGCTCAGGCGCAACTTGGCATTACGCGAGCGGACCAGTTCCCGTCACTCGGTGTTGGAGGCAATGTCACGAGCGTAAGGAATCCCCAGATCGGACCTATTCCGAGCTATGAACTGACTCAGGGGCAAGTCACGGCGACCGCCGCCTGGAACCTGGATTTCTGGGGCAGGTACCGGAGAGCGACTGAATCGGCGCGCGCCACTCTTCTGGCGAATGAATGGGCGCAAAAAGAAGTCATGGCGACGCTGGTTGCCAGTGTTGCGAGCGACTATTTTGTACTTCGCCAGTTGGATCTGGAGTTGGAGATTTCCAAGAGCACCTTGGGTTCCCGCCAGGATTCCCTGGATTTGACCAAAACTCTGGAGCAACACGGAATCAACTCGTTGCTGGACGTGCGGCAGTCGGAGCAGTTGGTGTACACCGCTGCTGCAGAAGTACCTGACCTGGAGCGGCAGATTGCACAGGAGGAAAACGCCATCAGCATTCTGCTGGGAAACAACCCAGGGGATATTCCGCGCGGCTTGAAGCTGACCGAGGAACCTCATGCGCCCGAAGTGCCGGTGGGACTTCCGTCTGCGCTTTTGGAACGTCGTCCCGATATACGCCAAGCCGAGCAAAATCTGATTGCCGCCAATGCGCAGATCGGAGTGGCAAGGGCAGCGTACTTTCCGCAGATTTCATTGACGGGAACTGCAGGATACGAAAGCGCGGCGCTGACAAGTTTGTTTACCGGGCCGGCAGGACTCTGGACGTTGGCTGGAACACTGACACAGCCGATCTTCGAAGGAGGGCGGCTGAAGTCCGGGGTTCGTTTGGCTGAGGCGCAGCACGAACAATTGCTTCTGACCTACCAACAGACCATCCAGGGAGCTTTCCGCGACGTATCGAACGCGCTGGTGGCTTATCGCAAGAATCGTGAGTTCCGAATCCAGCAAGAGCACCTGGTGGATTCCGCTCAGGATGCGGCGCGACTGTCGCAAATACGTTTCAAAGCCGGGACAGCGGACTACCTTGAGGTTCTGACGAACGAAACAAACTCTTTTTCCGCGGAACTGGCCTTGGCGCAAGCGCAGGGAAATGAATTGAACGCCTTGGTTCAGCTGTATCAGGCTCTGGGCGGAGGTTGGGAGTAAAAAGGCTCCGAGAGAATCGCGATCAGCCAGCCCCATGGTCTACTTGCGTCCGAGTGGGTTGCTAGAATATTGAGTGCGGGTTTTTTGCGGTGTGTGGCGAAGATGACGAGATTCATGCCCGGACCAGGCTGTGAGCGAACGTCTATCGAGAATGCGCTGGTGCGCCTCATTGAGAAGTTCGAACAAGATCGTTCGCTGAACGAGCCACGGAATCTGCGTCAACGGTTCGAGGCACTCGACGACCTCGATGCCTACCTCTTGGATGGGCAAGCCATCAGAGCCGCTGTTCGTCACCGGGCGACGGCCATTTACGATGAGATGGAGTCCGTTAATCTCAGACTGTACGACGACATGCGTCGAGATATTCAGCGGGGCTCAGGCGCCCATAGGCTGCTTGGGTGGATGCCCGATTGGAATGCGGCAGCCAATCTCATGAATCGCAGCGGCTACGACTATCTGGACGAATTGGTCAGCGGAGCCTTGCAGTTAGAAGAGCCACCGGCTGAGGTCGTCCCGTTAAAGCGCGAAATGGTGTCTTATCAGCCGACGCCTGCGCGCCATATTTTTGATTTCATCGGCCGAGCAGCACTCACTGAACGGGATTCTCTGATTGATCTCGGTTCCGGGCTGGGGCATGTAACATTGATGGCCTCCATTTGCACAAGCGCTAACTGCACCGGGATCGAACTTGAGCCGGCCTATGTCGATTGTGCCCGGAAAAGCGCTCGCTCGCTAAACCTGAGTAATGCGAGGTTTATCCAGGGCGATGTTCGCGCGGCGGACTTGTCGCGCGGCACCGTGTTCTATTTGTATACGCCGTTTACCGGCGGCATCCTACGAGACGTGCTGAACTTGCTGCGAGACGAAGCCGTTCGGCGCGGGATTCGAATCTGCACGTTTGGCCCGTGCACGCGGGTCGTCGCCGAAGAGCAATGGTTACACGTCATTGGAGCGCTAGAAACTGACAGAATCGCGATATTCCGCTCTCGAGGTGAGCCGGTAGACTAAATGCACGAATGCTGATCCGACTGACGCTAACTTGACAGCAACCGCGGAGTCAATTCGCAGTTAAGAAAGCAGAGTAGTGCGAGCGCGTCGCTGTCAGGCGGGTTGCTGGTAGAGGCCGATCACGTTCCCTCCCGGATCGCGGAATCTGGCTGTGATCTCGGGCGCATCTGCTCCGATTGGCTTCACGATCTCGCCGCCATTCGCAACAATGGCGTCAACTGTGGCAGCCGCATTGTCCACCATGATGTAGACCATGAGCCCAGGATTGCCTTGAGGCGGCCTCCCCTTGACCCAAGTACCGCTCACCTCGTTGACCGCGTCATCAAACGAGATGCTGCCGTCGCCGCGTTTCCGAATGTTCCAGCCGAACACCTGTTTGTAAAACTCGGAGGAACGCGCAATGTCCGTGGCGGGCATCTCGATGTAACAGATCTTACCGTTTGCGAAAGTAGGGGGCATAAGTGCTCCTTCACTGCTTGTTAATCTGCGGCCAAGTCTTACAGGCAAAGCCGAAACCCTGGCCGGAGCTTTTCTTATTGCGCGAGCTGCAGCCAGCCAGTTCGCATGCGCCAGTGACGACCCCGACGGAGATGCTCGACGACAGCACGCTCAAGTGTGGTGCGCTGCGGCAGCGCGTTCAACTCTTTCGGGCGCTCGGAGCCGAAGACGAAATGAAGGACGGCCTCGTCGTTGTCGCGTGCCCCTGGAACGATCGTGAACCGCCGTTGAAAGGAAAGGATGTTCGAATCAGTCGGAAGATATTCGGCCAACTGTTCGTCGAGGATCCATGAGGTGCAGGTGGCAATCCGGGGCGGTCCATCGGGTTGAATGTTATGGAAGGAAGTCTGTATGCGATGCAACGATTCGCTGCACGCCTCTGATGTGAGCGGATCGGCAGCTGGAATGTGGAGGCTAAGCGCGGCCGCACCCTTTCTATGCCCCGGACCGAGTTGTGCCGCTGTTTCCGCGTCGTACCAGAAAAGGGGACCGGCGGCTTGAGGGTGTGTCAGGAGCCAGTACGGAGTGACCTCCACACGTCTGACCTGGTAAAGCCACGCGAAAAACCGCAGCCATTCCCAACCCGACAACTCAATTCCGGCCCGATGGTGCTTGTTTCGGTAGGCAGCCATCGCTGGTCCGACGTACGAAAGCGTTTCCCACGAGATATCGTCGGGTACACCGAATTCTGTGTGCCGCTGGCGAATTGCGGCGATACTGACCAGAATCAAATGGATGGGAAAGAGCCTGAGCTCTCCTGCCAGGACGGGAATAGGTTTCCAATCGGGCTGGTTCTCCCGGCTGGCCAGGTTGCGTACGAGTGCCGCATGGCTTCGTTCAAGCAGCCACCACGATTCAGGATTGCGCTCGGGGGATGGCATGGTTTCGAGCACCTCAGCGGCATCCTCCTTGGCAACGTCGAGTCGCGCAAGTAAAGCCGGGAGTGCATCGGTGTTTGGCGCCGGCAGATTGGCCGACGGGTGCGTTTCTTCCAGCTTGGCGAGCCAGACGCGGTGAACTTCGTCAAGGCCCAGCTTTGCCGCTACCTGCGTTGCATCCTTCATTCTGAATCTTTCCCGTGTTGCCATGCGGGTCTCGTAGATCGGTCCGAGAAAATCGAAATCACCTGACACGACTTATCCATGGGTCGCGACGTGCACAATAAAATGCGCGAATAGAACGATTGCGGACAGCACAATCCCTGCCGCCATGGATCTTCTCTTCCGCCGCAGCGCGAGCGCCGCCACGATGAAAATCGTCTCCGGTATCGCGATCACGGCCAGCCATTGGGCCCATGGCACTCGCCCGACGTCCCACGTGGGAAAGAGAAATAACGACAGGCGTACGAGGCCGAAAGCGGAGACGGCCAAGACGCCGACCGCAATGACCGCGCCTGACACCACTCCCGCTGCCTGTTTTCCGATGTTCTTCAGCTCCCCCTGTTGGACAAAGAGTTTCCCGAACCAGGTTTTCAATCCACGTGGCAGGCAATGTCTGAAGATGGCCGTCGTACTTCCGAGTGCCCAAAGCAAAGCCGCCCAGTCACTCTCAATGAAATCCAGTTCCCGCAGCATGGCATTTGCCCAGTCCTGGCTTTCGTCGGACGAGTGCCGAATCACAATACGCAACAGTTTTGAAGCAAGTCTGCGGACCGTGGACATTAACTTTTCACTCCGCTAAGAGCTGCGCGCGCCACGCGGCCAGTCGCACGCGAAAGCCGATGCTCCCGCGCGAATCGCAAACCATCGGCGGTAAGCCGGTACAGATGGCGAGGAGGCTTGCCGGCCTCAACTGTTTCCCACGAGGTTTCAAGCAGCCTGCGTTCCGCGAGACGCATAAGAATGGGATACAAGGTGCCGGACTTCAGTCCGGTGTTGCGGCTGATGTCGTAGCCGTATTTCCAGTCTTTTGGAGATTGGAGAAATGCTTCGAGCACCTCCAAGGTTTGTGGGGAGAGGCGAAGTTTCATGCAACTTAGTCTACATATATAGAGTTACGCTTGTCAACCGCAATTGACGATTCCCATTTCCCGGTACCTGCACTGAAGCGCGCGTGGTCGAAGATCCAACCCGGCTAGGCACTTGGCGCGGTACGCTCGGACGCCATTGGGAGACGGCTTGCGAGCGCGGGGGTCTTCTTCGTATCCATAAGTTTTCTGTGTTTCTTGCCCCATTTCGCCATGAGCGTGAGGACTGGCACAAGAGTCCGCCCATAAGCTGTAAGTCGATATTCCACACGCTGCCACTTTTGTCCGAAGGCTTTGCGAGAAATGATTTGGTCTTGTTCTAACTCCCGGAGCTGGTCGGTTAGCACCTTGGTCGTTGCCTCCGGCGTATGTCGATGCAATTGCCCGAAGCGCAGGGGCCCTAGTTTAAGTGCATTGACGACCATCGGCTTCCATTTGCCTTCGATTACATCAATTGCCGGCCGAACCGGGCAGTCTGACAGTCGCATGTCCAATCTCCGGCTACAAATTGTGCCCGCTGGACTCGACCGCTCGCGGGTGTGAAATAGAGTTGCACGAACGAAAGGATGGCGCAACCGGGCTCGGAGTATGAACCCTCAGTCCGAGCTTGATCATCTAAACAGTGACCAGCGACGGAACAGGTGGGAGAGGGCTATGCCGTTTAGCAAGCGGAAACTGGGAAATTCGCCACTGGAAATTGCCCCAATCGTGTTTGGCGGAAACGTGTTCGGGTGGACGGCAGACCAAGCAACATCGTTCCACTTACTGGATGCTTTCGTTGCGGCGGGATTCAACGCTGTGGATACTGCCGACGTTTATTCCAAATGGGTGCCAGGAAATAGAGGTGGGGAGTCCGAAACGATCATCGGCAAATGGCTGAACAGCAGCAAGAACCGCCAGCAAGTGATCATCGCAACTAAAGTTGCATCGGAAATGGGGCCAGGAAAGAAAGGACTGTGCAAAGGCTACATTCTGGCCGCAGTGGAGGATTCGCTGCGGCGCTTGCAGACCGACTACATCGATTTATATCAGTCGCATATCGATGACGCAGCTACGCCGCTGGAGGAAACGCTCGAAGCGTACGCCCAGCTAATGCAGCAGGGAAAAGTGCGCGCGATTGGGGCATCGAACTACAGTGCCAAGAGGCTGAGGGAAGCACTGCAGATCAGTAAGAAAAAGAGTCTGCCGCGCTACGAGAGTCTCCAGCCGCTCTACAACCTTTACGAGCGGGCTGAGTTCGAAGCGGAACTGGCACCTCTTTGCCTTCACGAAAATATCGGCGTGATTCCTTACTTTTCATTGGCCAGCGGATTTCTTACGGGTAAGTACCGCTCCGAAGCGGATCTGGCCAATCGTGCGAGAGGCAGCTTCGTTAAGAAGTATCTGAACGAACGCGGTTTCAGAATCCTGGGCGCGCTCGATGACGTGGCAAAGACTCACGGGTCGACGCCAACCCAAGTGGCCCTCGCCTGGCTGATGGCGCAGCCGAGCATTACCGCGCCGATTGCCAGCGCGACAAATCTCGATCAGCTCCATGAGCTGCTCGCCGCCGCGGAACTGAAGCTGGATCCCGAATCACTCGAGAAACTCAACCAGGTCAGCGCGTATGCCGCAGGTACGGGTCGCGCCAACTGACCTCGGCATGCTGGAGTCGAGGGCTGCCACCGATGCAATGCTGGGAGGGTCGCTCGGTGTCACTGCTTGGACGCGAGAAGGTCCTTAGCCGATTGACCGACGGTCGGAGTCGTATTCATGCTTTGGACCAATTTCAATCCTCGTTTGGTCTTTTCCCAAACGGTCGGCTGTGGGCCTACTTGGCGCCGTAGTACCTCTATGCCGATGCACGGAAGGGTAGAACGGGCTCGCGTTTCGAGAGAACGCCGCTATAATCACGGATCCCATAGTTTGCCCCCAACTTAACCAGCCGCTGTGCTGTTGACGCGATGGTCCAAATGCATCCGTAGTTGCTCGGAACACTCAGCGTCTGCGCCGCGCCTGCGACAACGCCGATAAGATTCTGCGCGCCCTCGATCTGCTCCACATAGTTACCGCTTGTTGGGGAACAAGGAGAAGCCGGTCGATGGTTGCTGATCCGTAAAATTGATGACAACCAGACTGCGCCAGAGGACTCACGGCGTCGCCCTCAAATTCGATTTCGTAGGGAGCCCCTTCCTGCAAGTCAGCGAACTCGAGTGCGTTGTGAATATGCTTCAAGTGCATGTGTTCTTGCATTGCCCGCGCAAACAGCTGCTGTTCGTGGGGAAGTTCAGCCACCATGTCGGCCTTTGCCGTCTCGTAGGTGAGCTTATGAAGTTTCCCGTCAATTTGCGGAGTTTCGCTAGTTCGTCGCCGTCCATTTCTCTACTCCTCGTGTACAACACACCGCTTACTTCTATCATGTACCCGGTGTGTCCAGCCTTAACCGCGGACCGCCGTAGTTAGTTCGAGGAGACTTTTTTCGGTAGCAGCCCGTCTTTCTCCATCTGCTTTGGAACTTCTTTGACAAGGCCATCGGCGATTTTCTTCGCCGACTTCGGATTGAACGACTTGCTGACGCCGTTCCACACCAGGTCACCGTCTGGCTTGCTTGTGGCGTAGACGTTGGTCTCGACGCTAACGGTCGTGTCTTCCCGCGTATATCCCGGATCGTAGACCATGGGATACACAGCGCCCAAGTAACCGTAGAAAGAGTAGTAGTACGGGTACGGGGCAATATAGGTCGAACTCGGGACAATCGTCACTTTCTTATCGACGTTCAGCAGACGCGAGACAACAATAGCGTCAATGTGATTGTCGCGGATCTGCCCACGTAAGTAGTCGAGGTCAAGTTTCACGTTAGGGTCCGGGCGCAACAGGATGTGGTTGCCAGGAATGGTCTCGATGCCTGCACGCGCAATCTGGGCGGCCATTTCATCTTCGAAGTCGGCGCGCACCTCCGGGTTTTGAGCGACGCCGATGACCAGGATTTTGTGGAACGTCTGTCCTTCGTAATTTGGGTTGAACCAACTCGTGATCATCTTGACGGACTTGCCGCTACTGGTAGTGAGAACAGCCAACAAAAAGAAGAAAAGAAGCGCGGAGCGAAAGACCTGACGACTAGTGAAATATGGAAATGTCATAGATTCATCTTGCTGAACCGAATCGCGCTTAGCAAGTGATTCCGTGCGGCACAAAAGTCGCCCTCGAACAGATTCGGAAGCAGTAAGGGATGGAATTCCGGCTGCACCCGCATTAGCCGACGCTGCCTATAGCGACAATTATGATTTTCGAGAAGGCATCACGGAGCCGGGCTTTGCGGTACGTGGTTGGCGTTCGGGAACGTACGACCATCTGGGAACCGGGAGAGCCCCCGCTACCCCCGAAACAACAGAAAGGGAAGGGGCGCCCCGGCACGCGAGCGAGACTACGAAGAACTCCAGCAAGAACTGGGACTGGGACATTACGAAGGTCACGGCTGGCGAGGACTTCATCATCATGCCACGGAGCTAGGCACCTCGAAACTTCCGTCCGAGTTCAAACCCCGCGGCTCCCCGCGCCCGCGCCGAAGGTCATAATCCCTATTCGATCGCAACAATACGCATTCAGCTCGCCAGGTATCTTCTACAGCGACTCCCTTGCTGCCCCATTTGCGGTGCACGGCGCCGCTGATTATTTATAACACAGTAGTACTAGTAAGAAGATGCCCGGTAACAGTTCTGGTTGAGAGCGGGTGGGCCACAAAGACCCTCTCGACGGTACACATGATTTTTTCCAAATGACGCGCCTCAGGTTACCAAGGCGGCGTAGAATACAATACCGAGGGGCCGATTCGACGCGGTCGAATGGCAGGCTCTGGAGCGAATCCATGCGGTTCTCTCGTTGTCATCTCCGGAGTACATTCAGTTGTGCTGCGATGTTCACCGCCGTCGCGCTTACTGGCTGTGGGGATTCCTGTTTTGTCGGCTTTTCCAATAATGGCAACGGTGGTCTCATCGTAAAAGTGGCAAATCCGCCGCCCAGCTGTTCGCTTTCTCAGGTCCACGGCGCAATGAGTGTGGTTGCGCTCAAATCCTCACTCTGTGAGACCTGTACGGCTGCCACCCGCGTGGAACATATTTTTGTGACCTTGCGAGGCATTCAACTTCGGCTTGGCGCCAGCGAAGATGCAGGTTCTCCCAATTGGCTCGAACTCGCGCCCCACCTTGCAAAGGAACCCCGTCAAATTGACCTAATGGGTAACTCTATGCCCCTAATTCTGGCAGAAAGTGCGAACGTTCCTGCGGGAAGCTATCGCGAAGTCCGCCTACAATTTTTCGATGGCTCCCCCGCAAGCGCCGAAGAATTTCCCACCGTGAATGTATGCGGAGGGACGCGATGGAATTGCATCCTCATGGCTGATGGACACGTCGAGCCGCTACGCTTGCCCGGTGACGCGCCGGAGCTTCTCATTCCTTCCCAGAGTATTGAGGACGACTCAGTTGTGGTTTTGCCAGACGCCAGGGTGGACCTGCAGCTTAGCTTGGAGCCACATCGGGGCCCCTATATTTCCAGCAGCGAAGGATGGAGGCTGCAGAGCACTCTCGTGGGGCGAGCCACAGTCGTGCGGCAACGTTCTCTTGAGGCAGAAAACTCTACTCCCGATTGAGGTTTCCCAGCAGGTATCAGCTGCACGAATGGCAAATGCTTGGTAACGCCGTTATCCGACAAAAGGTACTAGCAGCAACTTCTCCGGCAATGCGGGCGGTCTCAATGGGTTGACGCCAACACTAAGCTCCCAGTCTACTTGCAGGAAATCTCAAAGGCTAAATTGGTTCGCGAGCGTTGAAACAAACGGAAAACTAGCTTGGTTAGCTTCGGAGTGAGTACAGCCTGACTGATCGGTTCTCTAGTAGAGAAAGTATCGTCAGATCAATTAATTAGATGGTATTGCAACGACCAGTTGTGCTTCGCAGCGCTTATCGGAAAAGTTCTGATTAGGAGTCAGACAAAGATGCTTCTGTCACCCGAGACGTTCCAAGACGGAAGATGGAGGTGATCACAATTCGTACAGCGACGCAGCCAATCGTTTCAGGCCACGATCGCGCGCGATGATGTCGAGGTGAAGTGATGTCCAATCTGCCAGCAAGAGGGCCTCACTTCCCTGGCCATCATAAGTCTTCAGGTAGGCGCGGCATGAATCGCAATAATCGATACGAAGACCGCCCTCTCCCTCGATGGCCAGGGCGGCGAGCCGGTGATCGTCCCCGCTCTCGCAGAACGGGCACCCGGTACGCCGGTATCGCCAGCGCGTGCCGCAACAACCGCAAGAGAGGAGCCGTAGACGGCCCGGATCGGTGCCCGTTAACTGGGCCATGGCAGGAGCCGATCCGCAAGTGGGGCAGTAGCTACAAAGCCAGTGTTCCTCGTCGCGCCAACATCCGAACGCATCCATCAGTGGGCGGAGGTATCGGGCCAGTGCAGTCCACCCTAAGTATCGAAGCAGACCCGGATGCGCCGGCTTGTAATCCTCGCTATTGAGTAACCAAGCGACCACGCGATGGGGCGCATTCAATTCGCTGCGCAATTGAGTGTCCAAAACTCGGCACTCCACGGCCAATTTTTCTGGCAGTGGCTTTGAAGCCAGACTCTCAACCAGCGATACAACGATCGGCTCCGCGGGATCCAGGTCGATTGCGTGGGAGCTGCGCAGTAGAGGGATTCCGGCCTGATAGTCACCCACATAGTTCTTAAAGTTTGGAACTTGGGCGCTGGCGATTGGGACGCCGTCTGCAGCCGCCGCGACTTGTTCCTGAAAGTCCGCGATGGAACGTAAGTAGGGATGTTTCGATAGCCAAACATCTTGAGTCATTGAACCAATGTCCTATCTCTGTCTCGTATCCAACTTGGGTAGTAGCGGCATGATTCGCGCGCCGAGCCCGAAAAGGAAGATGGTGGCGGCGATGAGACCAACAGAGATGCCCCATTCGAAAACGGACGGACTGTAGAACTCTGGCGCGATCTGAGGCATTGGTCCTTTTAAGTCCATGGCCAACAACACTACATTCACCCGGTTGAAAACCACACCTAAAGTGGCGAGAAGCGTGCCGAGAAAGAGCACCGCGGGGCGGGCGCGCAACGATGTTCGGCCAAGTAAGACCAGAGGAAGAATACCGCCGAGTAAGAGTTCAGCCGCGAAAAGGACGCCCAGTCTTCCAGAAAAAGCATCGGCGAACCGGCCTCGAACGGCCATATCGACCAGCCGAAAGGCCCAATAGATCGAGAGCGACCAAAAGGAGATCTTGGCCATTGACGCCAGCTGCATGATCTGGAGCTGCCGTCCCCACGCTTTCGCCATCCAAATCTCAATCAGAACGACCAGAGACGTGCCGGCTGCAATAGAAGACAAGAAGAAAGAGACAGGAAGTACAGGAGACCACCACTGAGGAGCAAGCTTGTCCGGCATCAGCAGGAACAACGAACCTAGCGAACTCTGGTGCATCGTCGAGAACGTTACTGCGGCGATGGCCAGCATGATCGGCTCAGATTTTTTGTTCCTGGCTCGGAACGCCCAAGCAAGAAAGGAAAACAGGACCGCTGTCGCCAAAGCGTAAGCTAGTTGGCGGGAGAGCAGGTAGACAAACAATGAAAGTGCACCAGCGACGTAAGCGCCGGACCATCGCTGCCATATATCCTTCGCCTTCTGCAGTCCCCATCGCTCAAATGGCACCGGCAGGAACTCTAAAAGCAGAATCGTCACATATAGGCCGACACACCAAGACACCTCGAACATAGCCGAGAGCTCAGGAGACTGCAGGCCAAGCTGATAGAAGTGCCACGGCAAGCCAAGGTCAGCGATCAGCGTGACTGTAACAAACGAGTAACTCAACAGGCCCATAAGCACGGCCGAACGGCCCATAGAGTAAAGGTCCTTACGTTGGAAGACATAGATGATGCCGGCAGTCGCGAACGCGCCGGCAGCCACTGCGATCCACACCAAATCGAAGAGGATCCAGAGCCCCCAGGCGTAAGTGTTAGAAAGATGTGTGCTACCGCCCAAGCCCAAGGCGAAGCGGGCAACGAGCGAAATCAAGCCGAACGCTATGAGGCCAAGAAGAATCCAGTTGAACGGAGTCAGCAGCTTTTGCCGGAGAGGCTCGAACTCCGGGTGAGGGCCGACAGCATCAGTGGGTGCTGCACCCGGCCCATTAGCCATTGCGAAGGCCCTGCGTTTCAAGAAGGCGTACGTGCCCCCCAACAACGCGCCCAAAGCCAGAACCGCAGGCGGAACCGAGTGTATCGCTACTTTGGAAAATGACGGATACGCCTTGGTACCAACTTCGGGAAAACCGAGCTTAATGAAAGGCACCGAAGATAGATACAACACGCTGGTGCCACCCGCCTCTTTTTCTCCGTATATATGGTCAACATACTTCTCAGGATGGCTCGAAATACGATTGTGCGCCTCCTGAAGCAGGTCTTCCCGAGTTCCGAAACGAAGACAGTCAGCCGGGCAGGCCTTTACGCAAGCCGGGGTCACAATATTTTCGCGGTATCGTTTGCTGTCCTCCTCCGTGAGAGCCTGCCCATTGCGGGCCAAAGGTGTGGGTTGATCGGCGCGGTCGGCGCAGTGAGTACATTTCTGAATCTTGGGAGCGAGAGAGTCCCATTCCGCGGTCGGCACGCCCCAAGGGCAGGCCCAAACGCAGTAGCGACAGCCGATGCATTTATCTGCATCGTAGGTTACGGGGCCATCGGGTTGACTGGTCAGGGCTGTTGTCGGGCAAGCCGAGGCGCATGCCGGCTCCAGGCAGTGCAGACAGCGCCGCATTGTGAAGAGGTAATGCAACCCACTGGGCGCCTCCGGATCGGGTATTTCGTGAAACGTGATCAATGTAAGGGTCTTAGCACTGAGCGTGGCGGGATTCTGAAAACCCAAGTTGAAATCCAGCTGAGTTTGTTCCCCCTCGCGATCGTTCCACTGCTTGCAGGCAACCTGGCACGCCCGGCAGCCGATGCAGTTGGTGATGTCGATCAGCGTCGACCTGATCGGACCCGCGACTGCGTTCGTCATGTGCGTCTCCCCTGGGGTCCGTATCTCGCGGCCGGGCGGCCGGCTCTGACCACGTTGACGAGGCACGCCTTGGTCTCCTGGGTCCCCGCTCCGGGATCCGCGGCGTCGATCGTGATGTGGTTGACGCTCGGGGCGGTCGACAGCCCCTGGTATCCCCAGTTGTACGGCATCCAGACGACGGTAACCTGGTGATCACCGATTTTCAGCGCCTTCATGCGGGGCGTGACGAGAGCCCTGACCTCGAGCTCACCGCGCGCCGACGAGACCCGGACCCAGTCCCCCGATTTCACCTCGAGCTTCTGGGCGAGGGCGACTGGCATTTCCAGCACCGGTTCGGGGACGAGCTCGTTGAGCCAAGGGATGTTCCGAGTCGTCGAGCCGCCGCACCAGTGTTCGGCGACCGTCGACGTCATCAGCACGTAGGGGTACTTGTCGACGGTGCCGATGGGCTGATGCGTCGCGACGCGCGGATACTTGAGCATCGGGTTGCTCTTCACGTGCGGGTGAAGGATGTTTTCCACCGGGCTCTCGACGGGCTCGTACATCTCTGGCAGCGGACCGTCCTTCGGTACGTAGGCCACGTCGCGCGGATACCCCGGATGCTTCTCGTCCGGGTCCGAGTAGACGGCCGCGAACAGGCGCCCGACACCCTCCGCGCCCTGGTGGAAGGCCCGCTGGCCGTTCGGCGTGGCCGGTCCGTCGGTCAGGACGGGGACGTCCGGTACGTCATATCCCGTCCAGCGCTTAGCCTGCTCGTCCCACCACACGATGGGTTTCGAGCCCGGATAGGGCTTGCCTTTCCGGTCGCACGACGCCCGGTTGTAGAGGATGCGCATGTTGTTGGGCCAGGTCCACCCGAAACCCGGATAGAGGCCGAGGCCTCCGGGATCGGTTTGCGAGTCGCGGCGCTTCGAGAGGTTCTCGCCGTTGGCGAAGACGCCCGCGTAGATCCACGCGCCGGACGACGTGGAACCGTCGGCTCGAAGATCGCTGACCTTGCGGACGAGATCGCCCGCCTTTAGGCCGGTCTCCGGGTTGTCGCGCAGGGCGTACCCGTTGATCTCGCGCAGGACGTCCTCGGCCGTGGTGTAGGTCCAGGAGGCCTTCCGGATGATCTCGTCCCTCAGCTCCTTCGAGTCCTTTACCAGATCGCGCACCGTGCGGAAGACGAGGTCCACGAT
>Ga0210409_10004163_pt1 | contig 15728 bp, 8 predicted proteins | sample IncBWH17MmetaG_FD_161649 | JGI IMG/M metagenome (GOLD analysis project Ga0210409, IMG submission 161649) | Forest soil microbial communities from Barre Woods Harvard Forest LTER site, Petersham, Massachusetts, United States - Inc-BW-H-17-M | ecosystem: Environmental > Terrestrial > Soil >...
AGGGCGATTTCGGCCTTAGGGCAGGGACTTTATCCATTAAATTCAAGTTTTTGCGCCCTCCGGCTTGCGGATTTTGCGGAGTTCCGTTAACGTTTACGGTTCCGGAGGCAGGGTGCTCAACTGCCTCCTGAGATTTGCTGGCTGTACATGGCCGGCCCCGACGCAGGCCTAAAAATGGGAAAGCCTCCAGCCACTCTCGGCGACATTGCGAAGTCGCTGAGCACGTCCATCGGCACCGTTCACCGCGCGCTCCACGACCATCCCGGAGTAAGCCCAGCGACCAAGGCCAGAGTTTTGCAGATGGCGAGGAACCTGGGCTACCGGCCGAACTTGGCGGCAAGGTACCTGTCTTCGAAAAAGACGCTGCGAATCTCAGTGAATACGCTCCAGGGTACAACCTCGTTCTGGGATGAAGTGCGCGCGGGGATTCGAGAAGAAGCTGCGGGCATCCTTCTTGAAAATGTCGAAGTGGAATTTCGCACATCTCCCAGCCTCGGAGAGGGCGAAGAGGAGGCTCTAGAGGCAGCTATCGCGGCGCAGGTTGACGGCATCATTACGTTTCCGAGCCGCCCGGAAACTTTGCGGTCATGGATCCGCCGTGCCTCGCGCTCGCATATTCCGGTAGTGTGCGTCGCGACAGATGCGCCCAACAGCGGGAGATTGGGAATCGTCGCGATCGACACATTGGCCAGCGGTGCCATCGCCGCCGATCTCATGGGAAGGTTCCTGGGCGGGCGGACCGGGTCGGTCGGCATCACGGTATTCGACATGGGGATTACCGAGCATGCCGAGAAATACGGAGCCTTCGAATCCACGCTGAAATCGTTTTATCCCCATCTGGAGCTGCTTAGGCCGATTGAAGATCACGATGTGGAACGTGAAGCGTATCGCAAATGTCGCAAGCTGTTTGAAGAGCGGACTGACCTCACCGGAATTTATGTGACCACCGAGGCGTCGATACCCATGCTGAACGCGGCTTGCGACGCGAAGGTGCTCGATCGGCTTACGGTCATCACCACGGATTTGTTCTCCGATCTCGTCCCCTACATACGTTCGGGCGCGGTGGCGGCCACGATTTACCAACGCCCGCGAGCGCAGGGGCAGATGGCTCTCCGGCTGCTGCATGAGTTCCTCGCCGAGGGCGGACGGCGGTCGAATCAAGTTTCGCTGGCTCCCCACCTGGTGATGCGGGGGAATCTGGATTTCTTCTTGAGCCGGCAATCGCAGGAATCCGCAAGCAAGAATGGGCAAAACGGACAGGAATCTCGCAGGTTGGTGCAGGATCTCGCTTAGCCAAGCCAGTTGAATCAAGCCAACGAAAGGTCAGATGGAATCATGGCTTATTTAGGCATCGATGTGGGCACGGGGGGAACGCGGGCGCTGGTGATTGATGCGCAGGGAAACGTTGTGGCTTCGGCATCGGCGGAGCATCAGCACTTTGCCAGCCCGAAGCCCGGCTGGGCCGAGCAGGATCCGAGGGATTGGTGGCAGGCGTGTGGGGCGGCGGTGCGGAAGGCGCTCGAAACCTCCGGGATTCGCGCGGAAGATATTGAGTGCGTGGGATTCTCCGGGCAGATGCATGGGGCAGTGCTGCTCGATGCTTCGGATGAAGTGGTGCGGCCGGCACTGATCTGGTGCGATCAGCGCAGTGAGCCTCAGTCCGTGGAACTGGAGAAGCTCTTTGGGCGTGAGGCGCTGATTCGGCTCACCTGCAATCCTCCGCTGACAAATTTCACGTTGACCAAGTTTCTCTGGGTGCGCGAAAACGAGCCCCAAGCATGGGCGCGTGTGGCGCACGTCATGCTGCCGAAAGATTACGTGCGTTTTCGTTTAACTGGGGAACGCGCTATCGATATGGCGGATGCGTCGGGCACGCTGCTGCTGGACGTGGCGAACCGGCGATGGTCGAAGGAAGTGCTGGCCAAGACCGGTATTCATGAGAGTTTGCTGCCAGCGCTGTTCGAATCGCCGGAGGTGTGCGGCAAGGTTTCTGCTGCCGGCGCAGAAGCTACCGGGCTGCGCGCCGGGACGCCAGTGGTCGCGGGGGCGGGGGATCAGGCTGCAGGCGCCGTGGGCATGGGCATCGCGCGTGTTGGTGCAGTGAGCGCCACGATTGGAACTTCGGGAGTGGTGTTTGCTTCGACCGATCGTCCGGCGATGGACCCAGCGGGACGGCTACACACGTTCTGCCATGCGATTCCGGGACGGTGGCACGTGATGGGCGTGACTCAGGCGGCGGGACTGTCGCTACGCTGGTATCGCGACAACTTCGGCGCAGCGTCGCCGGGAATGCAGAAGAAGGACGGACGTGATCCCTACGACGTATTTGCCGAGGAAGCCGCTGCTGCGCCCGCAGGATCGGAGGGGGCGCTGTGGGCGCCGTATCTGATGGGCGAGCGCACGCCGCATCTGGATCCCAATGCGCGAGCCGCCTTGGTCGGCTTGACGGCTTCGCACACGCGGGCGCACGTGATTCGCGCGATTCTGGAAGGCGTGGCCTTCAGTTTGAAAGATTCCTTCACCATCTTCGAGGAGATGAAGATTCCGGTGACCTCGATTCGGTTGGGCGGTGGCGGTGCACGCTCGCCGTTGTGGCGGCAGATTCAGGCTGATGTTTACGGGCGCGAGGTGGAGATCGTCGCCGCGGAAGAAGGTGCGGCGTATGGAGCGGCGATTCTGGCGGGCACGGGAGCGGGGGCGTGGTCGTCGGTAGAGCAGGCATGCGATGCGCTTGTGCGGGTGGCGAAGCGGATTACGCCGAATCCAAAAGACTCGGCGACGATGCAGAGTGTGTATTGGAGTTACCGGAAGATCTATCCGGCGCTGCGGGGGGTTACATAGCGCTGAGGCGCTTGCGAGGGATAACAGATTTCCTCCGACCTTAGTAGTAAGTCAGCTTCCGGCGAATAACCGTGCCGGGGCGAAACGCTTCGTCCAGCTGAGATCGGCCGACAATGGTCTGTTCGGTCCAATTGCCATATTGATCGTACTGATAGGTGTATTGTGTTTCGGAGGTCATGGGTGGTGGTGCAGGTTTAGGCTGCCCAGAGGGAATGAAAGCTCCGGCTTCGGTGAGGCTGTATTGCCTGCCTGCCTCCGGACTCATGGTCGTCGTTTCACGCTCCGAAGCCTTGTCGCCGTGGTCGTTATACGTTGTGACCGTCACTTGCTCGCCCAAGACTCCGCCACTAATGCGCTGTTCTATCACGCGGCCTTGAGCGTCATAGGAGTAGAAGATCGATCTGTTTTGCGCTCCAGCCATAAGAGCGCCCACGGACTTGAGTTGCTCTGGATTGAGCTTTGACCTGATTTCTTCCGGAAGCGTTAGCATCTGCGGTGCATCCGAGGCCTGTTCCTCGGCGATGATGCGACCTTCCGCATCGAACTTGCGCACGATGTGGCCGACGAGATTTCCCTCGGCATCGTAGAACTGCGCCCCCGTCGCCACTCCCTGTCCGTTGTACAACGTGGTGGCCTTACCGCCAGAGGTAGGCCCAAACCCCAACTCGGTTCCTTCCCAACCTCCTGCGTAGGCCGTGTTTGGAGCCACAGGCTGGGGATTGAACCTTTCTGTAGCGGACTTGCGCCCCTTCTCGTCGTACTGGTAGCTGATCTCGATCCTGTCACCCGACTTCACTCCGACCAGCCTTCGTGCGTCGTCATACAGGTAAGTCGTATCAGAATTGTCGGTGGATACTGCGTTGCCGGAAACGGTTTTGAGGAGACGTCCGTCGGAGTGATACGTGTAGCTCGTTACCCATTCCGAGCCGTCAGTGTTTTTGGTTCGGTCTTCCAGAATCCTGCCACCGGGCGAGTACTTCTTGGTCGTCGTGAGCACCCGCTCGCCGTCGGGAAGCGACAAGGTCGTTTCGTCGATCATTGTCTTGACAGGCCCCCGCAGGCCGGATTTGTCACGGTCAGACATCGAAGCACTTGTTTGGGGCGATTGTTGCGCAACAGCAAACCACAGAGGTGAAGCTGCCAATATAAGAATGGCAGCGAAGGAGAGCCGGAAATGCATTTACAGGCTCCTTGAAAAGAGAATCAATTCTACTCGTCTGCTGTGAGATCTGCAGCAACCGGATTCAGATTGAGGTTCGCCGAGCAGTGAACGGCTAAACGCGCCTGACGTTAGATCTGTGTGTCTACCTCGCTGGTTCCTTCATTGCGACGACCTGGTCCCCTGCAACATCCTTCATCGTCTGCACAATTCCTGCCGGCCAGTGAATCTCCACCAGATCCACTGACGCATTTGCCCCAAGGCCGAAATGTACCGGTCCCGCGCTTGACGACGCATATCCGCAACTGGTCGTCATGTGGTTGTATTGGGCGCCGGATTTTGTGACCACTTTGATTCGTGCGCCTATGCCGTCACGGTTGCTCTTCGTTCCCTGCAGCTTGAATTCGATCCAGTGATTTGGGCCGGGACTCTGGTTCATCCAGATTTCAGCGGGAGCATTGATCGCGCTCACGACCACATCGAGCTTGCCATCGCCGTTCAAGTCTCCCACCGCCGATCCTCGATGACGCGCGGGAGGTTGTGCGGTCAGGCCGGCCTCCGCGGTCAAGGCGGCGAACTTCATCCCGCCGAGATTCCGGAACACCGTGTTCGGCTGCTCGATTACCAAGTTCGTCGAGGCAAGCGATTGCACGTGGCCGCGCGCGACGAAGATATCTTTCCATCCATCGTTGTCGAAGTCGGCGATGGTCGGTGAATATCCTGACATGGGAAGGCTTAGCTTCGTCATACCGCTTTCGCGCGTAACTTCTGTAAAGCTTCCTTTGCCGGTGTTCTTGTAAATGGGGAAGGTCTCTCCATCGAGCGCGACGATCACGATGTCGGGATAGCCGTCGTTATCGAGATCGCGGAAATCGACGCCCATGCCCGAGATGTAGACGCCATCTTCGCGCAGGGCGACATTCTCTTCGAAGCCGACTTCTTCGAACTTGCCGCCGCCTTGGCTCCGGTAGAAAGAATTCATCAGCTTGTCGTTGGGGATAATCAGGTCCATGCGGCCGGTGAGTTCTGAGTCGGCAGCAGCTATGCCCATACCTTTGCCGGGATGCTTGCGGAAACCCGCCTCTGCCGAGGCATCGCGAAAGGTCCCGTCGCCTTTGTTGATGAATAACTGGTTGGGCGTCGGCTTGTACATCTTGGGATGGCAGTAGTCGTTGTGACCGAAGCCAGCGCAGACAGGTTCGTTATTGAAATCCCATTTCAGATAGTTGATGACGACCAGATCGAGTAGCCCGTCGTTGTTGACGTCGATCCAGGCGGCGGCGACGGCCCACAGCGGGCCATACTCAGGGTCGGGCTTGTTGAGGCCGGCCTTGGCGGTAACGTCGGTGAACGTTCCGTCGCCGTTGTTGTGATAGAGCGTGTTGCGATAGACGCCGGCTACGAAGATGTCTTCATAGCCGTCGTTGTCGTAGTCGGCGATCGCGACGCCGGTGTCATAGCCTGTCCCTTTGAGGCCCGCCTTTTCCGTGACGTCGGTGAAGTGTCCTTTGCCGTCATTTTCGAAGAGGCGGTTGTAGTACTTGGGGGAATCCTTTTTCAGCGTCTTGAGGTCGGCGCCGTTGGTGAAGAAGATGTCGAGCTTGCCGTCGTTGTTGTAATCGAAGACGGCCACGCCGCCCGCCATCGTCTCGGGAGCGTGGTGCTCCGGGCTTTCGTTGCTGTCGAGTTTGAAATCGATAGGCTGGAAGGTGAAGCGGACGGGGCTGTCATACGCGCTTGCTTTAGGAGTGTCACCCGACTGAGTTTCGGGGTGCGCCACTACGAGAGCGCTCGCAAGTATCAGGAGAAATGAGGCCAGGAAACCGCGAATGATCATATCGGGCCGACATCTTTATTGAACCACAAAGAACACGAAAGACACGAAGGTGGCGATGGGATTTCCTTCGTGCACCTTCGTGTCCTGGTTGAAGCAGTTGCGTTCGATCTACTCGGGCAGTTTCTGTTCTCCTTGAATTGTTAAATGAGAATCCGCATGGGGCGCCGCAGTTCCCGGTTGTCCTCCGCCCACCGTGATGAGATAGTCTCCGGCACCGACGAGCCGGTCTCCAGCCTCGTTGACATAGCTGAGATCCCGCGGACCGAGCGTCAACTTCACATGTTGTTGCTCGCCGGCTTTGAGATGAACGCGCCTGAATCCGCGAAGGGCTTTCAGCGGCGCGCCCGCTACCTTCGGGAAGCTGATGTACAGCTCAGCCACTTCGTCACCGTCGCGCTTGCCCGTGTTCTTGATGTTCACTTCGACTTCCAGCGGACTGCCAGCCTGCAACTGTAGGTTCGATAGCTTCATACCGCTGTATTCGAAGGTGGTGTAGCTCAAGCCGTGGCCGAAGCCATACAGCGGCTCGCCTGTGAAGTAGCGATAGGTGCGGTTTTTCATGTTGTAGTCTTCGAAGTCGGGCAGTTGTTCGGTGCCTTTATAGAAAGTGACAGGCAGCCGTCCAGCAGGATTGTTGACTCCGGCTAGCGTTTCCGCGATCGCCGTCCCGCCTTCTTCTCCCGAATACCAGGCATCGAGAATGGCGTTGGCGTGATCGTTGGCCCAGTTCACCGCGAGTGCGCTGCCGTTCATCAGGACGACGACAAGAGGCTTGCCGGTTCCCTTGATAGCTCCGAGCAAGGCTTCCTCTTCCGAGGGAAGGTTGAGGCTGGTGCGGTCGCCGCCGCGGAATCCGGGGACTTCGACCTTCATCTCTTCACCCTCCAGCTTCGAGGTGATGCCGACCACAGCCACCACCACGTCGGCCTTCTGCGCGGCGGAAGTGGCTTCGACCAGCGGATCCTTTCCGACAGGCTGCCAGACCATCTTGATGCTGAATGCGCCTTTGAGGAATTCAACTTTCACCGGATATCGATGCCCTTTCGTCAGAGAAACGCTGGCTGTTTGGACGTTGGGATCGTGCAAGACCGGGTCATCGACAATTGCCTTGCCATCGAGCCACATGCGCTCGTTCGAGCCTGCCAGGCCGATCTGGTATGTGCCGGACTCGGTGGGAGTGAGGAATCCGGTCCAGCGCACCGAATACTCTTTCAGCCCCTCAGGAGCAGGGACCGCCTGCGGATCTGGGATGAAGGCGAACCTCTGCACATCGACGATCGGGTCAATACGCGTGACCTGCGGAGTTCCGGTCAGATCGCCGGCGAAATATTCTGCCTTCAGCCCGGGCTTTCCGTCTTCCGTTGTGAGTGCCGAAGTCGGAACGGGCGGCAATTCGCGCAGAAAATTCGTTCCCGGCTCGTACGTCACTTGAACTCCGCCGAATTGTTTGCGTATGCCTTCCAATGCAGTTACCGCATGCGAGGCTGTACCGCTGTAATTGCCATGAAGTACCTGAACGGATTCCGCCAGCGAACCAACCACAAGAATCTTTTTGGCGCTCGGTGCCAGCGGAAGTGCGCCGTCGTTTTTCAGCAGCGTCATCGACTCCCGCGCAATCTTCAGGGCTAACTGGCGATGCGGCGCGCTGTCGATTTCCGAGTCTGGAGTTTTGGCATAAGGAACCATCTCCGGAGGATCGAACATTCCCAGCCGCATACGGGCAGTGAACAGGCGGCGCAGGGAAGTGTCGAGATCGGCTTCGGTAAGCAAGCCCTGCTTCACGGCATCGACGAAAGGCTTGTAGTCGTGGTCATCCTTGGTGATGGTGAAGAAATCGGCGCACTCGTTGTCCATGCCGGTCTTGATCGCCGCCGCTGCGGCTTCGGCCTGGCTCTTGACGAAGTGGTGGCCCTGGAAGATGTCGACAATGGCATCACAATCGGAGACCACATAGCCGTTAAACTTCCACGCCCCGCGAAGCGTGTCTTTTAACAGAAATGTATTGGCGCACGCGGGCTGACCGTTGACGCGGTTATACGCGCACATAATGGACTCGGCCTTCCCCTCGGTTACGGTCGCGCGGAACGCCGGCAGATACGTGTCTTCCATGTCATGTTTTGAGACCTGGACATCGATGGTGTGCCTCGTCGGTTCTGGACCGCTGTGTACCGCGTAGTGTTTCGGCGTGGAGATCACGCGGAAGTATTTGGGATCATCACCCTGCAATCCGGTCACAAAGGCCACGCCCATCCTTCCCGTCAGGAAAGGATCCTCGCCGTAGGTTTCCTGGCCGCGTCCCCAGCGAGGGTCGCGAAAAATATTTATGTTGGGGGACCAGAAGTCGAGGCCCTCCATAATGTCGCGGCGTCCCGCGCGTACAGCCTGGTTATGTTTGGCCCGGGCTTCGGTGCCGATCACGATTGCCATCTCGTGGATAAGGGGATCGTCAAAGGTGGCGGCCAGCCCAACGGGCTCGGGAAAAACGGTGGCGGTACCAGCATTGGCAACACCATGCAGGGCCTCACTCCACCAGTCGTAAGCGGGTACCTGCAGGTCGGGAATGGCCCGTGCCTGGTTCACTAATTGTTGGGCTTTCTGCTCCAGAGTCATACGTTTGATGAGGTCGTCGACCCGGGCATCGATGGGTTGGGAAGGGTCCAAATAAAGGGGCTTAGCGTTGGTTTGAGCAGCGCAAGGAATGACGATAAGAAGGGCGGAAAGGGCTAAAATCATGGTCCGAAAATGACTTTCCATAGGTGATCCTCCGGCGTACCCGAAGCCTAGCCGGGGCGTGCGGGCGCGCACCTGATTGAGTTAAAAAGGCTTTTCGTTAACGATTACGGTGACGGTCGCTTGTAGCACAGAGACATCACAGGGTCAAGGAAGCAGTTGAGGAATGCTCGAGGCTCAGTTTTCGGGCGGAGCCTCAAAAATGCCTTTACGATATCGATTTTGTTCTTGACAACGGTTTACATAACAAAGTAAACCGTCAACGTTCACGTAAGAAGGGTTTGTTCTGTCCCAGAGGAACTGTCCCAACTGAACGCAATTTTGGAGGCTGGCAAATGAAATCCCTCTCGCCCACGCATGCCGGGAGTTTCGGCCTATCCCTGAAGCGCTTTGATCTACGCTTGGTTCTACTGCTGGGAGCCTTGGTTGTGCTCTTCGCGGCACAGGGCCTGGCACAAGAAGCAACCATCGTTGGAACCGTGACCGACCCGAGCGGCGCGGCCGTCGCGAACGCCAAGGTCACACTCACAAACGTGGACACCGGCGTGTCGAAGGCATTTTCGACGAACGACTCGGGTCAGTACACCGCGGTCGATATTCACATCGGCCACTATGACATCAAAGTGGAAACGAGTGGCTTCAAGACTGCAGAGCGCAAAGGCATGGTCTTGCAGGTCGGCGACCGCGCTCGCTCAGACTTCCAACTGGAGGTTGGAGGTCAGCAGGAAACGGTCACGGTGGAAGCCAATACCATTGCCGTGCAGGCGGATACCGGCGAAGTCAGCAACGTCATCACCGGCCAGCAGATGGAGAGCCTCTCGGTCAATGGCCGTGGCATTTACCAGTTGGCCGCTCTGGCGCCGGGAGCTTCCAGCCAGATTGATCCCACGGCTCCCAATACTCCCGTGGGTGGCAACGCCAATGTCGAATTCAACGGCCTTCGCCAGAATCACAACATCTATTTGTTGGACGGCGGCGAGAATGATGACCGCGGTGGCGCCGGCGGCATGAGCATTGCTCCGTCTCTGGATTCGATCGCCGAATTTCGTCAGCTCACGTCCAACTACAGCGCCGACTTCGGTCTCTCCTCGGCCGGCACCTTGACGCTGGTTCTCAAGTCCGGAACCAAGCAGTTCCACGCTGCCGCTTGGGAGTTCAACCGCAATGACGCGTTCGATGCCCGGACATACAACAATCGGGCTCCGAGCCCGGTGGCGGAACTTCGCCAGAACACATTCGGGTTTAACGTGGGCGGTCCGGTTACATTTGGCAAGCTCTACAATCCGGACAAGAACAAGACGTTTTTCTTCTACAACATGGAGTGGCGGAAGTACATTAACGGCCAGACTCTGCAGCAGACGGTCCCGCTGACTTCCTGGTATACGGGAACCTTCGGCTCCCAAGCCGTCAACGTGCCCACTACGGCTCAGGTGACTCCGTCAATTCTCTTTAAGAACTGCCCGGGTGGGTTGCCGCCTGCGGGGGTTGTTCAAGGATCCGCATTCCCCGGAAACCAGGTTCCGTCGTGCATGATCAGTCCCAATGCAACCGCATTGCTGAACGCAGGCGGCACATACGGCGGCATCTTCCCAGCGCCCAACAGCGGCAACAATTTTATCGGCGGCGCCAATTCTCCCACGAACCTGCGGGAAGAAATTGTCCGCGTCGATCACAACTTCAACAGCAAGTTCTCGGTGTTCGGACATTTCGTTGACGAATCGGTGAATCAAGCGTTCGGTACCAGCTTGTGGAATTGGTCCAACACTCCGGTGCAGGGCACATCCTTCGGTAACCCGTCCTACAGCGCTGTAATTCACACGACCTACGCCATCAGTCCCACGCTGCTGAACGAGGTCGCCTTCAACTACAACGGCAACCGCATCAACATCATTCCCACAGGGCTGATTTCTGCCCCGTCGACCTTCACCTTTAGCCGCATCTTTCCTGGTCCGAACAGCGACAACCGAATCCCGAACATCAGTCTGGGGGGTGCGACTGGAGCGCAGTTTGGCAACAATAGCTGGCCGTGGACCAACAAGGCAGATGATTATCAGATCCGCGATGACGTGTCCTGGACCAAGGGCGCGCACCAGATGAAAATTGGTGGCAGCTGGGCTCTCTACAAGAAATACCAGCAACTGTTTGGCAATACCCAGGGTTCGTTCAGCTTCAACGGAAGCTACACGGGCCTCGACTTTGCCGATTTCCTGCTGGGTCTATCCAACTCCTACGGAGAGCTCGGTGTTCAGGACTACGGCTACTGGAACAACCAGTCCACAGCCCTTTATTTCCAGGACAACTGGCGCGTAAACAAGCGGCTGACTCTAAACCTGGGCTTGCGCTGGGACGGCGTGCCGCATACCTACGAAGCCAACAACCGGATGGGCAACTTCTATCCGAACCTCTACAATCCGGCCAATGCCGCGCTTCTGGACACGAACGGAAACATTTGCAGCGGTGCCTTCAATGCCGGCACCGGAGCTAATCCCGGTTGCGCGCAGGCAAGTCCGGGTCTGGGCACCAGCCCGAACAAGGTCCTCGCTGGGACCCAGTTCTACTTGAACGGTATCGGAATCCCGGGAACGACTCCGGGCGTCCCGAAGGGCTTGGTCAACACAAATTGGGCAGCGTTTGGCCCGCGAATCGGCTTTGCCTACGACCTTACCGGTGGAGGCAAAACCGTTTTGCGCGGCGGTTTCGGTACCATGTATGAGCGCATCCAGGGCAACGACATGTACAACGCCGGGCCGAACATTCCGTTCAGCACCAACGTGTCGTTCAGCGGTGTTCAGCTTGACAACGCGGAAACGTTCTTGAACACAGGGCAACATGCTGTTGCTCCGATCACTGTAGCCAGCATTACCGGTCTGGCAGTGAACCAGTACAAGCTGCCTGTGGCTTACCAGTACAGCATTGGGGTGCAGCACTCGTTCGCTTCCCGGACGGTGCTCGCCGTAATGTATGTTGGGAACCAGAGCCGCCAACAGAACTACTACACTGAGACCAACCTTCCCAACCAGTCCGATCTTCCCGGGTTGATCAACGGAACGATCCCCGGCGGCTACAACGCTGTGGCCCCGTACCGGGGTTTCGGCTCCATTAAAATGTCCACCAACGGCGCCAATGCTCACTACAACGGCCTGCAGGTCGACCTCAATTCTCAGATCAAGAAGGACCTGAGCCTGCGAGTGTTCTACACGCTCTCGCGTTCCATTGACCCCTCCAACAACACTTCTGGCAACGGGGGAGGAGACCTTCAAAGTGTTTCTAACCCCTACGCGGGTTGGAAGTATGATTCTGGACCGGGTGGTTATGACCGAACCAATAACCTTTCCGCCAACTTCATCTACAGTCTGCCGTTCTTGCGCAACTCGACGAATGCGTTCGCTAGAACGGTTGTCGGTGGATGGGAGGTTTCGGGCATCGTCACGATCGAGTCCGGTCTGCCACTCAACATTACGATGACCGGTGGACAGGGCGGCAACGGCGTGGGCGGAACCAACCGGCCTGACCAGGCAGGCAGCGTGGTCGCACCACACACGAAACAGCAGTGGATTACCAGCTCGGCGTTTGCTGCACCGGCGCTCGGCGCATGGGGCAACGTGGGCTACGATTCGGTGCGTGGTCCGGGGCGCGACAACTGGAACCTGTCGCTGTTCAAGGCCTTCGTGTTCAGCGAAGCTCGTGGCAGCCAGTTCGAACTGCGGCTGGAAACCTTCAACACCTTTAACCATCCGCAGATCCAATCCGTCCCTGCGGGCTTTGGCAGTTCCAACTTCGGCCAGCCGAACGGATTCTGGCCCGGGCGCATTGTCCAGCTCGGCGGAAAAATCTCGTTCTAACCCTCTCTGCAAAGAGAACTTCACGCCCCGCTCGAAAGAGCGGGGCGTTTCACTTGATGTGAGTTGTCCTGAAAGGGCGCGGCTTAAAGCCGCGCCATAGAGTCGAGCAAAAAGTTCGCCGGCTTTAGCCGCTGAGGGATGTTCTTGGGAATTGGAAAGCCCTTGCGCTTCGAAGAGAACTGGACTCACCTTCTCCCTTGACCCTCATCTCGGGTAAGAATAGGCTTGTGCCTAACGAGTGGGGTTTGTTATGCATTCCGCCAACCTTCAATGGGGCCGGCAGGCTGCACGATCCCTCATCACTGTCCTCGCATGCGCCTTCTTGCTGTCGCTCTTTACTGCTTACGCCCAAGAAAGTGCCAGCGATACGTCGGTTTTTCGCGCTGACAGGCCGCATATCTCCCTGACTGCCCGGAACAGCACAGGTGAAGTGATCAAAGCTGCAGGGACGGTAAAGCTCTTGCACGATGGGATCCTCGCAGACCAGGCCGGGCTCTCGCACGGACGCGCCTTCTTCGGACCGCTCTCCTTTGGAGACTACACGCTGGTCGTCGAGGTCACCGGTTTCAAGCCGATACAAAAGGATGTGAGTCTCTCAGTGGCGATGCGGTATGAGGTCGACGCTAACCTCCAGCCGGACTCGCCGGACAACGCAGGCGCGGCGGCATCGGCCAAGCCCCTCCTGGCTCCCAAAGCCAAAGAGGCACTGGATAAAGCCCTGAAGGCTCTCAGCGCCAGCAAGCTCTCCGATTCCGAAAAGCACCTGGACGAAGCAGCGAAACTTGCACCCGGCCACCCCGACGTTCTTTATGTCCAGGGAGTGCTACTTCTCAAGCAGCAAAACTGGGCGCAGGCGCAAAACGCTCTGGAGAAAGCCTCGCAGATGGATCCCACCAACGCGCGCGCCTTTTCAGCGTTGGGAATGGCTTTCGCAGACCAAGGGAAGTATGACGCAGCGGTTACTCCCTTGGAGAAGTCTCTGCAGCTCGATCCCGCTAGCTGGGAAACACATTACGTGCTCGGACAAGCGTATTACCACCGCCAGCAGTACGATCAAGCGCTGACAACCTCACAACTTGCCTTGACAGAGTCGAAAGGCAAAGCTCCGGAAATCGAGTTGCTGGTTGCCCAGGCACTCACCGCTGTTGGGAAGTACGAGGATGCAGCGCAAGCTCTCCGCGATTTCCTGAAGCACTACGGCGGTCGGCCCGAGGCCCCCACCGCTCAACGTTGGCTTGATGGCCTCGCGAAAAATGGCAAGATCCATTCAAACTGAAATCCCGGCGGTCCGAGGTTCGAAGTGGGGTCTGCCGCATACCCCAAGGGCATTTCCACAGACATCCACAGGCCCGAGGTGTGACATCTGCACTTGCGCGCAATCGGAAAAGAGCAGAACATAGCCAAGGCGAAAGCGGTGTAGGAAGCAATCGTGCCACTCGGGTTAACTCCTTGGGGCTCAAGATTTTGCCTCTAAGCTATTCTGCCCCAAGATTTTATTTTCGGCTTTCCCCTAACTTGATGATTCCAATAGACCAGGGGGGAGGGGGGTATACCCCACAATCCCAGCCGTTTCCCAAAACGAAACTCTCAGTCCGTTCCCCCCTTTTTCCGATTTCTATCCTCTGCAGACCCTTCAGCAGCAGGAGAATGCACAGGTGGCCCCGAAGCCTCGTCGTCGCCCAGTTTCTCCTGCCCACGATCCTGCTCGCGCAAGAACCTACGCCTTCTGATGCCATTGCCTTCGAGCAGCAACAGAAATGGACCGAAGCCGCCCAGGCGTGGAAGGCTGTGACAGCTCGGAATCCAAATGATGCCGCAGCATTCGCCGCACTGGGAGTCGACCTCGCGCGTTTGCAGAAATACGACGAGGCGGCCAGTGCTTATCGCAAGGCCCTCAAACTCAATCCGCGCTTGCCAGGGATCCAGCTCAACCTTGGGCTGGCGGAGTACAAACAGCAGCGTTGGGAGGCTGCCGCAACGGCATTCCGCGCCACGTTGGCTGCTGACCCCAAGAACACACAAGCACAAACCCTGCTCGGTATGAGCTACTACGCCTCGCGAAAGTTCGAGCTGGCAGCTCAGTATCTGGAGCCGGCCAGCAAAGCCGACCCTGCCAATGCCGAGCTTCACCAGAGGCTGGCCGAGAGCTGCCTGTGGGCCAAGAAGGCCGAGTGCGCGATGGAAGAATTCCGGATGCTTCTCCAGCAGAGTCCGGATTCGGCCCCAACGCATTTTCTGATGGGTCAGGCACTCGATGCGCTTGGAAAGCCGGACGAGGCGATCGCTGAACTTGAGGCCGCTGTACGCATCGCTCCCAAGGAGCCGAACCTTCATTACGCGTTGGGTAACATGCACTGGAAAGCCCAGCAGTACGATGAGGCCAAGAAAGAATTCGAGCTTGAACTGGCTTTGAATCCAAACCACGAGCAGGCGCTGACCTTACTGGCGGATATTGAGTGGAAGAATGACAATCCCGACGCGGCCCTGCCCCTGCTTCAGCAGGCCATTAGAGCCAACAAGAAGTTTCGTCTCGCCTATGTGGAGCTGGGAGCCATCTATCTTGCTCAGAAAGACTACAAACAGGCCGAGCCCGCCATTCTACAAGCCATCAAGCTCGAGCCCGGGGAGCCCGATGCGCACTATCAGCTGGGAAGGCTATACAAGGCCACGGGAAGAAAAGCTGAGGCTGAGAAGGAGCTCGCAAAAGTTCGAGAACTGCGGAAGAAGGCCGACGAGAGCGTTGCCGAAAAGATGCCTGCGGCAGCAGCTACAGAGCCGGCTGACAAGAACAAGAATTGAGAGACGGTTACGCCCGGCCCTTTTTTGCCGCCACAGCCGCTTGCTTGCCTGCGACTTCCCAGGGACGTTTGGGCCTGTCCAGCACCGGCTTGTCGCGATTCTCGATCCGGTCGTAGTGATAGGACTCGCTCACCGTTCCGAGCGATTCGTTGTACAGGCTGGGCAAGCCGAGCGCCATCTTCAATTCTTCCGAGAAATTCTGCAGAGCCTTCAACTGCTCGGCGCTTGCCGGAACCTCATTCTTAGAAGTCTTCAGAAACTGCTGATATCCCCGGTTTACCAGTTTTGAGATCTCGCTACCGATCAGGTAGCCGGGATAAGCAAAAATCTTCACCCCCTCACCTGAGGTCCTCTCGATGGCAGCCGATACGTTATACTTCCGCAGGAAGACGCGGTTGTTGGTGCCGGGCGCATCCGTCATGTCGAACCCGTTATCGCGCAACCAGGCCAGCGCTTCTTCGTAGGTTCGTCCTTCTGTTGTTTTTGCCATTTTCTTTTGCTTCAACCTTTCGTTGGCGGC
>Ga0210409_10004164_pt1 | contig 15724 bp, 9 predicted proteins | sample IncBWH17MmetaG_FD_161649 | JGI IMG/M metagenome (GOLD analysis project Ga0210409, IMG submission 161649) | Forest soil microbial communities from Barre Woods Harvard Forest LTER site, Petersham, Massachusetts, United States - Inc-BW-H-17-M | ecosystem: Environmental > Terrestrial > Soil >...
GAGATGCGGCCGAAGCTGCTCTTCAATCCCGACTCGCGGTCGCCCAACTTCTTTCTTCCCGGCCTCACCGCCATCATGCTGTTGAACGTCACCACCTTTCTCACCGCGTTTTCCATCGTTCGCGAGAAAGAGCGCGGCACACTCGAGCAGCTCTTCGTCACACCGGTGCGGCCCTTCGGCCTTCTGCTCGGCAAATTGCTTCCTTATCTCGGCATTGGCTTCTTCGAGCTTTGCCTCATTCTCTTTTTCATGCGCTTCGTATTCCTCGTGCCGATTCACGGCAACGTGGTTTTGCTTTTCGCTCTTTCCTTGCCATATCTTTTTGCAGCACTCTCACTTGGAATTCTGATTTCCAGCAAAGCTTCATCGCAGGCCGAGGCCATGCAGCTCGCATTCCTGCCGATTCTTCCAAGCGTGTTTTTCTCGGGATATATTTTCCCGCGTGAGACCATACCAGCAATCCTCTATCCTCTCAGCTACCTGATTCCTGCCACTTACTTCATCAACATCACTCGCGGCATCATCCTGCGCGGAGCCGGCATCAAGCACCTCTGGACCGACGGCCTCGCTCTTTGCATCCTTGGCACTCTTCTCTTGGTGATTGCCGCACGGCGCTTCCGTAACAAAGTCATCATGGCGTAGGCAGCGCGGCGCAATCTGTGAATGTCGGCTTGCTCTTCATAACCCCGACACACTACTATCTGCGTTCTCGTCCGCCGTTGAGGCTGCCGCTCGTGAAAAATCGTTTTGCCGGTTGGCTTGTCCTGCTGTTCGTTTTGGCGGTCGCTAGCGTGTGCGCACTGCGCAAAGGTACGCCCGATCCGCTGACGGCGAGCGCGCCGCAAGATGTTTTCGCGGCGGACCGCGCTCTCGTCTATCTAAATGCCTTCGCGGCCGCGCCTCACCCGATCGGCTCTGCTTCGCACGATCGCGTGCGCGACTATCTCGTCTCGCAAATCACGGCGCTCGGCCTCGCACCGGAAGTTCAGCGCGCAACGGGCGTCACTCCCCGTTACCAAGTCGCGGGCACCGTAGAGAACATTGTCGCCCGCTTAAAGGGCACAAGCGGCGCTGCGGATACTGTCGCGCTTGTCGCGCATTACGACTCCGTCCCCGCCGGTCCCGGCGCAGGTGACGACGGTGCGGGCGTAGCTGCCTTGCTCGAAGCGCTTCGCGCTCTGCGGGCAAGCCCTCCTCTGCGTAACGACATTCTCTTTGTGATCACCGATGGCGAAGAAGACGGCCTGCTTGGCGCTTCGGCATTCGTCGCCGAAGATCCCGCTGCCAAAGAAGTGCGTGTCGTCGTCAACTTCGAAGCGCGCGGCAATTCCGGCGAATCGCAAATGTTTGAGACCAGCGCGGGCAACGGCCGCCTCGTGCAACTCTTCGCGCAAGCGGCGCCGCATCCTTCCGGTTCTTCGCTTACCTACGAAATCTACAAACACATGCCCAACGACACGGACATGACTGTGTTTAAAAAGTCCGGCGCCGCGGGACTCAACTTCGCTTTTATCGGTCACTGGGAGGCCTATCACACTCCGCTCGACAATCCGCAAATGCTCGATCGCGGGAGCCTGCAGCAGCACGGTGAAAACGCGCTTTCTCTGGCTCGCAGCTTCGGCAACGCGGACCTTCGGCAGTTTGAAGATCGTGACTCAGTCTACTTCTCGCTACCCGGAAATCTCTTTGCGCATTATTCAAACCGCTGGCTCTGGCCGCTCGCGCTTCTCTCTGGCCTTCTGCTCCTCGGCGTAATCTTCTACGCCGACGGTGCCTGGCAAACGCGCTGGCTTCCCATTCTTGCTAGCTTTTTGATGCACATCGCTGTTCTGCTCTTGCTGTTGCTCCTCGGGCTTGGCTTTGTCCTCGGCGTCGAGCGGTTGCACCGCCACACTTTGCCCGAAGGCGGCCTTGATCAAAACGTGCCGTACGTTCTGGGGCTATTCGCTCTGCTGGCCGCCCTGCTGACGATGCTCTACTCGCTGCTTCGCAAAAGGATCACGCCTCCGGCATTCTTTCTTGGCGGCGCGCTCTTGCTCTTCGTGCTCGCCGTGGTGGCCACCGCATGGCTCCCTGGCGGCAGTTATCTTTTCGTTTGGCCCTTGCTTGCCGGCCTCCTTGCAACGGTCACCGCCGCGTTTCGCCCCGGGGGCCTGTCGTTGCTTTCCGCTCTGTTTCTTTGCGTGTTGAGTTTCCCTGCTCTGCTTCTTTTCGTTCCGCTTCTGAACGGGTTTTACACCGCGCTTGGATTTAATAGCGTGGGCGCTCCCCTCTTGAGCGTTACTTTCGCCTTACTGTTCCTCTTGCTTTTCCCGTTTCTCGACGCTGTACTGCAGGCCGCTGGCAAGCTTCTTGCGATTGCCGCGCTGGTGGCGGCGCTTATCTTGTGTATCGTCGCCGCGAAAACCACTCGTTACTCCCCGGATCATCCCAAACCCAGCCTTCTTTTCTACGCGCTAGATGCTGACACTGGCAAAGCCCTCTGGACCAGCTCCACAAACCGCATCGACTCCTGGACCGCTCAGTATGTCGGCTCGACGCCTTCTCGCGGCAAGCTCCCGGATTTCGTTCCGGACTGGTATCCCATCGCTTTTCTCCAGCACGAAGCTCCCACTATTGCGCTTGCGCCTCCCCAAGCAGAGTTGCTCGAGAACTCTTCTGACGGCGCCACGCGCTTGCTTCATCTGCGCATCACGACGCCACGCCAGGCGCGCACGCTCCACGTTGGCCTGACACAAACAGAAGTGCTCAGCGCGAGCGTCAATGGTCATGATCTTGGCAAGCCCTCCGAGGCCCGCTGGCATCAACCCGGCCACTGGAGTTTCGACTACGCCAACCCACCGGCCGAAGGAATCGATCTGCAACTTCGCGTCGAATCCTCGGGGCCGGTCGCTTTCGTTCTGGTCGACCGCTCCAGCGGCCTGCCCACAATTCCCGGCACGAATTTTCCTGCACGCCCCGCTGGTTCCATGCCCATCCATTCCGGCGACCAAACCATGGTTCGCCGCAGTTTTGTGTTTTAGCGGCTTGTCTTTGGCCGTTTTGGCTTTTAACCGTCGCGGGAGTACTCTGCTAGCTTGCCGGAGTGGTCGTGGGAGCTGCGGTGACCTGTCCGATCTGTGAAAAACGCAAAGCCGCAAGATTTTGTCCCGCAAAGGGCGAGAAAATCTGCGCCGTCTGCTGCGGCACAGAGCGCGAAGTCTCCATCGACTGTCCCTCCGACTGCTCTTACTTGGTCGCCGCGCATCGCTACGAAGATGAGCAGCAGCGCACGCTTCCCGCGAAGACACCGCTCCTTGACGTCGAAGTCCCGCGGGACGTCATCTATACCCACCAAAATGCGCTCTCTGGATTAGCCTTCACCGCGGCCAAGTTTTCCGCCGCCCATCCCGACACAACGGACTCCGATGTTCTTGCCGCCCTCGAGGCGCTCGCCGAAACTTACAAAACCCTGGGCTCGGGCATCTATTACGAAAAGCCACCAAACGCTCCGCTTCCTCGCGAACTTTACGCGGCGCTGGCGGCGTTCTTGAACGAGGTCAAGCAGCAATCCGCCGAGCGTCCGGGCTCCTCCCGATTTGCGGCCAGCACGCCCATCAAAGATTCTGAAGTTTTCCCCCTGCTTGTCTTTCTCTATCGCATGGGCCTGCTGCGCACCAACGGCCGCCCCCGCGCACGCCGCTATCTCGGATTCCTTCGCAGCCAATTCCCCGCCGCTCCCGAACTCAAGAGCGAAACATCCCGCATCATCGTCCCGTAAAGATCTGTGCGCACAACGATTCCGTTTCCGACCCGCAGGCCGTCCGGAAGTTACAGACAGACAGTTCGCAACGAAAAGCCGCTTCGGCCATTTCAAAAATTGCGCGAGACTGTGCGTCAGTGTCGCGGTACGATACTGCCGAATTAAAAAATTACCCGCGACGCACCGAGCGCCTTCCGCTGCAACTCCTAACCACGGGGAGACCTCTTGTGATTTCCCAAGCGAATATCCTGCCGACAACTCCCATGGGCGCAACTCTCATCAACGGCGGAGCGACCTTTCGCGCATGGGCGCCACGCGCCACGGCGGTCTACGTTAACGGCATCTTCGGAGGCGCTCCGAAAACCGGGCAGATCGACGACTTGCTGATGGCCGAGGCCAATGGATACTGGACTGGTTTCATGCCCGGCGCCCAGGACGGTGACCTTTACCATTTTTGGGTGGTTGGTGCAGGTTCGAGCGGTTACAAGCGTGATGCGTACGCCCGCGAAATGGCCGAGGATGCTCCGTTCCCGACGTGCAGTTGCCTGATTCGCTCATCGACAGCCTACCCGTGGCACGACGCGGCGTTTGTCACGCCGGACTTCTCCGACATGATCGTCTACCAACTGCATGTCGGAACCTTCGCTCCCAGGGCGCCAGGCATCGCTTCCACTCTTCTCGATGTGATCGGCAAGATCGAGTATCTCGTGGCGCTGGGCATCAATGTGCTTCAACCGCTGCCCATCGACGAACTCGAGACCGATCCTTCTATGGGCTACAACGGCGCGGATTACTTCTCGCCTGACTTTCCCTATGTCGTAACCAGTCCGGCAGCTCTTTCCGGATACTTGACCACCATCAATCGCCTGCTGGCAGCAAAAGGTTTTCCTCCGCTAGCGCTGAAGGACATCACTTCCGGCCCGGCACAACTCAAAGCCCTGGTCGACCTCTGCCATCTCTACGGCATCGCCGTGGCGTTCGACGCGGTCTACAGCCACGCCGGCGGATTCCAGGGCGATGATCAAAGCCTCTATTTTTGGGATCGCGCCGCCGATACCGCCGATAACAACCAAAGTCTCTATTTCACCAACAAGGGACTCGCCGGCGGCCTTTCTTTCGCCCTTTGGAACAACGACGTTCGCCAGCTCATCATCAACAGTGCCGGCTCTTACATCGACGAATTCCACGTCGACGGCTTCCGGTATGACGAGATCAGCGCGCTTCTCTCCATGAACGAAGATTCCGGCTGGAGCTTTTGCTGCAATCTCACCGACACCCTTCGCTTCCGCAAGCCTCGTCTGCTGCAAAACGCCGAGTATTGGCCCAACGAATACTTCAAGCCGCGCCTCTCCATCGTCGCACCTACACACAGCGGCGGCGCGGGTTTCGACGTTCTGCAACACGATGGCTTGCGCATCGCCATTCGCACTGCCGTGCGGCAAGCCTCGCAAGGACAAAGTGCCTCGGTCGATTTTGACTCCATCGCCGCCAATCTCCTCCCCGTGGACCTCCCGCACGCCTGGCAAGCCGTGACCTGCGTGGAAAATCACGACGTAGTGCAAGCTGGCCGCGATTCGCGAATACCCGCTCTCGCCGATGGCTTCAACGCACGTTCCTGGTACGCCCGCAGCCGCTCACGCTTCGCCACCGGCCTGCTGCTGACCGCTCCAGGAATCCCCCAGCTCTTCATGGGCCAGGAATTTCTCGAACACAAACAATGGAATTGTGACCCCACAGACTCCGCGCATCTCATCGGGTGGGCGGGCCTCGACACGGGCGGCGATCAGGCCATGGTGGATCATCTGCGCTTCACGCAAGACCTGATCCGCCTACGCTCGAATCAGCCTGCGCTACGCGGTGAAAACGTTCAGGCCTTCCACATCCACAACCAAAACCGCGTCATCGCCTTTCACCGCTGGCTCGATGGCACGGGAAACGATGTAATCGTTGTCGCCTCGCTTGCCGAAACTAGGTGGCACGACTACGCCATCGGTTTCCCCTATCCCGGCCAGTGGATCGAAGTATTCAACAGCGACCTCTACGACAGCTGGGGCAACCCCATGGTCGCCGGCAATGGCGGCGGCGTTTCCGCGTCCGGCGGGCCGCTGCACGGCTTCGACGCTTCAGCAAATGTGGTTATCCCGGCAAATGGAATGGTCGTCTTCGCCCGTGCTTCTTCAAATTGACATCGGGTGATCAGAAGTTCTGGATCTGGCCCCGGCCCGGACCAGAAATCATCAAGACCGCTTGGAGCTTGGCCTTCTCGCCGCGGTGATATACTCCGTCGGTCGGCCCCACAAAAAGATTCCGGGAGGTGTGCATGTTCTATCGATCCTGCTTAGCTTTGCTTTTGGGGTTGGCGACCGCATGGGCGCAGCACCGGACTGCCGATTCTCCGGGTGGTGCGCAAACAGCGATTCCCGATACTCCAGCCGGCCGGACGCTGAGCGCGTGGTTTGCGGCTTTCAACAGCGGTGATCGCGCGCTGATGGACGCTTACTATAAGAAGTACGATCCGAGCAAGTCGGTGGATGAGGAGAAACGGTTCCGTGACATGACCGGAGGATTTGACCTTCTCAAGATCCTGAAGAGCGAACCGCTTCACCTGGAATTCCTCGTTAAGGAAAAGCGTGGCGATACCCAGGCGATCGGAAAAATAGACGTAACCGATGGCGAGCCCGCTCTGGTAGCTGACTTTGGGCTGCGCGCGATTCCCCCGGGTACATCTCTGTCGGATTTGGATTTCAAAATTGACGCGAAAACTCGAATGCGAGTCATCGATGGAGCGGTTGAAAACCTGAACTCATTCTATGTGTCGCCAGAATTGGCGAAAAAGATGGAAGACTCTGTACGGGCGCGCCAGAAAAAGGGCGAATACGATGCGGTGAACGACGGCGATGCTTTCGCGAAAAAGCTTACCGATGATTTTCGAGAAGTGAGCCATGACAAGCACCTGCGGGTGGACTTCAACCCGGCGAAAATACCGGAACGGCCGGCAGGTCCACCGGATGCGGACCAAGTCGCCCAATATCGCAAACACATGGAAAAAATGAACTGCGGCTTTGACAAAGTGGAAATCCTTTCCGGAAACGTCGGCTATCTGAAGTTCGATATGTTCGCCGATCCGGATGTGTGCGGTCCGACAGCGGTGGCCGCCATGAATTTTCTCGCCAACGTGGACGCGATTATTTTCGATCTTCGCGAGAACGGCGGTGGCGACCCGAAAATGGTAGCGCTCGTTTCAACCTATCTGTTTTCGACGCCCACCCATCTGAACGATCTCTGGGAGCGGAAGAGCGACAGTACATCTCAGTATTGGACCTTGCCGTATGTGCCGGGGAGACGTTTGGACGGAAAGCCTGCGTTCGTCTTGACCTCCAAGCAAACTTTCTCCGGCGCCGAGGAGTTCACCTACAACCTCAAGAATCTCGGACGTGCCACTATCGTTGGCGAAACAACGGGTGGCGGGGCCCATCCGGTGTCAGGCCACCGCATTGACGACCACTTCATGATTGGCGTGCCCTTCGCGAAGGCTGTCAACCCGGTTTCCAAGACCAATTGGGAAGGAACGGGCGTCGAACCCGACGTAAAGGTTTCCGCAGCCGATGCGCTCGCCACCGCTCAGAAGCTCGCTGCCGAGAAACTAGGCGCAAAATAAAAGAGGTGATCCGGCCAGGCTTGAGGGTGCACCGCAGCTCGGCGCAATTGCAGGCGACGCGCTTGGGCGGGTCAGCCTTCTGACCTCGCGCCTGAACGGGAATCGCCAGCCCTGCCAAACTGCGCAAAAAAGAGCCTTGGACGAAAAACCGAGCTTGCTTGTCGTAAGTGCCGCGCTTTACGGAAGCCGGTTCCCGGGTCCAACGTTGTTGCTGGCCAGATGCCGGGGCCTTCTCTACCTCTCCAGTCAAGTAGCGCGCTTGGAGCCCAAATCGCTTCTCTGGTGCTCGTTGATTCTCCCGTGCACCCGGGAGGCGCGTCGCTGCCGGAATCTGATAGTGTTTTCCCGGCGACCAAGGAGCCGGGGGAGAAATGCTTGATCCAAAACTGGAGTTGACTGCATCGAGTCGAACGGTAAAAAAGGGGCAAAAGTTCGCGGCAGCTACGCTGGCCGTTTTCATTGTGGTGCCTGCGTTCGCTCTAGTTCTTACAACTCGCGCCGATGAACGTGAGTCCGCGGCGAAACTTGTGGCGCGCACCATGTTCAATCCGGACTTCCGCGTTAAGACGTTTCACGGCGGCGAATGGCTGGGCAACGGCGATTCGTATCTCGCCATAGAACCTTCCGCGAGCGCAAGCGGCAGTGACATCGTTCGCTACCAGACCGCGACGGGCACTCGGGAAATCTTGGTTTCCGCCAGCCGTTTGATTCCCGCAGGCGAGAAAACGCCGCTGTCCGTCGAAAACTACACGATGTCTTCGGATGGCCGCCAGGTTTTGGTCTTCACTAACTCGAAGACCGTTTGGCGTCAGAACTCACGCGGAGATTATTGGGTTCTCGATTTGAAAAGCGGCGCCTTGCGCAAACTCGGCGGCGACGCGCCCGCATCGAGCTTGATGTTTGCTAAGTTTTCCCCGGACAACACCAAGGTCGGCTACGTCCGCGGCAACAATGTCTACGCGGAAGATCTGGCCAGCGGACAAATTACCCAACTCACGCGAGACGGCTCTGACACCATCATCAACGGCACCTCCGACTGGGTGAATGAGGAGGAGTTTGGCATTCGCGATGGCTTCGAATGGAGCCCCGATAGCCGTGCTATTGCGTTCTGGCAATTCAACACTAGCGGCGTGCGAAACTTCGCGCTGATCTACGATCTCGGCGAGCCGCGCGGCGAGATGGTCACAGATATTCCCTATCCGAACACGGGTCCGTATCCACAGACGCTTCAATATCGATATCCGCTCGTGGGAACGCCTAACTCCGCGGTTCGCGTCGGCGTCGCAACGGCCACCGGAGCGCAAGTTGTTTGGATGCAGACGGCCGGTGATCCTCACAACTTTTACATTCCGCAAATGGGCTGGGCAGACTTCGGCCACGTGCTGCTACAACACATGAACCGTTTGCAGAACAAGAACGAGTTTCTGCTCTGTGATGCCGCGTCGGGAGTTGCGCGAGCAGTTTTCGTGGACGAAGACCGCGCGTGGGTTGACGTGAATGAGTCTGTCTTGTGGATCAACCACGGACGCGAATTTCTGGTGCTGAGCGAACGCGACGGCTGGCGCCATTTATACCGCGTCGCACGCGATTCCGGCAAAGCAGAACTCGTCACGCGCGGCAGCTTCGACGTCGTAACTCTCGACCGCGTCAGTCCGGATGAAAAGTGGGTTTACTTCATCGCCTCTCCTGACAATCCAACGCAGCGCTATCTTTATCGCGCGCCGCTCGACGGCTCCGCTGCACCTGAGCGCTTGACGCCGAATCAACCCGGCACGCACTCCTACACCATCTCTCCGAACGCGGAATGGGCTTTCCACACCTACTCTTCCTTCGATGTCCCGCCCACATTTGAAGTCGTGCACCTGCCCGATCATCGTGCCTTGCGAAACACCACTGACAATTCCGCGCTCTCCGAACGCGTAAAACCTCTCGCGAGCGGACCCGCGGAATTCGTGAAGGTAGACGCGGGCAACGGCCTGAAGGTCGACGCGTGGCTGCTCAAACCGCCGAACTTCGACCCTGCTAAAAAGTATGCGCTGATCGTGAATGTGTATTCTGAGCCTGCGGCACAAACCACCGCGGACCGCTGGCCCTCTATCTTTGATCGCACGCTAACCAGCGCGGGCTACCTCGTTGCGAGCTTTGACAACCAGGGCACCCCCGCTCCGCGCGGCCGCGAATGGCGCAAAGACGTGTATGGAAACGTGGGTCCGCTTTCATCGCAGCAACAAGCCGCCGCTCTTCAGTCGCTGGAAAAATTGCATTCCTATATCGATCCAAAACGTGTGGGTGTGTGGGGCTGGAGCGGCGGCGGAACAGAAACGCTCAATCTAATGTTCCGCTATCCCGAGATTTACAGCGTCGGCGTTTCCGTCGCCTCGGTACCCGACCAGCGCCTCTACGACAGCATCTATCAGGAGCGCTATATGGGACTTCCACGAGACAGTCCGAAAGCCTACGAAGAAAGCTCGGCAGTCAATTTCGCATCCGGGCTTCGCGGCGACTTGCTCGTCATGCACGGCTCCGGCGATGACAACGTGCACTTCCAGGGCTTCGAGCTGCTCGTCAACAAATTAATCTCCCTCGGCAAACAATTCGATATGCGCTTCTACCCCGGCCGCACCCACGGCATTTCCGAAGGCAAAGGCACGAGCCTCGACGTGTACACCAACATCCTCGGCTATTTCGAAGCCCATTTGCCGCCCGGCCCGCAGCCAGCCACATCTCATTGAGCTGCAGCGCATCTGCTTGCAGGTCAAACATCAGAGAAGCATTGTACGTTCCGGCGCGTCGCGCGACGAAGTTAGATCCAATGGTGACGCTGAGGCACGAGTGATCGCTGCTACATTGAATTCCCGAACAGACAATTCCCCCGACGCTGCGAAACTCCAAGCAATGAATCCGGCATCTCGTCTTGTGGCGGTCACTTCCCTATAACCGTAGGGCTTCAGACGTCATACTCCCGGCGCGCAGGAACGCATGCCCTGCAACGCTACGGTGGGCACCGTAGCATCCCAGCCGAGTTTCATTTGCGCACACGGCGCGGTCCGTCGCGGCTCTCGGTCCGGTCGCGAATCGAACCGGTACTTTTGTTTTAGCCTCGCGACGCGCTCGGCGATCATCTTTCTGTACTTCACTGGCGCGTAGGCTTCTTTTGCATACCACTCCTCATACTGTTTCGTCAGCCGTGGAAATTTCTCGCGAACAAACGGCAAGAACTGCTTCGCCGAAGACGGCATCAGAAAAAGCACGCCGGAAAAGAACCACAGGGCTCCTGCTTCATGCACCGCTTCCGCCACAGCTTCGAGCTCTCCTTCGCGATCAGTAATGCCGGGTATCAGCGGCGATGCGGACACCCCTACCCTAAGTCCTGCTTCGCGCAACTGCTTGACCGCCGCGACTCGCAAATCCGGCCGCGGGGCGCGCGGCTCAAGCAACCGCGCCAGCCTCGTTCGCAACGTCGTGATCGTAATGTTAAGGGAAAGCTCCGACCGCTCGGCAATCCTCTTAAATACATCGATGTCGCGCACAATCTGGTTCGACTTTGTGATTACCGAAATGCTCAACCCCTCGCGCTTGGCCAATTCTTCGAGGCACGCGCGCGTCACTCGATATTCGCGTTCCGCAGGCTGATAGGGATCCGTCGCCGTCCCAATCGCAATGTGTTCTGGCTTCTCGCCTCCGGAACTCTCAGAAGCATACGAATACTTGTGCGCCACGTCGTAGGCCAGCAGCGGCCCGGCATCTTTCTTCACGTAAATCTTTCGCTCAAACTCTCCGCCGTCTAGTTCCATATACTCGTGCGTATAGCGTGCGTAACAATACTTGCAGCCGAACTCGCATCCCCGGTATGGGTTAATCGTCCAATCGAACGGCACGCGCGCGGAATCGCACTTGTTCAGGATCGACTTCACGGGCAGCAAGAAGTATTCGGGCCGGTCCGCGGATTTCCGCTGGCTCTGCGCCTGGGGAGAGTGTGCTGCGAGGCGGGCAATGCCCACCAGCGGTACGGCTGCAACCTGGGTCCGGTGATCCACCCGGCCTAGAAGGCCGTGCGGAGCCGCCTCTTGCGAGGTCGACGGGGGGCAATCCGCCGTGGTGTAACCCGAAGTGCTGCCGCCTGAGCCAGCAACCGCCGCGGCTCCCACGTCGTCATGGAGATTCTGGTCCTGGACGTTGTGGACGCCGCCAAGCGCATCGTCGGCCCTTGGTTTTGGGCTTGTCGCATTGGGGCTAACAGGAAAGAGTGGTGCTGTGGATTGTCGAACGCGGCGGTGTCGGATACCAAAGGTCCTAGCCGTGGAGGAAAGAACTGGAGACATAGCCCACCTCGAAGCACTCAGGTATTGTTTCGCTTTTATTTCGCCATGTCAAGTATTTTTCGCTTTTTCTTCGTCAATCGCTGCCGCGTTTTCAGTCCCCTTGAAATTGCCCGAATCACTATGGTCCACCCCGCTCACATCGGCCTTTCGTCCGGATTGTGCGCTGCCCCTCCACAGGGTATCCTGCTCGTTCGGGAGGATTTGCGTGCGACGGTCCGCAGCGCGGCTTTTGATTGGTGCGCCGATGGTCCTTTTCTTGGCCGCCGCGACACCTTTGTCCTCTCAGCAGTCAGCGCCGTCTCAGCAGCCTCCACCGCAACCGCCGCCGCAAGCTCAACGCGCTCCTTCGCAGCAGCCCGCCAACCAGCCAGCCCAAGCCAAAACGCCTGCGGCCGCGCCGGCCAGTCCCCAATCGACCCACTATCCGATCCTGCTCCTGGTTCAAAGCCACGATCAATCCTGGAGTCTCCGCATCGGCTTGAGGGGCCCGGAGCGTCTTGACCGGAATGGCTATCCGCCTATCCCGCTCGAACCTGCCGACGTAGTCCGCGACGGGACCACCGATTCCTGGACTTACCGCGCCAAGGACTCGCAGACCGGCGCCGCCGTTTCGGTCCATATCGCGCGCGAGCCGTGCTCCGATCCGGCGGGAACTACCAAATTCGCCTTCACTGCCACGCTTGCGCACGCGCAAATCGGCTCTGCGGATGGATGCGCGCGGGTCGCTACCGAACTCTTCCCCAAAATCAACAATCAGCCCACGGACGACGAGGATGCCAAGAACAAACCCGCGCCGCCGACCGTCACGCACTTCAAACCGCCGGTTGCGGTCGCTTACATCAACGCCGCCGGCAGGCTAATTATCAAGCGCGGAAGCGTGACGCGAGCCATCCCGGGAAAAGAAAACTACCAGCAGTGCCTTTCGCATGATGGAAAACGCCTGCTCTACACCACCGACCTGACAGGTGGCGTAAATGGCGATGCAAAAAGCAGCGGCGCAAGTGGCGAACGCACGATTTCTCTCTACGACTGGGCGACGGGCAAATCCTCGGAGTTGCTCAGAGGCTCGGTCCAGCAACCGTTTTGGTCTCCCGACGACGCGCGCATCGCCTTCCTGAAATTTGACGGTTCCAAATGGCAGCTATGGACCATGCCAGCGGACGCCCCGGAAAAGGCGGCTCTCGTCTATCCGGGCGAAGTTACCAGCTTAGAGGGCTGGGCGGACGCGGAAACCATACTCGCGGACGACTTGCAGACATTTTCCTGGATCGCCGAAGGCGGAACCGTGAAGCGAACACTCTCCAACGCGGACTTGTACGGCAAGGATCAATTCGCTTCATCGAGCGCGAATACCGTGCGCATTCATCCTCTCAATCCGGACTTGCTGCTCGTTTCCGGTGAATCGCAGCCGCCGCTTGCAGCCGCTGCTTCGAAAAATCCCTCGATTCCGAATAAGGACGCTGCGAAGGATTCTGCAACGCCATCGGGGCAGGCCTTTTTCCTTTATGAGCTCCAATCCAAGCGGCGCGTCGTCCTCAGTCCGCCAAATTTATTGTGTTTTTTCGCGGAGTGGTCCCGCGACGGCTTGCAGATATTCTTCACCGGGCGCGAGCCTTCTAGCGCGGCCATCGGCATCTACAGGATGTTCTGGGACGGGACCAACCAGCTTAAGGCGCAGGACGGACACGCTCTCGTGATCGGGCAATAGAACGCCGAGCGATGCGCTTCTGCGCTAGGAGGGATTGTATGTGCAGGGTGAAATCCCGCAGGTTCGCCATTGCCATTGCGCTCGCCGCGGTAGCTTTGCTTACCCTGACTGCGCGTTCTTTATTCGGACAGCAATCCACGCCAGATCAGACGGCCCCTGCACAACCCGCGCAGCGGCCGCTGGCTCCACCTGGTGGACATTTGTCCCGCTCGCCGTTGCAGTTTGCCTTGCCGCGTAGCGAATATCTATGCGCGGGCGGCGCCCGAATCGTGATTCTTATCGAGACGAAGGCGGCGAGGCTCACCCTGAACGATCACATCTATAATATGAAACAGCTCGAAACCGCTTCCGGCACAAAATATGCCCGGGGCGCGGTGGTATGGTCGAGCACTGGTGAAGATGGATTTCTTGAAGACGATACAGACCCTTCCAATCCAAAGAAACTAGCCGAGGATTGCCATCTGCAAGGCTCCTACCCGCTGGCCTCTTCGACGAGCAACTCCGTTAAGGGCACAGCGACGTATGGAAAGAGCCCCGCCCTACCGCCTGACGCCGTTCTGATCGTGCAGCTAAGAGATCTCAACCGCGATGCCGACGATTCCGCGGCCGTTCTCGCCGAAGAAAGAATCCCAATGGCGGGGCGCAAGTCTCCTGTCTCTTTTGCAGTGAAATTTGACGCCGCGAAAATTCCCGCCAAGGTTCCATTTGCCGTTTCCGCCAGCATCACGGGGCACGGAAAGCTCCTTTTCGTTCTCGTCAGGCCCGTTACCATCGCGGATATCTCGGGTGCGACTCCGGTACAGCTTGCGCTTTCACGAGCAACGTCAAAACAGGGCAAAACGCCCCCTGCCTCTGAGGCGCCGCCTCACCTCTAGACCAACTCCCGATAGGCACATCCGGCATTGGCCGATACGCCGCAGGCGCTTGTATGGAGGCCTGGGAAGCACCACGCGAAGGCTATACTTCTTAAATGGCGACACCTACTCCTGTCCAGCCACAGCAGGTCGGCATCCTCATACTCGATGATGACGACCAGAACCATGGGGCTTTGCGTCAAATCCTGGATTCTGAGGGTTGGCGCGTTCGTTTGGTTCAGGACCCCAAGGTGCTCCTCAGCGAACTCAAGTCCGGGGAGTGGTCTTTGGTCATTGCAAACATCGCGCTGGCGGGGACGGACACGCAGATCTTCATTACGCTCCGCGAGCTTGCCGGCGTTTCACACGAAGAAGGAGGCCGGATCCGGGTGCTGTATTTGGTGCCGGAATTGACGGGCAGCCAGTATGTTAGCGCCCTGGAGCTGGCGCGTGCGCCATACGTTTTGCGCCCCTTCCATCTGCACGATTTTCTTGAGAAGGTCAGCGACCTCCTGGTCGAAGTGAAAGCCATTGAAGGGCCGATTCGCCAAGTGCGGTATGAATTTGGCGGGCAGCGCAAGAAAAAGAGACTGGCTGGGCGTTCCAACTCGATGTTCGCTTCGCGGGATTCTTATTCCTACAGCGACGAAGAACTCGCGGAGTATGAAAAGCAAGAGAGCGAAGCTTCAAAGACCAGACGAATCAAGCCGCGGAGTGACCTGGGCGGCTCCGACCGCTAACGCCGCACGCATTTTGAAAATGCTCTTCTAGTGCGCCCCCGTGCCTGCCTCGAGCTGCGCGTCCAATCGCAGCAGCGTGCGATAGAGAATCTCGGCACCATCTGCGGCTTGCTCGGGCGAGGTGTACTCCAAAGGTGAATGGCTGATCCCTCCGCGACTGGGGACGAAGATCATTCCCACTGGCGCAAATCGCGCCGCATTCTGTGCATCGTGCCCGGCTCCACTTGGCAGATCGAGCGTTGCCAATCCCGTTTCGCGCGCCGATGCACGAATCGCGTCTTGAAATGCCGGGGCCGTCAGTGCCGGAGCATGAAAATCCGGCTTCGTGCAGCGAATCTCCACGTTTTCTTCGCGGCTAACGGCTGCAAACCGATCGAGAACCCGCTCCGCGATCCGATTGATCTTTTCTGTGTTCAAATCCCTCAACTCCACCGGAAAAGTCACCCTTCCCGGAATCACGTTGCTCGCTCCCGGCTCGATCTTCATCCAGCCGACCGTGCCGACTTGGCGCCCCGTTTCGGATTGTACTTCCTCGCGCACGGCCAACACCGCCTTCGACGCTGCGGCGAGCGCGTCTTTGCGCTTGTTCATCGGCGTCGTGCCCGCATGATTGGCAAAACCCTCGGCGGTGCAGGTTCGCAGGCTGATTCCCACGATTCCCGTGACCACCCCGATGGGTACCCTTGCTTCATCCAGCACC
>Ga0210409_10004165_pt1 | contig 15723 bp, 11 predicted proteins | sample IncBWH17MmetaG_FD_161649 | JGI IMG/M metagenome (GOLD analysis project Ga0210409, IMG submission 161649) | Forest soil microbial communities from Barre Woods Harvard Forest LTER site, Petersham, Massachusetts, United States - Inc-BW-H-17-M | ecosystem: Environmental > Terrestrial > Soil >...
AAGGGTGTCACGCCGAGTTTCTGGTAATAGTCCACGGCCTTAGGCGTCGACTTGGCTGATCCCTGAGCCTCCAGACGTGGAATTGCAGAAAGCGCTGCACCTCCCGCGAGAACAGCTTGCGCTCCATTACGCAGGAGCTTTCGCCGACTCATCTGTCTCATATTTGGCCCCCTTTCCACAACGACTGGCGCTACAGAATTCAGTCCCGTGGGTAATCGTCTGCCCTGGCCGGCAGCGACTCGCCACGATCCGGAATCGAGAAATACTGCGGACGCGCTTTTTCCCACTCGACCATGCTGAGCCCAGAAGGATCGAACGAAATGCGTCCTGCTCGGATCGTCATGCGGGCCATGAGTCGTACATTGCCTTCCATTTTTGCCACGCCGCAATCGATGTAACTGAAGTGGCCTTGCGTCAGTTCCAGCACGGCAATATCCGCATCCTGGCCGATCGACAATGTGCCCAGGTCCGGGCGGTGAATCTCCTTTGCAGGATTTACGGTGGAGCGGCGAATGACATCGTCCAGCGGCACACCCATCGCCAGGAACTTCGACATCACGTTGTTCATGCTGACGACCGTGTAATTGCCGGTGTGCAAATCGGTAGAAATGGAATCGGGGACAAAACCCTGCTTCTGAGCGGGCACTGCATTGCGAAACCAGAAGCTGCCGCTTCCATGCCCGACATCAAAAATGACGCCACGGGCACGGGCTTCGGCGAGGGCGGGATTGAGCTTGCCATCCGAAAGAATGATGGGAAATTGTTGAGCGAACACGTGAGTATGAATGTCGCCCGGTCGCATTTTCTTTAATATCAGCTCCTCGTACGTTCTTTCCGGTCGCGGCCAGAAATCGAACATGACTGGACTATTTGTGAGAATGCCGCATTCAATGGCGCGGTCAACCGCAGCCCAGGGCACGTGTTCTGCATCCCATGCCTGACCTGTCCAGTAGTGGGCAGTTTTTACTCCCACAATGAGGTCGGGATACTTCTTAATGGTGTCGACACAAAGCTTCACATCCATCTGGTCCAGACTTTGCTCAAGCCCGCCGTTCATGCCATTCGCCACGATGTTCAGGAAAGCCAACACTCGCACTCTGGCGCGGTCAATGACTTCTTCCTTTTCCTGGAGGAACGTCTCGGCACCGGAGGTGCCGGCATCTACGATGGTGGTCACACCGGACTGCAACGCCAAATCGGCCGGAATTCCAAGTGGCAGCGCATGCGCTCGCGCGTCGGGCGCGAACCAGTTTAGCGGCGCTCCGCCATGACCTACGTGATAGTGAATATCAATGAGCCCAGGCGTTACGTAGAGACTCGAGACATCCACGACCTTCCTGCCTTGGTCAGCCGGAATGTTTTTCTCGACGGCTGCGATCTTACCCTCGAGAACGCCGACATCTCTTACTTCATCGATGTGATTGGCAGGGTCAATCACATGTCCGCCCTTCAACAGCAGGTCGTAGCGCGTCGTTTGGGCAACCGCAACGACAGGAGATCCGAGGGCGATTGCTAGCAGTGCAATGATTGTGAGCCTGATCTTGATCCAGTTCTGCATAGGCCTCTCTGTTTGTTTGAAGCGAAAGTGTACTCACTGCCAGTGAGATTGTCACCATTCCTGCCAAGTTACGGTCATGCAAAGTTGTAAGAAGATCACCGCTAGCGTAATCTGAACGCGCTTTTCTTCATTGGACCGGATTAGATCCAGATCAGGAAACCCACCTATGGATCGTCGTACTTTCGTGAAGGCCGGTTGCATCGGAAGCGCCTCGCTGCTGATGCAGGGGCTGGATCCGATGATCCGGGCTGAATCTGCTCCGACTGCCGTTCCGCCTATCGAACTCCGAGGGCTTGCCGACTACAAAACCTCGCCGTCAGGCATGCCAGGCCTGTTTCCAGCACGAGTCATCGAGATCCGCGAAGCGAACGCCATCGTTCGCAACCGTGTTTCCCAGCCCCTCGTCGGACGGATGCTTGAGCGCGCAATGAAAGAGCTGACAGGAGAGGGCTCCGCGCGCGAGGCATGGGCAAAGTTTATTCAGCCGAGCGATGTTGTCGGAATCAAGATCAATCCATCGGGTGCGCCGGCATGTTGTTCGTCACCCGAGATTATTCGCGAGATCATCAGTTCAGTTCATTCGCTCGGGGTTCCTGCCCGCAACATCGTTGTGTACGACCGGTACTCTTACGAGATTGACCTCGCTAGCTATCAAGCATTGCTGCCTGCAGGGATTCGAATCGTAGGCATTCAGGAGGCCTTCGCGAGCGGTGGTGGTTACGAATCAAACGTCTATTGTGATGCTAACTTTTTTGGAGAGTGGGAAACCCGCTCGTACATGGCGAGTATCGTGGTCCAGGAGATCAACAAGATTATCAATGTGCCGACGATGAAGGATCACTCCGCTTCCGGTGTGACGGGTGCTCTCAAGAATCTGGCCTACGGAACGTTCAACAATGTAGCCCGCACCCATCGCGCGCCCTATTCTTTTACGAACCCATTGATTGGGATGATGTGTACGGTCGAACCCTTACGGTCAAAATCTGTGCTGCATATCATGGACGGCATGCGGCAGGTGTGGCACGGCGGTCCGCTCACCCAAGTGCAAGACTTTATCGATCAACCCGGCATTCTGCTGGTGGCGACAGATCCGGTCGCGATGGACACGATCGAACTGGAGGCGATTGAAAAGACGCGGCGGGAGCGGGGCGCGCCTTCGTTATGGCAGCACGATGCGAATAGCATTACCCCCAACACCGAGGAATTTCATCGTGATGCCTCGAAGAATCTGTTCTATCGCCAGCCCGGACACATTGCGGCAGCCGGGCACCTCGGGCTTGGTATCGCCGACCTGAAACAAATCGATCATCGTGTCCTCTCGGTCTGAATCTTGATGATGAGGCAAACGGGCAATTCCAAAGCCGTCGAAGACTGGCCCACCCTGCTCAAAGACAACGCGCGCAGTGGAGGCCAGACGCCGCATCCCGCGCGCTCGCCGGAACGAGCGGTATGGCAATTTCGTGCGGGCGGTTCTGTACGTTCGGCGCCGATTCTCAAAGACGGCCACTTGTATGTCACCTCTGTGGCCGGTGCACTGCACGCCATTGATGTGGTCACGGGCACTGCAAAATGGAAATTTCAAGCCGGCGGCCAGGTCCATGCCACTCCGTCACTGTTTGCAGACCAGATTCTTTTCGGATCCGACGACGGCAAAGTGTATGCAGTCAATCGGCATGACGGAACAAAGCGGTGGGAGGTTCCGACCGGAGCCGAGGTTTGGGCATCTCCGGTCATTCGCAACGGCGCAGCTTTTTTCGGAAGTGCAGACACGAAGGTCTATGCAGTCGAAGCGTCGAGCGGAGAGATCCGATGGGCGCACGAACTTGGCGGAAGAATTTATTCCACGATCTACGCCACCGAGAGGCAACTCTACCTCGGTTGTGGGGACGGCAAAGTATGTTGTCTCGACTCCTCATCCGGCAAGGTTTTGTGGAGTACGGCGACTGGCAACGGCATCGACTCGTCGCCGGCAGTAGTGGATGACCTGGTCCTCATCGGCTCAGAAGATTTTTTCTTTTATGCGATAAGCGCCACTACCGGGGAGGTGCGATGGAAGTACGAAACAGGATTGGGCATTGCGTCATCGCCCGCCGTCCGGGGCGATTTAACGTTTTTTGGCAGTAAAGATGGTTTCCTCTATGCGCTTGAGACGCATACCGGAAAGTTGCGCTGGAAAACCCGTGTGGGCGAGGTGGTCACTGCGCCTCCGATGATCGGTGATGGAATTGTGTGTATCCAGGCGGGTGGTACGTTTACTCTGGACGCTTCCAACGGCAAGATCTTGTGGAGAGCCGGCCTTGCCGGTGCAATCCAATCTGTTCCTGTGCTCGCGGGTGAGACTATGTATCTGGCGAGCTTAAGTGGTGAGATTTATGCGCTGCGGTAAACCCAGGGCCGCATTGCGGTTCGTCGTTTTCTTCGCAATCGTTTCAAGCGTTCGGGGTTCAGAAAATCAACTTCTGGTTTACAAAAAGAAATACATCATGGGCACAGTCTTTGAGATTGCGGCCTATGACCAAACGTCGGAGCACGCGACGGTTGCGCTGGAGAACGCGTTTCGGGAAATTGTTCGCGTCGATGATCTCCTGAGCAACTATAAAACCGACAGTGCTCTTAGCCATCTGAACCGCTCCGCTCATTTTCAGGCAGAAAAGGTTCCGTCTGACTTGTATCGCGTAGTCGAGGAGTCCGTGCGGTTTTCCAGGCTGTCAGGCGGGAAATTCGACATTTCCATCGCGCCTTTGGTGGATTTGTGGAAGGCTGCGATTGTTGGTGAAGGCGCACCATCGCTGGCGAAGCAACAGGCCGCCAAGGCTTGCGTCGGATACGAGAAGATCGAGTTGACTCCTCCGGACCAGATTACTTTTCACTCCTCATGCATGCGCTTAGACCTGGGCGCCATCGGCAAAGGTTACGCTGTCGACCGGGCTGCGGAAGTCCTGCGATCCTCTGGAATTCGCGATGCGTTGATTAATGCGGGTGGCAGCACGATCTTAGCGATGGGTTCGCCTCCGGGGCAGAGCGCATGGCTCGTACACTTGCGAGACCCTTCCCACCAGGTTGACCCACAGGTCATGCTCAAAGATGAGAGCGTGTCCACCTCCGAGCAAACCGCGCCTTCTTTGCTAGGTGACGGCACAGCGGGACATATCATCGATCCCGATTCAGGGACACCGCTGCGAACGGAATTCGCGGTTAGCGTCATTGCTCAAACCGGGACGCTCTCAGACGCGCTCTCAACCACATCGTTGCTGTTGGGCCCGGCGAAGGGCAAGGCGTTGGTCAAATCTATGCCTGACGTCTCGGCGATCTGGATTTCGCACGACGCGCAGATGGAAACGGTGACGGGCGGACCGCAGATTCTGTTCGGCAGAAAGTTCTAAATCTCACAACCTGGATTACAAACCGCATGATATGGCACAGGATGGTTTTTTGTTTTTTTGTGATGTTCTCTACCGCCGCATGGAGCAGTGTTTTTGTGCGTTGGGCCCAGCCTGATTTGCCACCGGCACGCGACTTGGGGATCAGTGATCTCGTGGTCTCCTGGGATCGCGGGACCTCCTCCTTCGTGAAAGCTGCCCACGCGCAAGGGTATCGAGTGTATGCAGAGGTGACTTTGCAGCAGTCTGCAGCGGCTGCAGAAAGCGCCGAGGAGCGGGGGTTGGCAGGTCTCGTGCTGGACGTTGCGGACTCGGATCGCGCAGCAGGAGAGAGCGCGTTTCAGCAGCTGCAGTCCGCTTATCCGAAGGTCAGCTTCTTAGTACTCAGTCAGGGTAAGCAGCCGCAGATGAGAGGCAATCTGGTGATTAAGCGGAATTCGGTGCTTGAAGTCTCCAGCCCCACCGCCCAGCCATGGATCGACACGAACCTTGCGCTGATCAACGTTCAACAGAGATCTCATCCCGGACAACTCCCGCTTTATAGCTTCTCCTGGAACGGATCAACGAACGGATCAAACCCTGGACAGCAACCAGCGATCACTCCCACGGATTACTCCTTGGCGGTTGCCGAGTCGTGCTCCTTCCAAGCCGACCTGATACTGGAACTGGACGAAGGCATGCAGAGAGGGCTCAGCGCACAGGATCTCCAGGCCAAGGAGTCATGGAATCAGGTGCGGTCGTATATCGATTTCTGTGCACATGCTGGAGAGCAAGGGCTCAAACCGGCAGCCAACGTTGCAGTCGTCGTCGATGAGCTCGACACCAACGATGAAGTCATGAATCTGCTCGCCCGTCACAACATCCCGTTTAAGGTTTTTCTACCTTCCGATCTGAAAGTAGAGAAATTTGCGGCTTTCGATGTGGTCGTGGTATTCGCAAAGCCTGATCAGACAGCTTACAAGCGAATCAGCATTCTTGCCGATCACGGCAAGACGGTTGTGATAGTAGACGCACACGGTATGTATCCGTGGCAGACTCAGAAAGCTGTCCGATTGAATGAACACGCCGTGTCCTATGCACTTGGAAAGGGAAAGCTGCTTGAGCTCTCAGAGCCTGTGGCTGACCCCGAGACGTTTGCTCAGGATATCCGTCGGCTGCTGGGGAAACAAGATGTGCTGATGAGCCTCTGGAATGGTCTGACGACGATTGCCGTACCCTATCGTGGGCCTGGCGGAACGCTGAAGGTGCTGAATCTCGTCAACTACGCCGCAGAACCAGTTCGCGTTCAAGTGCAGGTCAAAGGATCGTATTCTGCCATTCGCTATGAGACGCCAGGACAGGAGTGTTGCCAGAGTCTCGTTCCCGTAAAGCACGACGGATTTACCGAGTTCGTAATCCCGGACTTAATGATTGCGGGACGAGTGCATCTCGAAGCTGAACAGGCGGCGAATCCCAAAGCACCCAAAGCAGAGCGAACGAGTCACTAGCGGAATCTGCGGATCAACAACGTATGGCGGTCCGATCGGTAAAGCCCCAACACATACAATACGACCTTGCCTTTTGTGGAATAGATCTCCTGCCGGATCCGCAGGACAGCCGAACCGGGGGAAATGCCCAAAAGCCGAGCCGTTTGAGAATCGGCGGTAGTGGCATCGACTTCTTCGTCGGCATGTGCGATTCGGAGCCCGTAGTCATGTTCCAGGATTGAAAACAGCGACACCCGGTCAAGCCGGGCTCGAGTCAAGCCGGAGAACTCGTCGGCGGATAAATAGCATGTCTCGATGGCGAAGGGTTCTTCTCCGCCAAGCCTCAGCCGTTCGAGCTTGATCAGTCGGCTGGAAGCAGGCAGGCCAAGACGCGCGGCAACCTCCTGCTCCGTATCAATCACACTCAGAGAGAGCAACTTCGAAGAAGCGCCCAGCCCGCGGCCGGACATCTGCTCCGTATAGCTCATGAGCTTGTTGAAATGAATCTTCGGAGGGGCAACGAACGTACCAGCCCCACGGCGGCGCACCACCATTCCCTCACGCTCTAACGCGGCCAGAGCGTGACGCGCGGTCATAAGGCTAACGCCGTGAATCCTTGCCAGTTCCCGTTCAGAGTCGACAATGTCGCCCGGCTTTAACTGGCCCAACTCGAGACGTTTCACGATTGTGCCTTGGATCCGCCGGTACGCGGGCAGTCCGTTCTTCCGGACCTGTGGCATGAAAAACTCCCCCTTCGATGGGTGCACCATACTACAAAGTGCTCTAGGGCTCCAACAGAATTCTGTATAAGCCGGAACTTGTGAGCCAACTCGCTGAACAGGGAGAAGACAATTCCAATCGAAGTCCGAACTGTCTGCGGAAGCACAAATCCTGGAAGCTTCCGTGCACAGTAAGTTCAATAAAATACATGTACTTACGCGACTTATCACGCCTGGTAAATCCGCATTCGTGCCGATTCTCCAGGCGGTCCGAAACCAGAAAGAGATGCTTCGAAGATTCCGTAGCTAGTGCTTTTCTACTAAAAAACTTGTTCCCACCGACATTTTTCTCTTGACGATGAATTGCATCCTGCTATATAGCATACCCCATCGTGGGATGGAGGGTTTTGTGATGAGAAGACCGTCGATTGCGTTTATCTGCTCGTTTCTCGTATTGCTCACCGCATTTGTTGCCGCAACCGGAATGTTCCAATGCGCCTGGGGGCAAGCGGTTACCGCTTCCATCACCGGCACGGTGACGGATCCGAGTGGTGCGTCGGTTCCCGGCGCTACTGTTGCGGCAACGTCCGTGGAACGCGGAATTGTTTACACCGCCACGACCAACGACTCTGGTCTATATCTGATTGCTAACCTCACCGTTGGCTCGTATACGCTGAAGGTCGAGAAATCCGGTTTTTCCTCGGCCACGCATCCGGCATTTGTTCTCACGTTGAACCAGGTCGCCCGCATTGATGTCGCGATGAAGGTTGGGCAAATCAGCGAAACGGTAGAAGTGAGCGGGGCCGCTCCCGTTCTGAAAACTGAGACCACCCAAGTCGACACAATTATCAATGCTGCCACCAACGACAATCTTCCGCTGGCATCGCGCAACTACGTACAGTTGACGCTCCTTGTGCCCGGCTCGGTATCGACCGATCCCAGTAGCTTCGCTAGTGGCAATAACACTGCCGGTTACGGTTCCCGTCCGCTGATCAACGGCAATCGCGAGCAGGCAAACAATTTCCTGCTCGACGGCATGGATAACAATCAGGTATCCGATAACCTGCTCGGTTACACCCCGGCTCCCGATGCGATAGAGGAATTCAACTTGATCACCAACAACGCACCGGCCGAATTCGGGAATTTTGAGGGCGGGATTATCAACGCAACCATTAAGTCGGGCACCAATGCCTACCATGGCGACGTTTGGGAGTACTTCCGCAATGACAAGTTGAATGCGAACGACTGGGCGAATAAGGTGGTTCAGCCAAATCTTCCCAGGACCAAATTGCGCTGGAACATGTTCGGCGGGACGTTCGGCGGACCGATCTTGAAGAGCAAACTATTCTTCTTTGCCGATTATCAGGCGCAGCGTTTTGACTACCCCAGTTCGTCGAGCGCCAACACGGTCTTTACGGCCGCTCAGCGGTCGGGCGATTTTTCGGCTCTATTGGCAAAGGGAGTCCAGTTATACAACCCCTGCGTATCCTTCGCTGCACCGTGTACCCCATCATCCGCGCCAGCTACAACGCGGCAGCCCTTCCCAAATAACCAAATTCCGACGGCAATGATCAGCCCGGTAGCGAGTGCTCTTTTCGCGTCGTCGTTGTATCCCCAGGCGGTCAGCACCAACCTGCAGAACAATGCCGTGAATACCAGTAATTCGCTCCTCAACGTCGATCAGGGCGATCTGAAGATCGACTTCAAGGCCACGCAAAAGGACAGTATTTTCTATCGTTTCACGCGGGCTTATCAGAACAATCCGTCGAACAATTCCCAGGCATTGTTGTCCAATGGGTATTCAACGACGCCCATTTACAACACGGTGGGCGATTGGACCCGAATGATCGGCAACAATCTGGTGAATGACGCTCGATTCGGTTGGAGCCACGTCACGGTGAACACCGGCAACAGCTGGGCATCGGGCGTCGGGGATTTCGGCAATACGCTGGGCATCGGAAACGGCAACCCCGCGAATGTTCCAGGACTGCTCGCTCTCAACTTCTCAAATTCTGTCCTCACCAACATTGGTACGACGGAGAGCACGCAGAGTTTCGATGACCACGTTTGGCAAGCCGAAGATAATGTGAGCTGGAATCATGGCCGCCATACCCTCAAGTTTGGTGGTCAATGGTGGCGCACGATCATCAAGACGTTCTACGCCGGTAACAACGGCGAGTTGGGGTTGATGGACTTCACTGGACAGTTCACGGCAGTCTCACCCGGTGCAACTAACTTGGGCGACGGTGGCGCGGACTTTTTCCTTGGCCTTGATGCCACATACGGTCGCGGTGTGAGTACCGGTAAGACGTGGCAGCAATCCAGCAACATCATCGGGATCTACGCTCAAGATACTTGGCGCCTGACGGATCGTTTAACTCTAAACCTTGGCTTGCGCTACGATGCGCATACACCTTGGATTGAAACAAACAATCAACAGGCCAACTACAACTTTGCTACCGGCAACATGGATCTTGCCGGACAGGGCGGAGCCAGCCAGGCCCTCTACAACGGTTTCTATGGTGGAAGAGATTTCCAGCCGCGCATCGGTTTCGCATGGACTCCGGCGGCGCTCGGCGACCATACCGTGATCCGCGGCGCCTTCACCATCTCGTCCTATCTCGAAGGGACCGGAACAAACCTGCGCTTGCCGTTGAATGCGCCGTTTACTCCGGCGGAAATCAATGCGACCACCACCGCGGGCGCTCTACTCCCTCTCACGAACACCAGCGATGGAATCGCGGGTGGCCCCACCTCACCGTCCTGTACTGCCCCGGCTTACGCGTGCTACGCTCAGGCCTTCATTCGCGTATGGGACCCGAAAGTACAACCTGCCATCGCGGATCAATGGAACGTGACTGTCCAGCACCAATTTGCCGGCAATACCACCCTCCAAGTTGGGTACGTTGGGCAGAAGGGAACTCACTTGATGGTGCCGTTCGACTATGCGCAGAGGGTACTGCTGCCGAATTCGGCTTGCGCCACTCCACCGTGCACGGCACCCAGTCCTTATTTCGCTGCGAATCCGACGCTCTACACCGTGTTGGGCAACCCCGCTCAAGGCGGGGAGGGCGCGACCGTCTCCGGCACCAAGTCCAATGGCAACATGAGATACGACTCTTTGCAGGTGGAACTGCAGAAGCAGGCGAGTCACGGTTTGCAGTATCAAGTCGCGTATACGCTGTCAAAGTGCATGTCCGATAGCACCGGCTATTACGGCGCGTGGAACAATGCTCTCAGTGCTTCAGCATACTGGCAGAACGTCTACGACCAGAAAGCGGAGTGGGCGCCGTGTTACTACGATGCTACTCACGTCATTTCGGCCTATGCCATTTACGACCTTCCTTTTGGCCGCGGCAAGATGTTCGGCAAGAACGCCAATGGGGCGGTCAATCAAGTGATTGGAGGCTGGTCGGTCAGCCCCATCCTCTCCTGGCGCACGGGCTGGCCACTACCGGTTTATGGAGCCCTCGATAATTCTGGTACCTTCGGACGCGGAGCGCGAGCGGACTGCAACGGTACTCCATCGATCGCGGATACGGCCATAGCGGGAGTAGGCGTTCAATGGTTTAGCAACCCCATCAGTAACCCATACTTCACCAACGCGGCACTGGGCACATTCGGAAATTGCTCACCGCAGCTTTCAGGGTTGCGCTCGCCGCATTACACTGACGTTGACATGAGTTTGCATAAGGACTTCCCGCTTACCGAGCGGTTCCGGCTGCAATTCCGAAGTGACTTCGTCAACTTCTTCAACCATGTCCAGTACAACGCACCGAACATGGGTTTGGGGAGCAGTATGGGGCAAATCACCGGTGCCCAGCCGATGAGGAACATACAGCTGGCGTTGAAACTCTATTTTTGAGTCGGAAAACGTATAATGATGATGCAGGCGTTCGTTGCGCCTGCATCATTTTTTGTTTGTGTGCGATTTTTCGGAAAGGGGTATACTCGCAAGCTCCATTCAAGATGTACACATTCCGCGGGAAGGCAGCCTTCATCTTATTGTTAGCCGCGTACTTGTGGTCCGTGTCGTTCGTATTGGGCCAGCAACCGAAGGTCGCTTCGGCACCTCAGTCGGCGTTATCTCCTGAGAAGGCCCTCAATCTGGCTGAACAAGGACACTGCCGCGAGAGTATTTCTGCACTCAAGCGTGCGATGGCGGGTCAAGTAGCTTCGACTACCAGGAAAGAGATTGGCGTGGTAGGGGTGCGGTGTTCTTTGGCCTTGGACGATCGCGATTCGACGCTGGACTTCATCCGCTCCCTGCATAAACAGTTCCCGCTAGACCCCGACGTTCTTTTTGTCGTGACACACGCCTATTCAGATCTCTCAACAAGAACTGCACAGGATCTTGGCCGTACGGCTCCTCAATCCTTCGCTGCTCATAAGCTCAATGCTGAGGCTCTCGAAATGCAGGGAAAGTGGGAGCCCGCGCAGGCCGAATATGAATGGATGATTCAGAAGGAGCCGAATAGCCCCGGTATCCACTTTCTGCTTGGAAGGCTTCTTCTCTCGCGACCGGACGCCGGGCCAGACGCCGCACAACGGGCGAAGCAGGAATTCCTGAAGGAGATTCAGATCGATCCTAACAATGCTGGAGCCATCTACATTTTGGGAGAGCTTGACCGGCGTGATCAAAAGTGGGATGAGGCGATATCGCGCTATACCCAGGCCGTCAAGGTTGATCCAAACCTTGCAGAGGCGTACCTGGGGTGGGGATATTCCCTTGTAAGTCTTAAAAAATACGAAGACGCAATTCCACTATTGCGGACCGCGGAGCGGCTGATGCCCATGAATCCGGAGGTCCACCACTCGCTGGGTACAGCGCTGCAACGATCCGGGCACAGCGATGAGGCGCAGAAGGAGTTTGCCATCCACGAGAAACTGAGTTCCGGAGCCGGGACCGCGAAGCCGGAATAGTCGTGCGCGATAAATCTCCGAACTAAATCAATGCTGGGGTTCTTCAACCGTGAGGATCTGATCGGCGGCGACATCATGCAACATCTGTTTGATGCCGCTCGGCCAGCGGATTTCCACGTCCTTGACGAGTCGGTTCTTTCCCAGGCCGAAGTGCACTCGGCTGTCGCTCGATGCAGTGTACCCGACCGCCGTTGTTACCTCGTTCCATTGCGAAGCACCAAGTTCGGTGAGAATGTGAATCTGCGCGCCGATGCCCATACGATTGCTCTTTGTTCCTACGAGCTTGAAAAGGATCCAGTGATTGCCGGTTTCAGAGACGTTGCGCAGTATTTCAACCGGCCCGCCAAGAACCGTGACCACCGCGTCAATGCGGCCATCGTTGAAAAGGTCCCCAAACGCAACCCCGCGATGGGCAGCTTCTTTCGTAAAGTCCGGTCCGGCTGACGAGCCAACTTCAGCGAACTTACCGTTTCCCAGATTGCGAAACAGGGAATTCGGCTCTGGATATTTGCGATTGCCGAGTTCGCTAATGTTGTCGAGCACATTGGCGCGAGCGACGAACAGGTCTTTCCACCCGTCATTGTCAAAATCAAAAATGCCATTACCCCAGCCGGACATTTCCTTTGTGGCCCGCAGTCCGTTCTCCTGTGTGAGATCGTCGAATTCCCCATTGCCCTGATTGATGAGCAGGGGAAAGGTTTCGTGTTCGACGGCCGTGTACCATATGTCGGGACGTCCGTCGTTGTTGACATCCCGAAAGTCGGAGCCCATCCCCGACAACGCCACACCGTCGGGAGCATAAGCCACTCCCGCCTGCGCGCCGACTTCTTCAAACTTCTTTCCACCCAAATTGTGAAAGAGTAACCCCGGCGTCGTATCATTCGCGACGAACGCGTCGAGGAAGCCATCGCCGTCGTAGTCGGCGAACGAAACGCTCATCCCTTTGCCCATGTGCGAGGAGATCCCCGTTTCTTCGGAGACGTCCGTGAATGTGCCATCTCCGTTATTGCGGTACAGGGTGTTGTGCAGCGATGCGTAAACCTTAGGATGGCAGTAGCCGCGAATGCCGCCTTTCACGTGGCAGAAGGGATCCTTGTTGACTTCCCAAACGCAGTAGTTGACCACAAACAAATCCAGTTTGCCGTCATTGTTGTAATCGAACCAGCCCGCGCCGACTGACCACATCTTCTTGCCATTCATCGCGGCGCCAGCGAGGCCGGCCTTGGCGGTTACATCAGTAAACGTGCCATCGCCGTTGTTGTGGAAGAGTTGATTGCCGGTTACGTTGGCCAGAAAGATGTCCGGCCGGCCGTCGTTGTCATAGTCCCCGACGGCTACGCCCATGCCGTAGCCTGCCCCAGCGACTCCGGCACGCTCGGTCACATCGGTGAACGTGCCGTCGTGATTATTTCGATACAGACGGTTCCAGTACGCCGGAGATTCTTTCTGCAGCGAAGGTATGGCAGCGCCGTTTACCAAATAGATGTCCAGCCACCCGTCTCCGTCATAGTCGAGCAGCGCGACTCCGGCAACCATGGTTTCTATCTGATTTTTGTTCGCAGTCGGAGAGTTCTGAGTTGTGAAGCGCAGACCCGCTTTGGCAGCAATGTCTTCGAATTGGATTGGCCGCGAACTACCCGATGTTTGTGCCGAGGCGTTCGATCTAACCGAAGGAGCAGTCCTCACGACCGTGGAGACCAGAGTGATGGTAAGGATCAGGGGTAGGAAACGCATGTTGAGTGAAAGCGCCGAATGGTTCGTCCGCGGCGATGTTTCCGCAATACGGCGCTTCGAAGATGATATACGCTTTTATGATGTGGATCGATTTGTTCGGGAATTAACGCGAATACGGGCATGTTTCGCGTTAATGCGCAGCAAGAATACAGCGAAACTCGACTGGCTGGAGATACATTGGCCCCAACCCAGTGGCAAGTCGAGCGTATCGCCGAACTCCCGATTGATCGCTACATCACAATTGTCGAGGGCACAGGAAAATGGAAGTGACCACGAAGGACGCTCGTAACGTCGCATTCGCTTCCTATTCTGCAACGATCATGCTCGTCATCCTTGGGTTCGTCAGCCGGTGCCGCCACGCATTTAGTGGTTTATAGGCAGAATCGATTCCGCCCAACCGCTCGCTAGACGCGGTTTAAGGAATGAGTCCCCGATCGATTGCGTTTCGGCGGCGCCACTAACTTTGGGCAGAGATTTGGACAAATCGTCTGCTGCCGCCCTGGCTTGACTGATCTGTTCCTTGGTCATCAGCGCCGATAGGCTTTTGAGTCTGCGGACAGCCCGCTCCTCTCCTCCTGATGCTGCGGCCTTGTACCACGTATAAGCCGAGACGTAGTTGAGCGGAACTCCTTTTCCTTGCTCGTAGAGGTAACCTAAGTCCAATTGTGCTCGCGCATACCCTTTCTCCGCGGCCATTTGCACCCAGCGTGCTGCGCTGGAATAGTCCAGAGGTAGACCGGTTCCGGTGAAGTACATCCAGGCAAGATTTTCCTGAGCGGGTGCATACCCATTCTCGGCTGCTTTCCGAAACCATTCGGCTGACTGGGCATAGTCTGGCGCGATACCCTTTCCGCGAAAATACAATGAGGCCAAGTTGCATTGTGCTGTAACGTCTCCGTTCTCAGCTCCCATCCGGTACCAATTCTCGGCTTGTCGAAGATTCTTGGGTACACCGCGGCCGAACTCAAACATCGAGCCGAGATTGTTTTCCGCCGTTGAGTGTCCCTGCCTTGCTGCCGCTGTGTAATAGACAACAGCCTGTTTATAGTCGCGCGGCACGCCTTTGCCGTGTTCATACAGGTATCCGAGCGCAAATTCCGCATCGGGCAAGGCTTGTTCGGCGGCTTGACGAAGGTACTTCGCAGCCTCCGCGTAGTTCTGTGAAACTCCTGTTCCGGTCATGTATGACCAGCCAAGCCGGTATTCGGCCTTCGCATCCCCTTGACGAGCCTTCTCCTCAAGCGAAGGAATGGCCAATTGTTGGAGCTTCTTAGACTCACCGGTGTGCTGTGCGTTTTGTTGGGGGATTGCTCCAGTCGCAAAAATGCAGAACCAAATGACAAACTGAGACGTAACCACAATGCATGCTCGCGATTTCATCAAGGTCTCCTTCGATCCAGCCAACTTTCGCCGCAATTGCCTTGTGCGGCAATGCAACGGCAAACACCGCTTCCACACGCGTGTGTAACGGGGACAAGTCGGTGAGCTAGATGGAGTTGAGCGGCAGGTCACGCGGTAAGAAGTTGCTAGTCAGAAGGGAATCACTAACCTTCGCGACAAAGTCACGTCCAATCAACGGTGAAGAAATGTCCGAGACTCGGTTCGCTGAGGCAATGGTCTGCTTCGATGTGTTTCAGGTTGATCTTCGGTCAGGGGAATTGCACAGGGATGGGCAGCGGGTTAAGTTACAAGAACAGCCTTTCCGTGTTTTGTCTTTACTGATCGAGCGAGCCGGTGACATAGTCACCCGGGACGAACTGCGTGAAAAACTGTGGCCTGCGGACACATTTGTCGACTTCGATCATAGCCTGAACAGTGCGGTCGCCCGGCTGCGGGAGGCCTTGCGCGATTCCGCGGAAAAGCCCCGTTTCATCGAGACCATCGCCAAGCGTGGCTACCGCTTTATTGGTCAGCTCCAGTCTGCCCTGCCGGCAGTAGCTGTG
>Ga0210409_10004166_pt1 | contig 15723 bp, 12 predicted proteins | sample IncBWH17MmetaG_FD_161649 | JGI IMG/M metagenome (GOLD analysis project Ga0210409, IMG submission 161649) | Forest soil microbial communities from Barre Woods Harvard Forest LTER site, Petersham, Massachusetts, United States - Inc-BW-H-17-M | ecosystem: Environmental > Terrestrial > Soil >...
CTCCGGTGGTGGGAAGCTCCGCGTCGTGATCGTCGACGACGAACCCCCAGGCTCGCCGCCGGCGGCGCTGAGGCTGCGCGTCGGCCCGCGCTACTCGCAGGCGGCGCTGCTGACGCTGACCGCGACCTCCCCGACGGCGACGACGGGAGTGCAGCTTGGCGGCCGTTCGGTGGCGAGAGACGGCTCGTGGAGTGAACCCTCGAACGCCCCGCTTATCCCACGCCGCCACGGCACGATCTCGCTGACCGTCGCGCCCAGCAGTGCGGCTCTCCTCACGATGCTGCCCGCGCCGCGTCGTTAGCCGGCGACGAGCTCGACCCACTCGTAGCGACGACCGCACAGCGCGTGCCAGCGATCGACGGCAACGGCGCGCAGCGCGTCCTGCGGGCGATCTGCGGCAGGTGTCAGGAAGATCGCGGCCAGTACCGCCGACCCGCCGTCTCCGGGCGCGAGCGTGGAGCCCCCGCGCTCGACGGTCAGACGGTGAGTGCCGGCGGAGAGGACCTCGGCGAGTGGGGGCACGGTGTCGGGGACGAGCGAGTTGCCGCTGAGCTGCCCTCCGATCGACGCAAGCCGGCGCCCGTCCACACGAACCTGGACCTCCGGCATGATCTGTCCCTGGACCCACACGTTCCACGTGCCGTCGGCGGGCAGCTCGAACGTGGCCGCCAGTCGGCCCGGCCGGCTCATGACCAGACCCTGGCGCTGGCGACCCCAGCCCGCCGGGTGCGAGGCCTCCAGCAGCGGAGTCCGCACGATCTCGGGGGCTTCCGAGCCGATCACCCGCGTCGCCCCGAGGACCGTCCGCGCGAGTCTCTCGATGCGCAGGCACTGCGCTGCCGGCGTGCCGCGGAGCACCACGTGGGCGATGGCGGCCGGCGCGGCCCTTGTCCGTCCCCAGACTTCGTAGTAGGCGCCTTTCCACAGCAGCTTGTACGCGGACGGCGGGCGGTCGAGCGCGGGGTCGCGGCGGGTGACGATCAGTGGGTACGCGAGCAGCGCCGCCGGGGGCGCGCGGCTCAGGTCGACGGGCGCGCCGTACGCGCCTGCGCCCACCGCGAGCGCCGGCGGCGGGTAGACGAAGTCGGGGCCGCCGACGTCCAGGTCGCGCAGCTCATACAGCGCATATTCGTCGAAGTCGGTGAACACGGCCGGACCTCGACCTGCGAAGCGCGAGTTCAACGATGCCATCTCCTGATAGCGCGCCGTCGGGGCGAGGTTGGAGGCGTGGTACTGCATCGCATCGGAGGCGATCACGCCACCGACCAGCACGAGCGCGAGCAGCGCCGCTCCGAGCTTCCAGGCCGGCCGCCGCCCAAGGGCGCCGAGCGCCGCCACGCCCGCCCAGCACGTGAGCACCACCACGGGCGAGGTGAGCATCAGCGTCTTCGCGCCTGCCCAGCTGGTGACATACGCGTCCACCAGCAGCCAGGTCAGGAGCATCAGCGCAAGCCAGCCGGCCAGCACGAACCGGCGCGCGCGGACGATGTTCAGAGCGCCGAAGACGGCGGCGAGGAGCGCCAGCGCCACCAGGCCATGGGTGAGCGTCAGGTTGGAGCCGAGCGGAGCCAGCTTGTAGCTGCCACGCAACCAGATCCCGAAGACCTGGATCGAGTGCAGGGGACTGTGGAGGTTGCCCGAGTTGCTGGTGACGGCGATCGCCCGGGCGACCCGCAGCGACCCCGATATGTGGATCCAGGTCGGCCAGGCGGCGAGGAGTCCGATCGCCACGCCGCCGCAGGCCAGCGCGAGCAGCGCCGGCGTCCGGGCGCGTCCGGCGCGCAGCTCGCCGATCGCAAGGACGAGCAGCACGAGGACGGGTGCGAGCACCCAGGGGGCGAAGCCAACACCGAGCGCCGAGACCCCCGCCGCGGCGGCGAGCGCGAACGGAATCGCTGCTGTCGGGCCGGCGAGGAGCCAGCGACGATGGACGACGAGCAGCGAGCCGAGCGTGAGAATCATCGGCAGGGCGGTCAGCTCCTTGATCGAGCCGATCAGCTCGTAGCCGTACACGAGCGCCGCGAGCGTGGCGCACAGCGCTGCGAGCGCGGCGAGCCCGCGGTCGAGTCCCGTGCGCCGGGCCAGCAGCCAGGCCGGCCCGACAGCCGTCGCGAGCATGAAGGCGTTGAAGGGCTGGAAGGCCCAGATCAGGGGCAGCCCCAGCAGGAACGCGCTGCCGCCGAAGAGCGTGTCCGCTCCCGAGGGATAGCTGCTGTTGTAGTAGCGGTCGATGAACAGGCCATAGGAGTTGCGCAGGTCCAGGTGTCCGTAGTCCTGGCCGTGGTGCATCAGGAAGTCCGCCCCGAGCATGTGGACCGCTGAGTCCGCGAGGGCCATGAACGAGGAGAAGCTGGGGCGGCCGGCGAGCAGCACGGGCGCCAGCGCCAACAGGTACGCGAGCACGGCGACGGCGCCGAGCCACACCCAGGCTCGCCATCGCCTTGCGAGCTCACGCGCTCTCCCCCACCCCGCCCACCATCCGGCTGCGGCGAAGGCAGCAATCACATAGGGCGTCGCGGGCGCCACCGCGCTGAGGTAGGTGGTGAGCTGCGAGACGGCGATGAGCGCCGCCACGCCCAACGTCAACAGCAGCGGCGCCGGAAGGAAGCCTCCGCTGAGGCGATCGACGAGCAGCCCCGCGCCTGCACAGAGAACCGCGAGCACGCACGGGTATACCAGCGCGGTGGCGAGGAACATCAGCGCTCCCGGCTGGACTCGAACCAGCGACCCCGGTCCTGGAAGGCGCCTCTTTGCAGCTGCTTTTGCGAGTGCTGGGGTCCGCCTGAGCGGGGCGCGGCGGATCATATCCGCCGGCTCAGGGCCGCCCGCCCGCACGCGTCGATGCGAACCTGGCCTCAAGGCCGGTCGAGTTCACGGAGGCGCTTGCAAACCTCGCCCACCCATCGGCGAAGCAGCGCCCGCAGATCTGCCGCTCTCTAGCATCGGTCTCCGATTCGATCGAGCGAGCGGGCGCTGCGCCCGAGGCCCAAGGTGAAACGCAGGCGGCTCTTCCCAACCATCCGCTCGACCCGGCGCCAGGTTCTGGCAGGCGCCCTGGCGCTGGTCGCGGCTTACGCCGCTGGACTGCCGGCGGGCGCGCCTGCCCGCGTACACGCAGCCGGACCCGCTCACGCCGGAGGGCGGCTCGCGTTGGGCATCTCTGACAATTCGGCGGCCCTCTTCCGCGACCCCCGCTTCCGCTGGTTGGGCGTGCGCATCGCGCGCCTCGTCGTCCCGTGGGACGTGATCCGGCGACCGCGGGAACTGGCGTGGGACAGCTCGTGGCTGCAGGCGGCGCGAGCGGAGGGGGTGAGACCGCTCGTGGTGTTCAATGGCGACCCCGGCCATCCGCGCCGGCTGCCCAGCCTCGCGGCGTACGCGGTCGCGGCAGAGGGCTTCATGAGCCTCTTCCCCTGGGTGCTCGACTACACGCCGTGGAACGAGGAGAACCACCCGCTGCAGCCCACGGCGAACGACCCGCAGCGGGCGGCGGAGTACTTCAACCTGCTCTCGAGCTACTGCCGCGCCTGCTCGATCACCGCAGCAGACGTGCTCGACATCCCAAACATGGGCAGCTGGGTCCGCAGCTTCCTGCGCCACGCCCGCCGTCCCCGCCTGTGGGGGCTTCACAGCTACGTGGACGTCGGGCTCGGGAGCCACGAACGCACGTCGCTGCTCCTGAGGCTCGTTCGCGGTCAGGTCTGGTTCACGGAGGCCGGCGGCGTGGTGTGGCGGTGGGAACGCCCCTACGGCAGCCGTCGCGCCACGTACATCGTGCACCCCGAGACCCACGCCGCCACTCTCGCCGCGCGCGTGCTCTCGCTCGCCGCAAGCAGCCCGCGTGTGACCCGCGTCTACTACTACCAGTGGCGGGTCCCCCACACCCTCGCGTGGGCGCGAGCGCATGGCGGGCTCTCGTGGGACAGCGGCCTGCTCCGCCCCGACTGCTCGGTCCGGCCCGCGTTCTTCGTCATCGCCCGCGCCGTCCGGCGCACGCCGACCCGCCTGCCACGTGCAAGGCGCGACCGCGCCGGCAACTGCATCTAGGCCTCGATACGGGAGCTCCGTGCTCCGCTCCAAGCGGGCCCGCAGGCGTGCCTTCGGGTGGGATACTCGCACGATGAGCTTCAACGCAGAGCTCGCTCCGACACGGTACGTGCCGGCTCCCGACCGCTACGAGGGAATGACCTATCGACGTTGCGGTCGCAGCGGCCTGCAGCTCCCGGCCATCTCGCTGGGCCTGTGGCAGAACTTCGGCGATGACCGCCCGCTCGCCAACAGTCGCGCGATCCTGCGCAAGGCCTTCGACCTTGGGATCACGCACTTCGACCTCGCCAACAACTACGGCCCGCCCTACGGCAGCGCCGAGATCAACTTCGGCCGGGTCCTCGCCGAGGACCTCCGGCCGTATCGCGACGAGCTGGTGATCTCGACGAAGGCTGGCTACGACATGTGGCCCGGCCCGTACGGCGAGTGGGGCTCCCGCAAGTACCTGCTGGCGAGCCTTCAACAGAGCCTGAGGCGCATGGGTCTTGACCACGTGGACATCTTCTACTCCCACCGCTTCGATCCGCGTACGCCGCTCGAGGAGACGATGGGCGCGCTCGATGCGGCCGTGCGCACCGGACAGGCCCGTTACGTGGGGATCTCCTCCTACGGCCCGGAGCGCACCCGGCAGGCGGCGCAGATCCTGCGGGATCTCGGAACGCCGCTCTTGATCCACCAGCCGTCCTACTCGATGCTGAACCGCTGGATCGAGGCGGACCTGCTCGGCGTGCTGGACGAGGAGGGCGTCGGGGCGATCGTGTTCTCGCCGCTGGCACAGGGACTGCTGACCGACCGCTACCTGCACGGCGTCCCCGAGGGGTCGCGCGTGAGCAGCGGCAACTACTTCTCCCACGAGCTGCTGACCGAGGAGAACCTCGCCCGCGTACGCGCTCTCAACGAGATCGCCGGCCGCCGGGGGCAGACCCTCGCCCAGCTCGCCATCGCCTGGGCGCTGCGTGACGAACGCGTCACCTCCGCTCTGCTGGGGGCGAGCAGCGTGCAGCAGCTGGAACAGAACGTCGCCGCGCTCGGACGTCTCGACTTCACCTCGGACGAGCTCGCCGAGATCGACCGCTATGCGCAGGATGGAGCGGTGAACCTGTGGGCGTCCTCGAGCGAGGCTTGAGCGCCGACGGGCGTCGAGGCCGTGCGGACGCGTGCCCGGCGCGCGCTTGCACGCCCTGCAAATGCCCCCGGCTGGACTCGAACCAGCAACCCCCGGCTTAGAAGGCCGGCGCTCTATCCAGTTGAGCTACGGGGGCCTGACCGACCATCTTCGCGTCTACCCTCGACGATCGGAAGCCCGGGGCCTGATCCTTCGGGACCATGCGTCGGGGCCACGACCATCGGTGCGCTTAGGCACCGTTGAGGATAAACCTGTAAAAACTTGCTTTCATGAGCCCGGTGCAGAGCAACGAGGAGGATCTGACACGCAAGCAGCGCCGTGAGCAGGCGCGTGCTCAGCGCAAAGAGCTCGAGGACGCCGAGGCGGCGCGCGCCGTCCGGCGGACGCGACTGACCCAGCTCGGGATCGTGGTAGCCGTGGTCGTCGTGGCGATCGTCGTCGTCCTGATCGCGACGGGCGGCGGCAAAAGCTCCGCGCCGGTCAAGGCGAACACGCCGAAAGCGACCGAAACGGTCAAGAGCGTGAGCTCGCTGCTCGGGGGCATCCCACAGAACGGCATCGTCCTCGGCAACCCGAACGCTCCGGTGACGCTCCAGTACTTCGCCGACCTGGAGTGCCCGATCTGCAAGGACTTCACCTTGGGAGCGCTGCCCCCACTCATCCAGCACTGGGTGCGCGGAGGGCAGCTGAAGATCGAATACCGCTCGCTGGAGACGGCCACGCGCGAACCGGAAGTCTTCCGCAGCCAGCAGATCGCGGCGCTCGCGGCCGGCAAGCAGAACCAGCTATGGCCGTTCGTCGAGCTCTTCTACCACGAGCAGGGCGAAGAGGGCAGCGGCTACGTCACCGAACAGTACCTCCAGAACCTGGCGCAGCAGGTACCGGGTCTCAACCTGACGGCATGGACGGCCGCTCGCGGCGATCCCGCGCTCGCCAGCCAGATCACGACCGACGCGCAGCAGGCGAGCGCCCAGGGCTTCACGGGCACGCCCGCGTTCCTGATCGGCAAGACGGGCGGCAGCGCACAGAAGCTCGAATACTCCTCGTTGGCGAACCCCGCCTCCTTCAACACCGCGATCGAAAAACTCCTCAAGGCGTAGGCGGCGCCGCTCCGACGCCACCTCGGCGCTGGGCGTGCTTCGGTCCTGACCGGAGCGTAGTCAATACGTCCACTGGCGCATGGAGCGCCCGAGCAAGCGGGCCCGCGGGCCGACGTGGTGGGCAGGCATGGGTTCCCATACGAGCATCGGCCCCGACGCGGGCCCTGAGCCCGCGCTCGAAAGCGAGGGGCGCATCGCCAGGCTGTTCGAGATGACGAGCGACCTTCTGGCGACGATCTCCCTCGACGGCCACTTCACGCTCCTGAACCCGGCCTGGGAGCAGCTGCTCGGCTGGACTCGCGAGGAGCTGCAGGCGCACCCGATCCACGAGCTCATGCACCCGGATGACGTCGAGCCGACGCTCGCGCTGATGCTGGCCGGCACGCACCAGCCCGCGCAGATGGAGAACTTCACGACGCGCTATCGCCACCGCGACGGCTCATGGCGTTGGCTGCTGTGGAGCGCGCGCTGCGACGGCGACACCTGGTACGCGGCTGCACGCGACGTGACGGACCGAATGTGGCTCGAGCGACAGGCGCTGCACGATCCGCTCACCCGCCTGCCGAACCGCCTCCTGCTGATGGATCGCGCGCGCCAGGCGCTGATGCGGCTGAACCGCAGCAACGGCGTGATCGCGATGCTGTTCATCGATCTCGACCGCTTCAAGGCCGTCAACGACAGCCTCGGACACGAGGTAGGCGACCAGCTGCTGATCGGGATCTCGGGTCGACTCGCGGACATGATGCGCGAAAGCGACACGGTCGCGCGTCTGGGAGGGGACGAGTTCGTGATCCTCGCCTCGGACATCGAGAACGACGGCGAGGCGCTCGCGCTCGCCGAACGTGTGGTGCAGGCGCTCGAGGAACCGTTCCAGGTGGGCTCGGCCGAAGTTGCGATGCTCGCCAGTGTGGGCGTCTCGGTGTCACACGACCCAGACGCCGATCCGGAGGCGATGCTGCGCGAGGCGGACGTGGCGATGTACCGAGCCAAGCGGACCGGCGGCCGGGGCCTCGAGCTGTTCGACGAGTCGCTTCGCCAGGAGGCCAAGGACCACCTCAAGATCGAGGGCCACCTGCGCGAGGCGCTACCGCGCCACGAGCTGCTGCTCGCCTACCAGCCGATCCTGCCGCTTGCCGGCGGGCGGGCAGTCGGCTGCGAGGCGCTGCTTCGCTGGCATCCCAGCGGGCTCGAAGGGTCGGACGCCAGCCAGCTGCTTCCGTCGAAGTTCCTTCCGCTCGCGGCCGCGGGCGAGCTGATCGGGCAGATCGGCAACTGGGTCCTGCACTCGGCGTGCGCGCAGGCGGAGAGGTGGCGGCGCGCAGGGATCTCGATCCCGATCTCGGTCAACATCTCGGCACGGGAGCTGACCGAGATGGACCTCGCCGAGCGCGTGCACGAGGAGCTGGCCTACTGCCGGCTTCCCGGGCGGGCGCTGTGCCTGGAGGTGAGCGAGGAGGCCGTCATGCGCGACCCCGAGCGTGCCCGTGAGGCGCTCGCGGACGTCAAGCGCCTTGGCGTCACGATCGCGCTCGACAATGTGGGCGCCGGCCAGTCGTCGCTGAGCCTGCCGAGGAACCTGCCCCTGGACATGATCAAGCTCGACCGCGAGCTGATCCAGAGCTTCGATCGCGACAAGGACAGGCGAGCCGTCTTCGCGGCGGCGATCGCTCTTGCTCACGAGGCGGGGCTGACCGCCGTGGCCGTCGGCATCGAAACACGCCGCCAGCTGGCGCTGGCCCGCGAGCTGAACTGCTCGGTGGGACAGGGCTTCCTCCTGCACCACCCCTCGCCGGCCGAGAGCCTGCGTCTCAGGGAGGTTCCCAGCGCGATAACGTCCGCCCCATGGCGTCCCCTCGTGCGACTGCGCGGCAGCCGTCAACATTGAGCGACGCCCTGCGGGAGCGCTACAAGCGCGCCGCCGCGAGGGCTGCGGCGGAGATGATCGAGGACGGCATGCGCGTCGGCCTCGGAACGGGCACCACGGTCGCGCACCTGCTCCCGGCCATCGCCGAGCGCGGCCTGGCGAACGTGCGTTGCGCCGCGACCTCGCCGCAGACCGAGCGAGCCGGGCTGGCGCTGGGGCTGAAGCTCGAGGACCTCGACGAGCTGGGTGGCCTTGACATCGCGATCGACGGCGCCGACCAGATCGACCCGAGCGGATGGCTCGTCAAGGGCGGCGGCGGAGCACTGACGCGCGAGAAGATCGTCGCCGCGGCCGCGACGATCTTCGTGGTGATCGCCTCTCAGGAGAAGGCGGTCGAGCAGCTGGCGCCGCCGGTGCCCGTAGAGCTATTGCGGTTCGGGGCGGGCCGCACCCTGGCGGCGCTCGGCCGAGCGCGGCTTCGCGGCCGCCTCGAGAGTCCCGACGGGGGCCTGATCGCCGACTACCTCGGAGCGGTCGGCGACCCGCGCGAGCTCTCCGAGCGACTGAGCGGGACGCCGGGCGTGATCGAGCACGGTCTCTTTCCACCCCAGATGGTGAGCCTGATCGTGATCGGTGGCGAGGGCGGCGTGCAGCGCCGCGGCGGCGGCAAGCCGCTCGGCTAGCTCGCGAAGGCGGGCCGGCGCTGCGATCTGCTCGGAGCTAGACAGCTGTACTAATCACGCTCGGGCGGGGGGCTCGAGCGTCCAGGGCCGCACGTACCGCGGTCCCCAGCCCGCGGGACGCGCGCGGGTGGGCGGCGCGGTTTCGGCGCTGCAGAGCCAAACGGGGGACCCAGGAATCGAACCTGGCGTTGCGGTTTTGGAGACCACCGTGTTACCGATACACCAGTCCCCCGAGGGGTCGCAATTGTAGGCGCTGGCGCCTCGTCTCCGCATCCGCCATGTTCGCGGCGGCAATGGGCCCAACCGCCGTCAGGGCGCTAAAGCAAGCCGCTTGCGTGGTCGAAAAGACGTACAGACGAGCGTGTTCATATCCATGCCCATATTCTCTCGCGGGGCACACCAGGATTCCGGGGGCCCAACGCCTCGTCGCCCTAAGCTCGGGCGTGAGGACGGCTTCACGCTGTTCGAGGTCCTGATCGCGGCCGTGGTGCTCGTCATCGGGCTGACTGCCCTTTTCGGCCTGCTCGACACGTCGCTCAAAGCCACCGCCGCCACCCGGGCGCGCGAGGGAGCGACCAACCTGGGCCGCGAGGTCCTCGAGGACGCCCAGACGATCCCCTACTCGCAGCTCGATCCCGGCGCCATCGTCACCGAGCTGCAGGCGATGAACGGCCTCACCAATGAAGGGTCGGGCGGCCTCTGGCAGATCAAACGACGCGGGATCACCTACACCGTGACCGTCAAAGAGTGCTCCATCGATGACCCCAAGGACGGCTACGGCGTTCACAAAAACGCACTGGGAGAAAACCCGTTCTGCTCGGACAGCAGCATCGAAGGGACCGCTGACCCCCAGCCGGAAAACCTCAAGCGCGTCACGGTCGATGTGACGTGGTCCGCGATCGGAAGAACTCCGGACGTCCACCAGGTCGAGACCCTCACCGCGGCCGGAGAGGCGCCGGGGCTGAACGCGACGAACCTGAAGCTCTCCGAACCCGAAGTCTTGGCTCCGACGAACCCCGTGATCGAAACGCAGCCGAAAGAAGACAAGCTCGTGTTCACGGTCCAGTCGCCGAAAGGCACTGAAGCGATGAGCTGGTCGCTCGACGGCGTCAAGCAGAAAGTGCAGCCGACGTTCGTGTCGGGCACCAAATGGACCTTCTCCTGGTCCATCCCCAAACCGGAAGTCTCCGACGGCGCCTACCACGTCGGAGTCCAGGCGATCGACTCGACCGGCGTCTACGGACCCCCGGTGACGATCGTCGTGACGCTGATCCGCGGAGTGCCGGCGGCTCCGAAACTGACCTACGGCGGGTTCAACGAAGTCCAGGTCGCCGGCAAAACCACGAAGGTCGCGGAGCTGCAGTGGCAGGCGAACTCCGAACGCAACGTGATCGGGTACCGGGTCTACAACGAAAAAGGGGACCTCGTCTGTCCGAGCTCACTCTCGGTGCTCAGTCTCGCCCTGTCCTGCGTCGATCTGAGTCTGCCCGCGAAAGCGTTCGAATCGAACCAGGCCTACACCATCGTCGCCGTGTACCGCAAAGCGGTAGAACAGGTCCTGAGCGAAACGACGAGCAACGGCCCCAGCACCACGTTCACCGTGTTGAAAGGACCGCCGGAAGGCCCCCACGTGCCTGGCTCGCCGCTGACGGCCACGAAGAACGCCGACGGCTCGGTGACGCTCAAATGGTCGCCGCCGTCAGGTGGTGCGGCGGTCGCGTTCTACCGCGTGTACCGCGGGAGTCAAGACTACACAAGCCGCTTCGCCGTCGTACCGAGCGGCACGACGGAATTCATCGACACCGAAGCGTCCATCACGCACAGCTACTGGGTGACGACGGTCAACTCGAACCTGACCGAGTCCCCCTTCCTCGGACCGGTGACGCAGTGAGACGCGTGCAGGCCGAGGACGGATTCACGCTCGTCGAGCTGCTCGTCACGACGGCGATCGCGATGATCGTGTTCGGTGCGACGCTCACCGTGCTCGACGTCTTTCAACGCCACAACAGCGCGGACCTGCTTCGCAACGAAACTCAGGACAATGCGCGGACCGCCGCGGACCGCCTGGCCAGGCAGCTCCGCAACGTGGCGGCGCCGACGACCGGCGCTGCCGGCGCGCTCGAGCAGAAGGAACCGTTCCTGATCACGTTCCAGACGATCGACGCGACGTCCGCCAACGGCGGCGGCAACCCGACCCACGCGATGCGCGTGCGCTACTGCCTGAACGACACGAACCCGGAAGACGAGGTGCTCTGGATGCAGGTAAAGCGGTGGCCGGAAGAAAAAGCGCCCGCCGTCCCGGTGTCCACGGCCTGCCCCGACCTGAGCGTCACGGATTTCGAAACGAACACGCAGGTCGTGCAGCACGTGACAAACAAGATCGGCGGCAACGAAAAACGCCCGGTGTTCACGTACTCCGCGGAAGGCATTCCCCAGACCACCTCCGTCGAGATGAACCTGTATCTCAACCCCACGCCCAAACAGACACGTCCGGGCGAGTCGCAGCTGACGACCGGGGTCGCGCTGCGCAACGCCAATCGGCCACCGACCGCAAAGATCGTAGCGACTATCGTCCCCGCCAAGAACGTCTTTCTCAACTCAACGGGATCAACGAACCCCGACGGACTGGCCCTCACCTATAAGTGGTGGAAAGACGGCACTTTGCAATCCGTCACCACTGCGGAGTGGGAAGACAAGGAAGAGTCAAGTGGCCCGCATACCTATGAACTCGAAATCACGGACCCGAGCGGTCTGGCGGACAAAGCGAAAGAAACGGTGACGGTGCCATGAGAAAAGTACGTGACGAGCAGGGCTTTGCTCTCGTGTCGGCGATCATCCTACTCGTGGTGATCATGGGCCTTGGGCTCGGACTGCTCCTCCTGACCGACAACCAGCAGAAGGCCTCGAGTCGCGAGCAGGCCAAGGAGGCGGCCTTCAACATCGCTGAGGCGGCGCTCAACGCGCAGGTCGGACAGATCTCACGCGCGTGGCCGTCGGAAAAAGCGCAAGGTGTTGAAAGCTGCACGCCGTCAACCGCCTACAGCACAGGGAGCTACTGTCCGACTGCCGAAAGCCTGAAAGTCGGCTACGAAAAAAACGCGAGCTCGGCCACGTGTCCGGCGGGAACGCCCAAAGACGCCTGGGGCTCCGCGCTGACCAACCAGTGGACGACATACGTTCGCGCGCCTGAATCTCCGACGAGCACCATCTTCGACTCCGCGAGCGAGAGCAAACAGCTCACCTACGATCCCAGCTACAACAAGCTCTGGGTACGCTCCGTAGGCGTCGCCCAGTGCCAGGTGGTGTCGCTCGTCACGCTCGTCACGCGGCAGCTGGTGGCGACGAGCTTTCCCAAAAACGCCGTCACGGCCAACTGGTTCGAAACGACGAACGAAGGTAAAAAGACCCTGGTCAACACGCAGGGGAAAGAATCACAGCCCGCCGGCGTCGCCATGCGCTGCAGTGGCTTCAAAGGAACGGCGAAAGAAATCGAAGAAAAATGCAAGAAGTACCGCACGTGGGGAGGCGGAAGCCAGGTGGAACCCGACACGGCTAAAACCACCCCGCCGGCACCGGCCCAGACCATGACCCCAGGACAGCTCGAAGCCATCAAGAAGCAGGCGCAGGCGAGCAACACCTTCTACGCGGCGGGAAGCTGTCCCGCGGGCCTTCCGCAGGGCAAGCTGGTCTACGTCGAAGGGCCCTGCGAAGTCAGCGGGGGCGCCAACGAAACCGCCAACTCGGAAGCGGAACCAGGCTTCCTGGTGATCGCGAATGGCACCTTCTCGATGGGCGGTACCTCGACCTTCTACGGCACCGTGTACATGGTCAACAAGCAGGAAGCGAGTACCGCGATCGTGTCGCTGCATGGCAACGCTCACCTCATCGGAGCGATCACGGTCGACGGCAACGGCGGCGTCGAATTCGGCTCGAGCAAGGTGAACCTGGAATACAACTCCAAATCGATCACCGAACTTAAGGTCTACGCGGGCGCGACACCCACCCGTAACACGTTCCGAGAGCTGCCGATCAGCCAGTGAGCCGGGCGCGGCCCCTGGAGAGCTGCCTTCGCCCACGAGCGTGGGCAGGCTCCCGTTGATCGGGGGCCGTCTGGCATGCGCTTGGTAGGACAGCTTTCAAACCCACCGAGTCGGTGGACATTGAATGTCCTCAAGGCGCATCCCGAGGGTTCGCCGGCGCGGCCAGCGATTCGGGGGCCGAAGCCTCGACGGCTGGGCAACGGGTCTATCCGGCGGGCTGCTACGGCGACCCTGGCTGATGGCCAAGTCATGAAGCTGGCGGAGATCCACGTGGCGGTCGGGAAGTTGCTCGGGTGGCAGGTTTCATACGCCTCGGTCGAATGGTGCCTGAGGATGGGAGTACAGGACCAGCGCCTTGGGCCGTCCGCATCCGGCCCGGCTGGTACCGCCTGAACTAGCTCAAGTACGAGCGGCGCCCGGCGACACTCGGTAGGGGGTTGCGGAGAAAGGTGTCGGCCGACCCTTTTTGCGCATATCCGGGGTCATAAGGAGTGATGACCGCCAGCGCGAGAAAGCCTGGACGTGCCAGGATCGCCCGATGACCGAGCAGCTACTAGCGCGAGCGGCTGCAGGCGACGAGAACGCCTTCCGCAAGCTGACGGATCCCTTCGCGCGCGAGCTGCAGCTGCACTGCTACCGCATCCTCGGGTCGATGCAGGACGCCGAGGAGGCGCTGCAGGAGACGATGTTCTCGGCCTGGCGCGGCCTCGGACGCTTCGAGGGCCGAGCGCCGGTTCGCTCCTGGCTCTATCGGATCGCGACCAACCGCTGCCTGAACGCACTGCGCGATGCGGCGCGGCGCCCGTCCCAGGAGGTGCCCATGCCTGCTTTCGAGCCACCTGAGCCCACGCGCCTAGCCGAGCCGAGCTGGCTCGAGCCCTACCCGGACGTCCTGTTGGATTCATTGCCGGACGCCGCGCCCGGTCCGGAGACGCGCTACGAAACCAAGGAGGCGGTCGGGCTTGCCTTCGTCACCGCGCTTCAGCACCTGCCACCCCGCCAACGCGCGGTGCTCGTGCTGCGCGACGTGCTCGGTTTTCGCGCACCCGAGGTCGCACAGATGCTCGAAAGCAGCGAGGACTCGGTCAAGGGTGCGCTGAAACGCGCCCGCGCGACATTAGAGAGCCGCCGTCCGTCGACTAGGCGCGAGAGCGCACCGCTTCCGGACTCGCCCGCCGAGCGTGAGCTCGTGGGGCGCTTCGCGACGGCGTTCACGAACGGAGACACAGCGGGGGTGCTGGCGCTGCTCGCCGACGACGCATGCGTTTCGATGCCGCCGATGCCCTTTGAATACAACGGGCTTGAGGCGATCGGGTCGTTCTTCGATACCGCCTTCGGCCAGATTGGCTCGACGCCTACCCGACTTGTGCCGACCAGGGCCAATACGCAGCCGGCATTCGGCTTCTACAGGGGCGACCCTCAGTCGCCGCTGCTGCGCGCATCCGGCCTATTCGTACTCACGCTTGAGGGCGATCGCATATCGGCGCTCACGCGCTTTGAGAGCAGCGTGTTGCAGCGTTTCGGGCTTCCGCGCACACTCAGGGGCCACGGCTAGTAACACACACACCGGGCCCGAATCCGACGAGAGGAGAACGCCATGCACGCAGTCGTGGTGAGTGTCACGGTCCACGACCGGGAGGTTGCAATCAGTGAATTGAACGAGCAGGTGGTGCCGAGAGAGCGCAGTGCACCGGGCTTCGTCGCCAGCTACTGGATCGCCCTGCCGAACGGCAAGGGCCGTGGGACGATCGTGTTCGACGGCGAGGCCGCGGCGCAGGCGGTTGCGACACAGGTTGGAGCGCCGGGAGAGGCAGTGACGATCGACAGCGTCGAAGTCTGCGAGGTTGTAGCGCATGCCTAGCCTCATGCCTTCACGCCTCCTGAGCGCAACTCAGAGCCCCGATATAGGCCACACGCGCTAGTGCGACCACCCTGCAGGCGAAGGTTTGAGTAAGCCGCCTCTGTTACGCCGCCAATGCGGGCGGAGGGACTCGAACCCCCAAGAGCGCTAGCCCACCGGCTCCTAAGGCCGGCGTGTCTACCAGTTCCACCACGCCCGCATGAACGGCTCAGAGCCTACCCTGCCGAAGAGCCGTGCCGGCGCGGCCGTAGGGGTCCCGGGTCGAGCCCCTCCCACTCATGGCGCACACCGACGGCGCGAAGATTGTATGGTCAGGCTCGCGATGTCCGCGTCTCCTGAGCGCAGCGAACAGCCCGGCGTGATCATCACGCATCCCAACCGCGACAAGCCCGTCGTGCAGGGCACGCGCGCGACCGTGGTGCTTCTGCTGCTCGTCAGCGCCGGGCTCGTGCTGATCGTCACCGTCGGAGGCTGGAGCGTGCTCGAGGGCGCCAAGCCAATCCAGATCGGGTTCATCGTCGTCTATCTGACGCTCGCCTTCTACGCCGTTCGCTGGAAGGCGGGGGTGCTTCCGATCGCTGCGGCCCTGGCGGTGCTGTTGGCGATCTTCGCCCTCGTGGCCGGACCGGCATGGTTCAACCGCGACAAGACCGGGTTCATTCAACCAACCATCAACGCGGGTGCGCTCGGGCTGCTGACGCTGCTGCTCGTGCCGGTGCAGATGCTGCTCGTCGCGTTCGCCCTGCGTGGCTTTTCCCAGGGGTGGAACGTCGAGCTCGAGCGCCGTGATCCGAGCGAGGCGCCGGAGCCTTTCCCAGCCCCGCCCCAGCCGGCGTGAGCCGCTCCTAGCCCGCCGACGCAGATCCGCGTGCATGCCGTACACGGGCTCACCTACACTGGACCCCGCGCGTGCGGCGGTGGCGGAATGGTAGACGCGGGGCCCTCAAAAGGCCTTGTCCGAAAGGGTGTGTGGGTTCGAATCCCACCCGCCGCATACTCGAC
>Ga0210409_10004167_pt1 | contig 15719 bp, 11 predicted proteins | sample IncBWH17MmetaG_FD_161649 | JGI IMG/M metagenome (GOLD analysis project Ga0210409, IMG submission 161649) | Forest soil microbial communities from Barre Woods Harvard Forest LTER site, Petersham, Massachusetts, United States - Inc-BW-H-17-M | ecosystem: Environmental > Terrestrial > Soil >...
ACCCACAACGCAAACTACTGCCGTCTACAGGGAACTCCAAGACGCTAAGGATAAGCTGCTCGCGCGATGGACGAAAATCTGGCAGCAGGACATTGCGTCACTAAATGCGGAACTCAAAAAGGCCGGACTCGCTCCGGTCGATCCGAATAAGGCGCCCGAGACGGCACCAGCCGCCGATGCGGATGCGGACGACGAACCTTAGACAATAGAGGAGGATAGCGAAACGGGTAGAAGGGCCGAGCAAGGATGGACCATGGTCCGACCACGGTTGGACCATGGTCAAGATGTATGCTATTGTGATAGTGGGAGTTACGCCATGGAAGAAATCGCCATCTCCAAATTCAAGGCTACATGTCTGGCAGTGTTGGAACGCGTGCGCAAGACCCGCCAGCCGATTCTTGTGACGCGCTTCGGACAGCCCGTCGCGCAAATTGGTCCGCCTGAAGCTGCCAAACGCCTGCGGCGTCTTGGAGGAGGTGCAGGAACCATGGTCATTCTTGGAGATATAGTCGGTCCTATCAGCGATGAATCGGATTGGGAAGCCGCTCAGGATCCCGAGACCGACGAAGTCAAGAAGCCCGAATGAAGCTCCTGCTGGATACACACATCTGGATTTGGAGCGATGTCGAAGCGCACAAACTTTCTTCTGAAGTGACACGGGAGCTGACCAATCCCGAAAACGAAATATACCTCTCCGCTGTGAGCGTTTGGGAAGCGATCCTTTTATTGGAAAAGAAGCGAGTTCGATTGAATGAGGATTTCGGAAAGTGGTTTAAGAAATCGAAGCTTGAGTTGGGTTTGATCGAACTTCCGTTGAGTTGGGAAATTGCCCACGAGATCCGGTACACAGTCTTGGGATATCGTGACCCCGGGGACCGGTTTCTGGTCGCCACGGCGAAGGTATATGACCTCACTTTGGTGACGGCTGATGAACGGTTGACACGGGTGCAGGGATTGAAAGTGCTGGCCAACCGCTGAGGAAACTCAGCTTCCTTCGAACGAACTGAAATTGTTTTGCGGGCATGACGCTGGCAAGCTATCCTCTCGCCCACAGGGAGAACCATTGATGAGAACTGCCGTTTCTTTCCAGTTCGCCAAGATTGCAGCGCTTCTAATTGCTTGCGCTATTTTTTATGCCCGCCCCGCTTGGGCGCAGCAGGTTCCGGAACAGCTTTATTCGGAGATGCAATGGCGGATGATTGGGCCGTTTCGCGCGGGGAAGGTGAATGCTGTGGTGGGGGTGCCGGGAAATCCGGCGGTTTATTACTTTGCGGCGGATGGCGGGGGGATTTGGAAAACAACGGATGGCGGAGTGGTTTGGAAACCGATTTTTGACAAGGAACCCGTTGCTTCGATTGGAGCGATGACGCTGGCGCCTTCGAATCCGAACATCATTTACGTGGGAACTGGTGTCAACACGATTTTTGCGGACAGCAGCTACGGAGATGGAATCTACAAATCGGTGGACGGCGGAGAAAATTGGCAACACGTGGGATTGGAGGACTCGCGGCATATCGGGAGAATCCTGGTTGATCCGCGCAATCCGGATGTGGTGATGGTCGCAGCGATGGGGCACAGTTCCGGGCCGAACGAAGAGCGGGGAGTTTTCCGATCGACGGACGGGGGAAAGAGTTGGAAGAGAGTCCTCTACAAAGACAGCGTCACAGCGGCGGTCGATCTCTGTTTTGAGCCGGGAAACCCGCGGGTGGTGTACGCGACGCTGTGGCACGGCATTCGAAAACCAGGACAAAAAGGGACGTCGTTCGGTCCGGGGAGCGGGCTCTATAAATCCAGCGATGAAGGAATGACGTGGACGCAAATCACGGGACACGGACTTCCGGAAGTGGAATGGGGGCGAGAGGGAGTTGCGGTGGCGCCGGGGACCCATGGGCAACGCGTTTATCTGATCGTGGAGGCAAAGGACAAAAAAGGCGGTCTGTTCCGCTCGGACGACGCGGGAGCAACGTGGAAAAAGGCTACGGAGGACAAGCGGATTGAAGGGTATTGGTATATGAGCGAGATTTTCGTGGACCCGAAGAACGCGGATATTGTGTATGTGCCTTCGCAGAACTTGTACCGTTCGAATGACGGCGGGCACACGTTTACTGCGATAAAGGGCGCGCCGGGGGGAGATGATTATCATTCGGTGTGGATCGATCCTACGAATTCGCAGCGAATGATAGTGGGAGTCGACCAAGGAGCGACTATCAGCCTGAACGGAGGCGAATCCTGGACCCCTTGGTACAATCAGCCTACGGGAGAATTCTACAGGGTTGCGACAGATCATCGGTTTCCCTATTGGGTGTACGGGCCGCAGCAGGACAGCGGAACAGCGGGAATCGCGAGCCGCGGGAACAATGGGCAGATCACGGAGCGCGATTGGTTTCCCGTGGGACCGGGAGAGAGCGGTTACACGATTCCTGATCTGCTGAATCCGGACGTGGTGTACAACGCGGGACCGGCCGGGAGCGTGGTGCGACTGTCGAAAACGACGGGCCAAGTGCGCGACATTTCGCCCGCGTCGGTATCGTTCGGGAGCAAGTACCGGTTCAACTGGACCATACCGATGGCTTTTTCACCTCAGGACCCACGGTTGCTTTATCTCGGGACGCAGTTTCTGCTGAAGACGAACAATGGAGGCACGAACTGGGAAGCTGTCAGCGAAGATTTGACGCGCGTGCGTCCGGATGAGAAGGATTCGAAGCTGGCACGAGGCACGATCCTCTCGATTGCTCCTTCGGAAGTGAAAGAGGGAGTGATTTGGGTTGGAACGGACGACGGAAACATTCAAGTAACAAAGGACGCTGGGAAGAGCTGGCAAAATGTCACGCCGCCAAATGTCTCCGAGTGGAGCACGATAAGTATTGTAGAGGCCTCGCATTTCGAAGCGGGAACCGCATACGCGGCTGTAAATCGCAACAATCATGACGATCTTCGGCCGCATATTTTCCAGACTCATGATTTTGGAAAGACTTGGAAGGAAACGGTCAGCGGAATTCGCGAAGGAGATTTTGTGCGCACGGTGCGCGAGGATCCGGTGCGCAAAGGATTGCTGTATGCCGGGACGGAGATGGGCGTCTACGTTTCGTTTGATGACGGAGATCACTGGCAATCGCTGCGGTTGAACATGCCGGTGGTGGCGATTCACGACCTGGCGATCGAGCAGGATGATTTGGTGGCGGCGACGTACGGTCGGTCGTTCTGGATCCTGGATGACGTCACGCCGCTTCGCCAAATAGATGGGCGTGCGCCGGCTTCAGGAGCACATCTATTTGCACCGCGAACGGCGATCCGAGTGCGCCGCGATGAGAATCAAGATACACCTCTGCCTCCGGAAATTCCCGCGGGAAAAAATCCGCCCGATGGGGCAATTGTGAACTATTTCTTGCCGGCGAATTCTAGTGGGGATGTTCAGCTGGAAATTTACGACGCAGATGAAAGACTGGTGCGCAGTATTTCCAGCGCAGACGTGCCGAAACCGTTGGAAGAAACTCCCTTCGTGGCGGAGTACTGGATCGGGCATCCGCAAACGCTTTCAAAAGCAGGGGGAATGCACCGGTTTGTTTGGAATCTGCGCTACACCGATCCGCGCGCGATGCACCCGCAGTCTCCGTACAACTATCCGATCGCGGCGATAGTGGGTTCGACGCCGTTGCCGCCGCAGGGACCGCTGGTGTTGCCGGGGAAGTATCAAGTGCAACTGAGGGCGGCGGACAAGGTTTTTCGGCAGCCGCTGGAAGTGAAGATGGATCCGCGGGTGACGGTGGCGCGCAACGAATTGCAGAGTTCGCTGGAGCTGCAGCTGAAGATATCCGCGTTGCTGGGAAAAAATTTGGAGGGCTACCAGCAAGCAAAGGAGTTGCGCGCGCGGCTGGTGGAATTGAAGAAACGCCCGAAGGAAGACCCTGTCGCGGTTTCGGCCAGCACAGTGGACGCAAAGGTTGCCGCAGTTTCAGGGGAAGTCACTGCAATCCTGGAGACTCCCAAAACGGCTAGTTTCAACGCGGTGAACGATACGTTGACAGCGCTGATGGCGCTGGTGGACGGAGCGGACTTTGCGCCGTCGGAAGAATCGTTTGCGGCGTACCGGCGAATTTGCAAGGGTTCGAACGAAGCGATGGCAGCGTGGCAGGAATTGAAGAATAAGGATGTGGCGGCACTGAATACATTGCTGGGCAAAAGCAATCTCGCGGTACTGCCTGACTTTCCCGAAGTAGCTGCCGAAGCGGCTTGCGGAAACTAGTTCAGTTTTCCTGCAGGAGCGATCGGTGAGAAGTAAGGATAAGCGCTCTATATGGCACGGTACTGCGCCCTACAAAAGAATCGGTGCGGCAGTCAGAGTCTTGAGGGAATGGATTTCCAAATGCCAAGTCGGTTAGTTGACACGGACGGATGAGCATGGAAAACTTCCACGAGAAGATCGTTCCGAGCGAGAGTCGATGTATTTAGCGGGTCTGACACCGATGGTTTTGCGCACTGGCTGGTCAGATGCGGTGCTTTTCTTGATGGTCATGAGTGGCGGCATGCTTTGGGCGCAAGCGCCGCCGCCGAGCGCCGCCAATGCGCAGCCTACGCCGCCGGGTCCCGCAGCTGTTTCGGTCGCACCTGCTAAGAAGAGCGCCGAACCGGAGTCGCCCTTGGGTGCGGCAACGGAGTTGTTGCGCAACGGCAAACTTGCCGACTCGGAGTCCGCTTACCGCGCCATCCTGGTGAGTGATCCCCAATCCGCGAGGGGATATGTGGGCCTGTTTCGCGTGCTGCTGCGAGAGAAGCGGCTGACAGAAGCGGCTTCGGCGGTAGCTAAAGCGGTAGAATTGGCGCCCGATTCGAGTGCGGTGCGCACGGCACGGGCAGAGCTTCTTTTCCGCCAAGGGCGAATTTCGGAAGCGCAGGCAGTTTTGACTCCACTGGCAAGAGCGGATACAAGTGAAGCGCGCGCGTACCTGGGCCTTGGAAGGATCTACTGGGCATCTTCGTACTATCAACACGCAAAACTGATGTTCGACAAGGCGCATGAACGAGATCCGAGCGACCCGGATATCCGCAAATTCTGGCTGTTCACCCTGACGAGGAAAGAACGAATCGAAGAACTGAAGAGCTACCTTGAGAACGCTGGCGCCGAAGACGAAGATGAGCGCGAACACCTGGCGTCAAGTCTTGTCGAGATGAGGGAGGATGAGAAGGAAACGTCCAAAGGATGCCGGCTGGTCAGCACGGTCGAACAGACGCATATCCCCATGGAAAGAATGCTATACGGCGCCTTGCGCGTTAAGGGCTATGGCCTGAAAGTGCAGTTGAACGATGCAAAGGCAAGACTTCTTATCGATACCGGCTCGACAGGAATCCTGGTGAACCGCAAGCTCGGGGAAAGGGCGGGGATTGAGTCGATCGTGAAGACTGATGTGCACGGAATCGGAGATAAAGGAGCGGTGTCGAGTTTTGTCGGAGTGGCGAAATCCATAAAGATCGGCGATCTGGAATTTCAGGGATGCCACGTGGAAGTGATGGACCGAAATTCAGTGGCGGATGAGGACGGGCTGATCGGAGGGGATGTATTCAGCCATTTTCTGGTGAACATCAATTTTCCTGACAGCAAGATCGAGCTCACCGCGTTGCCTCCGCTGCCGCCGCCCTCCGCAGCCGAAAAAGCGCTGACGGAAAAGTACCCGAAAATCGCGCGATTCCGCGACGGATTTGTTCCGCCGGAGCTGAAGACATATACGCCGATCTATCGCTTCGGACATCAGTTGCTGATCCCGACGCGGATCAACGACTTGCCTTCGAAGCTTTTTCTTATTGATACAGGTGCTTTTACGGACACCATTTCGCCCGATGCGGCGCGGGAAGTGACCAAAGTGCGCTCGAACAGCGATTACAAGATAAAAGGTTTAAATGGATTGGTAAATAACGTTTTCACGGCGGACAACCTAACGCTAACATTCTCGCATTATCGACAGCCGGCAAATGACGTGGTGGCGTTCGACACTTCCGGGATTAGCAACTCGACGGGGACCGAGGTTTCCGGGACTCTTGGTTTTGCCATGCTGTATCAGATGCAATTGAAAATCGACTACCGCGACGGGCTTGTCGATTTCGTGTACGAACCAAATCGCTTTCATTAGTGGCTATGGAGCGGTCGCGGCTATTATCTTGAGCTTTGAGTTTCCTGCAGGCTGGCCATGTCAGCGAGGACTTCGGCGCTATGTTTCTCGGCGTTTACGCTGAGATAGGTTTTGCGAATGACGCCGCTGGGATCGATGAGAAAGGTGTGGCGGGCGGAAAGTTTGGCGACGCCCAGGTTGACCAGGGAGTCGTAAGAAGAAGACACGGCGTACTTGGTATCGGCGAGCAATTTGAAGCTGAGGCCTTCCTTGGCACAGAACTTCTGGTGGGTGGCTTCGTCCTGAACGCTGACACCGAGGATAATCGCATTCTTTTGCTCGTACTGGCGCAAGTCTCGCTGGAAATTGTGGGCTTCCTTGGTGCAGCCGCTGGTGAAATCCTTGGGATAGAAATAAAGAACGACCCATTTGCCGCGGAGATCGCGGAGGCTGAGCGGTTTGCCGTCCTGCGAATTCAAGGTGAAGTCCGGCGCGGGTGTGCCTGAGGAGGGCGCCTTTTCGCCGGTGCGCATGGCGCGCAGTACGGCGACCCCGACAAGCAAAACGAATATCCCTAGGAAGATCCAGATCATTTTCATCTCGCACACTCACTTCTAGTTTTAAGACGGGCGCTGTACTGAGCCCTATTGTTTTTGGCTGAAGAGGCCGAAGCCGATACGAAACTGGATGGTGTTGATGCCGGGATTCGGAGTGGCCAGCCCGGCATTCGAAATGTGCATGTAGCGAACTTCCGCGTTGATGTTGTACTTGCTGCGCAGGAAGTGGAGGCCGACAGCGCCGCCGGTGGTGAAATTGATGCGCGATGTGCCTTCGGGGACTTTGGTATTGGTGAAGAGAGTGCCTCCGCCAAGTTCGATATAGGGAACGACACCGCCGTGGGTCTCCAGCGCCCACTTGAAGGCGAAGGGGTTGATGCCAGCGCCGTAGGCGGTGTTCGTTTTCTGGACGACCAAGAAGATAGGGACAGCGTCCACTGCATATTCCAAACGGCCGCGGAGGAAGCCGGGTCCGTGCGGATCGCTGAGGATCAGGCCGTAACGGAAGCCAACGTTCCAGACGCCGTCGCCGGATTGCCTGCCATTGATACCGTGACCGCCGGAGGTCCACACCTGTAGTTCGTGGCCGCCTTGGACAGGGCCGGCTTGCGCGTCCGCCGCCGGGGTGCTCAGGAATAGGGCAAAGACGAGGGTTGTGAAAATTCTTTGCACTGCGGTGTCTCCTTCGCGCACCTCAAGTTCGGTCACAGCTAGAATCGGTTCAAAGAAGATATAGAAAAATCGGCCGAAAGGCGACCATCTTCTATTTCATTTGAGGTAGGTGCGGACGATGCTGATGACATCATTGGCGGCTTCTTCGGCGGACCTGGAATTGCGTGGCATGTGATTGCGGATGTGGTCTTCCATCAGTTCGGCCATGAGGCTGTTGATGGCGCCGCGAGCGGCGGAGAGGCGCTGGAGGGCCTCTGCGCAAGGGTCATCTTCGTTCAGAGCGCGTAAAACGCTTTCGAGCTGTCCGATGACTTTCTTGGTGCGGTTGACGAGGTCCAGTTTTTCGCGGGAAGTATGAGACATGGGGCTTGTCTACCCTATAGGGGTATGGTATCAAGGTTCCAGGCCGTTTGACAACGACCTGAGGAACACTAGAACAAAGGGGTAGGAAAGTTCAAGGGCGGCGGTCTGGTGCCAGTCTGGTGATGCGGCGGGCGATTTTCCGGTGGTAACCAAGCTTCAAGACGGGAAATGACAGCAGCCCTAGTTAAACATAGTTTACAATTTTAATTTAATGTAGTTAACTATTGTTGCCGGCCACGGGCGAACGGAAGAGCCAGGGATGTTCATCGTCCGTTCATGAACAGCAATTTAACCTGCAAGGATTTGACGGAGAACCAGGCTTCTAGCCACAAGAGATAGCGAATATCAAAGATGCGACGCTTAACTTTCCAATTTGTTTTGGCGATTTGCGCCCTGCTCGGGGGGTTCTCGATCGCGGCGGCGGGACTGCGGGCGCAAGATTCGCCGCAGACTCAGGCCCAGACGCCTCCCGCGCCGGCGGACGATCCCTCCAGTCCGCCCGCCACTGATCCCGAAGCGATGCTCCCGCATTTGAAGGACACCCGCTTCTGGCTGTCCGGGCAGATGAACTTCATCTTCCAGGCTCACCCCGATTTTCACGCCGCCTACAGCGGGCCGAACAGCCTCAGCCCGCACTATGAGAAAGCCACGTCCCGTGTGATGACGCTCTACACCGGTGTGCGGCTCAACAAGTCCACAGAGGTTTTGGTGGACATCGAAGAAGCGGGCGGCGCGGCGCTGAGCACCGGGCTTGGCTTGGCCGGGAACACCGATCTGGACATCGTGCGCAATCCGCTGTTGAGCAAAGCGCCATACCTCGGACGCGGCATGATCCACAAAGTGTTTGCGTTGAGCAAGGATAAGATTGAGAACCAGCGCAGTTTTCTGTCGCTGTTCGACGAGTTGCCGCGCCGCCGCTTGGAGATTCGCTTTGGCAAGTTCAGCATGCCGGATTTCATTGACCAAAATTCAGTGGGCTCCGACACGCATTTCCAATTCAACAACTGGACTTTGGATAACAACGGCACTTGGGACTACGCTGCCGATACGCGCGGCTACACCGTGGGATTCGTTGTGGACTACGAGGACCGCAACTGGGGTTTTCGCTTTGCCGAAGGACTTATGCCGAAAGTTGCGAACGGAATTGATCTGGTGTGGAAACCGTGGCAGGCGCACGGCGAAAATTGGGAATTTGAACTGCGTCGCGGAGTCGTGCCGAAGAAAGCCGGCGTAGTCCGCTTGCTGGCCTATAGCAACCATGCCAATATGGGCATCTATCGCAATGCAATTGCCCAGTTTCAGCAGGGCTCGGTGGCGGTCCCAGATATTACGAACCATCCCTGGCACATCACCTGCAAGTATGGTTTTGGCGTCAACGTAGAACAGAATCTCACGCGGAACTTCACGGCGTTTGCCCGCTGGGGATGGGACGACGGAAAAACCGAGGAATTTGCTTATACCGAAGTTGAATCGACGATCGCGGAAGGCGTGGGAGTGAATGGTGTGAAATGGCATCGGAAGAAGGACCGTGCCGGTGTGGCGTTCGTATCGAACGGGATCAAGAAAGACCACCAGATCTATTTGGCGGACGGCGGGATTGGTTTCCTGCTTGGGGATGGCAAGCTGAACTACGGGCGAGAGAACACATGGGAGTCGTACTACACGGCGCATGTTTGGCGGGGAATCTATGTTGCTCCTGGAGTGCAGTACATTGTCAACCCTGGCTACAATCGGGACCGGGGACCGGTACTGGTGCCGACGCTGCGGCTGCATGGAGAGTTTTAAGAAGGCGGAGCAGCGAAATTCCTTGGCAGTCAAGCGAAAGTCTGCTAACTAAGTTCTGCCGAATTCGTCGGAATAAAGCAAGGTTTGCCGTTTCAGTCCCTTCCGTTGGGAGTATTGTCACATACCGTCGAGTTGGGGGGAGTTCATGGACGCAGATTTGCGGTTGATTCCGTTTACGAAGTTTTTCAGAGTTGTCCATTTTTTCATTCCTGTAATGGCGGCCGTGGCATTTTTCCCTTTTGGCGCCACCGCTCAGACCGTAGATGAAGTCATCTCCAAAAATGTTCAGGCGCATGGCGGAGCGGAGAAGCTGAAGTCCGTGAAAAGCTTGCGCACCACCGCAAAATTCAGTCAGGGGTCGTTTCGCGCGGATTTTCGTCAGGAAAACAAGCGCGCAGACAAGGTTCGGGAAGAAATCATTATTCAAGGACTGGCGCAGGTGCAGGCCTACGACGGAAAGATGGGATGGCAGATTTCTCCGTTCGGGGGGCGCAAGGATCCGGAACTGCTGTCGCAGGACGACTCGAAAAGCTTGGTGGTGGACGCGGATTTCGATGGGCCGCTGATGGAGTACAAGGAGAAGGGGCACAAGGCCGAGCTGGTGGGGCACGACTCGGTCGAGGGAACGGATTGCTTCAAGATCAAACTGAGCATGAAGAACGGGGACGTGCGCTTCTACTACCTGGATGCGGACTCGTTCCTGGAGCTGAAACTGGAAATTCAGACCACGATTCGCGGGGCGCTGCAGGAGAACGAGGTATATTACGGGGACTACGAACAGGTGAACGGCATTTATTATCCGTTTGCGGTGGAACAAGCGCAAAAAGGGAGCTCATCTCGAGCGCAGATTTCCGTTGAAAAGATAGAGCAAAACGTGCCGCTGGAAGACGCGCATTTCACTATGCCGCTGTCCAAGCCGGAGAAGAAGGCGCCGCCGGCTGGGAAGTAAACCTTGAAGAGGAGACGGGCAAGAATGCCTGTCCTGCTCCGGATATTCATGAATCGATTTTGGGCCAAAAGTTGTTGCGACTACTTTATTGGTGAGGAATCCGCCGACATGTGCAAGACAATCCCCTGCTTTGCCGCTGTCATGATGGTGATTCTCGCTACGACGATACTTGCCGGGCCAGCGCCGGCGCAAACTGCCAAATTTGACTCGGACACCATTTCCGGGCTCGGAGCGCGAAACATTGGTTCTGCGGCCATGAGCGGGCGCGTCGCGGCGATTGCAGCGGTAAAGGAAGATGGACGGCTGACTGTCTATGTTGGAGCGGCCAGCGGTGGCGTTTGGAAATCTTCAAACGGGGGCACGACGTTTAAACCGGTGTTCGACAAGGAGGCCGCGCAATCGATTGGCGCACTCGCCATCGATCCGCAAGCGCCGAAAACGATTTGGGCCGGCACGGGCGAAGCCTGGACGCGCAACAGCGTGTCAATCGGCAACGGAATCTACAAGTCCACCGACGGCGGCGACAGCTGGACCAACATGGGGTTGGCGAATTCCGAGCGCATCGCGAAAATTATCGTCGATCCGAAGAGCAGCGACACCGTCTACGTGTGCGTGCCGGGAAAATTGTGGAGCGACAGCGAGGACCGCGGCGTTTATAAGACGACCGATGGCGGGAAGAGCTGGAACAAGATTTTGAAGGGCGCGAATGTTTCGACCGGCTGTTCGATGATTTCCATGAATCCACAAGACCCGAAGACTCTTTTCGCGGGTATGTGGGATTTTCGCCGGAAGGGCTGGACATTCCGCTCCGGCGGGGAGAATGCCACCATGGCCAGCGGCAGCGGCTTTTTCCAGACTGCGGATGGCGGAGCAACGTGGAAGGAACTGGACGAAAAGAGCGCCAAAGGACTTCCCGCGAAGCCTTGGGGACGGGTGGCCGTCACAATTGCTCCGTCAAAGCCAAATGTTGTCTACGCGATGATCGAATCGACGCGTAGCGCGCTGTTCCGCTCCGAGGATGGCGGCAAGACGTGGGAAGAGCGGGACCGCAGCAATTGGATGGTGTGGCGACCGTTTTATTTTGCCAACTTAATCGTCGATCCGAAAAACGAGAACAAGGTTTATAAGCCGGACCTTACTTTGATCATGAGTGAGGACGGCGGCAAGAGTTTCAGCGGAATCGGGAACGGCGCGCACGGCGATTTCCACGATGTGTGGGTGAATCCCGACAACACGGATCACGTAATCGTGACGGACGACGGCGGCGTTTGGTATTCCTACGACGGAGGCAATACCTGGTGGAAGGGCAACAACCTTCCGGTCTCGCAGTTCTATCACGTGAGCGCCGACAATGCCGATCCTTATCATGTTTTCGGCGGGTTGCAGGACAACAGCGTGTGGGCCGGCGACTCGCAGTATCCGGGCGGAATTACCAACGGCCGCTGGGAGAATCTTTTCGGAGGGGATGGTTTCTGGGTGTTTCCGGATCCTGCTGATGCGAACTACGTTTACGCAGAATCGCAGGGCGGCGAGATCGGACGCGTGAATCGAGTCACGCTCGAGGCCCGGTTGATCAAGCCACAACCCAATTATGGAGAAGGGAAGCTGCGCTTCAACTGGAACACGCCGATCCACTTGAGCCCGAACGAGAAGGGGACGATTTATATTGGAGCGCAATTCCTCTTTCGTTCCCGCGACCACGGTCAATCGTGGGAGCGCATCTCGCCGGACCTCACTACCAATGATCCGGAGAAACAGAGGCAGGAAGAGTCCGGCGGCGTGACGGTCGACAATTCTTACGCCGAGATGCATACAACGATCTACTCGATCAGCGAGTCGCCGCGCGATGGACAAACCATCTGGGTTGGTACGGATGACGGAAATCTCCAAATTACGCGCGATGGCGCAAAGACCTGGACCAATGTCGTTGGGAATGTCCCGAATCTACCGAAGGCTTCTTGGGTGTCGTGGGTGGAAGCCGGCCTGTATGACGCGGGCACTGCCTATGCGACGTTCGATCGGCACACTTTTGGGGATATGGATCCTCATGTCTACAAGACCACAGACTACGGGAAGACGTGGTCGCCGATCGTGGCCGCCGACAGCGGCGTGCGCGGGTATGCGCATGTGATTAAGGAAGACACGGTCAGGCCCGATCTGCTCTTTCTGGGAACGGAGTTTGGTCTGTGGATTTCTCCCGACGGCGGGAGGCAGTGGGCGCGATACAAAGGCCACGAATTTCCGATGGTTGCCGTGCGAGACATCGTTGTTCACCCACGCGAATCGGATCTGGTGATCGCCACGCATGGCCGCGGCATCTGGATCGTGGACGACATTACGCCGCTCCGGAAACTGACTCCTGAAGTGATGGCGCAAGAGGCGGTTTTCCTGCAGGCCAAACCCGCGCAGCAGCGGCTCCCTGCATTTGGTGGCTGGGCCGAAGGAAACGCGGTGTTCACCGGACCCAATCCTCCGGACGCTGCGCTGATTACTTACTATCAGAGCAAGCGCCATATTTTTGGAAAAATGAAACTGGAAATTGTTGATGCCCAGGGCAAATTAGTGGACACACTCCCCCCGAACAGCCGGCGCGGCATCAGCCGTGTGGAATGGCCGATGCGGCTGAAGGCGCCGCACGTTCCGCCCGCAGCTGCGGCGGCGTTTGAAGCGTCGCAGGGTCCGCGAGTTATGCCCGGCACTTACACAGTAAAAATGACGCGCGGCAAAGAGACTTACAGCACACAGTTGGTTGTTGAGCTCGATCCGCGTGCAAAGTTCACGATGGAGGACCGCAAGCTTGAATTTGACTCCGCGATGCGCCTCCACCGTTTGCTTGGAGAGATGAGCTTCGATGTCGACCGCATCAACGGGGTACACGCAGCACTGATGGAGCGCGGCGTGAAGGTCAAGGGAGACGCGGTCTTCAGTAAACGGTTGCAGGAACTTGCCGGAAAAGTGGAAGCGATGCGAAAGAAAATCGTAGCCACGACAGAAGGCGGCGCCATCACTGGTGAGGAGCGCATCCGCGAAAAGACGACGCAACTCTACGGAGCCATTTTGAATTATGAAGGGCGCCCCGGCGACTACCAGATCGTGCGTATCGATTCGCTGAAGAAGGAACTGGACGACGTAGTCGGCGAATTCGACGCCTTGGTGAGCAAGGAACTTCCCGCGGTGAATAAAACGCTTTCACAGAAGAAACTGGATGCCATCCAGCCCCTCGACCGCAAAGCCTGGGACGCCGCTGATTCTGATTCCGGAGCGGGCGCTCCCGGAGCCGCGAGGCGTTTCGGAGAACGCGACTAGAAATCTGCGTCAGCGGGATGTTCCTAGAAGCTTATGAGCATAGGCCGGCGCCGCGCCTGCGTCCTCGTGTTTGAAGTAGGCGTACACATCGATGCCCTGAGCTAGCCAGTCGTCAAACCGCTTCCTCCATGCCGTGATTTGCTTTGGAGTGTAATCTTCGAGGCGCAGGCGGGCGTAGGTAAAGCCGGTAGTAAGCACCTCCGGAGGCGTTTGCTTATCGGTCTCGGACAAGACAAGTGCCGTCTGGTGCTGACGCAGGACGTCATATGTTTCCTCGGTGTACCAGGACGGATGGCGCACCTCAAAAGCAAAAAGATAAGCACTCGGTCGAAGCGCCAGAAAGTCTTCCAGTAGCGCCCTGTCGAATTTGAAATTGGGCGGCAGCTGCACGAGGATCGGTCCTAGATGGTTGCCCTCGTTTAAGACGCTGGCGACTTCCAGAAAACGCTTCAGGGTTGCTTCGCATCCTCGTAGCCTCTGAATGTGCGTGATTTTCTGGTTGGCCTTTAGGGCGAAGCGGAACCCTTCGGGCACGCTTTTCGCCATGTTCAAGAGCGTGATCTCAGAGGGCATGCGGTAGAAACTGTAGTTGATTTCAACGGTAGAAAACTGCTTGGCGTAGAAACCGAGCATTTCCCGGTCGGGAAGTTTCTCCGGGTAGAAATTTCCTTTCCACTGTTTATAAGAGTAGCCAGAAGTCCCAACAAGAAGCCGGCCTTCGCTAGGAATGGAAGCACCTCCGTGCCCTGGCATTTAATCACAGCTATGCCGCTCGGAAAAGACGAAGCGCAGACACTCACGCTGCAACTACGGCGCGTTCTTGGTTCTTGGCGGCACGCGGCTGCTAAGGATTTCGATCGCTGGCTCTAGCCGTTGGCGCCGTTTCCAGAAATCGGCCCAGAGATCGCCTTTTTCTTTGAGTCGCGCAAGGATCGTCTTGATGTTTAGAGCCTCGGGCTTCAGGGTTGTCTTCAGCTCGCGGGCCAAAATCGGCGTAGAAACAGGCGCTTTCGGAAATGCCCGCACGGCATAGGCGGCGGCCAGCGGGCGCCCGTGCGCATTCTGCTGCACGTCAATCAACACCCGTCCCGCCGGACGCTTGGCAACGGTGCGTTCGTTGGTGACGAGATTCGGATGCTCCGCAGTCACCGTGCGCGCGATGATTTCACCGAAGGTCCGCAACTGCTCATACGTATAGACAGGCTCGACGGGAATGAAAATGTGCATGCCGGTCGCGCCTGAGGTTTTCACAAAGTGCGCGAGGCGCAATTCTTCCAGCTTCTCGTGCAGCGCTCGAGCAATGGTCACGACCACGGAAAACTCTGTGCCGTCGGAAGGGTCAAGATCGAAGAAGAAATAATCGGGATGCTCGAAGTCTGTGATGCGGTTGGACCAGGGATTGTGGTCAATGCAGCCGAGGCCGGTCAAAAAGAGAAGGGAAGCGCGGTCATCGGCGGTCGCGTAGTGAATTGGCTCCCCTTTTTTCTCCGAATCAATGGGCACGGTTTTGAACCACTCTGGCACGCCTTCCCGCAAATCCTTTTGAAAAAAAGCCTGGCCCTTGATTCCATCCGGATAGCGGCGCAGCACCAGCGCGCGGTCGCGCAGAAACGGCAGAATAAAATCCGCGACGCGATAATAGTAAGCAAGTAGATCCCGCTTGGTGTAGCCGGACTCCGGAAAATAGACTTTGTTCAGATTACTGAACCGGAGCCGCTTCCCGTCCAACTCGATCGTGACGGTTTCGGCGCGCCCCTTGAACAATTCTGCTTCGATCGGCGCGGCGGTGTTCAGAACTCGTCCGACGACTTCGGGAGCCCGCACGACCGTCGGGGCTGCAGTTGGCATGGCCGCAGCTTGCGCTATCTCGCTTTCCCACTGGCAATCCGCAGGCCGCACGTCTTCCCGCAGCGCAATGAAAACGGGATGGCGCAGCGCGTGTTCCTGCGTCCATCCGCTGAACTTGACGCGCGCGACCAGTTCCGG
>Ga0210409_10004169_pt1 | contig 15717 bp, 14 predicted proteins | sample IncBWH17MmetaG_FD_161649 | JGI IMG/M metagenome (GOLD analysis project Ga0210409, IMG submission 161649) | Forest soil microbial communities from Barre Woods Harvard Forest LTER site, Petersham, Massachusetts, United States - Inc-BW-H-17-M | ecosystem: Environmental > Terrestrial > Soil >...
GCGAGTTCCCTCAGACCGCTCGTGCCATGCTGTCCGCATCCCTTGAAGCCGGCGGCGCTCGTGAAGCCGCGCTCTTCACTTACAGTGACAAACCCTCGTTGCTCACCTCGGTCGCAGCGGAGGGATTCACGTTGATGCCGGAACCCGCCGTGATCCCCCTCCTTCCACGGCATGTTCATGCTCTCACTTCCTCCCGCGAATCGGTGGTTTTGGACCCGGGATCCTACGACCTCTATCTCAGCGCCAATGGGAATGTAGCTCCCGAACTGTTCAAGTGCATTGTTCCATTGAAGGTTGGCAGCAAACTTGTCGGCATCATCGCCCTGGGCCGTCGCGACGGGGATGGTGTCTACGATTCCGGCGAACTCGAAGCTCTGGACCTGCTCTCCCACTACGTGGCCCTCGCCATTCACAATCATGCGCTGACTCAGACTCTGGCCCAACGTGTCTCGGAAAATCTGCGCCTCATGGCTTCGGTGCATGGTTTCTACGACAACGCGCTGGAAGCCTTTGCCACCGCCATCGACGTGAAGCACGTCAATATTCACGGACACTCCCTGCGCGTCGGACGCTACGCTGCCGCCGTTGGCGAAGCCATGAATATGGATCCAGGTGAAATTGCCGCACTTCGTTCAGCAGGTTATCTGCACGATATTGGGAAGGTTGCCGTGGATAAGCGTCTCTTCGGCAAACCCACGTCTCTGGATGCCGAAGAATTCCGCGAAATGGCTGATCACACGATTGTGGGACATCAGATTGTGAGCGGCGTCCAGTTTCCGTGGCCACGCATCCCGGAGATCGTGCGCTGGCATCACGAGCGCAACGACGGTTCGGGCTATCCCGATGGATTGCTTCTCGAAGACTTGCCCATGCACGTACGCATCGTCGGCTTGGCGGACACCTTTGACGCCATGACCAGCGAACGCCCTTACCGTGAGCGTCTTTCCCTCGGCACTACTTTGAATGAAATAGTACGTCTGACGCCGCAAAAATTTGATCCCAATGCGGTCCACGCCCTGCTGCTGCAAATCCGCCGCGATACCGTCGGCAGCAATCGCACACCTTTCCTTCAGGATCGTATGGGCGGAGACATAGCCGCATCTGACATCGATCAGCTCGCCGCCAGCCTGCAACACAAGATGAGTCACGGCCGGCTGTATTTGACCTAGCAAGAATCACTCCGTCTTCCCGGTTGTCTACCTACGGTTTCTGGATTTGACCCTCTCTCTTTGGGTTGGTTCGGTTTTCCGCCGGTTGCGACCGAACCATTTGCACAGGCAAGAGAGCGTTCGCACCCATTAAAGCCCCTGCCAGACTCGCCGATAGTTGTTTTGTACCGACCAGTGTTTTCTTTTTTCCTTTCCATGCTCGATCAAAAACCAAAGAGGTGACATGGCAACAGCGATGGAGTGTAGATATGAGGCTCTGGCACGGCAATCGGATGCACTACAGATTATCTTTGAAAGCCTTCCCTGGGGGGTCATCGTCGCAGATCAGGATGGCAGATTCTTATTCTCCAACCCCGCTGCAGAACAGATACTAGGGATCGGCATCCATGAGGCTTTACCCGGCACCTGCACAAATCTCGCTGGGTGGTACCTTCCGGACCAGATTTCCGTGATGCCCCCCGATCAACTGCCCCTGGTACGCGCTATTCGCGGGCAAGAAGTTGTCGATGAACTGATCTTCGTGCGCAGCTCTCAAGCCGAAGTGTGGATCCGTGTGAACGCGTGGCCCCTCAAAGACCGGTACGGAATGATTTCGGGAGGAGTTTTACTGCTCCACGATTTCACCCAGGGTCGCGAGGCTATGCAAACCTTGGTCCTGCTCTCCCGGGCTGTGGAGCAAACCGCCGACAGCGTCGTGCTGACCGATACCCAGGGCGTAATCCAGTACGTGAATCCAGCCTTCGAGACAACTACCGGCTACAGCAGACACGAAGCCGTGGGCAAGACCCCGCGAATCCTGAAATCAGGCCTGCATGACGCCGAGTTCTACCGGCAAATGTGGGCGCAGTTCGCTCAAGGACTTCCCTTCAAAGGAATGGTCATCAATCGCAAGAAGACCGGCGAACTCTTCTGGGCGCAACAGACCATCACATCCGTACGCGACGAATCCGGCCATCTGACTCATTTTGTCTCCGTGTCCCAGGACATCACTGAACTCAGGAAAAAACAGGAGCAGGAGTTCCAGTTGCAACTGGCGCGCGCTGTGCAGCAACGCTTCTACATAGCCGCGCCGGTGCTATCGGGCTTCGACATTGGCGCGTCTGCGCATCCCGCTGACGAAACTGGAGGCGACTATTTCGATTTCGTCTCCATGGCCAATGGCACGCTTATCATCGCGGTCGCCGATGCCAAGGGCCATGGTTTCAGCTCGGCCCTGGTCATGACCCTCACTCGGGCCTACGTGCGCTGCTTCGCCGCCATGCAACTGGAACTCGACGACATTCTGGCTCGGGTTAATCAGATGCTACTGAAAGACCTTGAACACGGCCACTTTGTCACCCTCTTACTGGCTCGATTGGATCCCGATCATCAGACTCTGTCATACGCCAGCGCCGGCCACGTCCCCGGCTTCGTGTTTCTCGATTCGGGCAACTTGAAGTGCAGTTTAGATAGCACAGGTCCGCCGCTCGGCCTATTTTCCGGAAGCAACTTTTTGCTGCAACCGGCAATCCGCCTCGACCCGGGAGAGGTTGCGGTGTTCCTGACCGACGGGGCCACAGAATCTGCCACACCCGATGGCCACCAATTCGGTGCCCAGCGCGTTCTTGACTACGTTCGAGTCCACAGCCGCGATTCCGCATCGAATATTGCGGATGGCATCTATCAAGCAGTTCGGACGTTCGTGCAAGGTGATCCTCAGGACGACGATATCACCTCCGTCATCATCAAAACCGATCGGGCAAAGTAGGCGAGCGAACGAAAGCCTTGAAGGGGTCCGGCTTCAGCCGCGCCGTATCTGTTTTCAGAGACTTAGGGCACGGATCGGAAACCGTCCCCCTTCAAAACTCCAACGCCGGGAGTTTTTCCGCGGCCTGTTTAGACCCCATGGCCGAAGCGCGAATTTTCAGCAACAAACGTCTCGCCACCGAAGTCCATGAGTCTGTTCTTTCAGCGCCTCCTCGGGGTGCGAGGGTAACCCTCTTGCCAGCAACTTTTTCCGTGCGCCGGGTTCATAATTCTAGAGGACCGCCTGTCTCGTATGAAGTTGGGACGCCCCCAAATCGGTCTCGCTCTGCTGCTCTCGTTGCTGGGATTCGCCGTCTCTGTGCAACTGGCACTCGGGAAGAAGAAAGAAAAACAAGCTGCTGCTGCCGCGCAGATGGACCAGCGGAAGCGGGCCGTACATTTGCTCAATCGGCTGACGTTCGGTCCGCGCCCGGGCGACGTCGATCATGTGATGGCGATTGGTGTGGACGCCTGGATCGACCAGCAACTTCATGCTGACAAAATTGACGATACTGCGCTCGATGGCCGGCTTACTCCGCTCCGAACGCTGCGCATGAACACGCACGAGATTGTTGAGAACTTTCCCTCCGACCAAATGATCAAGGCCATCGCCGACGGAAAAAAGTCGCTGCCCTCTGATCCCCAAAAACGCGTCGTCTACCAGGCGCAGCTTGAGCGCTATCAGGAAAAAGAGCAACGCAAACAGGATGCCGCCAGCACAGATTCCGCCGCCGTCAAATCCGACAAGATGGCTGAGGACGAACGCTTCCTCCGCCTGCAACAGCGCATCAACGCCGATCAAAAGGTCGAGGATCTTCTCGACATGCCTCCGGACGAGCGCATGAAAACCCTCCTCAAAATGTCGCCGGATGATCAACGCGTCGTGACCGACTCTCTACAGGGCGACAAACGGGATGATTTTCTGCAAGGAATGAATCCGCGGCAGCGCGAAACCGTCGGCGCGATCAACCATCCCCAGCAAGTGGTCAACAACGAACTCATCGAAGGCAAATTGCTGCGCGCCATCTACAGCAATCGGCAGTTGCAGGAAGTGATGACGGATTTCTGGTTCAACCACTTCAACGTGTTCCTCGGCAAGGGCGCCGATCACTATCTGCTCACGAGCTACGAGCGCGATGTCATTCGCCCTCATGCCCTGGGCAAGTTCGAGGACTTGCTGGTCGCGACTGCGCAGAGTCCGGCCATGCTGTTTTATCTCGACAACTGGCTGAGCGTCGGGCCGAACTCCGACGTCGCCAACGGCATTCCCAAGCGAGCCAATAACAATTGGAAGCGCCGGGTCCGGAATAACGGGCAGACGAAACAATCCAAGGGCAAGCGCAACGGCCTGAACGAAAACTATGGCCGTGAGTTAATGGAACTGCACACCCTCGGTGTCAACGGCGGTTACACCCAGCAGGATGTCACCGAGGTAGCGCGTGTCTTCACCGGATGGACGCTGAAGCAGCCGAACCAGGGTGGCGGGTTCATTTTCGAAGAACGTACGCATGAACCCGGCGACAAAACCGTGCTGGGCCACCGCATCAAGTCGAAAGGCGAGAAGGAAGGCCACGAAGTATTGCACATTCTGGCTCATCATCCGTCGACGGCGAAATTTATTTGCACCAAGCTGGCCATGCGCTTCGTTTCCGACGATCCGCCCCAGGCTTTGGTTGATCGCATGGCTCAAACATTCTTAAAGAAAGACGGCAACATTCGCGAGGTGCTCATGACCATGCTGGAGTCGCCGGAGTTCTGGGCGCCCGATGCGTATCGCGCCAAGGTGAAAACCCCGCTGGAGTTCGTGGTCTCGGCCGTGCGCGCCAGCGGAGCCGAAGTCACCGACGCCATGCCGATTGCGCGCCAGCTTCAGAACATGGGCATGCCGCTCTACGGTATGCAGCCGCCAACCGGCTATTCCATGAAAGCGGACGCTTGGGTTAATTCGTCCGCGCTTTTGGGAAGAATGAATTTTGCCCTCGCACTGACCGCGGGAAAGGTAAAAGGCGTGCAAGTCGGTTCCGACCCCGTGGCTGGACAAAATGACGATCCGCAACAAACTTTGACCGCATTGGAAAACAGTCTGCTGGCGGGAGATGTTTCCAAACAAACGCACGACGTCATCACCGCGCGTTTGGAGGATTCCAACACCAGCCACCGCAAACCGGATGATCCGGCCCGGCCGCCAAACACCGGCCTGATCGCAGGTCTGCTGTTAGGATCGCCAGAGTTTCAACGAAGATAGTAAGAGCCAAGAGCTAGGAGCTGCTTTATGCCAATCACGAGGCGAATATTTCTGAGAAACGGGAGCTTGGCTGTCGTCGGCACCGCAGCCATTCCCGCGTTTCTCACTCGCGCCGCGTTCGGTGCCGAGTCGGCGAGCGTGAACAACAAGCGGCTGGTTGTCATCTTCCAGCGCGGCGCAGCCGATGGCCTCAACATCGTCGTGCCCCACCACGAGCGCGCCTACTACTCCATGCGCCCAACCATCAACATCCCTCGCAACCAAGTCATCGATCTCGACGGCTTCTTCGGACTGCACCCTTCCCTCGCGCCCTTTCAGCCGCTTTGGAAACAGCGCCACCTGGCAATCGTTCACGCCGCTGGCTCGCCCGACCCATCCCGCTCTCACTTCGATGCGCAGGACTTCATGGAATCCGGCACGCCGGGCCTGAAAGCCACTGAAGACGGCTGGTTGAACCGCACGCTGCATTCCTTACCTCAGTCTTCCACGGATCAGTCTGCATTTCGTGCCATAGCCGTGGGACCCTCCCTACCGCGAATTCTTTCCGGCAAGGAGCGCGCGGTCGCCGTCAACAACATCAACGACTTCGCCGTGGGCGGCAACAATCCCAAAAGCTCGCCCAATGCCAACACCTTCGAAGCCATGTACGAGCACTCCGCCGATTCTGTGCTGCAAGGCACCGGACAGGAAACTTTCGATGCCGTAAAGAGGCTGAAGTCCGCTGATCCTTCGAAGTACAAGCCCGCCGCTGGCGCCGACTATCCCAACGGACACTTCGGCGACAGCCTCAAACAACTCGCCCAACTGATCAAAGCGAATCTCGGAGTTCAACTCGCGTTCGCCGACATCGGCGGCTGGGACCATCACGTCAACGAAGGCAGCACGCAGGGACAGATCGCGAACGTTCTCCACGAGTTCTCGCAATCGCTCGCCGCTTTCTGGACCGACCTCGGCGATCTGGCTGAAGAAACAGTGGTCGTGACCATGTCCGAGTTCGGCCGCACCGCCCGCGAAAATGGAAACCGCGGTACCGACCACGGCCACGCCAACGTCATGTTCGTAATGGGTGGCCCAGTTAAAGGCGGCAAGGTCTACGGACGCTGGCCCGGCCTCGACCAATCCCAACTCTACGACGGCCGCGACTTGGCCGTAACCACAGACTTCCGTCAGGTATTGGGAGAAGCGGTGTACCGACACTTGGGAAATAAGGCTCTGGATCAGGTGTTCCCAGGCTTCGACAATCAACCGGGAAAGTTCTTGAAGTATCTGGGATGAAACCTTAGCAGGCTCCTACAGCTCAACCATCACGTCGCCATTTTCGACTCTGATCGGATACACTGCGACTTTCGCACTCGGATTGTGTGCCGCCTCGCCAGTCTTCGGATCCCACTGCCAACCGTGCCACGGACAAACCAGCTTGTTCCCTTCGATGACGCCCTGGCCAAGCGGCCCGCCGCGGTGCAGGCAAACATTGTCCATCGCGGAGATGGTTCCATTCACATTGGCAACGCAGATAACTTTGTCGCCACAAGGAAATTCCTTGGCTTCGCCTTCAGGTGGAAGTTCGGATTGGGTGGTGAGTTTAGCAAGCATTCAGCACTCAACATTCGGTCACACGGATTTGCCGATTGCTGATCGCTGATTGCTACTTCGGCTGCAGCGTCTGCGCGATCATGACCTGCCGCTTGAAATTCTCCACCATATTCTGATCCAAGCGCACTTCGGTGGGCTTCTTCGCCAGCGTCATCTGATCGATCTTGTCCTGCAGTTTGAGCAGTGCGTAGAAAAGATTCTCCGGGCGCGGTGGGCATCCGATCACGTACACATCCGTCGGCACGATTTTATCCACGCCCTGCAGCACGGCATAGGTATTGAACGGGCCCCCAACCGAAGAGCAGGCTCCCATCGAGATCACCCACTTGGGATCGGGCATCTGGTCATAGATGCGCTTCACCACTGGCGCCATCTTCAGGGTCACGGTGCCAGCCACGATCATCAGATCGCTCTGCCGCGGGCTGGGACGAAACACTTCCGAACCGAAGCGCGCAATGTCGAACCGCGCTGTCGATGACGCAATCATTTCGATCGCGCAGCAAGCCAGGCCAAACGTCATGGGCCACACCGCCGACTTCCGCGCCCAGTTGAAGACGTAATCCACCGTAGTGATCAGGAAATTCTTCTCGAACTTGTTCTGCAGCCAGGCCATGAGGCTTCCTCGGAGTCCGTTGCCAGGTTCGCATCCGGGCCATCACATCGGATCGGAGCATTTCCAGTCTAGGGGCGTGCAGCATGAGTGTCAATGCGGACCGGGGCTCACAGCCGTACATTGGAGGGCAACTGCTACACCGGGGACGAATTCCGGGCACAGGCACCCCCTCACTTTGGAGTCTTAAAGGCGCCCGGCCACCCGGCTGGCAAGATCCTTGAGCTCCTTCTCAACTGTGGGAGCGGAATCCACCGGATCAAGATTGAGATAGAAGCGAACTTTGCCCTTGCGGACATGGAGTGCATGCTGTGGGTCAAAATAAGCTTCGTCGCCAATGCCCGCCGCCGGCGTTTGCGGACTATAAAATTTTCCCAGTTTGGCGAACAGTTCCGCCGCAGCCGATGGCGAGGGATCAACGTATGCTCTGAACCAGAGCTTGCTCCCCTTGGCAGAATAGTTGCAGTCCGTTCCCTCAGCAGTATTTGCGTAAGGGCGCGGAGCCACGCTCTTTGCCGGGGCATCGTAGGTCTTTCCCAAGGTCTTGCTCACTTCCGCCGCAGGTAGCAGCGAGCAGAGGTCAGCCGGAGGTTCGCTTGCCCTCGCCGACTGAACCGCCCATGTTGTTACCAGCAAAGCCACAGCAATCGACGATAGTTTATTCAAGTGAGCCATGTCGCACGCCCTCCCTAGCCTCAAAACCGACGACATTTTACAGCAGCGGAGCCCATAGGGCAAAGGAGACAGAACAAGCAATGCATACCGAACAAGCAATCCATGCGGTGAGCGTCGCGCTCTGCCGTGTCCCACTACTCCGTCTCGATGTTTACCACGTGAATGATTCCGGTCTGTGCATCCAGGACGCCGTGGACTTTCACTTTTTCGCCGACGAAGCCGCGCGGCAGGTCCTGGTTGTCGAGATGGTATACGTGGCCTTTGGCTGCCAGCACGAATTTCCCGCCCATGTGCACAATGCAATATTGTGCACACGAGGCCGGCGTGTGACCCGCGTCGCCTGACTTCATCTTCATCATCTCCTGGTGGGACTGGGTCAGGGAATGAACATTGAGGGCACACTGGCTGTCAGTGATCTGACCGTGAAAAGTCTTTGATTCCTCGTCGCCGGCAAACGCCGCGAACGACAGTGCCAGCACCCAAACCGCACTCCAAACTGTAACTCGATTCATAGATTCTCCTCAAACATTATGGCGTCACCACAAACTTCATGAACATTCCTTCGTGCTCTTCGCTGCAAATTACGGTGCAAACTACGACGTACTCGCCTGCCTCAGCAGGAGCAGTCATGGAAAAGTCCTGCGTGCCGGGTTTCAGCAGGAGATCCCACCCCTCCACCTTTGACCGATCTTTCGCGCGCAGCAGCGAGAATCCGTGGATCGATCCATCCCGGTTCCACGATTTCCCCTTGTGCGCCGTGATACGGAGCAGGATCTGCTCGCCGGCCTTCACGGTAATTTCCGGCTTCTTCTCCCCAGCGATCTTGTATCGGCTGTCTTTGTCCGCCAGCACTTCAATCACATGAACGGGGACCTGGGCGCTGGCGATCGCGCATGTCATCAAAGCCAGCCCACACAAACACCGCACAAATCTTTTGCTCACGTGTCCTCGTCACCGCTACTGGGTCATGTAGTAGAGAACGAGGCGCATATCCTCGTCGGTAATGGTTGCCCGTACGCGCATATGGCGGACAATCGTTGCCATCATGCGTGGCGGAAATTTCTGCGGCGCCGCGTGACAGCGTCCGCAGTTTGCGCGAAATCTTTTTTCGCCTTCGAGACGCATCGCATCGGCCTGCGCACTGCTTTGCGCAACAGGCGTGGTCGGATTGTTGTTGCGCGGCGAATCTGCGGCTATCGCTAGAACGGATACCAGCGCCAATACTCCGCTTGCGATGATAATTGTGAGTCTCAAGGCTGCCCCACCCTTCCCAGCGGCAGGGCAAAGCGATAAGCAATTCCGACTGTCCAAAGATTAAGGTTCCCATCCGAGCTGAATTGGCGCCCGTAGCTGGCCGCGACCTTGAGTCCGTCGTGTAAGTAATAGTTAAGTCCGAATTCTCCCTCGCGGGTGTTCGCGCCGGGGAGCCCAAGCGCCTGGGACGCGTCCGAACTAATCTGGCCGTTGAAGAACTGCTCCGCTCTTCCCGCAACTTCAAGGCGGCGCATTGTCCTCTGCCAGAATTGAACCCGGCTCAACCGGTAGGCGCCATCGACCCAGTAGCCGCTTCCCTGGTTCGACCGCTCGTATTCAGAGTGCATGCTGAGTGGAAGTCGTTGACTTTGCCAGGCAGAATAAAATCCAAAAGCGTTCGAACGCCCATCCTGCAGCAGCCTTTGCCAGGAGGCCCCTACTTCGAAGCGCGTACCGGGAACGAACATACCCATGCGTCCGCCAACACTTCGGTCTGATTCAAGGTTGTTGTGCACCGTGCTTACGGCAGAAACATAGACCGCGTAGCTCAGGTTTGCTGTGCCGTTGATTGGAAACCCACCACGCAGCATCATGCCATCGCTCGATTCGGCGGACAGTGGCAAGATCAAAGGGTCCTGCTGCAAGCTGCGAATCCAGATCGGATACAGGCGTTCGTTGAAAATGTTAAAGGGGGTCAGAAATCGGCCCAGGGTGACGGTAAGGTAAGGGTTGGCGATATAGTCCACTTGCGCATAGTCCAGATTCTTGCTCACCGGTCCGCCGAACGGACCTCCACCGGGAGGCCGCTGAAACGCTCCTTCAAACTCTGCTCTCGATTCCACCAACCAGCGATCACCCAAAGGGAGCAGGAGAACAGGGTTGACCTGCGTATCAAGCTCAGTTTGTCCCCCCGTCACGAACGTGAAATATCCCACGCTGCCAGTGAGGATGGGAACAGGTTTATCAGAGGAAGATGCCTGGGCACGCAAGAACGCAGCCGAAAACGACAGGATAAGCAATAAACAAACAGCCCGCGGCAAAACGGAATCGCGCACCCAGTGGCGCGCCGGATTTTTTGCACAAGACTTCACAAACCATCCCACTTCCCCGCTGCTTGATTAGAGCCATTGTGCGCGATGCGGCAGATCGTGGAAAAGGTAACGGAAGTAATCGCCGACAGCGGGCTGATCAAACCCTCTGAACACCGCGTGACGTGCACTAGCCAATCATCCAGTCCTCACCTACCCGTTTGGCGGATGCGTGATTCTCGCGTCCCCCGCATGATGAAACTCACATGGACAAAACCATCGTCCGTGCTACTTCAGTCAGGGAGAGTGCAATGGCTTCCGTAATTGCCAGCTTTTCGCAAGAACTCGCCACCGCGGCAGAGCAAGTGGGATCGTCCGTCGTCACCGTTCAAGCCAGGCATCGTGTGCCTTCCAGCGGCATTCATTGGCGCAAAGGAGTTGTCGTCACCGCCAACCACACGGTACGACGCGAGGATAACATTAATGTGCTTATTCATGGGGGAAAACGTGTATCGGCAAAACTAGCGGGCCGCGATCCCGGCACCGATCTCGCGATTCTGAAATTCGATGAGGCTGACCTTCCCGTTCCGCGATTCGGCGATCCCGCGAATTTGAAGCTGGCGAACTTCGTGCTTGCGCTGGGCCGCGCCCGCTTCGGAAACCTGGTAGCGAGCGCCGGAATCATCGGAGGTCTGGGCAGCGAATGGCGCACTTGGCGCGGCGGTCGAATCGACCAAAGCATTCGCCTCGATCTTGCCCTTTACCCGGGCTTTTCCGGAGGTCCCTTGGTCAGCGTCGACAGCACTGTTCTCGGCCTCAACACCAATGGCTTCGGCCGCGGTCGCGCCGTGACTATTCCAGTTTCAACCATCAATCGCACCGTCGACGAACTTCTCGAGAAGGGACACATCGCTCGCCCTTATCTCGGAATCGCTATGCAGCCGGTCGCAATTCCTGAAGCGCTCCGCGGCAAACTGAAGTCGGCGGCGGAGGGCGGCTTAGTGGTCCTCCATGTAGAGCCGGGTGGGCCCGCAGACAAGGCCGGAATCGTTCTGGGCGATGTGATCGTCGAATTACAAGGCAAGCCAGCTTTGGATACAGAGCATGTCCAGGATGTGCTGGCTTCGGCGAAAGTTGGTCAGAAAATCGGGACAACCATCATTCGCGGGGGCGTGCCTGTCGTGCTGTCTATCGCTTTGGGAGAACGGCCGGCAAAGTAGCAACATCCGGTGCGGCAGGGTTAATTGTGAAATGACGAAACGAAACGGAGGCAGAGTCGTCAGTGTGTTGTTGGCTGCTGCCTCCGCGGTGCGTAGGGCCGGATTGGAAGCGTTGATCAAAAACGCTCCGTTGCTCAAGCTAGCAGGAAGCCTTCAGACCCCGCTCGCGGCTGCGCAATACGCCTCGCAGCTCCAGCCCGATGTGATTCTGCTCGACCTGGAAAATTCAGACCGACAGCTCGAATCTCAACCCGCGCTGCCGCGAATTCCAGGCAGCGTTCCCGTCGTCGCTCTGATCGACGAGCCCTCCGCAGATTGGGCCGCCCACGCCTTGCGCTCAGGCGTGAGAGCAATTCTTTCCCGGGACTCCGGCATGGACGAGATTCTGGAAGCCATCACGGCCGCGCAAGCCGGTTTGGTATTGCTCGACCCCGCTGTGACGCAGAATCTGGCTGCACGTATTCCCACGCGAGCCCAGCTTGCGCCGACTTTGGACGACCTGACGCCACGCGAGATCGAAGTCTTGCGCATGCTCGCCGAGGGACTGGGCAACCGCGAGATGGCCTCCCGACTGGGCATCTCCGACCACACCGTCAAGTTCCACATCAGCTCCATCCTCGACAAGCTGGGGGCGGCGACCCGGACAGAGGCGGTTACCATGGGCATCCGTCGGGGGATTATTCTGCTTTGACCCACTCACGAATTCCGGACTGCCCCGTCTAATCCGTGTCGTAACGGAGGAACCATGAACCGCCAACGTCGCCTCGCCACCTGGGCCGGAACCATTCTCGGAGCCCTTTGCGCCCTGTTCTTCGCTGTTGCCCAAGGACACGCCTCAGACCATCGTCAGTTCACCGAGGAGTTTCACCAGACCTATCCGCTCGCCGCGGGAGGCCGGATCGACCTGGACAATATCAACGGCGCAGTGCACATAACCGCATGGGATCAGAACCAGGTCAAGGTTGACGCGGTCAAGTATGCGGGCACCAAAGAGCATCTCGATGAAGCCAGGATCGAGGTTGAAGCCAGCGGTGACTCCGTCTCCATCCGCACCAAATATCCGAATCATAACCACACTTTTAACGGCGGCTGGAACGATCCTGCTGGAGTTGAGTACACCTTGATGGTGCCTCGCACCGCGCGCCTCGACGAGATCAAGCTGATCAACGGTCCACTCGATATTCACGGAGTCGCCGCCGAGGTGCGAGCCTCTTGCATCAACGGCAAGTTACTCGCCGATGGACTGCAGGGCCGGGTCAAACTTGAATCCATCAATGGGCGGATGGAAGCGCGTTTCGACCGGTTGGCCAATTCTCCGGTAGAACTATCCTCTGTGAACGGCAGCCTTGAGCTGGTGCTGCCCTCCGATGCGAAGGCTGAGTTGGAGGCTGCGACAGTGTCGGGCAGCATCGACGATGACTTTGGTTTCCACGTGCGGCATCATCGTTTCGTCGGCCATGATTTGCGCGGCGAATTGGGCGGGGGCGGAACCCGCATCCGGCTCTCCAACGTGAATGGACGAATCGAAATTCATCACGCCAACGATGGCCGCCCGATCGGTTCGGTCCGAGACCTCAGCCACGATGACCGGGAAGATCGCGACGATGATGATGACGAGATTTGACGATCATGCTCCGACGAAGCCTGGCGGTTTTGTACACACATTTGGCGCACTAAATCGCCCGCAATAAATCACCCAAGAAAAGCTCCCTTTCGCGCACAATCCTCACCTTGACGGTGCCCACGTCTTAGCCCACCTACTCACAGCTTCAGCGTCGGCATGAATCGGGGCGGTCTGCGCGCTTGGATTGTCTGCTCAAAGCCGTACGCTATTTTCAGCAGAGTCGGTTCACTCCATGCCCGGCCGAAGAATGAGATTCCTACCGGCAAGCCAAAGACGAATCCCGCAGGCACCGTGATATCCGGATAGCCCGCCACTGCGGCGGCGTTTGAGCTGCCGCCGACTGCGTGGTCTCCGTTGGCAAAATCGGTGAGCCATGCGGGGCCAGCCGTCGGGGCCATGAGCGCGTCAAGATGGAATTGGTCCATCACCGCGTCGATGCCTTCCTGGCGCGACAGACGGTGATTCGCCTCGAGGGCGTCGGTGTATTCCTTGGTGGTGAGCGGGCCCTTGGCTTCGGCTTTGTGAAAAATATCCTGGCCAAAGTATGGCATCTCCTTGTCGCGGTTGTGGTCGTTGAAGTCGATGACGTCCTTCAGCGATCCGGGCGCTCCCGGACGAGCCGCCAGATAGGCGTTGAGGTCGGCCTTCAACTCGTAGAGCAGAACCAGAAATTCGGTGTCATCGAATTTCCCGTGCGTGGGCAAGTCGGCGGGATCGACGATATCCGCGCCTTGCTGTTTCATAGCGGCGATCAAGTTGTTCATCAACTGATCCTGCGCGTCGTTCGAGCCAAAATACTTGCGGGCTACGCCGATGCGGGCGCCGCGCAGTCCGTGAGGATCGAGAAACTTGGTGTAGTCAGCGGCGGTTTTGCCTGCGCTCGCCGAGGTGGCGCTGTCGCGCGGATCGACTCCGGCAAGAGCGCTTAGAAGGATCGCAGTATCGCTCACGGTGCGAGCCATGGGGCCAGCCGTGTCCTGACTATGCGCAATGGGAATGATCCCCGCGCGGCTGATCAGACCGAGCGTCGGCTTAATGCCAACCAACCCGTTCGCCGAAGATGGGCAGACTACAGAGCCATCGGTTTCTGTGCCTACCGCAACCGCGCAGAGGCTGGCCGCAGTAGCAGCGCCCGACCCTGAACTCGATCCGCACGGATTGCGGTCGAGCGCGTACGGATTGTTGGTCTGGCCGCCGCGCCCGCTCCATCCGCTGCTGGAATGGCTCGATCGAATGTTCGCCCACTCGCTTAGATTGGTTTTGCCCAGGATCACGGCGCCGGACTCGCGCAACCTCTGCACAACGAAGGAATCTTTTGCAGGCTTCGATCCCAGCAGAGCCAGTGATCCGGCCGTAGTCTGCATGCGGTCCGCGGTTTCGATGTTGTCTTTGATCAGTACCGGGATTCCGTGCATGGGTCCTCGCACGTGGTTTGCTTTGCGTTCTTTGTCGAGGGCGTCGGCAATAGCCAGAGCGTCGGGATTGACTTCGATCACGCTGTTGAGGGCTGGGCCGTGCTTATCGATCTCATCGATGCGCGCCAGATATTTCTCGGTGACGGAACGGGCACTGAATTTTCCCGACACCATTCCGGCTTGCAAGTCGGCGATGCTGATCTCATCCAACTCGAATGGCTTGATCTCGAATGCAGGAAAAGGGGCAGGCGCGAGCGCCTTCGCGAAAGCCGGCGATACTGCAGCGCTGACGCCTGCTAAGGCGCTGGCCTGCAGAAATTGCCGGCGCTGGGGGAATTCACAATCGATGACTGCATTTTTTATCGGGCTCAAGCTTTCTCCTGTTTCGCAATTCTCACATAGCGAAACCGGCATTATAGGCCATTGCTGGGGAAGGCTTGTCAAACTTGGAGTGGGGCGTACTGGTTGCAGGAAGTTGCTTCGCTGCGGCACGTCCGCTTCGCTCCGGGCGGGCGAGACGGTGCTGAGGAACGAGCGCGCCAAGACAAAGTATTTACGCAAGTGGGCACGCTGGAGCCGTTGCCGCTTATCGTCTTGTCCAAAAGGGGCTGGTTGCGCTGGCTATTTCGCGTCGAGCTTCTTTCGTATCCGCCGTAGTTCCATGAAACAAAGTCCTGAAGTTGTACAGAGAACGCAGCCCATCATGATGATCACCTTTATGTCCATTCGTGCGGGCTCCTTTCCCGCCTGTGCCCTGCAAAGGCTTCTAACTTCTCTGAGACCGGAAGTGCACACTCCGAAAGATACAGCAAAACCCTCGCATCTGCTGTTACCATTCTAGTTTCGCGAACAAAAGTGCCGGGTGGACCAAGATCCCCCGGCTGCGGGTTATAATAAGAATTCATGCCCAAATACTCCATCGTAGTCCCTCTGCACAACGAGCAGGAGAACGTCACGGATCTCTACGACCGTCTGAAGCATGTCATGGAAGTGCACGGCGAGAGTTTCGAGATTGTGCTGGTCGATGATGGGTCCCGGGATCGAACCTTCAACCTGCTTCGCGAAATCGCCGCCATCGATAGCCGCGTGACCGTGGTGA
>Ga0210409_10004171_pt1 | contig 15715 bp, 19 predicted proteins | sample IncBWH17MmetaG_FD_161649 | JGI IMG/M metagenome (GOLD analysis project Ga0210409, IMG submission 161649) | Forest soil microbial communities from Barre Woods Harvard Forest LTER site, Petersham, Massachusetts, United States - Inc-BW-H-17-M | ecosystem: Environmental > Terrestrial > Soil >...
AATCAGCTCAAACGCGTGGAATACCACGCTCGAATCGCCCATCATGTAGGTTAGCAATTCACGAAAGATCTGGTCGCGATAGTGATCCACCTGATCGTCCATGGCCAGAACTTTTTGGGCCAGCTCCACGTCGCGGCGCACGAGCGCATTCAGCGAATCGCGCATCATCTCTTCCGCGACTTCGCTCATGCGCGGCAGATCGACGTACGGCTTCACCCGCGGATGACGCAAAATGCGCACCGCGGATTGCGCGATATTCACGGCCTGGTCTCCGATGCGTTCCAGATCGTTGTTGATGCGCGACACGGCCAGCACCAGTCTCAGATCGGTGGCCATCAGTTGATGCAACGCCAGGACCTGCACCACGCGGTCGTCTATCTCAATCTGCAACTCGTTGATGGCATCTTCTTCATCCAGCACGCGCTTGGCAAGCTGCTCGTCGGAATCCAGCACCGAATGCACCCCTTGATGCACAGCGCGCTCCGCCAGGCTGCCCATCCACAGCAGGCGTTCTTTCAATTCATTCAGATCTCGCTCGAAATGACGTTCCATGAAATCAATCCCCTCAACCCTAGAACCACCCGCTCAGTTCAATCTCTTCGCTTTCTCACCCAAATCTCCCGGTGATGTACGCTTCTGTGCGTGGATCACTCGGCGTGGTGAACAACTGCGGCGTGGGGCTGAACTCAATCAACTGGCCGGTGAGCAAGAATGCGGTGAAGTCGCTGACGCGCGCCGCTTGCTGCATATTATGCGTCACGATCACCAGCGTGCAAAGATCCTTCAACTGCACCAGGAGTTCCTCAATCTTCGCCGTGCTGATAGGGTCCAGCGCCGAGCATGGTTCGTCGAGCAACAGGACTTCCGGTTCGACCGCCAGCGCCCGCGCTATACACAGCCGTTGCTGCTGGCCGCCCGACAATTCGTACGCCGACTTGTGCAGGTGATCTTTCACTTCATCCCACAACGCGGAATGGCGCAGGCTTTTCTCCACCGCTTCCGCGATGGGCAGCTTCGATCCGTTTATGCGAAGCCCGTAAGCCACATTGTCGAATATCGATTTCGGGAATGGATTGGGCCGCTGGAACACCATGCCCACGCGGCGCCGCAATTGGGTCACGTCTTGCGCCAAAATGTTCTGCCCGTCCAGAGCAATTTCGCCTTCCAGGCGCGCTTGCCGCACCGTCTCATGCATGCGGTTCATGGTTCGCAGCAGGGTCGACTTTCCGCAGCCGGAGGGCCCGATTAGGGCCGTAACCTTGCTGGTGGCCACCGCAAGGTTGACGTCAAACAACACTTGTTTCGGCCCATAGAAAAAATTCACTTTGCTGACGTTCATGCGCATCGGCAAAGCGACGGCCGCCTCGCGCCCCACCGTCCCGGTTTGCGTTGGTGTAATGTTGAAAGACACTGCCGGCCTCACAGATGCATGCATATTACGCCCTCGGAACCGAGATCCCGCGAGCCAGAATCGCCCGCGCCACGATATTGATAACCAAAATCAATCCCAGCAAGACCAGCCCCGCCGCCCACGCTTGCCGATTCCAGTCTTCGTACGGTGCGACAGCATATCTGAAAATCATTTCCGGAAGCGAGGCCGTGGGCTGGTTCCAGCCGGGACTCCAAAAGCGATTTCCCAAGGCAGTGAAAAGCAAGGGCGCCGTCTCTCCCGCGACGCGCGCAAACGCCAGCAGCACCGCGGTCAAAATTCCGCGGTACGCCGCCGGCACAATCACCGTCGCAATCGTTTTCCATTTGCTTGCGCCCAGCGCCATGGCCGCTTCCCGCAGAGCGCGCGGCACGGCCAGCAAAAATTCCTCTGTGCTGCGCAACGTGATGGGGATCATCATCAGCCCCAGCGCAAATCCGCCCGCCAGCGTGGAGAAATGCTTGAAGGGCAGCACCGCTAGGCTGAACGCGAAAATCCCGATCACGATCGAGGGCACTCCGTTCAGCAAGTCCGCCGCGTACCGCACTACGAACGCCACTTTGCTCCCGCTGAACTCAGCAAGGTAAATCGCGCCGAGAAAACCAATGGGCGCGCCCAGCAACGACGCGAGCAGCAAGAGCTTTGCGCTGCCCACGATCGCATTGGCCATCCCGCCCCCCGTTTCTCCCACCGGCTTCGGCAGCTTGGTGAAGAAGTCCCAATTGATGGACTTACCGCCGTGATAAACGAGATAGCCAAGAATAAAGAAGAGTACGCTGACGGCCACGAGCGCGCACACGCCGGTCATGGTCAGCATGAAGCCGCTGACGAATTTGCGCCATCGGAGCCGAGGGCTCACGCGTGGGCCGTTCCGCTGCCCCGCTGCGAGGTCAGCACAATGAGCAGCCGCGCCACTCCATTCAACAAGAACGTCAGCAGGAACAGCACCAAACCCAACTCGATTAAGGCCTGCAGGTGAATGTCTCCTGTCGCCTCCGTGAATTCGTTGGCGATCACCGCCGCAATGGAATATCCCGGCGAAAATAGGGAGGCGCTGATCGTCGGCGTATTCCCGATGACCATGGTCACCGCCATCGTTTCGCCCAGCGCCCGCGCCAGCGCCAGAAAGATTGAACCCATGATTCCGGTGCGCGCAAACGGCACCACCACTTTCCACGTCGATTCCCAGCGCGTGGAGCCCAAGCCCAGCGCCGCCTCCCGCTGGTCCCGCGGCACGGACATCAGCACCTCGCGAGAAACAGAAATGATGTACGGGATCACCATGATCGCCAAAACGATGCCGGCGGTCAGGAAACCGATTCCATACGCCGGCCCCGTAAATAACGGCAAAAAACCAAGCGTATTCTTAAGCGCCGGTTGCACGTAGTCCCGCATCAACGGCACCACGATGAAAACACCGAGCAATCCGTAGATAACGCTGGGCACTGCGGCCAGCAAATCGATGAAAAATTCCAGGGCATCCGATAATCGTGCCGGCGCCAGCTCAGCCAGAAAAATCGCCGCGCCAATCCCCAGCGGCACCGCAATTACCAATGAAACCGTTGCTGTAATCAGCGTTCCGTAGATGAATGGCAGCGCCCCAAATTGCTCGGCGACTGGGTCCCACACTTGGGTGACAAAGAAGTGCAGCCCAAACTTATGGCGAGCCAACACGGAGCCTTGCCACAGTTCGAAAATGAGCAGAACTGTGACCAGCACTACCGAAGCGGCGAACAAAAACGTAATCATCCGCGCGATTTCGTCTCCGTCGCGGAGCCGGTTCAGAAATGAGCGCGAGCCCGATATCGGGCTCGCGCTCGGAACAGTCGTGGTTGCAGCCATTTCTTCCTAAGGCGGCCGGGTTATTGAACCTTGGCCAGCGCTTTTTCTTCCTTGGCGACTACTTCCTTCGGCAGCTTCGCGTAAGACAACTGCTCCACGTAGTTCTGCCCGTCCTTCAGCATCCAGCTCACGAACCCCTTGATGGCATCACGTTTCGCCGCATCCGAGAATTTCTCCGGGACCAGCAGCCAGGTAAAGCTAGCGATCGGATACGCGGTCTTGCCCGGCGGGTCCGTGATCGAGACCCGGAAATCATCGGGCATCGTCTTTGCCGCTCCCGCAGCAGCGGCTGTAACGCTCGCCAAATCCGCCTTAACAAAATTCCCGGACGAATTCTTCACGTTCCCGTAAGGAATATTGTTCGACACCGCATAGATGAGTTCTACGTAGCCAATTGAATTAGGCGCATTCTTGATTTGACCGGTTACTCCCTCGTTGCCCTTCCCGCCCAGGCCCACCGGCCAGTTGACCGAAGCGCCTTTGCCAACTTTGGTTTTCCATTCTTCGCTAACCTTCGAAAGGTAATCGGTCCAAATGTAAGTAGTGCCGCTTCCTTCCGAACGGTGCACCACCACGATGTCGTTCCCCGGCAGGTTCACTCCTTTGTTGGCGGCGGCAATTGCCGGGTCGTTCCATTTTGTTATCTTCCCCAGGAAGATTCCCGCCAAAGCCTCCGGAGTGAAATTCAGAGCCGCGGTTACGCCTGGAATGTTATACGTAGGCACGTCAGCGCCGAGCACGGTCGGAAAATGCAGTACCGCAAATCCGTGTTTATCTTGAAACGCCTTCAACTGTTCGTCAGTCATCGGACCGTCGGAAGCGCCGAAATCGACGGTGCCTTCGGTCACCTGTCTGATTCCTCCGCCCGATCCGATCGACTGATAATTGATTTCTACCGTAGGATTTTTCTTCTTGTATTCATCAAACCACTTTGAATAAATCGGATACGGAAATGTCGCGCCTGCTCCGGTGATGGAAAGCGCGGCGTGCGCAAACACCACAACGGTTAGAGCGAGTGCCAGGGCCGCCAGCAAATTTCCCGCGATTCGCTTCATGTATCTCTCTCCGTCTTCGTGATTTACCGGCTTGGATGCCCCAAGTGTCGCTCTCTCGTGTTACAGCATTGTTACAATCGCCACAGCTTCTGTTGAATCTCGCCGGCCTTCGATGCGCTCCTTAACCCGTCGCCTTCCAACCACTTACGGGCCTCATCCCGCCTTTGGTCATCCGGAAAAACAACGAGGGCAGCCCCCATGAGCTGCCCCCGGCATCCGTCAACCCTTTCCGCTATTTTAGGCTAATGGCGTCCGCCCTACGGTATGTAGTAGCGGAACGACGTCCAGATCATGTTGTCCACCGCCTTTGGTGAAATCCCGAGCGGGGTTGTGGCGGCCGTCGGAGAAGCGTTGTTTCCGGACCACCCGCTCTTGGTGAGGTAGGAGTACTGGATACCCCAGCGCATGCCGCCCTTTGGGCCATTGTAGAACTTGTGCCAGAACCCGACGGTCCCCTCGGTGATGATCCGAATGTCGCCGGCGCAAGTTCCACCCGTCGCCGGAGTGAATGTTCCGGTAGGAGAGGCTTCGGTGCTGCAGCCGCTGTTGTTGGCAAACGGTGAGCCGTATCCGCCGACGCCGTTCAGGTTGATGGTCGTGGTGCTTGTCGCCGGAGCGTTAACTGGGGCCGGCACGGCAGGAGTCGTTGTATTAGTGATTACCGTGTATCCCGTATATGCCGCACGCCATGCATATTCCGAGCCGCCGTAGAGATAGATGTCAAGTTTTGGACTTGGGTGAAGTTCGATTCTGCCCAGAGCGTGAGCGGTGCGAATCAGCGCCGCCGTGCCGAAGGGACGGAACGTCTCATCGGCTAGCTGCGCTGAACCGTAGCGCCCGATGCCGTCGCCGGCCACCGCCTTGATGCCGAAGTCTACCTTCTTGTTTGCTGCAGAGAAGAGCGCGCTGGCGCCCAAGCCGCCGCCAACTCGCGTGTCGTTAAACGCGCCAGCAGCACTGCGCACCGGCGTGCCGGTCACTGGACAGTTCACGGTTATGACTGTCGCCGGGGGTGTCGGATTCGCCGCATTCGTTCCCGCCACCGCGCATGGGTATATGCGATTGCGGAACGTGCTGATGATTCCAAAAAGCTCGTAGTGTCCGATCCCCGGATCGGCTGCTGCCTTGATGATAATGTCCGGAGCTTTGTTGACTGTGTAATTGGGGCCCGAGCCAGGAATTCCAGTGGTGTTGAATGTGTCAACAAAGTTAAGCAGACCGGCGCCTTGGCCAGGAGCATTGATGAAAAAGTTTGTATTCGTTGCTATCGTCAAATTTGATGCGCCGCCGGTAGCCGCCGCCTGGGTAAACGTTGTAAATCCGCGTCCGCCCAGCGTGGCTTGCGGTCCTTCTACTGAGAGTCCTAGGGCGAACTTCCCGCCGAAGTCTTTCACTAGGCGGAAGGCATTTTGACGGGCCCACGTGAAGCCCACCACGTATTGAGGATCAATCATCATGGGCAGATCTTCTTGCCGGTTCTGAATGCTCTTGCGGTTCTCGGTGGCCAGCGTCCACATCTGCCCGCCGGTGAACTGCCAGCCGCTGTCCAACGCTATTTGTCCCCAGACTTGTCGCTGACGGAACACATAGCTATTACTCTGGCGGTTGTTGGAGGTAACTCCCGTACCCAGAAAGTCGCCCTCATAGTAGCCGGTTAGCTTTGCAGCGCCCACTTTACCCTCGAATAGCGCTGTGGCGCGTGACTGCCGCGCCTCGAAGTTCGTCTCAGACAGCCTCGACAACGAGTTACCACGGAAGGGGATGTCTCTGAAGTCGGTGTTGATTCCCGCGCTGTCCGCACGGGTGCGTGTGACAGTCGCCGCTTCGATGAACCCGCCCGGTGTGATCGTAATCCCCTTGTAGTGAATGGCCGCTGGACCTGCCTCTTCAGCTTTCTTTTCCTGCGCCGCGGCTTCCGCTACTGTCGTGCGCAGCGTTTCGTTGCTCGCCTTCAAATCGCTCACCGTCGAATTCAGCGAGCTAGCCGCGCTCTTCACGTCCGCGCTCGCGCTCACCGCTTCCGCAGCCTTGCTGCCGGCCTCGATGGCGCGGGTATTCGCCGCGGCCGCCGCGTTTTGCGCCGCATCGATCTGCCGGTCGCGCTTGGCCAGCTCTTCCTTCAGCATCTGCAATTGTTCCTGCTGGGCCTGCAACGTCTGCCGCAGCTCCTCCAGCTCCGCCGCAAACGCGGCGCTCTCCTTCTCGGCGCTCTTCGCCGCTTTTGCCTTTGCCGCTTTCGCAGCGTTGGCTGCCTTGGCAGGTTCTGGATTAGCGTCTTTCGGTGTGTCCGCCAGCGCTGTTCCGTACGTCAAAAAAATCGACAGTGTTAGTGCTGCAAATTTTTTCATCGCCTCTCTCTTTGCTGCGAATTTCGACCCAATGCCGGTAAGTTTGCGAATCACTCTGCCGCAGGAAGGTAATTGCCGCGTCTTACTGTTGCGTCAAACGAATGTGAATATCCTGTAACAATCATCAGGACCTCACTCTAATTCGTTGATGGATTTGAAGTTACGAAGGTTACAATTCGTTCGCGGCTTCAACAACAGGCAAGACAGTAGGGTTTCCGGTTCGCTTCGAACCAGACCAGTCCCGCGGACTGTTCCAGAACTCCGCAACGCACTCCCGGCTCCCCCCGACAACTTCCCCCGAAACACCCAGAATGGACTCGCAGCACTTCGGCGAACGCATGGTATAAGTCCTCCAAGTCCCCGTCAAGCTACCTCTCCATTGTTGTTTCCGCTCCCGCCCAGGGCGCCTTTCTGCGTTAGACTCTCGCCTCGGAGGCTCACTCATGTTCCGCCAAACCGCGTGCCGCACCTCGCGGCATCCCCTGTTTCTCTGGCCCGTCGCGTTCCTTCTCGCCCTTTCATCCATCTCCGCCGTAGCGCAAGAAGACTCCATCTCTACGGCAAAGCGCGCGCAGATTGAAAAAGCGGTCTCCGCCTTCATTACCGCCAACAGCGTTCCCGGCGTGTCCATAGCGATCGTGCAAGATCGCCAACCCGTGTGGTCCGTCGGCTTCGGCATGGCCGACCTCGAAGACTTCGCCCCCGCCACCCCCTCCACGCTCTATCGTCTCGGCTCGATCTCCAAGTCCATCACCGCCGTGGCGATCCTGCAGCTCTACGAGCGCGGCAAGCTGGACCTCGATGCTCCAGTGCAGAAATATTGTCCCGCCTTCCCACAAAAAGATTCCCCGATCACCTCCCGCCAACTCCTCGGCCATTTGAGCGGCATTCGCCACTACAACAAAGACGGCAAGGGCGACGTCCCCGACGACAGCGCGCGCCACTTCGCCTCCATGGAAGAATCCCTTCAGCTCTTCGCCTCCGATCAGTTGCTGTCCAAGCCCGGCGCGCAATTCCATTACTCCACGTACGGCTACACGCTGCTCGGCTGCGTTCTGGAAGGCGCCGCCTCACAGAAATACACCGACTTCGTTCGTGAAAACGTCTTCCACCCCGCCGAAATGGAACACACTCAGGCCGACGATTTCTTCACCATCATTCCGCATCGCACCCGCTGGTATCATCGCGACAAAACCGGCGCCGTCCGCAACGCTGGTGTTCTCGACTCCAGCTACAAAATTCCCGGTGGCGGTCTAATCTCCTCCGCCGACGACATGGCCAAGTTCGAAGTCGCTCTCTTGGCTGACAAGCTCCTGAAGCGCAGCACTCGCGATCTCATGTGGACCGTCGGCCACCCCACCGAGGGCCAGCCCAGCCGCTACGCGTTGGGCTGGTTCATCGCGGACAAATTTGGCGTCCACACCGCAGGCCATTCCGGAGGACAACAAGGCACCGATACCGACTTCATCATCGCGCCAGATCGCAATCTCGGCGTCGTAGTGTTGGCCAACATGGACAACGTCAATACCAGCGCCCTCGCAGATTCCCTCCTAAAAATAACGCTCGACCTTCCCGACAAGAACTAATCCCATCCACATTGACAAGGCGGGCCCTCATAATTACACTGAACCATATGGTTCACCATCGCGCGGTCTCCCACAACCTCGATGCCGTCACCGCTGCCATCTCTCATCGCACTCGCCGCGCCATCATTGATCGTCTGGCCCGCGGCCCCGCTCGCATCTCCGACATTGCTCAGCCTTTTTCTATGTCCCTCACCGGATTTTGCAAGCACGTGCGCGTTCTCGAGCGCGCCGGCCTCGTCCGCCGCACCCGCCGCGGCCGCAACAATACGCTTGAGCTATCTCCCCAGCCCCTTCGCGACATAGCCCACTGGGTCCTCCAATACGAGCAGTTTTGGAATGCCCGCCTCGATCGCCTGGAACAATTTTTTGCCCAACAAAATCAAAAGGAGAAATGAAGATGAACTTTACCGACATCACCGTCAACCGCACCATTCCCGCATCCGCAGAAAAAATCTACGACGTCTGGATCGATCCCAAGAGCCCCGGCGGACCGTGGCACGGTGCCGAACGCGTTATCTTCAATCCGGTTGTCGATGGTCTGTACTACCTCGCGATCAAGCACGAAGGCCGCACCTGGCCTCATTACGGCCGCTTTACCAAGATGGAGCGTCCCCATCTCGTCGAGTTCACTTGGATGTCCGAAGGCACCAAGGGCGCCGAGCCCGTGGTCACCGTCACCCTGCAGCCGCGCGGAGACCAAACCGAAGTCACCCTCCGCCACGCCGGCGTACCCGACGACGAACTCGGCCACCGGCACAAGGAAGGCTGGACTTGGATTCTCTCTGCCCTAGCCGATGCTGTAGCCGCCCGCCGCACGGCCACTGGCAACATGTAGCGGCTCCGTTCGGGGAGCGCGCGCGCGATCAACGCGTGATTGATGCAGAGCCGCTCTGCAAGGCCTGCGCCCAACCAGCGAGCGAGCAAAAGCGTAAGTTCCTCATCGAGCACAAAAGGCGTGGATAGAACTAAAGTTCTATTCCTGGTTCCCTTCGCTCCTGCGATTCTCGTCTTCCAAACGCTGAGAGCGGTTTCAGGGGAACCCTATGAGGCTCCGACGGCTTGCTTACGCTGCCATTCTCCTCAGTGCATTAGCTACAACTGTATCGGGACAGGAAGCTCGCAAGGCCATTGTAAAAATAACGCCTCGATACCCGGAAATTGCCAAGCACTTGAGCTTGGTTGGCACCGTCAAAGTGGAGATTGTTATCGGACCGGATGGCAAGATCAAGAATACAAATGTCATGGGCGGTCATCCCATTTTGATTACCGCCACACTGGATGCGCTGAAAGAATGGAAGTACGAACCCTCGAAAACGGAAACGGTAGCCACGCTGACCTTCGACTTCCGTCCGTGAACGACGAATCGGTATTCTCATCGCGAAAGCGTTCTGGTAAACATCCTGTTGGCTACCCTGGCATCCGCCGACAACCTTGCCTGTGTGGGGAAAGCCGGCCTCGGTAATCCACGTTTATCAGCCAGCCCGGAGGTATGGCTTCAGCTTCCCGCTTGGTTCGAGTACGTAAAGTCCCGCGGGGGCTCCCTCGACGTAGACAATCGAGCAATCCAGGTTCGGGCATCGGAAACGGATATACCCCTGCGGATAACTTGTGCCTTTCGGCGAGGGTACGTGCGGCGCCATCGGCGTCTCATGGTTTGGACAAGCGGGGAGCATGTTGGTCAAATCCTGAGTGTCGGGGGCGTTATTGATTCGGTTCGATCTCGCCTTTTTTCAGGCGAACTTCATCATCGTTTCGGTCCCGTTTTTTGCGCTGGGGAATTTTCTCGGCAAAGCTCAAAAGTAAAGCTCGGTCGCCTTCCTTCATTTTGGCGAGAGCCTGACGCAGTCTGTTCATGAACCGAACATCCTTCCTGGCACCACCCCACTCGTCGGAGTGCGTTGCATCGCCATTGCCATCGGGTGCTTCCGGACCGTCATACATGAGCTGATACAGCGGCATTTCCAGAGCCCGCGCCATTTTCTCCAACGTCTCGATTGACGGTACCGTGTGGCCGTTCTCCACGCGAGAAATATAACAGCGCAACAATCCACTTCGTTCTTCCACCTCGCCCTGCGAAAGGTTCTTCTCTTCCCGAATCCCGCGCAGCCGCTCCCCGATGTCCATTGCAACCTCCTTTGGCCCAACATTTTCTGGCCCGTCTTCTGGCCCCAAGAATAGCCATAGCTAGGCGCACATTAGAATCACAAAGCCCTTATTTTTGTCTATTCAAAGCGGCACAGCGCGACGCCGGCGTCCCCGATGCTGTTAGAAGCAAGGTTCCCAGGAATTCGGCGGTCAAACGCCTACGCAGATTTGGCTTCACTGGACTTACCGATGCGGACGATTTCCTTCTGGATCGCAAGTTGGTCAAGGCTCGCGAGCGGCAAGCAAAGTAACAAACTTATCCGGCGTTCGAGGATCATGAACGCATCACGGAATGCGTGTTCTGTCTGTTCTGGTGATCCGACCACAGCCGCAGGATCAGGAACGCCCCAATGTGCGGTCATCGGCTGTCCCGGCCATACGGGGCATACTTCCTTCGCGGCGTTGTCGCAGACCGTGAATACAAAATCAAGATGCGGCGCTCCCGGCTTGGCGAATTCATCCCAATTTTTGCTCCGCAGGTTCTCTGTCGGCAGGCGAGCTTCCTGCAGCAACTTGAGCGCCTCGGGCCTAATTCGCCCGGTCGCATGGCTTCCCGCGCTGTGGGCGGTGAAATTGGGCCTGCCCTTATGGTTCATAATGGCTTCGGCCATAATGGAACGAGCAGAATTGCCGGTGCACAAAAAGAGTACGTTGTAGCGACCGTGCATTGGAGCACTCCCCTGGAACTTACGTCCGTTTCGCGGGCGCCTGAGACCTCTCCGTAAAGGGCGCGCAACCACCCCGGCCACCGCAGCAATTTTCCATCAAGAAAGCAGTTAGGCGATTCGCGTTATGCAGCTTCGCCGAATATGAGATCGAGCGGCCATTCTTACTCGGCTCGATTAAATCAGCCGCAGCCAGTACGTTCAGATGGAACGACAGCGTTGGACCAGGCAATCGAAGACGACGCGCTATCGTTCCCGCAGGAAGCCCCTTGGGCGCGCGGCGAACAAGCAAGCGAAAGATGTTGAGTCGCGTTTCTTGTGCCAAGGCTGCCAGTGAGTCTACTGCGTTACTTGTCTTCATATTTCCAGAACAATGGAAACATATGACAATCGCCCGCGCCAGTCAAATGCAATAGAGACAAAAGAGGCGCGAGCCAAAATAGCACCCGCGCCTCCCTCGTTTTCAACTTATGTACTTACTTTTCGCAACCGGAGCACGAAGCACAACAGTCGGCGGAACCGCAGCAGGAAGCATTCGCTGCTTTTACCGCCCCTGTCAGGCCGAGTGCGACTACAGCGAGCAATAGAATTGCTCTGATTCTCTTCATGGAATTTCTCCTTTACGAAATGAAAGGGTTATTGTCAGACCGATAGCTTTGGCCATCAGCGCGAGGCACAGCGACTTGGTGATTGTGCTTTCTAAATACGAAGGACGCGGGTCTTTAGGAGGGTGTCCCTGCCGCTATGCCAAAATGCCTGCGCGAATGCCTGCGGGTGAGCAAACAGAGCGAATGCGAAATGAAATTCGAGGGCCGGGATTGTGTCGGCTTTGAAGGTGCTTGCTAACAGCGCAGGGTTCCACTTCTGCGTCGGACTCACTCTTGCATCAAGGGGACAGCAGGAGATCGAATCATGTGGCGAAGATTTCTTGTCATTCGTCGGCGCGGAAGGACTTTCACGATTGCAGCAGTCCATATCCGGTATCACAGCCGCATGATTTCGATTAACTGAATTCGTTTTGCTAAGGACTTGATCTTTTCTTACATTGGCAAATGCGGGCTGCATACAGCCAATGACACATGCCAAGGCAGCCATCCAGAATGACACTACAATCGCGAGGAGCCGCCTGATGGATCTGGTGACGCGCATCAACCCCATTATAGGACTTCGGAGAGCAAACAAATGTCTTATTTCGAAAGCGACGCAACCATAGCCTTCGAAAAATCGCCCGCACGAACCACCGGGCCATCTAAGAACACCGCGCGAGGAAGCTGATCATCCCATCGCGCCCCGCGGTCGTACACCGCCACTTCATCCCATTGAATACCCTTGCGAGTACAACAGTGAGGCTTCGGATGATCTGAATCGGAAGTAAGCTCGCGTTCCAGTTGCGATGCAAATAGATGATTCTGATCCCAATACTGCGCCACCCTCGAGTCCGACAAGCGCGCCAACACACCTGTCCCAGGGCTCGAATAATCGGTCGGAAGTATGGGCTCCCACACTGCAAACACCCGGATGTGCGGATTGGGATTTTGTTTCAGTACGTCTTGGACTGCGGAAGACCCCCGCAGACATGTCGGTCATGTTGGCGAGAGCAGCAGGACAATACGCACATCACCGGACGCAGCGTTGAACGATGAACGCAACAGGTCGAAGTTTGCTGCGGATAACGTTACAAGGGCGGGTTGTCCGCTCGGAACTCGCTCCCCGCGATACAAATACCGACCGAGCCCGAGAAGGCCAACAACTAGGGGGGCAGCGAGGATTGCGAGTCGGTTCCTCATCTGCCGCCGCCAGAAATGTCGGCAAGGATACTAGCGATTGCTTGCGGGAAAAGAAGCAGCAGCACAACGACCATAGTCGCCAAGCCCAGCAATGCGATCGCCGCCTTGCTCTGACCAGTTCGGCAACGCATGCCGCGATACACTTGGAAAAAACCGGCAGCCAGAAGGACTACGGAAATTCCGAGCAGCCAAGGCCGGGCGCCAACCAGGAATACCGAGGCGCCCGCAATTCCCGCGGCGCCCAAAAAAGGAAGCGGCAGACAGCACGCCAAAGTGAGAAGCGACGTGACCATCGCACCCAGCGAAGCGCCAGTTGTCTTCCAATTGCCCACTACGTCTCCAATTGACGCGCTCTTTGGATTGCAGCGCGGAGGGTTTGACGCGACGGAGCACCACTGCCATCCGAATACAGACGGCACATCAGTCCGAAGGAAGTTTCGCTTGATGGTTCAACGTCGCGCCCATTTACGCGAATGGTAGGCGAACCCCGAAATTCCAAAGACCTCGCCGCTTCCGTATCTTGCACCAAGACCTCATTGAGCGTGGCCTGAACGCGTTCCTGGGAGAGCGCCTCACGTACTCGGTGAAGCGCGACCGCGTGATTCGGACAGTTGGACACATACAAGACTTCAATCTTCATGCGACGTCCTGGCGAACCTTCAGAACAGGACATCGACCGTTCTTTCGCAGTGCACGCTTGAGTTGAGAATTACACTTCCTGACGGCCTCTCTCAGTTCATCTTCCAAATATTCAAGAGCAATGCGCCTCGCGTGAATGTCTTTCAATTTCCGGCCAAGCATGATCCGTACTTCCGAGCACGCCCGAAGGTCATTGGTCCTGAGGGACAAGAATTCACGCACTTCGTTTAGAGAAAACCCCAAATTCTGCAGGCTCCGAATGAACTGCAAGGTGGAAAGGTCATCGCTGGAGTAAAGTCGAAAACCACCTTGGCTGCGCGAGGGCGGCACAAGCAGCCGATTCCGTTCGTAGAATCGGATGGTATCGACGCTTAGGCCTGTCCGTTTCGAGATTTGCCCAATTTGCATTGGTTCGCGGAACACTCAACACCTCCAAAATACACCCTTGAGTGTAGTCCAGAGTCAAGCGCAAGTTCGCGCGCAGGACTCGGGGTTTTTCGGAGCTTATCGGGGTTTATCTTCCACGCTGATCCTTTCGCCACGCGAAAAGGACAGGTGAATCGTTTTCTGACCAGTTTCTATCCCTCTGACCAGTTTCGCTGGTTCTCCGCGCCGGTTAGGATAAGTCGTGTTCGTCCATCGACCTCGCTCTGCGTCTCGAAGAACGTTTTCTCCGAAGGATCCGGCAAGTGCCCTGACATCAACAGCTTGCAGCCTCTTGAGGTCTCTTTGCCCTCTTTTGCCTCCTCCCGTTGTTTGTTTTCAATCGTTTGCGGACTCTTTTGCAAAATACCGGGGGGGTGGTGTATACGCCCCCTCGGAACCTTGCGACGCTCCAAGCGTCCCGTGTGCGAAGGAAGTAGTTATCGCTTCCGCTACCGCAGTACCCTGCGCCTATTGCGCACAACACCTCTCCCCACCACCATTGGCGGGACGCACCGAATCGCTCTCTCGGGCGCTGCCTCTCTCTCTATTGGCCAGGTGGAAATAGGCATGCCAACAATTAATCGGCAAGAACTCGATCATCTGGAACGCCGCGAGCTTCAGCTCACCATCATGGCCGCTGTCTTCGTCTTCGTGCTGGCCAGCGGCTTGGCCGTCTTCATGTACCCTCTCGTTTTCGTGCACCCCGACATCGCCAACAAATGGACGCTGCGCGTCGCGTTCTTCGGTTTCTGTGCGCTCACACTGCTCTTCATCGGTTATTTGCTCGAACGTCAGCGCACCGTCGGCAAGCTCAAACAGCAAATTCTCGAAGAGCTCGAGCGCAATATCGAACTCCGCCTGCAAGCCAGCGCCGACCTTCTGCACACTATGCCGGACATCAACCATTTTTGGGATCGTCTCACCATGGAATATCGCCGCGCCATGACCATGCAGAAAAATCTCACTCTCCTGCTGGTGAAGGCGAAGCTCCCCGCTCCCGCAGCCGGTACTGACAACACTTCCGCGCTCGGCGACGCCGCCAAAGCCATGTCCCGCAAGCTGCGCCCCACCGATTCCATCTATCGGCTCGCGCCGGAAATTTTTGGCCTGGTTCTGCCCGAAACCGATACGCTCAACGCCAAGCGCATCGCCGTCCGCCTGCAGGAAGAGCTGCAAACCGTGCGCGCCAAGCATGGCGGCGCCTTCGAGACCACCGTCCACAATTATCCCGACGACGCGCAAAGCTCCCACGAGCTGGAAGACATAGTGAAGTCCGTGCTCCCCGCAAAAGACGAGTACGGAGTAACAGCCCAAGTGCCAGCCCCACTCAAGGCGTGAGATGCGAACTTGTAGCTCAGGTCCGATTTTTGGACCTGAGGCTTTTGAACTTGATTTGGTAGCGGCCGCGGACTTTCGCGGATGCGTTTGACTGAATTTGGGAATAGGAGAACTAAGCTAGCGCCTGCCGCAAGTCGGCGACAAGGTCGTCGGCATCCTCGATGCCAACAGAAACACGCACCATGCCCGGAGTCACTCCGCCGCGCGCCAATTCATCCTCGCTCATGTTGTAATGCGAGGTATACGCCGGCAAAACCACCAGCGACTCCACGCCGCCCAGACTGGCGGCCAGCAAAAACAACTGCACGCGGTCGCAAACGCGACGCGCCGCCGGCAGGCCGCCCTTCAAATCAAATGCCAGCATGGAGCCGAACCCGCGCATCTGTTTCCTGGCCAATTTGTGATCCGGATGGGAAGGCAAACCAGGATAGAAAACGCGACCGACTTTCGGGTGC
>Ga0210409_10004172_pt1 | contig 15708 bp, 13 predicted proteins | sample IncBWH17MmetaG_FD_161649 | JGI IMG/M metagenome (GOLD analysis project Ga0210409, IMG submission 161649) | Forest soil microbial communities from Barre Woods Harvard Forest LTER site, Petersham, Massachusetts, United States - Inc-BW-H-17-M | ecosystem: Environmental > Terrestrial > Soil >...
ATCATTCCCGACATGGCCGGGATCGCCCGCGGCAAGATCATGCCCGCGGAGAAGTTCGCCGAGGACGGCGGCATGCGTCTCCCCGAGAGCGTGTTCCTGCAGACCGTGACCGGGGACTATCCGCCCGAGACCGGCGATGCCATGAGCCCGGCTGAGATCGACATCATCCTCAAGGCCGACGCGAAGACCGTGCGCCGGGTGCCGTGGGCGGCCGAGCCCACCGCGCAGGTGATTCACGACTGCTTCTATTCCGACGGCCGGCGCGTGTCGATGGCGCCGCGCCACGTGTTGCGCAACGTCCTCGAGCTCTACGCCCAACGCGGCTGGGATCCGGTGGTCGCTCCCGAGCTCGAGTTCTATCTCGTGGAGCAGAACAAGGATGCCGACTATCCGCTCAAGCCCCCGGTCGGGCGCTCGGGCCGGGCCGAGCCCGGCCGTCAGTCCTACAGCATCGCCGCGGTCAACGAGTTCGATCCGCTGTTCGACGATATCTACCAGTTCTGCGAGGACCAGGACATCGAGATCGATACCCTGATCCACGAGGACGGCCCGGCGCAGATGGAGATCAACCTGATCCACGGCCAGCCGATGGATCTCGCCGACCAGGTGTTTCTCTTCAAGCGTACGGCGCGCGAGGCGGCGCTGCGCCACAAGATGTACGCGACCTTCATGGCCAAGCCGCACGCCAAGGAGCCCGGCAGCGCCATGCACATCCACCAGAGCGTGGTGGACATAAAGACGCGCAAGAACATCTTCAGCAACCCCGACGGCACGCCGTCGCCGCTGTTCTTCAGCCATATCGGCGGGCTGCAGCGTTATATGCCGGCCGCGATGGCGCTGTTCTGCGCCAACGTGAACTCCTACCGGCGACTCACGCGCTACCTGTCCTCGCCCATCAATGTCCACTGGGGCTACGACAACCGCACCGCGGGGCTGCGCGTGCCGATGTCGGACGCGCAGGCGCGCCGCGTCGAGAACCGCGTCGGCGGCGCCGACGCCAACCCCTACATCGCGATCGCCGCCTCGCTCGCCTGCGGCTACCTCGGCATGATCGAGGGCATCCAGCCCTCCGACCCGATCGTCGGCAGCGCCCACGACCTGCCGTTCGGCCTGCCGCGCTCGCTCGATGAGGCGCTGCGCGAGCTGCGCGCCAGCGAGCCGCTCGTGAAGCTCCTCGGCGAGCCCTTCGTCGAGGCCTTCACCATCGTCAAGGAGGCCGAGTACGAGGTATTCCTGCAGGTGATCAGCTCCTGGGAGCGCGAGCATCTGCTGCTGAATGTTTGATCGGCCGCCACCGGCCGGCAGGCCGGTCTGGTGGCCGCCCTTTGTTTGCACCGGCGGACCCATATATAAGAATGAGTCGTGAGTAGCGCTCCCCGGCTCGGGTCCCTTTACCTCTGTGGCATGGCGGCGCTGGCCGGCGCCGTGGGGTGCTCGGGTCCTCAAGCTCAGGGCCCGCAGGCGTCGCAGTCCGAGCAGGTCGTCAACGTCGATAACTGGTCCGACTACATCCAGCCGAGCGTGATCGCGGATTTCGAGAAGGCGTACGGCATCCGCGTCAACTACGACGTATTCGACTCCAACGAGATCCTCGAGACCAAGCTCCTGACCGGGCATACCAACTACGACGTGGTGGTGCCGTCCGGCGCCTTCCTCGAGCGCCAGATCCAGGCCGAGATCTATCAGAAGCTCGACAAGTCGCTGCTGCCGAACCTCAGCAACGTCGACCCGGACGTGGCGCGCGCCGAGGCGCTCTACGACCCGGGCAACCAGTACAGCGTCGACTATATGTGGATCACCTCGGGGGTCGGCTACAACAGCGGCGAGATCCGCGCGCGCCTGGCGGCTGCGCCCATCGACAGCTGGCGCATGGTGTTCGACCCGGCGGTCGTCGCGCACTTCGCCGACTGCGGTGTCTCGATCCTCGATGCGCCCTCCGAGGTCGTCGCCACCGTGCTGCTCTACATCGGCAGGAACCCGGCCAGCAACTCACCCGAGGATCTCAAGGCCGCCGAGGCCGTGCTGAAGTCGATTCGCCGGTACGTGCGCTACGTCGACTCGTCGCGCTACATCGACCTGCTCGCCGGAGGCGACATCTGCCTGGCGATGGGCTGGTCGGGCGACGTCAAGCAGGCGCACGACCGCGCCCAGGAGGCCGGCAAGGGCGTGGAGCTCGCCTACTCGATCCCGAAGGAGGGCGCGATCGCCAATTACGACGTGCTGGCGATCCCTGCCGACGCGCCGCACCTGCGCAACGCGCACCTGTTCATCAATTTCCTGCTGCGGCCGGATATCGCCGCCCGCAACTCGAACCTCATCAAGTACGCGAACGCCGTCATCCCCTCGATCCAGCCGCTCGATGCCGCGGTGGCGAGCGACCCCGGCGTATACCCGCCGCCCGAGGTGCGCGCCCGGCTGACTCCCGAGCGCCCGCGGCCCCCCGAATACCAGCGGCTCCTCACCCGCATGTGGACGAGATTCAAGACTGGAAGGTAACGTTCCCCCGTGAGCTCGCAACCTACGCCCGCCGCCTCGCAAGCCGCAGCCGCCTCCGCGGATTCCGCCTACGTCAGACTGAGCGACGTCAGCAAGAAGTTCGGCGATTTCAGCGCCGTCGACCATGTCTCGCTCGACATCCGGCGCGGCGAGATTTTCTGCCTGCTCGGGGGGTCGGGCTCGGGGAAGACCACGCTGCTGCGGATACTGGCCGGCTTCGAGGCGCCGACCACCGGCCGGATCGAGATCGACGGGCAGGACCTGAGCAAGGTCCCGCCGTACGAGCGGCCGGTGAACATGATGTTCCAGTCGTACGCGCTGTTTCCGCACATGAGCGTCGAGAAGAACGTCGCCTTCGGCCTCGAGCAGGAGCATCTCGGGCGCGATGACATCCGCCGCCAGGTGGGCGAGATCCTCGATATCGTCAAGATGAGTGGCTATGGCGCGCGCCGGCCGCACCAGCTCTCGGGCGGGCAGCGCCAGCGCGTGGCCCTGGCGCGCGCGCTGGTGAAGCGCCCGAAGCTCCTGCTGCTCGATGAGCCGCTCGCCGCCCTCGACAGGAAGCTGCGCGAGCACACCCAGTTCGAGCTGCTCAACATCCAGCAACGCCTCGGGGTCACCTTCATCGTGGTGACCCACGACCAGGAAGAGGCGATGACCCTCGGCACGCGCCTCGGGGTCATGAATCGCGGCCGCATCGTGCAGGTCGGCACGCCGAGCGACATCTACGAGTCGCCCGCCACGCGCTTCGTCGCCGACTTCATCGGCTCGGTCAACATGTTCGAGGGCCAGGTGTCCGCCAACGGCACCGAGGGACTCTGCATCACGAGCGCCGACCTCGGCTGCACGGTGCGCGCCGAGCGTGCCGGCGGCGGCGCCCACGGCACCACGGTGTGGACCGCCATCCGGCCCGAGAAGATCCAGATCGCGCGCACCGCGCCCGGGGGCGCAGACGCGGCGCGCACCGAGAACGTGGTCAGCGGCACGGTCAGGGAGATCGCCTACATGGGCGACATGTCGATCTACCTGGTGCGGCTCGACTCGGGCAGCATGCTGCGGGTGACACTGCCCAACGTCTCGCGCGGCACTGAGCGCCCGATCGGCCGCGAGGAGCGGGTGTGGCTCTCCTGGCACGGCTCGAGTCCGGTCGTGCTCACCGAGTAGCGATGCCGGTGCGCCTCTCGCAAGCAACGGGCCGGCGGCTGATCGCGGGAGTACCGACGCTCTGGCTCCTGGTGCTGTTCCTGATTCCCTTCATCATCGTCTTCCGCATCTCCTTCTCCGAGGTGCGGCTCGCGATCCCGCCGTACACGCCGCTCCTCAGCTGGCACCACGGCTCACCGCACCTCGAGGTGCACTGGTCGGCGTACTCGTTCCTGTTCACCGATCCGATGTATGTGAGCTCCTACCTCTACTCGCTGCAGGTGGCGGCGGTGTCGACGCTCTGCTGCCTCCTCATCGGCTTCCCGATGGCCTACGCGATCGCGCGCGCCGGCCCGGCCACCCGGCCGTTGCTGCTGATGCTGATCGTGCTGCCCTTCTGGACCTCGTTCCTGCTGCGTGTGTACGCCTGGATCGGGCTGCTCAAGAACAACGGCGTGATCAACAACGTGCTGCTGTCGCTCGGGGTGATCCAGCACCCGCTCGCGCTCATCCAGACCGACTTCGCGGTCTACATCGGCATCGTCTACTCGTACCTGCCGTTCATGATCCTGCCGCTGTACGCCAACCTCGAGAAGCATGACGTGGCGCTGCTCGAGGCGGCGGCCGACCTCGGCGCGCGGCCGTGGCGCGCCTTCGTGGCGATCACGCTGCCGCAGTCGCTGCCGGGGATCGCGGCCGGCTCGCTCCTGGTTTTCATCCCGGCGGTGGGCGAGTACGTGATCCCGACGCTGCTCGGGCGCCCCGACCAGCTGATGATCGGGCGGGTGTTGTCGGACGAGTTCTTCGAGAACCGTGACTGGCCGGTGGCGAGCGCGGTCGCGATCCTGATCCTGCTGCTCCTGATCGTGCCGATCCTGCTGTTCCAACGTGTCGAGCGGCGCCAGCTCGAGGCCGTGGAATGAAGCCGCGCGGCCTGTTCTCGCGCGTCGCGCTCCTGCTCGGGCTCGTGTTCCTGTACGTGCCGATCATCTCGATGATCGTGTTCTCATTCAACAACTCGCGCCTGGTCACCGTTTGGGACGCCGCGCACTCGCCGACGCTCAAGTGGTACGGCGTGCTCATGCACAACGAGCAGATCCTGACCGCCGCCTGGCTCTCGATCCGCATTGCGGTCACGGCGGCGAGCGCCGCGGTGGTGCTCGGGACGCTGGCCGGGGTGGCGCTGGCGCGCTTCGGCGCCTTCCGCGGGCGGCTGCTGCTCGCCGGCATGGTGACTGCGCCGATCGTCATGCCCGAGGTCATCACCGGGCTCTCGCTCCTGCTGCTGTTCGTCGCGATGGCGCAGCTGATAGGCTGGCCGAGGGGCGTCGGGGCGGTCACGATCGCGCTCGCCCACATCACCTTCTGCATGGCCTATGTGACGGTCGTGGTGCAGTCACGCCTGGCCGGCTTCGACGAGTCGCTCGAGGAGGCGGCCATGGACCTCGGCGCGCGTCCGCTCAAGGTGTTCTTCCGCATCACCCTGCCGCTCATCCTGCCGGCGATTGCGTCGGGGTGGCTGCTGGCGTTCACGCTCTCGTGGGATGATCTCGTCATTACCCAATTCGTCGCCGGGCCGGGCTCGAGCACGCTGCCGATGGTGGTGTTCTCCAAGGTGCGCTTCGGGGTGACGCCCGACGTGAACGCGCTCGCCACCATCCTCGTGCTGCTGGTCGCGACCGGCATAGCGATCTCGACCGTCTGGATGGGTTACCAACAGCGCCGGCGCGAGCGCGACCTGCAGCTCGCCGCCGCCGCCAACCTGTGAGGTGCCGCCCGTGACACGCAACGTCCTCGGTATCGATGTGGGCGGATCCTCGATCAAGGCCGGCCTGGTCGACGTCGACTCCGGGCGGCTGGTCGGGGGACTGATCTCGGCGCACACGCCGCAGCCCTCCACTCCCAAGGCGATGATGCCGGTGCTGGCCTCGCTCGCCGCGCGCCTGCCGGGAGCGGCGGGCGGCGCGGGCATCGCCTTCCCGAGCGTCATCAAGCAGGGCACGGCGCGCACCGCGGCCAACGTCGATCATGGCTGGATCGGCACCGACGGCGCGGCACTCGCCGCACGCGCGCTCGGCCGCCCGGCGCTGTTTCTCAACGACGCGGATGCGGCCGGTATCGCCGAGATGCGCTGGGGCGCGGGCCGCGGCGAGTCTGGCACGGTCATCATGGTGACGCTCGGCACCGGCATCGGCACGGCGCTGTTCTGCGACGGCAAGCTCTATCCCAACACCGAGCTCGGCCATCTCGAGCTCAACGGCATGGACGCCGAGAAGTGGGCTTCGGCGCGGGTGCGCACGGCCGAGAAGCTCGACTTCCCCGACTGGATCGCGCGGGTGAACGAGTACCTCAAGCGCCTGCACGACCTCTTGTGGCCGGACCTCTTCATCCTCGGCGGGGCGGTGAGCGAGCGCTTCGCCGAGTTCGCGCCGCACCTGCGCTCGGACGCACAGCTGCGGCCCGCCCACTTCGCCGGCCAGGCGGGTGTGGTCGGCGCGGCCATGGCCGCGGCTGAAGCGGAGATCTGACAGCTACGCGCTGGCCCGAGCTACCGTGAGACCGAGCAAGCTACCCGATATCGGCACGACGATCTTTACCGTCATGTCGCGCCGTGCGCGCGAGCTCGGCGCGCTGAATCTCGGCCAGGGATTCCCGGACTACGACATCGACCCGCTGCTCACGGAGCTGGTCGGGGCGGCGATGCGGGCCGGACACAACCAGTACGCGCCCATGGAGGGACTGCTCGAGCTGCGCGAGCGCATCGCCGCCAAGCTCGCTGCGACCTACGGGATCGGCGCCGATCCCGAGACCGAGATCACCGTTACGCTCGGTGCGACCGAGGCGATCTACTCGGCCATCCAGGCGGCGCTCGGGCCGGGGGACGAGGCGATCGCGTTCGATCCGGCTTACGATTCCTACGAGCCCGCGGTGCGGCTCGCCGGCGGGCGCTGCGTGCGGCTGCCGCTCGCGCCGCCCGAGTTTCGCTACGACTGGGAGCGGGTACGGGCGGCGCTCACCGAGCGCACCCGGCTCGTGCTCCTCAACAGCCCGGCGAACCCGGCCTGCACGGTGGCGAGCGCCGCCGATCTCGACGGGCTGGCGGCGGCGATCCGCGGCCGCGACATCGTGGTGCTCTCGGACGAGGTGTACGAGCACGTGGTGTTCGATGGCGCCCGTCACCACTCGGTGCTGAAGCACGCGGAGCTCTCGGAGAGGAGCTTCGCGGTGTTCTCCTTCGGCAAGACCCTGCACGCCACCGGCGTGCGCATCGGCTATTGCGTGGCGCCGCGCGCGCTGACCGCGGAGCTCCGCAAGGTGCATCAGTTCAACACCTTCAGCATCGCGAATCCGCTGCAGCACGCGATCGCGGCCTATCTCGGCGAGAAACCCGACGGCTGGCGCGCTCTCGCGCCGTTCTTCCAGGCCAAGCGCGACCGGCTGCGGGCGGCGCTCGGGGCTTCGGGCTTCCGCCTGCCCCCGGCGCAGGGCACCTATTTCCAGCTGCTCGACTTCAGCGAGTTCGCGCCCCCCGGCGATCTCGCCTTCGCCGAGCGGCTGCTCACCGAGGCCGGCGTCGCGACCATCCCGTTATCGCCGTTCTACAGATCGCCCCCCGCGCTCAGCTGCCTGCGGCTCTGCATCGCCAAGCGCGACAGCACGCTCGATCAGGCGGCGGCGCGGCTCGCCGGGTTCGCCGCCCGCCTCGGCAGGGGATGAAGCATGACCCGATTGCGCGTCACGCTGGTACAGCAGCCGCTCGTGTGGGCCGAGCCCGCCGCCAACCGCGAGCGGTTCGCCGCGCTCCTCGAGCCGCTCGCCGGCGCGACCGACCTCGTCGTGCTGCCCGAGACCTTCACGACCGGTTTCAGCATGGAGGTCGAGCGCCTCGGCGAGGCGAGCGCTGGGCCGACTTCCGTTTGGCTCGGCGATCTCGCGCAGGAGCTCGATGCGGCCATCACCGGCAGCGTCATCACGGCCGACGGCGGCCGCTACTACAACCGGCTGCTGTGGGCGGAGCCGGGCGGCGCAGCGCTGCGGCACTACGACAAGCGCCACCTGTTTCGCATGGGCCGCGAGCACCAGCATTTCACCGCCGGCACCCGCGCCTGGACCGTGCCGTGGCGCGGCTTCAACGTCTGTCCGCTGGTCTGTTATGACCTGCGCTTTCCGGTCTTCAGCCGCCGCCGCGCCGGGCTCGACTACCAGCTGCTCTTGTACGTGGCCAACTGGCCGGCGCCGCGCGCGCTCGCCTGGCGGACGCTGCTGCGCGCGCGCGCCATCGAGAACCAGGCCTACGTGGTCGGGGTGAATCGGGTCGGGAACGACGGCCACGGCATCGGGCACGCGGGCGACAGCGCGGCGATCGACTATCTTGGGTCACCGCTCGCCGAGCTCGGAGCCGAGCCCGCGGTGGTCACGGTCGAGCTGGATGCGGCGCGCCTCGCGGCGTTCCGCGAGAAATTCCCGGCGCACCTCGACGCCGACCGCTTCACGCTCGAGGGGTGAGGCCCGCGATGAAGAAGCCGACGCGCGTCAACCATCCCCCCGAGGTCGAGCTGCCGCCCGGCAACCGCCCGGTCGTGGCGCCCATCTACCAGAGCGTCAAGTTCGAGTTCGAGAACCTCGAGGCGACCGAGCAGTTCCTGCGCGGCGAGCGTCCCGGTTTCTTCTACACGCGCTCCTCCAATCCGACCAACCGTCAGCTCGAGCAGCTCCTGGCGGAGCTCCAGGGGCGCGAGGATTGCCTGGTCACGGCGAGCGGCGTCGGCGCCATCGCCCAGGCGCTGCTCGCGCTCACGCGCGCCGGCGACCACATCCTCTGCTTCGTCGAGACCTACAACCCGACCCGCTACCTGATCCGCCGGGTGCTCGGCCGCTTCGGCGTGACGTACACCATGCTCTCGATCGAGGACGCCGCCGGCATCGAGCGCGTGCTCGGCTCACAGCCGGTGCGGCTGGTGTATTTCGAGAGCCCGACGAACCCCGTGACCAAGATCGCCGATATCGCCGCGATCACGCGCGCCGCGCACGCCGTCAAGGCGCTCGCGGTGATGGACAACACCTTCGCCGGGTTTCACCAGCACGGCGAGTTCGACGTGGACGTGTTCATCCACAGCCTCACCAAGTACGCCTCGGGCGCCGGCGATGTCATGGGCGGGGCGGTGATTGCGCGCGCCGAGCTGATCCGAGCCATGCACGCCGACTTCGGCGCGCTCGGCGGCACGCTCGATCCGCACGCCGCCTTCCTGATCCTGCGCGGGCTCAAGAGCTACTTCGTGCGCTATCAGGCGCAGTGCCGGAGCGCGCAGCGCATCGCCGAGCTGCTCGCCGCACATGCGGCGGTTGCGCGGGTACATTACCCGGGGCTCGCCACGCACCCCCAGCACGCGCTCGCGGCGCGGCAGATGCGTGACTTTGGCACCATCGTGACCTTCGACCTCGCGGGTGGTGCGGCGGCCGCCCAGCGCTTCGCCGACGCGCTCGAGCTGTTCGCGCTGGCGGCCAGCCTCGGCTCGACCGAGTCTCTGGTACTGCCGGCGCAGCTCATGCGGGGGCGCGAGCTCGATGCCGAGCAGCAGCGGATCGCCGCGATCACCCCGGGAACGGTACGGCTCTCGATCGGCCTTGAGGACCTCGATGATCTGATCGAGGATGTCACCCGGGCGCTCGCCGCCGCGGGGCCGTGAGCGAGGAGGTGCCGATAGTGCCGATCTTGGCCGGCCTGCGGATGCTCGCACGATCCTTGTGCGCAGCGGGGATCCTCGTGCCGCAGGGCGCCTCGGCTGCGCCGCCGCCGGCGCGCAGTCCCGGGTCGCCGATGTTCGTGGCGCCGCAGGTGCCGCCGCTGCCGCCCTCGCTCCGCACCCCGCTGCCCGCACGTGCCACCGCCCCCGTGACGCCATCCGGCCCCGATATTCCGCTCGAGGTCTTCGCGGCGGGTCCGGCCATGGCCGAGCCGCATCTCTCTCCCGACGGCACGAAGCTCGTGTACCTCACGAGCGTCGGCGGCCGGCTGCACATCGCGGTGCGCGACCTGCGCACCGGACGCGAGCGGGGGATCCTGAATGCGGGCGCGGGCGACTTTTCGGTGTCACATTGCGAGTTCAAGACCAACGACCGGCTCTTGTGCCACCTCGAGGGCGTCGCTCGCGGCGGGGAGCCCGAGCGGCTGTATCCGGCCTCGCGCCTGCTGGCGGTCAACCCCGACGGCGGCTCCCTGCGCATTCTCTTCCGCAACGCCTTCTTCTCGCGGCTGCCGCCGGCGGCGCGCTCGCAGTTCCAGGACCGGATCATTCATTGGCTCCCCGACGATGCCTATCACGTACTCATCGAGCTCGGCGACGAGGGCAGCGTCTTCCCCTCGGTCTATAAGCTCGACGTGTACAAGGGAGACCTGCAGCTCGAGGTCGCCTCGCGCCCGCCGGTGATGGACTGGACCGCGGATCCCGCCGGCGTGGTGCGCTTCGGCTACGGCTTCCGTGACGACACCGGCGTCTACATCGCCCGCAGCGGCCCGAACGCGCCCTGGCATACGCTCGAGGAATTCAAGCGCTTCGATCGCTCGCGCTTCGATCCGCTCGCCTTCGGCACACGGCCGAACGACCTGCTGGTGTTTGCTCCCTACCAGGGGCGCGCTGCGGTGTGGCAGATCGACCTCGACGCGCCGGCGAAGGCCCTCGAGCTCCTGTTCTCGCCCGAGGAAGTCGACGTCGGCGGCATCCTCGAGTGGCCGCTCGATCACCACGTCGCCGGCTTCGTCTACGAGACCGACCGGCCGCACACCCATTTCATCGATCCGCACGCGGCGGCGATCGAGGAGTCGCTCGAGCGGGCGCTGCCCGACGCCTACCACGTGGTGGTCGATTCGACCCGCGACCAGAGCAGGCTCGTGACGGTCTCCTTCAGCGACGTGATGCCGCCGCGCTACCACCTGCTCGACACGATGAGCGGCACGCTCACCGAGCTCGGCCGGCAGGACGCCAACCTGGATGAGACGCGGCTCGCGCCCATGAAGCCGATCACCGTCGCCGGAGCGAACGGCATCGCCATCCACGGATATTTGAGCCTGCCGCCCGGAACTCAGCCGGGGCAACGCCTGCCGGCGGTGGTGCTGCCGCACGGCGGACCGTATGCGCGCGATCACTGGGGCTACGATCCCCTGGTGCAGGTGATCGCCAGCCGCGGCTATGCCGTGCTGCAGCTCAACTTCCGTGGCTCGACCGGCTACGGCCAGGAGTGGCGCGACGCGGGTCATCAGGCCTGGGGCACCATCATGCACGAGGACATCACGGCCGGTGCGCGCTGGCTCATCGCGCAGGGGATCGCGGATCCCGCGCGCATGTGCATCGTCGGCTGGAGCTACGGCGGCTACGCCGCGCTCACCGGCGTCGAGAAAGAGCCGCAGCTCTATCGTTGCGCGGTCAGTATCGCGGGCGTGTCCGACATGTCGCAGATGGCCATCGACGACGAGCGCTTCTACGGCGGCAAGGATTCCGCGGGCGATGCCATGGGCACCGACCCGGCGACGCTGCGCGCCGAGTCGCCGCTACAGCACGTCGAGCTCATCCGGGTGCCGGTGCTGCTGGTGCACGGCGAGGATGACTACACCGTGCTCGCCGAACAGAGCAAGGCGATGGACCGCGCACTGTCGAAGCGCGGCCTGCAGCACGAGCTGGTGCTCATCAGGCACGGTGAGCACAGCCTGGTGCGGCCCGAAATGCGACTGACCCTGTATCGAAAGGTCACCGAATTCCTGCGCGCCAACCTCGGGCCCGGTCCTGTCCCCGCGGGCGCTGGCGCTACCGTCAACGGCGCGGTAGCCACGCAATGACAGAAGAAGGTGGACCCCGGACGGTTGATGACGATCTCTTCTGGAAGGCGGAACATTGCTGCGCGCGGAACCGCCGCGCGAGGCGCGGGTCGAAGTGGCACACGGTGCTCGCGGAAGGAACTGCATGAAGATCGAACCCCCGGCGCTGCCGTACGACTTTGCCGACCTCGAGCCCGCAATGTCGCGCGACTCGGTGGTGTTCCACTTCCTGCGTCACCAGCGGGTGTGTTACGACCGCATGCGCGCCCTGGTGCGCGGCACCGGCTTCGAGGAGCTGCCGCTCGAGGACCTGATCCGTGCCACCGAGCCCGGTTCCAACCACCGCGCCCTGCATCGTTATGCGTCTGAGGTGTGGAATCACAATCTCTTCTGGCGCTCGATGCGGCCACGCGGCGGCGGTGCCGCGCACGGCCGGGTGGGCGAGGAGGTGGGCCGGTGCTTCGGCTCGTATGAGCGCTTCGCGCACAAGGTGAAATCCGCGGTGAGTGCGCATTTCGGCAGCGGCTGGCTATGGCTGGTGTGGCGCGGCGGCGCACTCGAGATCGTGGTGACGCGCAACGCCCGCACGCCGGTGATACGAGGCGGGACCGCGCTGCTCGCGCTCGACCTCTGGGAGCACTCCTACTACCTCGATCACCAGAACCGCCGCGCGGCGTACGTGGCGACGTTTCTCGACGAGCTCGTCAGCTGGGATCATGCCAACAGCGTGCTGGCGGAACTGGAGCCGGCCGCAGAGGCCGTCCCGACGCATCCGCCCGCGCCGGCGATTGCGGGCTGGACGGCTAGTCTCTGAACTGGAACCTGACACGGAGCGGGTAGCAGGCGCTCACCGCCCGGCCGTCCTCGGTGGTGGGTCGGTAATGCCCGGACCCAGCCCTGGCAAGCTTGAGTGCGGCACCATCGAGTCGGGCGCTGCCGGAGGACTGCTCAATCGTCGGCCTGGCGATGAGCTGTCCCGAGCCATCTACGCAGACGTTGACCATGGCGAGGCCCTTCTCGCGTAGGCGAATCGCACCCTCTGGATAGAAGTCATCCGGGTTCGGGAATCCCGCGCCCGGTCCTCCCAGTACGCGGTTCACCGACTTAGGCAGCGCCGATCCGGCGGAGCGTGCCGGCTGCACCTCCGGGATTTGATCCGCCGGCGTAACCGTCTGCTCCGTCGGGATCGTCGGTCCCTGGGGCGGGGGAGGGTCGTGCCAGACCTTCGCGGGCGTCGGATCGGCCGGGGTCGGCGGGACCGGAGCCGCCGGCTTGGGCAGAAAGCTGACATCGATCCGCGCAGGACTGACTTTGAAGACGTTCGGCGCTTCGATGGCCGTGGCAAGGACGCAGACCACCAGGACATGGAGACCGACGATCACCACGATGACCGTCCCGCGGCGCGAGAACCCCGGCGCGGACTCTGCGTGCCGGACCAGAGTTGTCTTATTTACCGCGGCCGCAGCGGCGCCCACCGGTGCGCCGAACTCGTTCGCGATCACCGTCGTCGCCCAGCAGCACCCGAGCGCGAAGCGCAGCTGTGACCAGCCGCCCGATCGCGCCCTGAGATCCGCGAGCCACTCTTCTCCCAGTCTTTCTGAGAGCGCCAGGGGAGCCTTGCGTGCTGCGTGCCGGACCAGATTCCGGGCGACCCCATCGAACCACGTGTCAGATTGGTTCATGCGGGTACTCCTCGGCCGAAGCTCGCGAACACGCCACTGGCGTGCGCGAGTCCGGTGCGAGTCAGGCGATAGAGCCGCCGCCGGGGACGGCCGACACTTTCCGGTTCGACCGCCTCCCAGCGGCTGACAAACCACCCGGCGGATTCGAGCCGGAGAAGAATCGGGTACAACGTGCCGGAGGCGATGCCGCTGCGCTTGTGCACATCGGCACCGGACAGTTGTTCGCTTGGGTTCTCCAGGAATGCCTCCAGGACCTTGAGCGTCTGGAAGGACATCCGGACATTTCCCTTACCCATAGTAGTAAGTCTACATAGGGTATCGGCCGGACGCAAGCAAGTCAGGAAGGTAACGGCCCGCGGCTGCTCATCCGCTGCTCGCGACCCGGACGCGGTGCGCGTGGTAGGGCAGCACCTCGACCACCTCGCCCTCCCGCAGCCGCTGTTGCACGTCGCGCCAGAACCTGGCGGTGAGGATCTCGGCATGCGCGCGCAGGAGTGCCGCGCGCTCGGCCTCGCCGAAGGCCAGGAAGCGCATGAAAGTCTCGGGAAAGATATCGTTCTCCGCCACGTAGAACCACGCCTCGGCGCGCATCTCGTCCTCGGCGTTCTGCGCTTCGGGCAGGTCGCGGAAATTGCAGTCGGTCACCGCGCACAGCTCGTCGTAGTCGTAGAAGATCACCCGCCCGTGGCGTGTCACGCCGAAGTTCTTGAGCAGCAGGTCGCCGGGGAAGATGTTGGTACAGGCGAGGTCGCGGATGCACTGCCCATAGTCGAGCGCGGCACGTGCCGCCGCCGCGGGCCCGGCATCGCGCAGATACAGGTTGAGGGGCGTCATGCGCCGCTCGACGTACACGTGGTCGAACACCAGGTCGTCGCCTTCCTCGTGCACCGTATGGGTGGTCTCGCGCCGCAGCTCTTCGAGCAACTCCGGGGCGAAGCGCGCGCGCGGAAAGCGCAGGCGGCGAAACTCCTGCGCATCCACCAGCCGGCCGGCGCGGTCGTGGATGAAGACCATCTGGTACTTGGCCATCACCTCCTCGCGCAGCACCGTCTTCGGCGGCGGAAACCGGTCGCGGATCACCTTGAAGACGACGTCGAAGGAGGGGAGCGTGAAGCACACCATCACGAGCCCGCGCTCCCCGGCGGCGTGGGTGAAGAGATCCTCGGTGCGTTCGAGGTTGCGCACCAGCTCGCGGTAGCGCTCGGTCTTGCCCTGCCGGGCGCGCCCGAGCACCGTGAACAGCTCGCTCACCGGTTTCTTCGGCATGATGGAGCGCAGGAACATCACCGCCTCGGCGACGCGCTCCAGGTCGACGTGGTAGTACGAACGCGTGTAGCCGAAGACGATGCTGACGTCGTCCTCGGCGAGCATCACCGCGTCGACCAGCATGCCGCTGTCGGTGTTCTTGAGGGCGATGACCAGCGGCGCCAGCAGGCCCCGTCCCACGATCCTGCCCACGATGTAGGCGCGCGACACCTGGTAGAACACCGGACGGATGACCTCGATCTTCTCCACCGGGCGCCGCTCTCCCTGGGAGTCGAGGTAGGCGCGTACCTCGGCAGCGACGTGCGCGATACTCTTGTCGAGATCGCGCCACGGCGAGCGGAAGCGCACGTCGCCGAGCAGGTCCTCGAACAGCAGCGCCAGGGAGCCGTGGTTCACGTAGGTGTTGGTGCCGATGCTGGTATGGATGCCGGCGAGCGGATCGAGGTCGGTCGCGACGAACTCGATGTCGGCAGCGACACCGACCGTGCCGAACAGCCGGCGGGTGACCGAGCTGAAGAAGGTCTTGGTGAATTCCGGGTCCGGGAGATCGCTGATGAGCGCGGCGAACTCCTGCCGCACGCGGCGCCAGTGCTCGCGGTCGAGCGCCCCCGCGCCGAGCGCGCCGCGCAGCTCGGTGACCGTCTGGTTCACGAAGCGATCGTAGAGCTCGATGCGCTCGACCGCATCGCGCTGGCTGCCCTTCCAGTCGCGTGCATCGAAGCGCAGCGGCGCGCGCCGCGTGATGGCGCGGAACTCCGCGTTGTAGTTGGCGAAGGCCGCGACCAGATGGCGCGCGCAGTCCACGGCTCAGTCGAAGTCGGTCGGCAGGGAGGGATCGAGCTGGTGCTGGTAGAGCCGCCGGATCTGCGGGGCGATCACGCGCCCCAAGGACAGCTCGGGGAGCGCCTCCACCGGGAAGAACCCCACCGCGTCGGTCTCGACGCTGGTCGCGGGGCTGCCGCCGGTCAGCTCGCACAGGAAGAACAGCTTATAGATGTGGTGCACCCCGGGCGGATGCGGGTGGCGGTTCTTGTCGACCAGCGCCGCGAGCTTCACCGGGCGGGCGCGGTAACCCGACTCCTCGAAGATCTCGCGCGCCACCGCGGCCGAGGGTGCATCGTTCACATCCACCCAGCCACCCGGAAGCGTCCAGCGCCCATCGCTCCGCTCGCGCACCAGGAGCACCTCGGCGCCGCGAAATACGCCGCCGCGCACGTCCACCTTGGGCGTCGCGTAACCGTGCTCGCCTTCCCAGAACGCGCGCACCGTAGCGAGCGGCGCCCCGAGCTCCGTGCTCAACATGGTGGCGGT
>Ga0210409_10004173_pt1 | contig 15704 bp, 9 predicted proteins | sample IncBWH17MmetaG_FD_161649 | JGI IMG/M metagenome (GOLD analysis project Ga0210409, IMG submission 161649) | Forest soil microbial communities from Barre Woods Harvard Forest LTER site, Petersham, Massachusetts, United States - Inc-BW-H-17-M | ecosystem: Environmental > Terrestrial > Soil >...
GAATCCTCGGGACCAGCACCTGGGAGGCACGTACCCGCGCCCGTTGCGACCGGAACAAGCAAGGGTTTCAGGGTCGAATTGGAAGAGTGAGTAAGATTTATACGTTTTAGTACTTGGCTTCCCCATCTCGTAGGGCGCTATCCATCCTATTTACAACAACTTACATCTCATCGGAGATTTGCACAGTTGGTTGGACACCTGCATCGCACTAATGTCTTGGGCCAAATCTCGAGAACGGGGGCATCGTATGCATACAAGGACTTCGAGGGCGCGAAACGCAGGCGTGATCCTGGGATTGCTGTGCGCCGCAGCGCTGCCAGTTGCGGCCGGTAATAACGAGATACTGGGAGAGGTTCGTTTCCAACCCCAGAACCGAGCGGCAAAGACGGCAGGCGTGTGGGTGGATGGAAAGTACGTGGGATACCTGAAGGAATTGAAGGGGTCGAAGAAGCTGCTGCTGCTGCCTGGGGAACACGAGATATCCGTGCGCGAGGCGGGTTACCAGTCTTTAGAGCAAACAATTGGGGTAGAACCACATACCGTCCAGACCTTGCACATTTCGCTAGAGAAGGATCCCCGGGCGCAATTCCCCACGGTCAGCGCGGAGGTTAAGTTGGCGATTGATCCGGAGCGCGCGGCGGTTTTCGTGGACGACCAGTTTGCGGGCCACGCCCACGAATTTGGAGGCGCGGGCCGGGCGATGCTGCTCAGCCCCGGCAAGCACCACATCAAAATCACTTTGCCGGGATATCAGTCGTTCGACACAGAGATCGAAGTGCGAGCGAATCAAAAGTATGACATCAAGACACAGCTGCCCAAGGGACGCGAAGGCGACTAGAAATTCCTGGCCACCTGCTGCATTGCGAGCGACTTCAGCTCGCCGCGCATGCGGAAGTCATGCGTCGAGGTGATGAATGCCTGCGACAAAAACACCGTTTCGTTCGCGACCTGCACAAGCTTCGGCGGCTCCCAGTTTCATCGGCGGGCCCGAAGCGGAAGAGCTGGAGCAGGCGATTTACGGAAGAATCCGTGAGCGAGCGTACCTGCTGTTCGAGGAATCAGGACGCGAGCCAGGGAATGAGGGCGCGAACTGGTTGCGTGCGGAATCGGAGATCGTGCGCTCCGGAGCGCAGGTTCGGGAGTCTGGAAGTTGGATGACGCTCACTGCCTCCATTCCAGACGCGTCCGGGCTGGGCATGCAAATTGTGATTCGGCCAACGCGCGTGCTCGTGCGCGCAATGGAAGCCGGCAATGGACACGATTCCCCCGAATTGGCACAACGGGACGGACGAGAAATCTTTCTCGCCGCGAATCTCGTGGCGGAAGTCGATCCGCAGTCGGCGGCTGCTTCCTTTAGAGATCACAATCTCCATTTGATGGTCAGGAAGCGCCGAGCGGGTAAATCGAACGGCTCCTGAGGAATCGCCTACAACAGTTCACAGTGGCTGGGGTTCGTGGTATTTTTCCTTTTTTTTGCCGCCTAGGTTTCGCTCGAGGAACTCGCGAGCGAGTTCCTGGCCGCCCAAACCAAAAGCGATCGCCAGTCCAAACATTAGAGCTCCAAAGACGATGGAAAACGCCGCAAGCACGGTCTGGCGCGCGACGCCGACCTCGTCCAGTGCCATGGAGACGGCCAAAGCCCAAATCACAAACCGGATGGACCAGCTCAGCAACTTCGGCGAGGCGTAACCGGCATTCACCGCGGCGAGGAGAGCCGCGCGGGAGAGGAAATTAGCGGTAACCAACCCCACGAACAGAATCAATATGGCTACGAATATCGCCGGCAGGAGCAAAAACAGCCTCGAGATCTGCTCCTGTAGACCAGCGACTCCCAGGACGCTGATCCCGACCAAAACAAAACCTGACCATGTCACCCAAAACAGCGAGCGGCTCAGCAGTTCCGTCATGGAAGGAAGCGCTGCCATGCGCAGGAAACGCGAAGCCCCTGCTTCTTCCGACAAGCGGTCGAGCCTGGTGACGTGCAGTAGCGTGCGCAGAATCACCTTCAACGCATAGGCCACGAACAAACCGACGACGACAATCACGAGCATGACCAACAGTCGCGGCAAGAATTCAGCAAACATGTGCACGAGATTGCTGTAAGCCTGGCTGAGTCCCTGGATAATTACTTGCTTCATGGCTGCACCTCAACGTTTCGCTGTCCATCTTTCGATTAAATACGGTTTTTGGCGTTCGAATTCCTGACACAGCGCCTCCGACTGCGTTTCCATCGCTTCCGCGGAAGAATTAGTGTTTTCAAGCAGAAAGGAGAAGAGCTGACCGCGATACAGCGGCACCAAAGCCTGCACGAGGTGGTCGCGATTGAGCACCGTATGATGATAGGACGCCGCAAACTCGTAGACGGTCTTGACCCACAACTCGACTGGAAAATGAAACTGGGACGGGTCGCTCAAAGCAATGGCCTTGATCTGCGCGTGCGTGTCCTGCGCGAGAATCGAAGCGAGAATCGGCTCCAATTCACTGACGCCGCCGCGAAACAGCTCGAAGATTTTCTCCTGGCTCGGCGGGATGCCGTCCAACGATAACTCGTGGTCGGGGCCGAACGTAGGAACCTGCTGGGAATTCGAGCGGCTCAACCACTGCGCCTGGTTTGTTTCCATGCACCAGAAAAAGCTGCCAACGGTTTGGCGAATAATCTCAACGATGTCCGTGCCCGTAGAAGGCGCGATTTTGGGTCCCAAGAAAGACTGGCCGCATTTGAGCCCTCCACCTATCGCCGTAACGGCCATCCAAGCTTCGGGACGCGTGCGAACCGCTTCTTCGCGCCATACATCCTTCTCCAGACATTGGCTCGCCAACCGGCCGGAGAATCCCCATTCCTCGCAATAGATTTCGCGGATGCGCTGCCCGAAAATAGCCCGGCTCATTGGGTAGAGCAGATCGCGGGCCAGCAAACCCTGAAACCTGCTGCGCACATAAAGAGGAGCAACAAAATCCAAACTGTCACGGTAAACCGGACGCAATAAGTTCAGCACCCAGGACGGCGTCAAATTGGTTGCCGTGGGTGAAATAACCGCGCACGCCTTCGCGCGCAGCAGATCGGAGGCGGCGACAATGTTGTGCAAGGCCAAGCCATGCGACGGAGCCTTGCCATACTCGCAGGAAATGCGGTGGATGGTGCGTAACGACGTCAGACCTCCTGGGCCGGCGTCGCTTCGCTCGCCGCTCTGCACAAACAGTTGCCGCGTCGCGTCTGCAGAGCCGCCATCCACGTTCAGGATCGCCGCTCGTTCGCGAACGAAATCATGACGAAGGCACTCTTCGATGCTGGACAGCGTCTGCCCGAGTGTCGACGCGTTATTGTAGGTCGGGACACCCACGAGCAGATCGACCTCGCCGACGCTCATCAGCTGGCGAAGAAAATCGTCCGCTAGAAAACTTTCTTCAGCCAATGGCTTTGTGCTCCTCGGCACGCGACGGTCAAGGCGCGATCCGGACACGTCCGGGCGCCATCAATCCACAAAATTAAATTCGGCGGAGGCGAAACCAGTAAAACTGATAGGGACCCAGGGTCAGCAAGTACGGCGTGTCCCCGATGCGGGGAAACAGGTTTCTGCCGAACATCTCGATGGGAATGTGCTTCTTGTACTCCTGCAGATTGAGCTCCACAGCCTGCGCAGAGCTGGCAAGATTGTTCACCACCAGCACTTTTTCTTCTCCGAGGCAGCGCACGTAGGCGAGCACTCGATGGTTCGAAGGGTTCAGGAACTCAATCGAGCCGCGGCTGAACACGCGGAAGGCATTCCGGGTCTGAATCACCGACTTCGTCCACGACAATAGAGAATGCGCCGAGCGCGTCTGCGAGTCCACGTTGATGGCCTGGTAGCCGTAAACGGGATTGGAAATCAGCGGCGAGTAAAGCCGCTCCGGGTCCGCGGAAGAAAAACCGGCATTCCACCCGCCATTCCACTGCATGGGCGTGCGCACTCCGTTGCGATCGCCCAGATACACGTTGTCGCCCATGCCGATTTCGTCGCCGTAATAAATGATAGGAGTCCCCGGCATGGAGAGGAGCAGGCCGGTCAAGAGCTCGACGCGCCGGCGATCGTTCTCCATCATGGGCGCGAGGCGGCGCCGAATGCCCAGGTTGATGCGCATGGCCTTGTCCACCGCGTACTCGTCGTACATGTAGGCACGCTCGATATCGGTTACCGTCTCGAGCGTCAGCTCGTCGTGGTTGCGCAAAAAGATGCACCACTGGCACGTATCTGGAATTTGCGGGGTCTGCTCGAGAATCTCGATGATCGGCTTGCGGTCTTCCAGTTTCACCGCCAGGAACATTCGCGGCATGAGCGGAAAGTGGAACGCCATGTGAAACTCGTCGCCATTTCCGAAATAGGTTCGAACATCCGCCGGGCGTTGATTGGCCTCCGCCAGCAACATCTTGCCCGGGTAGGCAGCGTCGATGCGACTGCGGAAATCGCGAATAATTGCGTGAGTCTCCGGCAGGTTTTCGCAGGAAGTGCCGTCGCGCTCGACGAGATAGGGGACCGCGTCCAGCCGAAACCCGTCGACGCCGATGTCGAGCCAGAACTTCATCACTTCCCAGATGGCCTCGCGGACGGCGGGATTGTCGTAATTCAAGTCCGGCTGGTGACTGAAGAAGCGGTGCCAGTAGTACGATTTGGAAATCGGATCCCACGCCCAGTTGGACATCTCCGTGTCGACAAAAATAATCCGGGCACCCTGGTACCGCGAGTCCGTTTCGCTCCAAACATACCAGTCTCGTTTGGCGTTCTCGCGGGACCTCCTGGCTTCTTGAAACCACGGATGCTGGTCGGAGGTGTGATTCACCACCATCTCCGTAATTACGCGAATGCGCCGCTTGTGCGCCGCGGCAAGGAAATCCTTGAAGTCCTGCAGCGATCCGTATGCGGGATGAACCGAAGTGTAGTCAGCAATGTCGTAGCCGTCATCACGCAGGGGCGAAGGGAAAAAAGGCAACAGCCAGATGGCATTGATGCCAAGTTCCTGGAGGTAGTCGAGCTTGCCTGTCAAACCACGGAAATCGCCAACCCCGTCGCCGTTGCTGTCACAGAACGTGCGCACGTGAAGTTGATAGATGACCGCGTCCTTGTACCAAAGGTTTTCGTCCTGCGACAGCACGGCGGAGGTTTCCTGCCGTTGTTCTGGGGCGATTGACGCTGGAGTTGGTGAATCCTGCACGGGGTCAACCTATCGGTGAATCGGGAAAATCCGCGTCGAGATCGAGGGCCACTCTCGCGGGTGGAATGTGAGAGTGGGGCCTAGGCTCATTTGCGATTATACATAGGACCGCGTCCAGGTTTCACGGGGCTCGACTGCAGGGTTACCATGACGTACTAGCGCGGCAAAACTCTTATTCTCCGTAAGGCACCCAGATATTCTTCACCTGGGTAGCATGGTGAAGAAACCATCGGCCTTCGCCCTGTTCCGTGCTAAACCAATCGATAGTCCGGCCTTCATTGCTGAAGACTTGTTTGAGATTTCCGACCGACAACAACTTTGCCGTCGCACTGCCGGTCTCTCCTGCAAACGACCAGATGGCGTCGATGTCATCATGTTCCGCCAGCACCTTCAGCAATTCAGAACTGCGCCCGGAAACCAGGTTCACAACGCCGCCTGGTAAATCGCTGGTTTCAAAGACCTGATACAAGTCGCCGATGATGAGCGGATACGTTTCCGAGGGAATTGCGATGACCGTGTTTCCCATGGCAATCGCCGGCATTACCAGCGACAAAAGACCCAGCAGAGGCATGTCGGCGGGACACACGATCCCCACGGTGCCGACCGCCTCTTGCATCGCCAGCGCAATATTGCGAAATGGAGGATTGTGAACTGCACCGTCATATTTGTCGGCCCAGGCCGCATAGGAGAAAACGCGTTCGATGCCAGCTTGCACTTCGGCGCTCGCCTGCTTTTTGCCAACCACCACGGCGAGACGTCCGGCAATCTCCTCCTGACGCTGCGAAAGATTTTCGGCGATGTAGTACAACACTTGCGCGCGATTGTGCGCCGTGGTCTTGGCCCAACCATCCGCCTTGCGAGCGGCCTCCACTGCGTTGCGAATGTCCTTGCGATTGCCGAGCGGAGCCTCACCGAGGAGCCGACCATCGGCGGTGTGCACTTCTACGCTGTAGCCGGAGTCCGGCCGGGCCTGCTTTCCGCCAATGTACAATTTCACCGTGCGATCCATTGGTGGCACGGCTGGATTGATTCCCTGCTCCGGCGGCTGATCCATCGCCACCGGCTTCGTTTCCAATCGAGGAGCGCGCTTGAACCATTCCGGCTCGAGATATTCGAACAAACCTTCCCGGCCGCCTTCGCGCCCGTACCCGCTTTCTTTGTAGCCGCCAAATCCGCAAGCCGCGTCGAAGAGGTTTGTGCTATTCACCCACACCACGCCGGCCTTCAACTGCGCGGCAACATGCAGCGCCACGTTAATGCTCTCGCTCCACACGCTGGCCGCCAGCCCGTACACCGTATTGTTCGCCAGCTCCACCGCTTCGCGCGGGGTTCGGAAGGTCATCGCCGCCAGCACCGGTCCGAAAATCTCCTGCTGCGCCACGGTCGACGTCGGATGCACATTGCTCAACAGCGTCGGCGGAAAAAACAATCCCCGAGAAGGCATGGCTAGCGACGGCGGTTGCCAGCAGGTGGCGCCCTCCGCGACACCTTGATCCACCAGCCGCTGAATGCGGTCCAGTTGCACACGCGCCACGATGGCCCCGATATCGATCGCTTTGTCCAGCGGCGGCCCGACGCGCAGCGTGCTCATGCGCTCGCGGACTTTGCCGAGCAGTGTCTCTGCAACACTTTCCTGCATCAGCAAGCGCGAACCGGCGCAGCATACTTGCCCCTGATTCAGCCAAATACCGTCAACCAAACCTTCCACCGCGCTGTCCAGGTCCGCATCTTCGAAAATAATGAAAGGAGACTTGCCTCCCAGCTCCAGCGAAATCTTCTTGTGACTCTGCGCGGTAGCCTTGCGGATCGCGCGCCCGACTTCCGTAGAGCCGGTGAACGCAATTTTGTCCACGTCCGGATGTTTCACCAGCGCCTCGCCGGTGGAACCGTCACCGGTGACGATGTTCACCACGCCGGCGGGTAATCCCACTTCCTGGCAAATCTCTGCAAACGCCAAAGCCGTCAGCGGTGTAAACTCCGCCGGCTTAAGCACCACCGCGTTTCCCGAGGCCAGCGCCGGCGCAATCTTCCACGCCAGCATCAGCAGCGGAAAGTTCCAGGGAATGATTTGCCCCACCACTCCGCAAGCGACGTAGCCGGGAAATTCCTGCGGCAGGAGTTGCGCCCAGCCGGCATGGTGATAAAAGTGGCGCGCAACCAGCGGAATATCGAGGTCGCGACTTTCGCGAATCGGCTTGCCGTTGTCCATCGTCTCCAGGACCGCAAGCCGCCGCGAATGCTTTTGCACTTGCCGAGCCAAGGCGTATAGATAGCGCGCCCGCGCGTGCGGTGTCAGCGACTGCCATTCCGCAAGGGCCCCGCGCGCCGCTTTCACCGCCGCGTCGATATCGGCTGCCGAGCCCTGCGCCACCGCAGCTAAAGGTTCGCCCGTAGAAGGATCTAGAGTGTCGAAATAAACGCCTTCGGCGGGCGGGCGAAACGTGCCGCCGATGAAGTGGCCGAGCTTGCGCGCATGCCGGTCCAACCACACCAGCGCCTCGCTCGGATCCTCCGGCGCCGGGCCGTAGTCCATCGATAGAAATTTTTCAGTGACGCTCATACGCTTGCGCTCTACCCATCCTCAGAACAACTTGTCCGCTATGAAATCCGTTGCGCAATCCCTTACGCGATGGGGTGTCGGTACTCCGCCGAGTACCTGCCGGTCGCGTGAAATTCCAACTGTCGCTCGATATCAGCCAACATCGAGCTCGCACCCAAACGAAAAAGTTTGGCGTTGAGCCACGAAGCGCCCAGCTCTTCCTTCATCAAAGCCAGCCACTCAATCGACTGCTTTGCCGTGCGAATGCCTCCCGCCGGCTTGAATCCTACGGCCATTCCGGTCTGCTGCGCGTACTCGCGAATCGCACGCGTCATCACCAGGCCCACGGGGAGCGTCGCGTTGACCGCCTCTTTTCCGGTCGATGTCTTGATGAAGTCCGCTCCGGCCATCATGGCCACCATGCTGGCGCGCGCCACATTGCGCAGCGTCAACAAATCGCCCGTGCCCAGAATCACCTTCATATGCGCGTTCCCGCAAGCGGCCTTGAACGTGGCGATCTCATCGAACAGCGCCTGCCACTGCCCGCCAAACACCAGTGCGCGCGTGATGACCACATCGATTTCGTGCGCGCCAGCTTCGACAGAGCGCCGAATCTCGGCCACACGCTCATCCAGCGGGGACAATCCCGCGGGAAATCCCGTCGAAACCGCGGCAACTTTGATCCCGCTTCCTTCCAGTGCACGCAGCGCCGTCTCCACAAACGTGTGGTACACGCATATCGCCGCCACGCGAATGTTCAGCGATTCGATCCCCAGCAGCTTCACCAGGTCCTGCCGAATCGGCTGCCGCCCCTTCGCGCACAGGCGCCGGACGCGCTCGTCCGTGTCGTCGCCGGACAACGTGGTCAGGTCCATGCAGGTAATCGCGCGCAGCAGCCACGCCACCTGCCAGTCTTTTTTCACCGTGCGCCGCGTCACCAGGGTCTGCGCGCGCCGCTCCACCGCGCTGGTATTGACACGAATGTTTTCGACCCAATCCACATTCAACGGAATGCCGCGATTGGGCTGTAGCTCGAGCCCTGCCAGCACAGCCAACGCTTCCCTGTCGGAAGATAAACGCAAGTCGGTCGCGCCTGCGGATAGCTTCGCCGAACTCCCCAGCTTCGGATCCTTTGTCACCGCCATGACTTCTTTCCTAATCCCGCTGCAAAGCAGAGAGGCTCCGCAGCTCATCAAACTTTCAGATTTAGCAATTGTACGTCACTTCGCGGCTACCATGAACTTTAAGACCGAGCGGCGGTGCATCGCGCCCAATGGCCGACTCTCCGGTTCAATTCTTATATCTAATCCCGCGTAGCGCCGGATAAAGCTTGCGGTACTCGTCGTACCGGCGACTCAGCAATTCCACATTTCTGGCGATTGGTTCCACGCTCTTGGCCACATGCACCGCCGTCTCGCATGCCGCCTCCACGGATCGCCACACGCCGGATCCCACGCCCGCCAGCAACGCCGCACCGTAAGCCGCTCCCTCCTCCGCAGTAACCAGGTCCACCGACGTGCCATAGATATCCGCCTGTATCTGCTGCCACAAGGAACTCCGCGCGCCGCCTCCTCCGAGCCGTATGGATTTCACCGGCACGCCCAGCTCGCGAAAAATCGTAAACGTATCCCGCAAACTGAACGCCACGCCTTCCAAAATTGCGCGAATTATATGCTCGCGTGTGTGCTGCGCCGTAAGCCCCACCAACGCGCCGCGCGCGTTCGGATCCAAATGGGGCGTCCGCTCCCCCATCAGGTACGGCGCCCAGAGCAAACCATCCGCTCCGGCAGGCGCCTCCGCGGCTTCTTTCATCAAAGCGTCGTACGATGCACCGCCGGCAAACTGGTCGCGAAACCACCGCAAAGACAGCCCCGCACCCTGCGTCACACCCATCACGTGCCAGCGCTCCGGAATCGCGTGACAAAACGTATGAATCCGCCCCTTCGGCTCAACCACCGGACTGCTCGTCGCCGCGAACACCACTCCCGAAGTTCCAATCGTCGCGCTGACGTTCCCCGGCTCAACAATTCCCATCCCTACCGCGCCCGCCGCCTGATCCCCTGCGCCCGCAACCACCGGCGTGCCTTCTTGCAGACCACTGGCCGCCGCGCCGTCCCTCGACACGCGGCCGCTGATCTCCGGCGACTCGAAGACCTCCGGCAAAATTTCCATCTTCAAATCCGACGCTTTCAACATCTCCGCAGACCACTGCCGGTTCACCACGTCAAACAACAGGGTCCCCGAAGCGTCGGCCACATCCGTGGCCCGCGCTCCCGTCAACTTGAAGCGCACATAATCCTTTGGCAGCATGATCGAGCGCACCCGCGACCAAATCTCAGGCTCATGCGCGCGCACCCACCAAATCTTAGGCAGCGTAAACCCAGTCAGCGCCGGGTTCGCCACCAGCTCAATCAGCCGCTCTGCGCCAACCCGTTCCGTGATCGCCCGGCACTCCTCGTCCGTCCGCTGATCGCACCAAATCAGCGCTGGCCGCAACACTTCCCCCGCGGCATCCAGCAGCACCAACCCGTGCATCTGACCACTGAGCCCGACAGCGGAAACCTCGGCTCGCGTTGCGCCTGCGTCCGTCAAACATTCTGCGACAGCGAGGCACGCCGCTCGCCACCAATCGCGAGGATCCTGCTCCGCCCAACCCAATTCAGGGGACGCCATCTCCGCGTGCTCCGCTGTGGCCGCGCCTAGCACGCGCCCGGCATCGTCGAGCAGCACGGCCCGCGTTCCCCCGGTCCCGACGTCAATTCCTAAGAGTTTGGTCGCCACTCTTCGCCGTCTTCCCTCATCCTATGAACTTGGCCGCGCGATTCTATTCCTCTTGGACTGCAAAACCAACCGGCCCATCCTCGCAAAAGCGGGAGATTCTGCAATCGTTATATAATTCGATATTCGACGATGACCACTGTCGCATCACAATCCGCGGCGCCCGGGCTTGAGTGGGCTCATCCGCTCGTCCAGGAGTGGTTCGTCCGCCGCTTTAGCACACCGACCGAACCACAAGCGCAAGGCTGGCCGCATATCCTTGCCGGCAAGACTACGCTCATCTCCGCGCCCACCGGTTCGGGAAAAACTCTTGCTGCATTTCTCATCTGCATTGACGCGCTGGTCCGCAAGGCTCTTTCCGGAGATTTGATCGACCGCACCGAAGTGCTCTACGTCTCGCCGCTCAAAGCCTTGAGCAACGACATTCAGAAGAACCTGGAGACCCCGCTAGGCGAAATCCTGCTACTCGCGGGCGAGCGGGGCATGCTCATGCCCGAAATTCGCACGGCGGTGCGCACCGGCGACACCCTCGCCCACGAACGCCGTGCCATGCTCGTTCGCCCTCCGCACATCCTGGTCACCACGCCGGAATCGCTCTACATCCTTCTTACCGCGGCAAAGAGCCGCGAAATCCTCAAGTCCGTCGAAACCGTAATCGTCGATGAAATTCACGCCGTCGCCGACGACAAGCGCGGTGCGCACCTCGCACTCTCCCTGGAGCGGCTGAACCAGCTCACCGGCAAGCGCCTCACGCGCATCGGCCTCTCCGCTACGCAAAAGCCGATCGAGACCGTCGGGCACTTCTTGACCGGCTCGGATAGCAGTGCGCCTGTAATCGTGCAAATCGGCCATCGCCGCCAGATGGATCTTGCCGTCGAGGTACCGTCCAGCGAACTCGGCCCGGTCTCCTCTAACGAAATGTGGGGCGAAATCTACGATCGCCTCGCGCAGCTCGCCAACCAGCATTCCTCGACGCTCATCTTCGTCAATACCCGCCGCTTGGCCGAGCGCGTCGCTCACAATCTCGCCGAACGCCTAGGGCGCGACGCCGTCGCTGCACATCATGGGAGCCTCTCGCGCAAGCTGCGGCTTGCTGCGGAGCGCAAGCTCAAAGCGGGAGAAATCCGCGCTCTGGTCGCCACGGCTTCTCTCGAACTCGGAATCGACATCGGCAGCGTCGACCTCGTTTGCCAGATCGGTTCGCCACGTTCGATCTCTGTCGGTCTCCAGCGCATCGGTCGCGCCGGCCACTGGCGCGGCGCAATACCGAAAGGCCGGCTATTCGCCACCACCCGCGACGACCTGATCGAAAACGCCGCGCTCGTCCGCGCCATCCGCCAGGGCGACCTGGATCGCATTGCCATTCCAGACTCACCGATGGACATCCTCGCTCAGCAGATCGTGGCCATGTGCGCGGCTGAAGATTGGGCCGAGGACGCGCTCTTCGAATCCGTCCGCCGGGCCTATCCGTACCGCAATCTGGAGCGGCCCAGGTTCGACGAAATCGTCGAGATGCTCTCCGAAGGCATCGCCAGCCAGCGAGGCCGTTACGGTGCTTATTTGCACCGCGATCGCGTGAATCACGTTCTGCGTGGCCGCCGCGGCGCGCGGCTCGCCGCCATCACTAGCGGCGGCGCAATCCCCGAAAATTCGCTGTACTCCGTCGTCGCGCAACCCGAGGGCATCACCGTCGGCACGGTAGACGAAGACTTCGCCGTCGAAAGTCTCGCCGGCGACATCATCCTGCTCGGCAACACCTCATGGCGCATACGTCGCGTCACTTCCGGCAGCGTGCTTGTCGAAGACGCGCAAGGCGCCGCGCCCAGTGTGCCTTTCTGGCGCGGCGAAGCTCCTGCTCGCACCGACGAGCTTTCCGCTCATGTCGCCGACTTGCGAGAACAAATCAGTTCGCTGGTTCCGCGTTCTGTATCAGGATCAGAAAAGCACGATGCCGCCGATTTCGTCGAAGCCGTGAATTGGCTCAAAGCCGAATGCGGGCTGGACCAATCTGGCGCGGAACAGGCCGCCGAATACGTCGCCGCTGGGCGTGCCGTCCTCGGCGCCATTCCTACGCAAAAAACCGTCATCGCCGAGCGCTTCTTCGACGAAAGCGGCGGCATGCAGCTCATCATCCACGCTCCCTTTGGCGCTCGCATCAACAAGGCCTGGGGACTCGCGCTTCGCAAGCGTTTTTGCCGCTCCTTCAATTTCGAGCTGCAAGCCGCCGCCACCGATAATGGCCTGAACATCTCCCTCAGCGAGCAGCACAGCTTCCCGCTCGCTGACGTCTTCCATTTCCTTCATCCGAATTCCGTACAGCAGGTTCTCGAGCAGGCTGTGCTGCCCTCTCCGCTATTCACCACCCGCTGGCGCTGGGACGCCGGCCGCTCGCTCGCGCTGCTCCGTTTTCGCGGCGGAAAGAGAGTCCCGCCTAACATTCAGCGCATGCGCGCCGATGATTTGCTCGCCGCTGTTTTTCCCGAGGCGCTCGCTTGCCCGGAAAACCTCGAAGGCGAAATCGCGCTTTCCGATCACCCGCTCATTCGCGAAACCATGAAGGATGTTCTTACCGAAGCCCTGGACCTCGAGGGGCTCCAGCGCGTGTTAACGGACATGGCCGAAGGCCGCATCCGCTGCCTGGCCGTCGACACTCCTGTGCCTTCCCAGTTCTCCCATGAAATCCTAAACGCGAATCCATATGCCTATCTCGACGATGCGCCCCTCGAAGAGCGCCGGGCCCGCGCCGTCGAAATGCGCCGCGTTCTCCCCGAAACAGTTTTGTCCGAGATTGGCCGCCTCGACCCCGCCGCGATAGACACGGTCCGCGACGACGCCTGGCCAGACATCCGCGATGCTGAAGAACTGCATGACGCTCTGCTCTCGTTGATTGCCGTGCCAGTTCCCGGAGCCGATGCGGGGCGAGCTGCGAATACTTTGCGCACAAGATTGCAGGAGTCTGCGGCGCAGTGGACTCCGTATTTTGAGCAGTTGATAGCGGAGCGCCGCGCCGCCCGCGCTCAGTGCAACGGCGCAACTTACTGGGTCGCCGCGGAACGCGCCGATGCCTTCAACCAAATTTTCCCGTCCGCCATCTTCGACACGCCGCTCCCAAAGCTGCTTGCCGCCGAAACATCGCAGGCTGACGCGCAGCTCGCCATGGTCACCGGCTGGATGGCGCACTGCGGCCCAGTCTCCGCAATCCAGCTCGCCTGTGTCCTCGGCATACCAACACCCGACGTGGACAAAGCGCTGCTTCGCCTCGAGACCACCGGCGTTATCCTGCGCGGAAAATTCACAGATCCCGTCCGCGACGAAACGGAATGGTGCGAGCGTCGCCTCTTGGCTCGCATCCATCGACTCACGCTCGGTCAACTCCGCAAGCAGGTTGAGTCCGTGACTCCGGCGCAGTTCATGAACTGGCTGCTCCGCTGGCAGCACATCGCGCCAAGCTCCCAATTGCTGGGCGAGCGCGGCCTGCTGGAAGGACTGCGTCAATTGCAAGGCTTTGAAGCGCCGGCAAATTCGTGGGAACGCCAAATCCTCGCGCGCCGCGTCGCCAGCTATGATCCCAAAGACCTCGATCAACTTTGCCTGACCGGCGCGGTCGGCTGGGGCCGCCTCTCGCCGCATCCGGCGACATTGGAATTACCCACCGATGGAAAACGCCGCGTCGTGCCCAGCAGCGTGGCGCCCATCACATTCTTCGCACGCGACGAATCCGAGTGGATGATTCCGCGCAGGGAAGCCGGCGACGCCGAAGCGTCCGGCCTGAGCACCGACGCTGGCACCGTTCTGCAGTTCTTGCGCCAGCGCGGCGCTTCCTTTTTCTCCGACATCGTGCGCGGTACGGGCAAGCTGAAATCCGAAGTAGAAACCGCTCTTTGGGAATTGGTCGCCGCCGGCCTGCTCACCGCCGATGGTTTCGACAACTTGCGAGCGCTCATCGACCCCAAGCGCCGCTCGGGTCACGGCAGCGGCCGCTCCGCCCGTCCTCGCCACAGCACCGGTCGCTGGTCGCTGCTTTACTCCGGCGAAGCTGCCGATCGCAACGTCGCCCTCGAAGCCACCTGCTGGATGCTTCTCCGCCGCTACGGCATCGTCTTTCGCGAAGTGCTCACCCGCGAGTCCATCCTGCCCAAATGGCGCGAGGTGCTGATCACCCTCCGTCGCCTCGAAGACCGCGGCGAAATTCGCGGCGGCCGCTTCGTCAGCGGCTTCCTGGGAGAGCAATTCGCTCTGCCTGTCGCCGTGGAATCTCTCCGCGCCACGCGCAAGCAGCAGCCGTCCGGCGAACTCATCACTGTTTCTGCCGCCGATCCGCTGAATTTAGTGGGAATCCTCGTCCCCGGCCCGCGCGTCGCCGCCAACTCCGGCAAGTCCGTGTCATTCCGCGACGGCGTCGCCCTCCCGCAAGAGGAGCGACCCTCCATCATTCCCATATCCGCCGCCCGTTAAGTTTTCGCGTTGTAGAGGCGCAACTTCACCGCGCCGCAGCAGTACCTCGTCCCGTCATTTCCTTGATGAACGCCGTCTCTTCCGCACTGTATGGCGTCCCATCGGTCCGAAATATTTCATGAAACCAAACCGCCGGCTCGCGATCGGTATAAGGGTGCTGCCACGAATCCCACGGCAAATACGTCTGCGTCTTTCCGGCCACTAGCCCCCAATTAATCGCCGCTACGTTGTATTTCTTGGCGATGGGAAGCGTTCCCTGGAACGTGCTCCCATTCCCTCTTGCCATATACTCCGTACACAAAAGCGGCCGATGATACTGCTGCAGCGAAAGCACTCTTTTCTCGAACACTTCCGGCTTGTCGTAACTGTGGAACGAAATCACATCCGACATTTCGATCTGAATCTTCGCTCCTGGCTCTAATTTCTCGGGTACCGACCAATCCCCTTTCCAAACTCCGCTCGTCAAAGGTTGGGTGGGGTGCGCTGCCCGCGCCCATTCAAAAGCCCGCGGAAGAAGAGCAATCACCAACTCATTCTTGTTCTTCGGCTCCAAATCCTTATAGCTGCCACCGTTACCGTTGTCTGGCTCATTCCAAATGTCCCACCCCAGCAAGCGTTCATCCTTCGCAAAAGCTCCCACCACTCCTTTTACGTATGCTTCAAGCCGCGAGTATTGCGCTGGGTCTTGCAACGCCTTCGCTCCCGGACTCTGCACCCATCCGGAGTTATGCACGCCAGGGCGCGG
>Ga0210409_10004175_pt1 | contig 15703 bp, 15 predicted proteins | sample IncBWH17MmetaG_FD_161649 | JGI IMG/M metagenome (GOLD analysis project Ga0210409, IMG submission 161649) | Forest soil microbial communities from Barre Woods Harvard Forest LTER site, Petersham, Massachusetts, United States - Inc-BW-H-17-M | ecosystem: Environmental > Terrestrial > Soil >...
CCGATGCATCTTGAATCGTGACAAATCCACTGCCATCGCGAAACGCATAGCTTGCGTATTCGTAAGGAGCGTCTGCCGCCGGCGCATTGCGATATTGCATCTGCCGGCCAGAGATAAACTGGGTGATCAATTCGGCGTCCACGGGAACAATGCTACGTTGCCCTTCCCAGGCTTGCTGAAACGCCGTGTCGAGAACCACTGGTGCTGGGGAGGTTTCGCTTGTTTCTACTGCACATACAGTTAATACTTGGTTCATGGTGTTCAATTGCTCAACGTTTGGGAGGCTGCTGCCATCATGGCGGCGGTATAGGTGGAAACGGCGCGCTGCCATTTCGCGAGGATCTCGGCATTGTCGGAATTGCGCGCCAGGATGGCTTCGATATTGGCCGACAGCGCCGGATCAAAGATGTCGACCCGGCCGTCGATCACAGACTGCAGGAATGCTTCGTCTGTTGTCATTTCGGCCGGCGGCTCAGAAATAGCGGGAGCGGATTGTTCAACCAGCGTCGGCTCACTCGCCCCAGCAGGTACGGCAGCTACCTCCTGGGTAATGTCCGCCGGCGCGAGAATAGCCTCGGCAACTTTTGGCGATTCGACTTCCGGTTGCGATTCTGGAACTGGCGTTGGCTCGCCTACGAGGTCGACGACAGGATTAACCACTTCCATCGGTTCCACCATTGCCGGGTCGGCTTCGACAACTGGATCAACTGCCACTACAGTAGGAGCGGTAGGAACAAGGACCACGGCCGCCGGTGGCAATTCTTCTTCGGAAATTGAATTGCTCCCCTCCGGCGTTTCAATGGCCAGTGGCGACACGATCTCTTCCGGTGCAACGTCGCCCATCTCGACGGAAACAGGATCCGCGACAGGTTCGGGCGGCGCTGTAACCACGACAATTGGTTCAGCGGCGGGTTCCGGAGCTGGCTCAGTGACCGGCGCGGCGACAGGATCTGAGATAGGTGCCGCCGGCGCAGTGCCGATACTACCCGGAACAATGGGCGTAAACTCCTTCTCGACGCGCCTGACTTCCAGCTCACGCTGCAACCGTGCCAGGGTTGCCTCCTTTTCCGTGATCGCCGTCTTCAATGCATCAATCGCCTGCATGCGCGCAGAGCGTTTCGCATTGGCACGCTGGAACGTGGCCGAATTCCGTTCGGCTAAGCGCATCAGGCGATTCGCCACCTCCCGCACATTGAGATCGACGCCACGCTCAGGCGCAGCAACAATCGTCACGTCCTTCTTATTGAGCATCCATTTCCACGAAATCAGATCGTCCGTCGGCGCGATCTTCTGCGGCGTCACATCCGGATTGTGAAAGAAGATACTGAGCGTCTGCCCATCCGATAGTTCGTAGACTACCGCTACATTAGCTGTACCGCGCTGCTTGAAAGGCTCTGTGATCTGCATCGCGACGGGCTTGACGCCGCCGCCGGTGCGCTCCATGACGTTCTGCAGGATCTGCATTTTGCGTTCAAGCTTCGCAAATGGCGTCACCAGTGCATCGAAGGTATAGACGCCCTCGGCATCATCTAGAATGTCTGTCACACTCAATGGGTCGTACATCAAGCCATCGCCGTCATGCCGCCGAATGTCGTACAGCAGCCCGTCAAAGGTCTTACCGACTGGGGACTCTCCGTCCCAGATCACTTTATTCATCGTTTCATAGCCTAAAATTGGAAGCGTCGCCGTGTTGATCGGCTTTGTATGGTTGCCATGCTTGGCCCACCATGTGAGTTGAGGAATTGAAATTGAAACGATGTCGCCCAGCCCCTGCCAGCCTCGGTGATAGCTTTCTAGATAGGAGCAGGATGCCGCTTGCGCATCCGGAAAGCCCAGCATGATTTTGTGCTCGTCAAATGCACCGGTCTGCTGATCGACCTGGTTAATCACAAAGGCGGCTCGCGACTCTGGAAAATAGCCGATGAAGACATCCAGCGCGTCGCCATCATTGCCTGTCGTGCCGACGAGATAGCCGTAATGCGCTGACATTCTGTTCTGCCATGGGCTGCCGGCAGCATCGACGCCAGAACGGAACGAACCACGCGGCTGCTCGATGGCGATTGCCACGCCGTGAAGGACTGTTCTGCCTACTTTGTAATTACCTGCCAGTTTCTGTGCCTGAGTAGGCTCCGCCAGGTTGTTATGCCCCATTGCGCCACGACGGGCGTCGGCTTCGATGCGCGTGAATTCGTCCATGTATCCCCTTCATTGAAGCAAATGATAGGGGCAACGGGAACGCAGTTTGAGGGGTGTTTTCCAATGACTAATCGCTGCCAGTTCAGCCAATGGGATTTCTGCAGTCGACACTGCCGGGACGCCAAACAGGAGAAACAGGAGGCGCTCAAACAAGCTGTGCGCTGACGGTATGCCTGCAATCTGCTACTTTGTTACAGCAGCGCCTCCTCGTCTCAAGCCACTTCGTGAACCCCTGCGACTGGAATAGGTAGGGGGCAGAATCAAAAAACGAGGCTTAGTCTTCTATAGTTATTTCTTTAATTATGATGTCTGATACCGGTTGATCGCCGGATTTGGTATCGCACCTTCCAATTTGATTTACTACTTGTTGCGACTCTGAATCTGTCACTTCTCCAAAAATGGTGTGCTTATCGTTAAGAAAGGGGGTTGATGCCAAGGTAATGAAGAATTGGCTACCGTTGGTTCCAGGGCCAGCATTCGCCATGGCCACAAGATAAGGACGGTTAAACCGCAAACTAGGATCGAACTCATCCTGAAATTTATACCCTGGTCCGCCTCTACCCGTACCCGTAGGATCTCCTCCCTGAATCATGAAGTCACGAATAACACGATGGAATTTTGTGCCGTTATATAGCGGCCCTGATCCCATATAGGCTCCTGCATAAGCTCCCATCTTCCCGTCCGTTGCTAGTGCAACAAAATTTTGAACTGTGATCGGTGCTTGACTGGAGAAAAGATCAATTTCAATGTTGCCAACGCTAGTATTAAGGACGGCTCTCATGGTTTTTCCTAAAAAATGATCAATAGACACTTGATGAAATTAAAAGCTACATCGTTTGAAGCCTAGATAAATTTTATGAGGAAAATGCAAAATGGAAGCCTAACTTCCTTAATTCCCGTTTTGTGCCAGAAACACGGTAACTCAAGATGAGATTTCTTTCGAAAAGAATAGGCGTTTTCACACCCTGGCGCACCTGTCAAATTTGATAGGTGGGTATGTCAGTGAAACCATCGCTGGCAATCCTATAAGGCCAGTCGCGTAGCGGCTGAATGCTTACAAAAAATATTTATATCAAAAAATCTTTTTCATTAGGAATTTCCTGTGGGAATGTGCGCCTACATGTCATCCAGCTAATTCGAGGCGGAATACACACTACGGGCGACTTGGTTTTTACTTTTCCTGGCACTGCCGCAGGAGGATAACAAAATATTGCAGATGGGAAAATTATGTCCTAATCTGATTTCACTTCATTCCGTACAACTTTTCCAATGCCCTTGATCCTTATCTCTAGTTTTCCTAGTTTGCTCTACCCTATATTCGTTCATCAAATGACGTAATGAGAGATCAGCAACGTAATAGATTTCTCGTTGTATCTTTCTTTCGAGAGGCCACATTGTGAGAAATAACTTAACGAATCTTCTACATACTGTAACGCTGGGTTGCGTGTTATTTATGTCGCTGCTGATTGGGCCCCAGGCATCAGCGCAACTGCCCAGCGGAAGTATTCTCAGTATAGATGCGACTGCAGGTACCGCAGCTCACGGACAACTATTTGTCATTACCCAAACCGGGCAGCGCACCATACTTTCAGATTTCGGTGCGGTGAGCCAAGGGACATCAGGGATTGAGCCTAATGCCGTCGCATGGTTGCCAGCCACGCTGCTCGGCCCTGGCGCCGGGATCTTGGTGACGGATGGCAGCGGCGGTACAGGCGGAAATGGTGCGGTGTTCAAAGTAGATCCGCAAACCGGAGCAAGAACTGTATTGAGCGATTTTGGTAATGCCACTAGCGGCACGCTTGGCTCCTATCCAATCGGCGTGCTGACATTGGGCGGCCTGCTCGACAGCTTTCCGACCATTTATGTGATTGACGCATATGCAGGAACTAACGGCCTAGGCATTTTGTTTCAGGTCGACGGACGAACCGGTTATCGCACCGTGATTTCTGATTTTAACGACAGCAGTAAGGGAGCGCTGGGGGCTTATCCAAATAGCATTGCTTGGAATCCCGGTCTCCTGGGGCTGCTAGGGCTATCTGGAAATACCATAATCATTGCAGATGGTGCGGCGGGAACTATGCAATATGGCGCTGTATTTAGTGTCACTACTGATGGCAATCGGACCTTGTTAAGCGACTTCGGCAATTCCGCGCAAGGTCCTGTGGACAGCAACCCATTAAGCTACCCGGTTAGTGTCGCTGTAGCGCCAATTTGGTCTTCGCAAGCAGGAAGCATTTTTGTACTCGACGCGCAAGCCGGTCCCGCCAAAAAGGGAGTGCTTGTGAAAATATCGGCCAATGGTCGGCGTACCGTTGTCAGCGATTTTGGAGACGCTTCAAAAGGACCACTGGCGGCTGGACTGGAGTACGGTGCCCTGGTTTGGCAAACTGGTCAGGACGCCATACTGGTACAAGATGGTAATGCTGGCACCAACAGTCAGGGCGCGCTGTTTTCGGTCAATCCAACTACAGGTGTACGCACCTTGCTGAGTGACTTTGGCAATGCAAGTTCCGGCAGTACCGGCAGCTTGCCGGCCGGCTTGGGCCTTGTGCCGTAGGTCCTCAAATCAATCGGATCGGCCCTTCAACGATTACATACTTTCTGAGGCTAGAACATGAAAGCTCTACAGCAAACACGTCAATTTCTGCGCTCATTTCCCACCGTCATCCTCGTCGTCACCGCATTGTTATTCAGTCAAAATGTCGCGGCGATGCAGATTTTCGTAAAAGCGCTGACAGGTAAAACCATCACACTAGACGTTGAGTCTTCGGACACAATCGATAATGTCAAAGCGAAAATCCAAGATAAAGAAGGTATCCCGCCTGACCAGCAACGCCTGATTTTTGCGGGAAAGCAGCTGGAAGACGGTCGCACTTTATCGGATTACAACATTCAAAAAGAGTCGACTTTGCATTTGGTGCTCAGACTGCGGGGAGGTTGATGCAACTAAATCGGCCAATATTTGAGCTCTGCTAAAGGCCACCGATTCGGTGGCCTTGCTTTTTTGTGCTCCCAACATGGCCGCACTCTTGTGGAAAGGAAGCCGGAGCGAGAAGTAAGCAAGGGCCATAGTAGTCAGAGGCATGTTCGATGAGGCTGAAGCTGCTGGCGAAGAACCAAACGAGAAGGGGTGTTCAGCGGCATGTCGATACAGCAGGCAAAGTATCAGATGCTCGCGTCAGCGGAGCGGGTGGCCGTAAGGCACGTCTGGTCACGGGATCGTGGTAGACGTTAATCTGGAAAAATTCTTCGGCCGGGTCAATCATGACATCCTTAATTGACCGCCTACAGGAACGTATTGATGACGCCGAGGTGATCCGGCTGATTCGGTCCTATCTGACATGGATCGTGGGATAGTCCATTCGCGGCACGAGGGCACGCTGCAAGGCGGGCCGCTTTCCCCTATTTGTGCAAAACCCTAACGGACGCCCAACATATTGTAAAATATCGTTACTTTCCACACAGAAATCTTGTGGCACTCAGCCAGATCATTGAAAATAGCGCAAACAATCGCAGAGATGGATTCTTGTTATTTCATTCATAGTCATATTTCGTGGATTACGCCATGCAAAATGATCTCGAAGAAGCCTTGATCCAACATTACATTGCAATAATTCAAATGCTAGCTATAGCAATGCCATGCGGTGATGCTGCTGAATATGTTATTCAAAAAATCGTCAACGAAGCTTGTGATCTTTTTTCTAAAGTTAATAGCAACAATTACACGACGAATCTTCTGGCGCTCAGAGGTGAATTGCAACTACTAGCCCATGTCGTACACGCAAGTTGTGCTAATAGCAAAAAAACTATCGAATATGCCGCAGCACAGGTTATCGTAAGCTGACCCGTATTGGACAATTTTCATATGTATATATCAAGGGAATGACAGTTCTAAGAGTGATTGAAAATTTTGGCGAAAACGAAGACGTTTCGAGCCATCCCCAGACCTAGCCGCTTTTGCGCATCCAAATGTTTACGCGGTCTGCGGTGATCTGGAGTGGTTTAATAGTGAGGGCTGCGGGATTCGAACCCGCAGCCGCTGTCTTCTCTCAGCCACGCAGGACGTTATTGGCCCAGCCCAGTATACATGCTGCTTACTTACTCTTTTCTGAATCCATCAATATAGCTAAGTGCATCGCGCTTATTTAACACATATTTTCTGCTGTAGGGCGCAATATTGATGTCGCCATCGATCGCCACAACTTCATAGGCGATCTTCACATCGGCATGCAGCAGCATGTACAGCACGTCCTTGGTCTTCACAGTAAAGTGCGCGGGATCCTCTACCGGCTTCAACGCTTCGATCAACGCGACGATTTGGGGTTCAGCGTTGTCCAGCGTATCCCCACGATCAACCACCGTCGATGGCTGGAAATTCTCTACGATCAACAGCTTGGCATCGCCCAGCAACTCCCATTCGACATCCGGCTCATCCGACGAATCCAACACGCCAAGGCCGCCCAGTGTCGGCATGCCTCCCATGCTGCCGTCGGCTTGGCGCAATACCCGCTGGCGAAAAGCGTGGCACGGTATGCCATTAGGGTGCCGCAGTGTGACGGTGCGCGCCGCCTTGTTGATTTGCATTGGTACGCTGTGCAGCATGTACTATCCCTTCAATTTCATCGTGATCATGTTAAAGTCTGCCTGGGAGAGCTGGCCGGCATCCTTGAGTTTTTGCAGTGCCTTTTGCGCCTCAATGACCGCCATACCCGCCGCCTTATCCGCCTTCATTGCTGCGGCTATCACGGCGCTCTTCAAACTTGCGGTAGATTTGCTCGGCTGCTTGACGTCGATAGCGCGATTTTTACGCGCTTGTGCTGCAGCAATCCCACGCGCCTTGGTTTGCGCAATCACCGCTGACTGTTTGATGGCACCCTTTTGCCCGCGCTCCACCATGCCAGCCACGATCCCGCGCACTGCCAAGCTGCTGGAAAATTCCTTCATCACGCGCAACGCATGCTTGCACGCTACCCCGCTCAACCTTGGATTGCGTAACTTGGGATAGGCCGCTTCCTGCCTGCCTTTGACGAAGCCGCCCACGGTAGCGATATAGCGATACCAGTAGGTAAAACGCCCACAGTCGCATTCAAATTTCAACGGGCTGTCCTTGACCAGCCATTTGGCGAGTGCCTTGGGATCCGTAGGCGATGCCACGGCCGCATCAAAATTCATGATCTCCACCGACACATAATGCCGGGTCACATCCGAGTCAGCCGACGCATCCGTCACAAACCGGATGTCCCCTCGGTTTGTCCCCGCCGGCACGGCCATTCTAATTTGCTCGTTGGCCCGCTCCCGATCCTCCGGTAGGGACAGGTTGATAATTTGCTGCGCGGTCAGCCCAGGCTTGAGCTTGCTGCCCAGCGTCTTGGCGTTCTTCCGGAACACCACCAGGTCATCGTTGGTAATCAGTCTGACCTGACCGCCCAAGGAGGTCAGCAACAGGCGTTCAGCGCTGTATTCTCCCTTGACCTCATGCGGACGTAACAGATTGACAGCCTTGGCACGGCGCTCTGCGTCGGCCTTTCTGAGCTGATCGGCGGCTTTCACCGCACCGCGTATGCCTAGCGCTGCAGCTAGTTTCGCACTATTAACTGTTGCCATAATCAACCAAGATTGCCAAATCGCGAGGACGTTTTGATCGCCAATAGCTGCGCTTCTGTCGGCAGCACCAGTAGCTGCTCAGATAGCTCCTGCTCAACACAATCCAGGCCAGCGGCCGCCATCACCGCCAGGAACTCATCCGGGCGCCCGTAGACACGCCGCGAGATCAATGTCATATCAAAGCGCTCATCCGGCTTGGTTTGATAGCGAATGGCCATTCCCCATACCGGCGTCTTTTCCACAAAATCGCGCACCTGGCGATAAAATATCGCAGTCGATGGCGTGTTCTTGTTGGTACTCATGCCGCAACCAATGCTGTGCTGACGTCATCAGGTGCAACCGGCCAGACGACAGGATGCGGGAAATGCGTTTGCTCGGGAAGGCGATTCAAATTCACCCGATATTTCTTCCAGGCTTTCACCTGTGCGACATCCGTATCATTGGCCTCATCCACGTCGACGCGATCCTGATATTTCGTCACCTCGCTATTGGCACGGCGCAGTTCACGCGCAATGCGCGCTTGCGCCGCATCCAGCATCTCGGCATCGGTCGGGAAGTAATTCGGGATATTGGCTGTCTTCATAGAGGCGCATACGGCATAGATCGCCCGACCGTGTGCTTCCACATCGTCAGCGCGTGCCAAGAACGTCGCGTAATCTGCCCAGGCGTCAAATTTGACGGCACACTGGAAGCCATTCGGCAGGCGGACGACATCCTTGATGTCGCTAAAGGCAAACGGATGAACCGGCTCTGGCTCCTTGGCCGGCACGAAGGTCGGCACCGGCAGTGGCGCGGTCAATACCGGCGCAGGGAGGTCCGGCAGATCGAATACCGACGTCACTGCTGCCTTTTTCAGGGTCTCAACATCTACGCCCGTTGCTTGTATTTTTTTCTTCGTTTCCATTACGCTATCCTTTGCCATAACACACCACTTGATTCATTGCCTTCCACCGCACCGGAGCCGTAGTCATACGCTTGACCACGTTGTTCCCAGATACCCGTCAGACCCGTGCCGCTTTTGCTCTTGTTGAAGATGTAACCGCCGACACCACCATGCTGTAAGCCTTGGCCGGTCAGCTGATGGGCATACACGGCGGTTACGGCAGAGCCAACGGCAAGCGCCGTGCGATTAATGAGCGTCGCCTCTGCTGGCCCGCCTGCAAATACACCGAGGAGGTAATAGGGCTGCCTATCCGCCGGATTCTCCGCGAAACGCACTGACATGCCCCCTACCGTATTGGCGTTACCGGCAGTTTGGGCGTGGCCTGCTGCGTCGGCATAACGAACGTGCCAATTGCGAGGGTTATACACGCCGCAGTTATCGGCAGCATCGCCACCGTGTACCCATGTTGGTTGGCCTTCTCTGCCAGCCCAATTTAAGCTGATTCCTCTGCCGTTGACCTTATCTGCGGGGTTAAAATTTCCACTCGTCCATCCCTGCAGCCAAGCGCTCCATTTGTCCTGCCCAGCACCGATATTGACCCGCGTGAGCACCTGGTTGTCGGTGCTCAGAGCACGCTGCATCAGCCAGTTTCCATTCGCGGGCGTCGCGCTGCCGGTGAGTGATGAGGTAAACACATGGCCATAGGCACTCGGACGATTGGCCGTTGCCTCTTGCGTATATAAAGCCCAGCCGAGAGGAGGAACATTTAAGTCCGTCGCAGTTGGCATGTATCCATCAGGCAGCGTGCCGTTCTGACCTGCTTTCAGCAGGCGCTGATATTTTTCCCAGGCGTTGCTTTTTCCGGTACGGTGAAATACGTTTCCATTCGCTGTAAAGCCGAGCTGATGCGCTGGTCCGCCAGAAAAATCGCCGCCGACACCCCATTGCCGGAAAGTGACGATGCCGTGCTGGGTGCCACCGTCTCCCAGACCGTCGGCATCATTATTTCTAAAATCGAAATAGACGCCCATGTCGCGGTCTTCCGGTGCATAGTTCTTTGTGCGGGAGTCGTCCACGATCACACTGTTCAACCAGTTACCCACCGCCTGGGAAGGTCGGTAGCCAAGCGCATCCTGCTTAGATGCAGGATTGAGATTACCGGCATGCCACAGCTTGTAGGCATTCGCCCCCATCGAATAGCCGCCAACGGCAAGATCATTATTGGCGTCTAGCCCGAGGTGTGTTGCGTATGTACCTGGCTTGTGAAAGGTCATGTAAGCATCATCGGATTTGCCGCTTGAAGCCACCTCAATACACGGCTGGCCGGGGCCGAGACTGCCGATGGCGCCCGTTGATCCAGAGACCCGCAGGAGGCCGGTGACACTGCCGCCGGCCAATGACAGGTAATTTTTCAGCGCAAGCTCAAGATTCGCCTGAAAAATCACGGCGCCCATATCAATATCGTCGACTGTGACTTTCAGGTTCTCGCCGTTCCAGCCTATCTTGACGACATTGGATTTCTGACCGATACCGGTGCCTTGCTGGACCGGCGTAAAGGGAAGCTTGTCTTGCTTGGAAGCAGGATCGAAGTTACCTTGATGCCAGACAGACTTGCCTCCGAGCGTCATGGAAGCAGTGGCATTGATGCTCCCCACCTGAAGCGCACCATAGGATGCGCCGTCGCCGCCGACCACCTCAAGGACGTTGTCAGCTGTCAGGCGCATTTGCGTGACGCAAACACCGCCCCAGTGAAAGATCATTTTGGGCGCATAGCTGATGTCTCGCCCCCTGGAATCGGTAGCCCGCGTTGCCTCGCGGATTTCCATCGCGTATGCTGAATACGTCGGATCAGCCTTGCCGCTCGCGACCGAAAGCGCCCCCATGGCATCACCCGATTTTTTGACGTAGATCGCATCCCCGCGCAGCTTGGTCAAATACTGCGGATGGGGATCGTCGGCGGTTTCATGCGCGCCAATGAGTTGAATGGCTGTATTGACATTCGGATCCACCAGCACGGTCACCGAATCTGCCGGCAGCGCAGCTAAGCCCAGCGTGTAAGACACGGTGGTCACGCTGTCGTCCGCAAAATATAGGATCGGTTGATCGGGCTTGCTGTAGACCGCGAACAAGGTGTCGCCGGCGTAAAAACCGATTTCACCGCACCAAAACGACGATCCGGCAGGCGCGATCGCCTCAGCATGGACTTGAAGCTGTGTCGGAGACACCTTGCCGCCGCCGGCAATCGCCACCCGCATCATTTCATGCTGCAAGCCAGTTTCGGTACCATTCGGCCTGTACTTACCCGTACCGAAAGCGATATGCGTGACGGACACTTCAATCCCGGTTTTAGCGACATTGATTGCAGCCATCACGCCTGCCCCGGTGATCGTCGGGATGTTCGTTCTTGGCGGTGCAGTGACCAGAGCACTATTTGTATTGAGGGCGGACATTCCAGCAGCCTTGGTTAAAAATATGGATGCTATTTTCAGCCAAGCCAGCCCAGGTAATTACGGGCGTTTTCCACTCAGATCGTAACGAACCCACCCTGGTCGACGTTGAGAAACCAGTCCTGCATCACCATCACATTGCCAATCCCCAGCGCCTTCTTGACATACCAGGCCGTCGCCAGCACCGCCACCTGCCCGCACGTGATGTCGGGCGACACCCGATATAGCCGCTTGCCGGTATCGCTCATGCCATCTGGTTCCAGCTTCTGGCGTGGATCGCAGCGCGCCGCCTTATCGTCAATCATCAGCGTTTTACCGTTAGCCCGGATGAAAAATTCTTCGATGGCGTCCATGAAGTCGACATCGGTAAACAAGCAGTCCCGTTCTGCCAGGCCGACGCCACCGATCAAAATGGCATCGCTGAAGCGATCGGTGCGAAAGGCCGTCTCTTTGCTGACCAGCAAAATATCGGATTCCGCCTCATAGAAGGAATATACGGTCGCGGGCGCCATGCCGTAACCGGAAATGGATGCCTGGATTTTCATAGCGCTGACACGCCCTGATGCCAGGGTATATCTGGAACCCCGTCAACGACATGACTATGGACGTTCTGTAGCAGATCGTGCGAAACAACTTGCCCCACTGCCAGATAACCATGGGGATTATCGACGCTGCCGTCGCCCTTCCCGTCGTTCTGCTCCCCCGCCTTCGGCCCAGAAAACAACGGAATCGTCTCTTTCAGCGTCAGATCGATCGCCAAGATTGTGAGATTCTTTTGCCCTGAATCGATATTCATAGCCGGCACATCGGTCGCCTCTAGCATCACCGGCCATTGGTGATCGATGCCAGCAAAGCGGTACGTCGCATCGAACCGCCGATTGACGACCGCTGCGACAAACAAGGTGAACTGGGCGGCCATGCTGCGCGCCGTCTCGTCTTCGGCTGCACATATGACGATCTGCGCGCGGCGCTCTCCCTGCATCTGCCGCAGCTTAAAAATCCGATTGTGCGGATCGCCTGGCAGCGTCACCCATTCCGGTTCCGGTACCTGGCGAGAAAAGTCCCCCAGCACCGGCGAGTACTCCTTCCCCGTCGCCACAATCATGACCGGCAGATGCGCGCGGCTGCCCGGACCATCATCGTTGTCATTCTTGCGCCACGCTGCCAGCATGTCCTGCACCTGATCAATCATCCGATCCGGTGCCCAAACAATGCTTTTACTTATCCCACGCTCAGCAAACGACTTCATCGCCTTGGTAGTGGGCGTCAGGGAGGCGTAATAGCGCCCCATGTAACGCCCGAAGGCTTCCTTGAGTTCCAGCATGACGTTCCTAACGGCGTAACAGGCGATTGACAAGGCCGGCGACGGCGCGTTCATCCGATTGCTCCGGCATGACGATACCGGGCAAAACGGCATGCTTAAACTCAGCGGCATCGGCGCGTATCGAATCCAAGAGGTGTTTGCTGACACTGACAGGCAAGGATGCGGCAGAGTCCAGCGCGACGCGGCCACTCGCCAGCATGCTCAGGTATTGTTCGTTCTCTGTTTCAAGCCGAGTGATCACGTCCAATGCGCGTGCGTAATCGGCCTGGGCACCTCCTAAGCTAGCTTGTGCGCTATCGAGCATGGCCAGCATGCCATGCAAATTCTGGTTGTAGTCCGCAATCACCGCATCGTCCAGAATAGTGCCGGCGTCATCCTCCGTAACAGCATCCAGCACATAGCCGCGGTTATCATCAAAGTTGGGTTCATTGACATAATCGAAACCGAAGAAGCGCCCCTCGACCTCGCTTAACGCTGAGGAGAATCCGCCCTTTTTGCTCTCGAACATCTTTTGCGCCGTACGGCCGGCGTCCGTTTCCAGAAACTCTTCCTCGTGTTCGATGGTGCCATCTGGTAAAGCTTTGAGATGCACCGTCGCAATGGCAGGCTCCAATTTGACCAGCTTCCCCTGATAGATCCCCCCTTCCGGCGGCATCATGCCGAATTTTAGGCGCGGCCAGTGCCCGTAATAGCCGAACATGTCGCGCTTTTGAATACGCTCCTGGGTACGCGCACCATTGATGAACGCAGCAACCTTCGCCACATTGAACTGGCGCGGCTTTCCTGTCAGCGCGCGACCGCGCTCATTGAGGTTATATTGAATCAATCCGGTTCGCATCCTATCCTCCATTCTGTTGAGGCAAGATCGCCTCGCCTTCAGCCCTATAAAATTGTTGGGTCATACCCGCGTTAAAGAAGCCTGTGGCGTTGCCGAAGCGCTTCAGCAATGAGATCTGCAACACGTACTTCGCAGCGATCACCGCGCGCAGTGCCGGCGCTACTGTCGGGATATTCAATCCCAGCTCGCCTTCGTCATCGATCGATACCCGAATCCGACTGGTGAGGTAGTGCGTTTGGCTGGGGTCGGCAATGCCCAGGCTATTGGCGCTACTCAATGCGGTCGGATACGGCTTGCCCTTATCTTGCCAAAGCTGCTCCACAATCCAGCCGTTCGGCCAGAGCAGCTGCAAGTACATGCGCAAGAAGTGCAGCCCTCGCTTGGGATTGCGCGCCCGCCATGCCTTGTACAGGTAGCGCATGGCCGGCTCTTCAGTGCGGATCAGCGCTAGCCCTTCCCGTTTTACGTGCCGCTCGATCAAGGGTAAGGAACCCAGGTGCGGCACGCCATACACGTTCAATTCGCGCTCGTCGGCGCGCAGATAGGTCTGAAACAGAAACAACACCAGCTGCTTGAGCTCCGCTTCGATGGCATTGGCCTGGTGGCTGTGCTGTAATGGCGCCAGCGACGGGATTTTGCTGTTGTTACCCATTATTGCCCCCACGAGCCCAGGTTGTAATTGGCTAGCGTCACAGCGATGGAAAGACTCGGTAAGGTCACGTATCGGAAGTGTTCGGGCAGCTGCTTATCCTTGATTGGCGTGATCACCACGGAAAAGTCACTGCCGGAATCTTGCAGGGCCGCGACGCTCTTCTTCAACAGCTCATAGATGGCTTTATATTTCACCACCAGCATGCCGGCGCGCACCGGCACGGCCTCTGCTCCATATTCCTTGATCAACACATCCTGAATTTGTTTCTTCACCGCCTCCGCATCGTGAATACGGGCGACTTCAGCGACGATCGTCATACCGATGGCAAAGATGACCGGGGTCACGAACACAATCCGATAAGAGTCGTCAGCCGCCTTGATAATGCGCACAATTTCCTGTTCGATCGATTCGCGCGTGGCATCGTGCGGGACAGCAAAGGCAACAAAGAGCCGATTGATGTTGTCAATGCTTGGACCGCGCACCATCTCTTCAATCGTTTCGTTCCATATCGATAGAAATTTGAGCCCAGGAATATTGCGACGAACCAAAAAATCAAACTCGCCCAGGTACACCGCCGTTTGATCATAGGCTGATGGGTATTTGCAGAGCTCTCGCAGCGTCGCTATATCCATTGGCGCAGCGCCTGGCAGCAACAGCGAATCCATGGTGACTTTGATCTGGCCGTCCTGCGGCGCTATGGCATAGTCCAGCGCGAACGGGCTGCCGGCGTCTGGCCGAACGTCGCCAGTCGTTTCATACACCGTCAGGGTCAGCACCTCGCCAACATTGGGCTGGTAGCCGACATAATCGGCATAGCCAAATACGACGAACAAACGCCGGTATTCATCGCACTCGACGTGAAACACCTTGTCGCCGTTGGCAACGTTTGTAAATTCAAGCGTGTAAATATAGGGCACGCCAAAAGCATCCTGCACCGCAATGCCGCTGATATAGCGGCCATCCGTAGGTTGTGGCACTTCAATTTTATAGAACGGCTGGGAGACAGCCACCGTATGCTCAATGGTGCGGACCTGTTTCTGCACCAGCTCGGCACGCCCGGCACCACCCGCCGGCACGGTCACCGGCATATCAGCGACATACATTCTGCCGCTGGAATCGAGCAATCCACGTCCAGCAGCAAGCGAAAATGCCGCGTTGGTCGGATTCTCGACCAGCACCCGGACCCGGGCCGGCGTCGCCATGGGCGTCAGGCCCTTGAGCGACGCATCGGCCAGCACCGTCGAATCCCGCACCTTGTCAAACGGCTCCATCGCGCCGATTTCAATTTGCTGCGACATCATCGCCATCATCTGCGCGATGGCAGATTGCGCTTGCAACAGGCGCGGATCACCCACCTGGTATAAGGCCGCCAGCTCTGGGAACTGCGATACCGAGTTCGCAATGACACGATCAAAGTCAGCTTTTGAATAAGCCATATCAGCTGACCCGCTCCTGCCAACCAGCCACGTCGACAATCAGCTCGCGGCGATCCGGCAGTGCATCCACATAGAAAACATTCGCGGCGCCAGACGGCATCGCCTCCAGCGCCGGCACGTCCTCGCGCATCTTGCCGATGAATGCATCGCCGATGCCGGCGGCCATGGGATTTTGCAGCAGCGACTGGGGATCCGCGCCGTAGTCCGAGCCGAGATAGCCGTTGGGCGGCGTACTCAGCCAGTGGCTGACCATGGCTTGAATGTCTTGGGCGGTAATAGTCGGTTTCATGGCGATGATGATAGCGCCATCGCCGGACGTGAGA
>Ga0210409_10004176_pt1 | contig 15702 bp, 10 predicted proteins | sample IncBWH17MmetaG_FD_161649 | JGI IMG/M metagenome (GOLD analysis project Ga0210409, IMG submission 161649) | Forest soil microbial communities from Barre Woods Harvard Forest LTER site, Petersham, Massachusetts, United States - Inc-BW-H-17-M | ecosystem: Environmental > Terrestrial > Soil >...
AGACCGAAAGCAGGTCCGCCCGAACGCCGCCGGCCAGCCGCAGCCGCCTCCAGAGGCGCACGTCGAGATCCACGTAGCCTCCGACGTCCAGCGTGTTGAGCGTGGCATCGGCTCGACGGTCCCAGGCTTGGAGTGATCGGGCCGGGTCGGGCATCGGCGGGTTGGTCGGGTTGATCAGGCTCTTTCCTTGGTCCGTGTGGCCGCCGCGCAAATACACGCCGGGCTCTGCGGCAAGCTCCAGCCATGGTCGGGGCGACCACGGCTCGGAATGCAGGCGTGCGGTGGCTCCTGCGGCCACTTCGGCGTTCGTGGTCTCCCAAAGGTCGCCGAGCCCGCCGGGCAGCATGGGGTCGATCTCCGAACTGTAGACGTTCCCCGTGAAGTTCTGTCGGGCACGGAAGTCGGTCGCCATGACCCACGGCGCGAACTCCAAGCGCGCCCCCGTCGGCGTAGTGTGGTCGAGGTCGGCGCCGAAGATGAACCGGGACGCCTGGAGCCCTTGTCCACCCGTGTAATACGGGTAGCTGTCGTAAAGCGCGATGCGTCCCGCGTCCACGTCATCCTGGCGAACGACGCCGGGCGTGGTCGCGCGGGCGCCGTATGCGGTTGCGAGCAGCCGGAGGTGGTCTCGGACCCCGAGGTCGATGCCGTGCTGCGCGTTGAGTGTCGCGGATTGCGACCCGCGGTTCTCGCCGAAGCCGTCGGTCTGGCGCACGGCAAAGGCCGCAAAGGTCTCTTCGTCCGCTCCGGCAGGCGCGGCGATGCCAAGCACGCGGAACTGATTGAATGAACCGTACGTCGTTTTGAGCTCGTAGCCTCGTTCGGAAACCCCCAGGTCGAAGTACGCGCTGCCGACTATGGCGGCGTCCCCTTGACGAGGGTCGTAGGGCCCCTCGAGCACACGGATGCTGCGCACGACCTCGGGGATGATGAAGTTCGCGTCGGCGTATCCCTGCCCTTGTACGTGCAGCGGAATGTTGATGGGAACGTTGCCGACTCGCATCTCGATGCCCGATCCGTGGTCGAGGTCGAAGCCGCGCAAGAAGACGTCGTTACCGAGCCCTTCCCCGTCTTCGTGGTCCACGAAGAAGCCCGGGGCGGCGGAGAGCATCTCGCTGGTTTGTTGTCGCGGGGATGCCTCCAGGAGCTCTCGCTTGACGCGCACGTCGCCTGCACCTCGCGGCGACGCCCACAGTCCGCGTACCTGCACGACCTGCGCGTAATCCTCGTCCTGTTCATTGGCCGAGATGGGAGGGACCGCGGACGCCGGCGCGGACGATGGCGGGCCGGTGGTCGAGGCGGACACCACGGCGTGAGCCGGAGGGTGGAACACAACGACGTATTCGACGCGCGAGCGAATGGGCCTTCCGTCGCGCGTCGAGGGAGCGAACCTCGCGCTCTTGACGGCATCAACCGCGGCGGAATCGAACGAGGCCGGCGCATCGGGCGGGGCTCGCGCGATCGGAACGGCCGACTCGACGTTGCCTTTCGAATCCACCAGGACCTGAACGACGACCTGCGTCTCGAGCGGAGGCGCTCCGTCGGGAAATTGCGCTTCCACGGGCGCCATCGGCTCGGCCGCGATCACTTGCGCGCGCGCGCTGGCGGACGCCAGCGATAGCGCCAGCGCGGACAACGCCCATGCGGTCCGAGGCGAAACCCTCACAATGGTCACATCAAGAGGAACTCGCCGCTGGGGACTCCGCCGTCGGGATTCGCCCGCGTGTCTCCCGGAAGGGCCGAGACGAACGGATAGGCTCCCTCTTTCAATGGGGCCATGAACGTGGTCGTGGCGCTCTGGCCGGGCTGTACCGCGGGGATGTCGGCGTCGGGGGGGAAACAAGATTGCATGGGGCAGCCGTTGCCGTTGGGCGTGTCCTGACACAAGACCACGAGGTCGTGGGGCACGGTCCCCGCGTTATAGAGCGTCAGGGTGACGGTCGCGCCGTTTTCGATGGTGATATTCGGCTGCATCGAGCCGCTGTCCGCCCCACCCACGGAAAATGCGCTGTCCGTGACCGTCACGAAAAAGACGTCGCGCCCACCCTGGACGCCGTTTTGATCCGTCCTACAGCCGCCAGCCGCAGGGAGGCTGTCGCCGCTGCCGTTGCTGCAGCCGGTCGCCAGCAGCAGGCAGACACCACTTGCCGAGGCCGTCCGCCTCATGTCTGCGGCGTGCTTCCGGAGCGGAGGTCGACGGGCACCTGCGGCAGCGTTTCGCGCACCCGTTGGAGCTCTGCGAGCTCCAATGGCGATACGACCGATCCATCTCTTGCGCGCCAGCCCAACATGACGCGCACGGCGCGGTGAGGCACGTCTGCATCCCTGCACAGGGCCTCGACCACCTCGCCGATCTTGACTCCTCCAGAGGCGCGAATGTCCACGTCGACCGAGAGCGCAACGAGGTCCCCGACCAGCCCCGCGCGCTCGAGCCATGCGGCCGCCTTCTCGTCGACGCATACGGATCGCAAAAAATCGCGAACGTCGACGCGCTTGCCGACGCCGTCGATTCGCCGCATGACGACGAGTTCCCGCGCCGCGAGGGCCTCCTGGGCACGATCTCGCAACCAAGCCTCGCCGCCCTGCCCTCCTATGGCGGCGCGAGGGATGCCCACGACGTAACGTGCAGCGTCGATGACCCGGGTGACGCTCGCGTCGCTGCTCTCCAGCTTCACGCCGCCCGAGAAACGCAAGCCCGCGTGCCCGCCTGCGGAAAGGGCTTCGAGCAGCGCGTGCGCATCGATGTCAGCCGTGATCTTCACGTCCGCGACCTCGCAGAAACTGGCAACGCCGAGCGAGAGCGCGGGGCCGAACGTCATATCGGGCTTGGGATGGAAGCCGCGCGAGTAGTAGAGGGGAATTTCCAGACGCCGAAAGCAACGCGGCAGCGCCCGGATGATGTCCAGGTGCGACAGGAACGAAGCTGCGCCGAGTTTTTCGTATGCGAAACGGTAACGGCGAGGGGGCTCTTCCCCAGCCCGCGCGAGCGCTCTTCGGGTCCGCGTGAGCGCCGGCGTCAGCGCGCCCGCCGTCGGCGGGGGCGCGTCGGACCGGGGCTCCTCCGCACCGAGGGCGCGCAAGTAGTCTTGCCGCTGCTGCCTCATTGCCCCGAGGTCGCAGGCAATTCCGCAGTCGTAGCAGACGAGCTTCCGCGTTTCGCTTTGCGACTCGCGCAGGCTTTTGGCATGCACGAACGCGCCTGCGACCTTTCCGCAGGGCAGCGAGAGTTGGTCCTTGTAGGCCTTGCGGTACTCGCGAAGCAAAAACCCTTCTTCGAGCCCCACGTCGATGTGGTCCCAAGGCAGCCGCGCGGTCACCGGAATGGTCCCCAGGTACTTGGCGGGATCGACTCCCTCCGCCCGGAAGGCCTCCTCCCATACGCGCATCTTCTTCTGGTCTTCCCACGAATCGAATCGGGCGCCTGCGCGATACGCGCGCTCGAGCACCGGCGACAGTCGCCGATCGCCACGAGCGAACACTGCCTCGAGCCATGAGGTGTCGCTGTCGTGCAGACGCAAGTCGACGCCCGCGGCGCGCGCCTCCTCCTCGAGCCAGCGCTGCTTGCGTTCGACGTCCGCAGGCGAATCCATCGCGCACCACTGGAAGGGCGTGTGGGGCTTGGGAACGTGCGTCGAGACGCTGACGACGACCTTGGGCGCCCCCGCCCCACCGAGCGCCTTTCTCACGCGCTTTCCGATCGCGCGCGCGCGCCCTCCCACCCGGGGAATGGCGCGCACGTCTTCTTCTGCTTCCGTCGGCAGGCCGATCATGAAATACAGCTTCATGCTCTGCCAGCCGCGTGAAAATATGCGCTCGGCCGTTTGCAGGAGCTGCTCTTCGGTCACGTTCTTGTTGATGACGTCGCGCATGCGCTGCGTCCCGGCTTCCGGGGCGAAGGTCACGCCGGTCGCCCGGACGCGCGCCATGTCCGAGAGCACGTTCTCGTCCAGCCCGTAGGCCCGCAGGCTGGAGACGCCGAGCGACACGTGCTTGGGCGCCAACCGGTCCGCTACTCTTTTCACGAGCGGCGCAATACAGGAGTAGTCGGCCGTCGACAGCGACGTCAGGCTGACCTCGTCGTAGCCGCTCTTTTGGATGGCGCTGGCGACGGACGCGACGATCTGCTCCGGATCGCGCTCGCGCACGGGGCGATAAATCATCCCGGCCTGACAAAAGCGACAGCCCTCCGTGCAACCGCGCGCGATTTCGATCGACATCCGATCGAAGATTGCCTCCGGTCCCCCGATGGGGCCGTCGTCGGGGAACGGATAACGATTCAGGTCGTCGACGATGGTGCGGGCGACGGGCAGCGGCGCCACCGTCTCGTGGTCGATTACCGTGAAACCGGTGTCCGGCTCGACCCGGGTCGCGTAGAGCGACGGCACGTAGACACCTGCGAGTTGGCTCAGGGCGCGCAGCCTGTCTGCGCGCGCCATGCCGGCGCCCTTGAGCGAGGTCCACGTGAGCGCAATGTCCTTCGCACGCTCTTCGCCGTCGCCGATGACGAAGGCGTCGACGTAGGGTGCGAGCGGCTCAGGGTGCGTAGCGGTGGGCCCGCCGGCTATGACCAGCGGATCGTCCTCGCCGCGGGCCTCGCCCATCAGCGGAATGCGACCAAGGTCGAGCATCGCGAGCACGTTCGTGTAAGTCAACTCGAACTGCAGCGAGAAGCCCACCACGTCAAAGTCACGCAACGGACGCGCGCTCTCGCAAGAGACGAGCGGAAGCCCGCGGGCCACAAGCTGTGCCTCCATGTCGACCCATGGCGCAAATGCGCGTTCGGCGAGGGTGCGCGGGTCGTCGTTCAGCAGCTTGTACAGGATCTTGAAGCCGAGATGGCTCATGCCGATGTCGTAAACATCGGGAAAGGCCAAGCACACGCGGGCCTCGACACGAGCCCAATCCTTCTTGGACTCGCCAAACTCGCCCCCGAGGTAGCGTCCGGGCTTCTGCACGAGGTGCACGAACGAGGCGTAAGGGTGTTCGAGGGCATTCGGCATGCGGGTCCCATGCTTTGCAGATTCAGGGCCTCTGCTCAAGTGGTGCCTCTTCTGAGCAGAACGTGCGGGAAAAGGACGTCTTTTTCGGCATGGCCCTGCGCCCCTTGTGGGAGACCCTCCCCCACCAGCGCCGGGGCCGACCCGGGCACCAGCGATTGAAGTGAGTAGCGCCCTCGACCGTATGGCAGAGTAGAGGTCTCAGGGTAGCCCGCGTGAAGCGTGTGCTTGTCGTCGACGATAGTTCCTCGATTCGTAGCCTGCTCGGCCAGCGCCTACGCTCGCACGGCCACGACGTCGAGGAGGCGCCCGACGCGGAAACGGCATTCGAACAAGCGCTGACCCGCCCGCCCGATGTGGTCGTGACCGATTTGATCATGACCGGGCTGACGGGCGTCGACCTGTGCCGGCTTCTGCGAAATGACCCAGCGACAGCGCATGTTCCGGTGGTCCTGCTAACGGCATCGGGCGACCGGCGATCGCGCTTTTGGGCGCGGTCCGCAGGAGCGGCGGCGTACGTCGGCAAGGACCGCGTCGATGACCTCATTGCCCTCTTGCCGTCCCTTGGCACCCCGTTGCCGGTGCAGACACCCGTCTCCAAACCTCGCCTCTCGAAGCGAAATCTGCAGGAGCGCATCTCGTCGATCCTCGACGGGGCGCTGTTCGAGTCGGTGCTCGCGGGAGAAGTCCGCTCGCTCGCGAGCGCCGCGGAGCTCGCCCGCCTCTTCGACGGCCTCGCCACGCTCATGAGCGACGTTCTCGGTTACCGCTGGCTCGCCATGGCTCCCGACCGGGCGTACGCGCCGATTTTCGTCCACGGGCACCCGGCCGATCGAGAACGCATCGAGGCCGCGACGCGCGCGGCGCTCAACGCCCCGGCGGAGCGCGCCATCCAGTTCTCTGCCGATGAACGCACGACTCTGGGCGAGGGGCCGGCTTGCCAGACCGTGCCGATCATACTCGGCGGAGCGCACGTCGGGCGCATGGCCGTCGCGCCGACCTCTCGCGGCCTGACGCGAGAGGACCAGCGACTCTTGTCGCTCGTAGGGACGGAGCTCGGCGCCCCGCTGCAAATGGCTGCGCTCTACGAGGACACGCGCCGGCTGGCGACGACCGACGCCCTCACCGGGCTGCTCAACCGACGCGCCTTCCTCGACGCGTTCGAGCGCGAGCGCGCTCGTTCCGACCGACACGCATTCCCTCTTTCGGTCTTGCTGCTCGACGTGGATCACTTCAAGCGCATCAACGACAGCCGAGGACACCCCGTGGGCGACGCGGTGCTCCGTGGGGTCGCGCGCATCTTGGAAAAGGTCGCTCGAAAGAGCGACTTCGTGGCCCGCTGGGGGGGGGAAGAGTTCGTCCTCGCGCTTCCGCAAACGAGCGAGGCGGGCGCGCGGGTCGCGGCCGAGCGCGTACGCCGTGCGGTCGCGGCAGAGGCGCACCCGGCTCCCGAAGGCCCACCGGTGAGCGCGACCGTCTCGGTCGGCGTGGCGAGCGCAGAAGCTCCATGGTCCGTCGACAAGCTCGTGGGCCGCGCCGACTCCGCCATGTATGCCGCGAAATCGCGAGGCAGAAACCGCGTTGAGGTTGCGAGCGAGGGCGAACAGGCCGCTAGTGTAGTGGGGGCCTTGCAGGCCCCCTCGTCGCTCCGCTAACGCTACGCGCCGAGCCCGCATCGCTTGGCGAACCACTTCGCTCGCGCGAAGTCGCAGCGAGAAGCACGACTAAAGCTTCTCTCTCTCTTCTCTCTTCTCTCTTCTCTCTCTCTTCTCTCTTCTCTCTTCTCTCTCTCTTCTCTCTCTCTTTCACTGCGTCGTGCGACAGCACGACGTTCGCCGAAGGCGATGCGGGGGAGGCTCGCCGCGTAGCGAACGCGGAGCGGCGAGGGGGCCGCAGGCCCCACTAGACCATCCCCTCCGACGTCGTCGGCGCCAGCCGACGAGGGTCGGAGGTAGTATCCCGAGTCCGCGATTCGCCTGCGAATCACGGACTCGGGATACTACGCTGACTTCGTCTGCGACTTGAACTCGGTCAGACGCGCCCCACATTCGCAGGTCTCCGGCACGTGCGCCTTGTGGAAGCACCGCTCACAACGCGGACAGAGCCGCGCGTCCGGCTCGTAGGCGATGACCGTGCCACTCGCCGCGCAGTGCTTACCGACCACGTGAAGCGCTTCCAAAGGAAGCGTCTCTCCGGCGCTTGCGCGAACTTCGGGCAACGTCAGCTCGGAGGGCAGGTCGACCACTTTGGGCACTCGTTCGCGCGCTTCCTTGACGATCCAGGCGGCCGCCTGCGGATGGCTCGCCAGCGACGCAACGATGTTCATGCCCGCGCCGGCTTCGTCTTTGCCAGTGACGCGCACGGCGCCCTCTCCCCACGCGATACGCTCCACCGCGTACCAAGGCATGCGCCGCACCCCGGCCCGATCGACGGCGATGCCCCCGTCGCCGACGCGTAGAGGCGGCTCACCGCTGGTGCCGATCCAGATGGCGATACCGACGAGAACGGCGCCCAACGCGAGCACATAAGGCGCGTACTTGAATGGCTCCGGTACTCCCTGCCGCACGAGCGATCCGAACTCGCCCCACGCGCCGGCCCCCATGAGAACCGCGCCCACGCCACCCAGTAGGTACACGGTGCGCGGACGCGCGTTCGGGCGCGGCTCGAATCGGCGCTCACGTCGTGCGCGGGGTTTGCCGCGCTTGGTGGAGGAAGAGGCCATCGTGGGTGGCTGAAGTTACATCCGGGCGAGTTCGTCGTATAGGTAGGCCGCGCTCTTGATCCCCAAGTGGTAGTTGTCGAGGTCGAGCCACTCGTTGGGCGCATGCGCGTTCTCGTCGGGCTGACCAAAGCCCATGAGCAGGCAAGGCTTGCCGGTCGCGTCGGCAATAGTCCTCACGAAGGGAATGCTGCCGCCTTCGCGCATGAACACGGTCGGACGCCCAAAAGCCTTGCTGAAAGCGCGTTTGGCGACTTCATAGACGGGATGGTCGGTCGGCGCGAGATACGGTCGCGCTCCGTGCATCGTCTCGACGCGCACGCGGACGCTCGGGGGCGCGATGCGCGCGAGGTGGTCGGCCACGCGTCGCGCAATATCGTCCGGTTCCTGGTGGGGCACTAACCGGCAGCTCAGCTTCGCATGCGCTCGCGCCGGAATGATGGTCTTTGCCCCTTCTCCCTGGAAGCCGCCGCCAATGCCGCAGCAATCGAGCGTCGGCCGCGCCCAGACGCGTTCGAGCGTCGAATAGCCTTTCTCACCCCACGTCGCCGGCGCGCCAGTCGAGCGGAGCCAGGCGCTCCCGTCGAAAGGAAGGGCGGCGATTTCGCGCCGTTCGACGTCGGAGATCGGCAGCACGGCGTCGTAAAAGCCTGGAACCGTGATGCGACCGCCGTCGTCGTGGAGCTCCGCGATCATCTTCGCAAGCGCATGGATGGGGTTCAGTACGCCGCCACCGAATGTGCCCGAGTGCAGGTCGAGCGCAGGTCCGTCGACGAACACCTCGAGGTACACCAGCCCGCGCAGCCCAACGCACAGCGACGGGAGACCGCGCCCGAACATGGCGGTATCGCTCACGCAGACGAAGTCCGACGCGAGATCGCGAGCGTGATCGCGCATCAGGACGTCGAGGTTGGCGCTGCCGATTTCCTCTTCTCCCTCGATGATCATCTTGAGGTTGATGGGAAGTGCCCCGGCGGTCTTGATGAAGCTTTCGACCGCCTTCACGTGGATGTACACCTGACCCTTGTCGTCCACGACACCCCGTCCCCATAGTCGGCCATCTCGGACCGCCGGCTCGAACGGCGGGCTGACCCATTCACCCAGCGGATCCACGGGTTGGACGTCGTGATGGCCATAGACAAGCAACGTCGGCCTCCCGGGCGCGCGGACCCATTCGGCGAAGACCGCAGGGTGGCCCGCGGTCGGCCATGTTTCGACTCGGTCGGCCCCTAGCGCGCGAAGCTGCGTCGCAAGGTGCTCAGCGTTTTGCTTCACATCATCGGCGCGGGCAGGATCGCTGGAAACCGATGGGATGCGCACCCAGCCAATGAGCTCGTCCACAAAGCGCTGCCGGTGCGCGTCGATAAAACCGATGACGTCTTTCATGGGCCTCATTTGAAGCGCGCCTTTACGCCTACTTGGCGAGCAGGGCAAGCGCTTCCCGGAGCATCTCCTCGAGGGGAGCACCGCTGACGCGATCGCCGACGGCGGCGACGGCTCGCTCGGCCTCGCTCGGTTTGAACCCCATTCCCGTGAGCGCGCTGCGCAGTCGTTCAGAACCCCCGCTCCGTGCCCCATTGGATACCGCGGCAGTGGCAGCCTGAGCGGACGCGCTAACGTGCTGGAGCTTGTCCCTCAACTCGAGCAGCAGCCGCTCGGCGATTTTCTTGCCGACACCTGGGATCCCAGTCATCGCCGCCAAGTCGCGGCGAGCGATCGTCTGTGCGAGCTCTGCGGCTGGAAGCGCTCCGAGCACTGCGACGGCGATTTTGGGGCCAACGTTCGAAACTCCGAGCAGCGCGCGAAACGCGCCGCGTTCGGCCTCGTCGGCAAACCCGAAGAGCGCTAGCGTGTCCTCGCGAACGTGGGTGTGCACCCAAAGCGTCACACGGCCTGCGTCGTCCGCGTGAGCGCGCCCGAGCGTGCCGAGCGGAAGCGCCAGCTCGTAGCCGACGCCGCCGACATCCAGCACGACGCTCCCGTCGGCCTCTTGGGTCACCACCCTACCGGTTAGCCGCCCAATCACGCGCCCAAACTAGCACGCAGTTGAAGACGTCTCTGCCGCCCGCGCGAATCCCGGCGCCCTCACCATAGCAAATCGTGACGGGGCGCGCGTCGGCGCGTGCCCTGCGTCAACGAGGTCTCTCGTCGGTTTTCGCTAGGCGCCCGGGAGCGCCATACCGGCATACGGCGGGCATAGGCGCATCGGAGGGGAGCGGCTCGGTTATCGACCGACGAATGGCCGCAAGCGGTGCATCCTCGACGAAGCTGACCGCGTCGCCCACTTTCACCACCCCTAGGTCTCGAAAGAGCCTGGGCAAGTCGATGGTCCACGGCACCCGCCCCATCTCATCGTCGATCGACCGGAAGACGGATGTACCGATGGAGGCGTCCGCTGTATCGAGCAGCCTGTCGAAGCGCCAAATTCGCGCAATGCTACCGCCCGACGCGAGCACTCCACGCAGAGCGTCTTCCAGGCCAAGGCGATTGGCCGTGCGCTTTCGGATTTCGAGGTCGGCCACGAGGCAGAAGGTCGCGCCGCCCCAATAGGTGCGCGCCCAGTCCGGTGTGTCGTCGAGCCCCAGATCACTCCTGACGGGGACGCCGCGCGGCATTCCCTCGGAGAACTCTCGCCACACTTGCTCCGGCGCCAGATCTCCGGCCCGCGCGCGCGCAATCGGTTGCACGTACACGGCAATTCCTTCTTCGAGCCAGTGATGCTTGCGCGACAGGCTGGGCACGGCCAAATGCGCCATCTCGTGCGGCAATACCCAATCCTCGGCCAACGCCACCGCGTCCGCCTTCTCGCCCACTTCGATGACCATCGAAGCTCCGCCATCCCCCATCGTTTCCCCGTGGCGAACCTGGTCGCCCTTTGCGGGCACGAGAAGCACCATGACTCGCTCGAGCGGGAAGCAGCCCAAGAAGCGCGCCATCGTGCGAGCACCCTTGGCGACCCAGTCGACGAGCGAATCGTCTGTCGCTTGGTAGTTGCCGGGCACGATGGCCACATCGAGTGTTGCCCCGGTCACGGCTTCCACGCGCCGCACGCGCAAAGGACCGAATGCCGCATACGGCGCGACCGAAATATTGGAGGCGTCGGCTTCGTAGGTGTCAGGGACCCCGTCTTCCGCGCAGAAAATGCCTGTCGCGAAGGAGACGCCCCGCGGCGCACGCACGCGAAAACGGTAGCGCGCCGCGGCCGGCGCAAGTGCCGGGTGTAACAGCCAGAGAGACGGGGACGCCTCGACCACGTCTCCCCACGCGATTGCCATGTCAGTGTTGTTCAGCGCTTGGGCTGCCTGGCGCAACGCAAAACGGTAGCGAATATGGCACCCGCGTGCGCATTCCGGGGCATGCAGCGCGTCGCCGCGACGCGGAACATCTCGCCAGCCGTCCGCGCGCTGTACCTGCACATCATCGACGAAGCGCTCCGCGCCGTGGCGAACCACCAAGTCGGCGAGCGATCCACGCGGAAGCCACGCCTCTATGCGTAGCTCACGCACACGCTCGTCTGCGACGACGTCGTAGCGCCAGCTCATCTCACTTCCACCGACGGGCGCCACCGCGGACCCCGCATGAGCCACGCACCCGATTTCGATCATCGCTGCTACTGCCACACACGCCGCCGGCACGCGCATTCGTTACTGCTCCGCGCTCGAACCTCACTGCAGAAAGGGAACCGAGAGCGCCTCCCCTTAGTTATGACCGCGCTTTGAAGGCTGCGCACGTGACAAGAAGCGACAGTTACGACGGGCGACGGTCATGATTGGCGCGCAAGAGCTCGCGCTGGCCGCCGCAGTGCGGCGGCTGCGAGCAGTGCCAAGACCGGTGTAACGACCACGTGATAGCGATCCTCGCCGAAAAACACGGCATGGGTGACGGCTGTGGTGGCAACGAGAACGACGCTCAGAAGCAGCGCGGGGGGAAAGCTGGGCCGACCCGGAACCGGGATCCAGGGAACGGCGGCAGCGAATAGAGCCAGGGGCCAAAAGCTGTGGGCGTCACCAAGAACCGCAAACGCGCCGAGGAGGCAAGCCACAACCAGCAGGCCCCCTTGCATTGCCGCAGCGCGAGGCTTCGCGCGCAGTGGGAAGGCGACCATGCCCAACGCCGCGACCGCAACCAGCAGCCGATGAACGAACGACGTCCAGCCGCGGAACGTGACCCGCCGGGCATCCGGCCAAGATTCAGGTTTGGCTTCTCGTAAGTACTCGACCGCAAACGACTCGTGGTCGAATGTGAACCCGAGTTTGGCAGGAATGAGAGAGAGCCATCGCGCGGGATGTGCGCGGATCTGCGCCAGTCCATACTCAAACCAGCACCGGTCTTGTTGCACCTGCCCCGTCACGTCACTACAGCCGTCGCTTGATCGAAGCGTCTCGAATCGGCCGGTCGCACGAGGGAAGGCCCCGATGGCGAGGTTCCAGCCGCCGTTGGTGCTCACCAGGGCGCATCCATCCATGACCCGACAGTTTCGCAATGTCCACGGAAGGACCGGGATGAGCGCCAGAGCGCCGGCGATTAGCGCAGCAGAGGCGCGCGCGCGAATTCGCTCGGCTCGGACCGACGCGTCGGCCTCGACTGAGTTCCTCGACGGAAGAAAAGGCGCACACAGCAGCGCCTGAGGCCGAACGAGGGCGGCGACCCCAAGCGCCAGCGCCCCCTTGGCAAGCGCGCGGCCTGGCCTGCCGTCTCGCACGGCGAGCCAGAATGCCGTCAGAGTGAGCAGCGCGGCGAGCGGCTCGCTCATGACGAGCGCGGCGTACAGGATCAATCCCGGATGCAGCGCGACGATCAAACCCGCGATGCGCGATCGAGCTCGTGAGAGTCCGTGGCGCGCAAGCGCCCACGTTAGCGGCGCGAGCGCGGCACCGACGAGCGCATTTGCAACAGCAGCCACTGCGTGACTCGCGCCAAACACGCGGTAGAAAACCGCGAGAAAGGCGCTGTAGCCGACCGGGTAGTGGCACCATGGGTGCCAGACCAATCCTCCCGCGACGCTGCGGTCGTCCGAGTAACCAAATCCCGCGGCGATCCGCCTCGCTCCGAAGTCGTAGTAGTGCCCGTCCCAGACAGGCTCACCGGCCCACGCAAGCGCCACATAAACGCGCGGCGCCAGCGCCAGAACGAAAAGCAAAGCGGCGAACAGCGCTTCGGTGCGCCCATCCTTCCGCAGCGGCGCGGAGGCGTGGTCGCTATCGTCACGGGCGCCGCGGCTCACACCAGCTCCTTGCCCTGCCTTGCCAGCTCCTCCCGCAGCCGCCGCAAATACGTCTTTTGCACGTGCACCGGATCGAGCTGGAGCTGTTTCGCCAGCTCGACGAGAAAGCCGCGCGTGTACACGAGCGCGGGCAAGTCACCGTATCTCTCCTCCTCGAGCGCTTGCAAATGTGCGCGCGCGATCTTCGTTTTCGCGACTATGTCGGCGAGCTCGAGCCCCAGCGATTCGCGCACCTTGCGCAGCAGAGCCCCGGAAAACTCCGTATCCGGTCCAATCTCGCGTCCGAGCTCTCGTTTCAGCATGAGCTGTTCGGCCGCGAGCGCCGGACTCGTAGCACGGGCGGAAAGCACCTCAGGCTCGGTCGCGGGAAACGTCGAAAGGTCATATGCGCGGCGACGCACGGCATCGAGCAGCGTGTCATAAGCCTCGTCGAGCTTGCGCTGAGCGGCCGCCAACTGCTCGCGGTCGAGCAGCGAGACAGTCGCCAAACCGCCATTCGCGTAGATCTCACGCTGCCGCTTGTAGGCCCTCCGAACCTCGTCGTCGGTCGCAGAACGTGTCACGCCGAGGGCGGCGTAAAGGGTCGGCTCCTCGGTAGGAATCTGTTGCATCGCCGCACCTTCGGCTGCGCTCTTGGTCGTGGCGAGCGCGACGACGCGCCGGGCGATGCGTTCGACGTTTCGCGCGCTTTTGCTCGTCGGGCTATCCACGAGAAGCGGCTTGTTGCGGCGCACGGTCAGGGACACCGTGTCGTCGTATTCGATGTGCCCGAGTTCATCGAGCCCGACCCCGTAGTGGCGTGACGCCAGACCGCTCATCCACGCGCCGAGCTCGGCATCGGCGCGCACCCGCGTCTGATTCACGACGAGCTGGACCCGCATCGTCTGGGCGAGCTCCCACGCCGTGTCAGCCAGTGACCGGTCGGCTCTCAGAAGACGATGTACGAGATCGATGGGCGCCGGCAGCTTGCCCAGATCCAACAGCGAGCGCTCGACCAACGCCGTCTTTAGCTTGTCGTGCACGAGTGCGCGACAAAGGCGACGTCGAAACGCGGCGCGCAAAAAGCGGTACGTCGTTTCAATCGCCGGTGGCTCGGGTATGGTGACTGCGACGGCGATGTCGGCCGCGAGCATCAGGTCCAGCGCGAAGTCGCCGTGTCCTGCTCCGACATCGATGACCAGATAGTCCGCCGGAAGCTCCCGTAACGCAGACAGCCACCGCATCTTGCGTCCGGCGCGAAGCGGAGGCGCACGTTTAACAGCGTCGTGCGCCGCGGGGAGGAGGGCAAGGCCTGGCACGCTCGAGGGTACGAGCGCCTGCCGAAGAGCATCGACCCCATTCTCGTGGACGTCCGGGTCGATGCGGGCAGCTTTGAGGCCGAGGTGGGAGTGAAGGTTCGAACCCGTCCAATCCGCGTCTACAAGCACTACTTCTTTGCCGAGCTGCGCGAAGTACACCGCCAGATTGACCGCGATGACACTCTTGCCAACCCCGCCTCGGCCACCGCCCACGGCTACGAAACGACCCATCGCGCGAGCGGCAGCCTCCGGTGAACCGTCCGCCGCACGCCCCAAGGGAGCGGCCGCCGTAGGACCCTCCGCAGAGGCCATCGAAGGCACCGTACTCGCGAGACAGCGAGCGCGCAAAGCGCTGTATGCTGCGCCCGATGCGCGTGACGATCTTGGGAGCGGGATACATGGGGTCCGCCATGGCCTGCGTTGCCCGACATCGAGGACACGACGTGCGGCTCTGGGGCACTTGGCTGGATGATCCGCTCCTTGACCCTTCCGAGCGGGGCGATCCACATCCGAGGCTCAAGGTGCGCCTCGATGGAATCCAAATCTATCGCGCGGCGCAGCTGCCCGATGCGCTGGTCAGCGCCGAACTCGTCGTGCACGCGGTCAGCTCCGATGGGGCGCTCGCAGTCATCAGCAAGGCATCGGCGCATCTGCCCGACGTTCCCGTATTGAGCGTCACCAAAGGCCTGCTCGAGTCGCCACGCACGGGCCACATGGAGCCCATCGACGCGGTCGTCGATGAACATTTGAACCGACACGTCCGATTCGTGCACGCCGCGGGGCCGGCGAAGGCGATGGAGGTCGCGCGGGGCGTCCTGACGTGGATGCAATTCGCCGGAGATCGCTCCGATGTGGACGAGTGCTCGCGCGCATTCGAAGGCGACGGTCTCGTAGTAAGCTCAACGGGTGATCTCGCCGGAGCGCAACTCTGCTCCGCGCTCAAGAACGCGTACGCGACCGGTCTCGGCCTGTGGGATGGCCACGTCGGGGCGGACGCGCACAATGCACGCGCCGCCTGCTTCACCCAAGCGATTGTCGAGATGAGCGCTTTGGTTCGCGCTGGGGGCGGACGTCCCGAAACGGTGTACGGACCCGCGGGTGTCGGAGATCTTCATGTTACTGCTGCCGCCGGCCGAAACCGGGCATTCGGCGAACGAGTCGGGCGCGGCACGCCAGCCAAACAGGTGGCGGCGGAAATGCTCGCGGTGGGCGAACTCACAGAAGGTTTCGCCGCCATCGCGACGGCATGGCGCTTTGCCGCCGAACGGGGAGTCACTGCGCTGCCGCTTCTGGCGGCGATACACGGAATCGTTTGGGGAGGCGCCGAGGTAGCCCCATCGCTCGCGACCCTACGCTCGGGACTTGGCCTTCTTTGAAAGGTTGAGCACGAGCTCGAATTCCTCTTGGGTGACCGGTACCACCGACAGCCTCGGGCGGCGGAAGATCATCATCTTTGAGAGCGCC